>Ga0307379_10004077_pt1 | contig 20987 bp, 19 predicted proteins | sample UN2MG_FD_202237 | JGI IMG/M metagenome (GOLD analysis project Ga0307379, IMG submission 202237) | Soil microbial communities from Risofladan, Vaasa, Finland - UN-2 | ecosystem: Environmental > Terrestrial > Soil > Coastal area > Acid sulfate soil | place: Finland: Risofladan, Vaasa | collected... | reverse complement strand
CACCAGGCGGCGACGGTCCGGCTGGACGAGGAGCGGCGGACCTCGACCGTGTACGCGGCGGCGACCATGAGCGCCGAGGACGTGAAGCACTACAGCGCGGAACTGGCCGGCGACCGGCTTCGAGGCCCGGTGCCCGCCCGCCAGTTGGAACTCGTGCAGGAGATCATCCGCCGGGCGCACGACGCGACGGCCGAACTCGCGGAGGCCAAGATCCTCTCCGACGCCGACAGCCTCGACGACATCGGCGCCCTGGGCGTCTGGCGCGACCTCAGGCGCTACTGTCTCGAAGGCCGCGCCATCGACGAGGCCGTCCACGCCTGGGAGCGGCGGGAGGAGTACGGCTACTGGGAGGCGCGGCTGCGGGACGTGTTTTATCTGGAGACGTCGCGGCGTCTGGCGGAAGCGCGCGTCGCGTCGGCCCGCGCCTTCATGCACCAGTTGGGCCGCGAGCGCGCCGGCGACGACATCCCCGCCGAGTGAAAAACGGCGACGGCCGGCATTTTAATAATACTACGCTGTGTTCTTCAACGCAGAGAGCGCCGAGAACGCAGAGGACGGCTGTCAAGGGGATCAACTCGTGCTTCGTAGCGAAGTAGCGCTCTCTTCTTCGCCCTGCGTAGCGGGCTACGCAGAGCAGGGTCGCTACTTCGCAGAGTAGCAAAGGAACAAGGAGACGGCGTGAAGTTGGGGGTGTGGGTTCGCCGCGGGGCTTGCCCCGCGTCCCGGCGCGCCGGGACCAGCGCCCCGCCCCACGACAAGGCTCGGGGCAGGCAAGCGGGGCGGCGAACCGTGCCCCGGCGCGCCGGGACAAGTTGTTGTGAATGAAGAGATTCTCTCTGCGCCCTCTGCGCTCTCTGCGTTGAGATAGCGTTGAAGTATTAGAGGCGGTTTCCCAGCGAGTTCTCGTCAGGAATCGCGTATGTCGGCCAAGCCGAAACGTCCCCCGTCCCCGGTTCCCATGCCCGCGATTATTCTGGGGAGCGGCATCTGGCACGTCCTCGCGAAGGAAGGGGGGTTCGACCTCGGCAGCGGGCGGGCGGTGGATACGCCGTTCGGACCGTCGCGGCCCGTCTTCGAGGCCGCGCTGCCGGGCGGCCGGCGAGCGCTCCTCGTGACGCGCCACGGCGAAAAGGGTTACGAGACGGGCGCCGGGAGCGTCAATTATCGCGCGAACCTCTGGGCCCTGAAGGCGCGGGGGGCCGACGCGGTGCTGGCGACGAGCGCGTGCGGCGGCATCGACCCGTCGCTTTCGGTCGGCACGTTCGTTTTGCCGGACGATATCATCGACCGGACGACGAACCGCGCGAAAACCTTTTTCGAGGGGACCGGCCTGGGCATCCTTCGGCACGCGGAGCCGTTCTGCCCCGCGCTTCGGGGCGCGCTGGCGGGGGCGCTGGAGTCGGCCGGCGTGCGGCACCGGGTGGGCGGCGTGTACGTCTGCATGGACGGTCCCCGGCTGGAGACGCCGGCCGAAATCCGCCTCTTCGCCTCCCAGGGGGCGTCGCTGGTGGGGATGACGCTGGCGCCGGAGTTCGCGCTGGCGCGGGAGTTGGAACTCTGCTACGCGCCGCTCGCGTGGGTGGTGAACCCGGCGGAGGGCGTCGCCGAAAGGCCCTATCGGCCGGACGTCCTGTTCGAGGGGATGGCGACGGCTGAGGAGTTGGCCGAAGGCGACCGCGCGGCGGCGCGGCTGCCGGCGATTCTCGCCGAGGCGATCGGCCGCATCGCCTCCGACCGGCCCTGCCACTGCCGGCGGGCCATGCAGCGCTACCGCGACGAAGGCAGGTTGTGAAGGGGGTTCAACCGCAAAGGGCGCAAAGCACGCAAAGGGGGGGCGGGGGAAATCGCCGACCGCTTCCGCGGGCGGCTCACAAAGCACGTCGTTCGCCGTTACCCGATTTTCGCCGTCCTTTGCGTGCTTTGCGCCCTTTGCGGTTAAATCACTCGGTCGGTTCGCGGGGCGGTTGACCCGCTACGGCCGGCGGCAGCACGATCAACTCCACCCGCATCAGCGCGTCTTCGAGCACCTCTTTGACCTGCATGACGCGTCCGAAGGTCTCGTCGGGGTCGGCCTTGAGGCACGCCGCCCGCACGCTCGCGGGCATCGAGTTGGCGGCCTCTTTGAGTTGTTCGAGCGTCATCGGTTGGCCGTCGAGCGTCGGCGGCTGGCCCTTCTTCACGACTACCTGGATATCGACCTTCTTCGGCCCGATGCGGCGGCCGGTCGGCCGGATGACCAGTTCCACGGGCGTCCCGACGGGCGGGACGACGTTCGGGTTGGCCTCGTACAGGAGGTCGGCGTTGGCGGCGGTGGATTCGAAAGGCACGTCAATGACCCCCTCGACGAAATTCGAGAGGCAGACGACCGTGCCCTCGCGGTCGGCGGCGACGAGCATGTTTTTCTCCGGCCGGCCGACGTACACCCACTCGATCGGCCGGGTGATTTCCACCTCGGAGCCTGAGAGGCGGAGGAGTTTCCACGCGGGGACTTCCTTGAGCAGGGTCTTGCGGACCTTGATGTCCTCCGGCTTGGCGCCTTCGGCAAGCAGTTTGTCGACGCGGGCCTTTTCTTCGTCGCTGACGGTGAAGAACTGGGCGGTGATTTCGAGGGTTTCGCCGGCCGGCGGGCTGAACGCTCCCGCCTCGGTCCAGTGCGCCGGTTGCCCCGGCTCCAGGCCCAGGAGCGCGAGGGCGAACGTCACGTGGGAGGGCCTCGCCTTGACGGCGACGATGCTTTCGTGCTCGCGCGTTCCCTCGGAGCAGACGACCAGTTCGAGCGCGCCTTTCTGGAGGCAGACCTTGCCTTCGAGGCGAACCTCGCCCTTCTCGGTGTCCACGACGATGCCGGGCAGTGTCGTGAGGACGACGGGTTTCTCGGCCGGGGGCGTCTGCTGGGCGGGCGTTTCGGCGCCGCGCGCCGCGCCCGCCGCCAGGATCGCCAGAACCACCGCCGAAGTTGCCAGTTGCCAGGATTTGTGCATTGGGTGTCTCCGGTCCGGCTCGTGTGTGTTCACGTCGTTCATTCGGCGCTGGCGCCGCTCGTCGCCGGCGGCCGGCACTCCACGAGGGCGAGGATGCAGTAACTGGTCGGCACGACGGGGACCTGTTCGCCCTCGAACCAGCGTTCGGCCTCGTTGAACCAGGAGCCGTTCTCGCGTTGTCGGCGGAGGATGGCGTCGGAGAGTTCCGCCCGCCAATCGTGCGTCCTCCGGCGCGCGTCCATAATCGTCGGCTCGCCCCAGGCCGAGAGGGCCCGGGCCGCCGTCATGTAATAGTAATAGAGCCCCTGCTGGCCGAGTTCGGGATTTTCGTCGAAGGTCCAGTGCCGGCGGATCCAGTCGAGTGCGGCCAGGACGCGCGGGTCGTCGCGCGCGAGGCCCGCGTAGACGAAACTCTTGAACCCCGCGTAGGTCATCGAGCCGTAGGCCTTCAGGCCTTTGTTCCCGTTCGGCAGGTCGACGGTTCCGGCCTTCGATTCGCCCCCGCCGTGCGGCGAATAGATGAAGCCGCCGCCGTCGGTTCCGACGAACACGCCGTCGTTCGATTCACTGCGGTCCTGGGTGCGGCTCAGGAAGACCTGGGCCTTCTTCCAGAGGGGGTGGTCCTTCGGGACGCCGGCCTGGTGCATCGCCTCCAGGAAGAACGCCTCGTTCGAGAGGTCCGGCCGCTCGTGCTGGCCGTACCCCGCGCCGCCGTACCACGGGTTGCCCAGGTCGATGCTTTCGGCCTCGTCCCACTGGTGGGCGATGAGGAAGGCCTTGGCCTTCTCAATCGGGGCGGCGTAGGTTTTCGGGTCGGCCTTCACCAGGACCACGAGAGCGATGCTCGTGGTGTAGTTTTCGAGGCCGACGTCGCGGATGCCTCCGTCGTCGGCCTGCTGCTTGGCGAGGAAGTCGACGGCTTTTCGGACGGGCGGATCCTGAATGGTCTTTCCGCCCGCCAGGAGCGCCTGGGTGCAGAGGGCCGAGATGCCGATGTTCCCCTTGGCCCAGGATCCGTCCTCGGCCTGCTCCTGGACCAGGTAGGCCAAGCCGCGCGCGATCGCCTCCTCGCGCTTTTGCGTCCGGTCGGCGTCGGGGACTTTAAGCGGCTGAGGGGTTTCGGGGACGGCGTCGGCCTGGGAGGGTTCCTCCGCTGCCGGGGGCGCCTCGGACGGTTCTCCGGCGCACCCCGAGATCGCAAGTCCCAGCCATCCCGCGATGAGCAAAGCGGCAAGCCAACCCGGCGGTCGGTTCATCGGGCGCCTCTTTCCGTTTCAAGTCCGTGCCATTATACGAAATGCCCGGCGGTTTTGAGCGGCGGAAGTTGCTCGGGCGGGCGCGTCAGGATTTCTTCGGCCGGTTCTTCGCAGGGCCGCGGCCGTCGGTCGGCGTGCCGACGCCTTTCTTCGCGCGGATGGCCGCCAGAACCCAGGCGTAGACGGCCCCCAGGATCGCCGCGATCATGATGACCCAGTTCAGCGTGACGTACCACTCCTTGCCCTCGGCCCGCCACTCCTCGGCCGCCCCGCCGAAAAGGTCGTACGCGCAGTACGCCGCCATGGCCAGCAAGGCCAGGCCGTAGATCATGAGCAGCCCGGGTCCGTACGGCTGCTTCGTTGCCGGCTGGTTCTTCGCCATCGCGCGCTCCTTCTTGTCGGCCCCCCGCCCGTCGGGAGGGACACCCGTATTGTAAAGTTCTCTGCCCGTTCTTCAAGGGACCTTCGGCGGGTTCGCCGCCCTGCTTGCCCCTTCGAGTCGCCTGTGGCGACTTGCGGGGCGCTGGCTGTTCGTAGCGCGGGGGTTTACCCCCCGCGCAAAACACCCTATATCCCAAGGCCGCGGGGGATGAACCCCCGCGCTACAGAACCCGATGCAAAATGTTGTTGCGCCCGTGGCTACCGTCAAACGTGCCTTCGGCACTCCATCACAAAACCTCCCCTCGGTTACGCCTGCCAGAAAAACTTGCCACACCGCCCCGGCGGGCGGAGGCGACGGCCGAGCCGTCGCTCCAAACGCCCGACAACCCCGGCCGCGCCCCGGAGTCTGTTGCACGCGACCTCGCGCCCCAACAATTCCCTGACTCAATATCGGTGGCCCCGTTCACCCGGGGCGGGACTCGCACCCGCTGGAACAACGCACCTTTCACGGCTCGCCGTGGACAGCCTCACCCGTGTTCTCTTTCCGGTATACGTCTCGCATTCTCGGAATATCCGGGTCTTTGGGAGGCACTTCCGATGACTCTTTCCTGATGCTGATAACAGTATCAAACATAATCCGTCCGCGCCGCCGATCCCATCCGGCACATGAAATCCAAATGGGTCGAGGCGTCCAAAGAAGCCCTCCTTCCTCCTTGAGCTGAAAGGGTGACATGATGTCTGAAAACGAAACTCGCCAAGGCTCTCGATCAAACGCCCAGGTTCCCTGGTTGCGGTACACCGTTTTTCCCTCCAGGCTCAGAGTCTGGTCAAAAGTGCCGTCTTCGCGAATGTGAAAGACTTCCACCCTCCCGCCCTCGTAGCGGCCTACGTATGTGCCGATGAGTTCCGAATCGGGAATGTCATCCCACACGCACCCGGCCACACTCAGGCAAAGAAGCCCAAGGCCCGCTACAAGTATCGGGAGGCTCATTACGTCTCCGAAATTCGGGGGACACAGTAATGATTTCTGAGGCGCCTCGTCGGGGCACCAGATCGGGCGGGAAGAAGAGGCTACGAGATTCGTCAGGCGGTTCATGCCGGCCCCCGCTCCGGACTTGGGATAGCGATAGTATATCCCGGTGGGAACGGCGAAAAAACAATAATCTATATCCAACCCCCTTACGGCGTGGCGCCGGCGGCCACGTCCTCGGGAATGGTCACTTTCGACCCGACGGCGATGCCGTGCGCCTCCAGCCATCCGGCAGGGACTTCCAGGGCGAAGCGGACGGGTTCCCGGCTGAAGACGAGTTCCTCGTTGTACGCCCGCATGCGTTCCGTCTGCACGATGGAGCCGTCCGACCGGATGTACGCCAGGTCCAGGTCCGCATAGGAGTTCTTCATCCAGAAGGCGACGTTGGCATCGGAGACGAAGACGAAGAGCATCGCCTCGTCGGGTCCGATCCGGGGGCGGAACATCATCCCCTTTTGCCGCTCCGCTTCCGAGTCGGCCACCTCGACCGTTAGCGGCAAGTCGCCGACCCGGATGGTCGCCGTTTCGAGTTTCTGCGCCCGCGCGTCCTCGTTGGTCTGCGCCGGAGGCGGGGTGCCGCGGTCACAGCCCAGCGCCGCGAGCAACAGGAGCCCGGCGGCGGCACAGGATACCCCGCCGCTTCCACGGCGGGCTCGAAAGGCGCCCTGCTCCAATCCGCAATCCGCAATCCGCAATCCGCAATCAGTCGCGCAGCGACCTCGGGTCATACCCTGCCGCCTTTAGCATGCGTTCCAGGAGTTCCATGGGAAGGCCCACGACGTTCGTGAAACTTCCCTCGATGCGTTCGACGAAGCGGTCGCCGGTTTCCTGAAGGGCGTAGGCGCCGGCCTTGCCCATCGCCTCGCCGGAGGCGACGTAGGCGTGAATCTCGGCGGCGCCCATCGGCCCCATGTGGACCGTCGTTGCGTCGTGGGCGAGCAGCCGTCGGCCCGCCCCCGCGTCCACAAGCGCCAGGCCCGTCAGGACCCGGTGAACGCTGCCCGCCAGGGCCGACAGGATTTGCCGCGCCTCGTCCTCGTCGCGAGGTTTTCCGATGATCCGCCCTTCCAGTTCGACGGCCGTATCGGCCCCCAGCACGAGGCCCTTCCGGATGCCGTGCGTCTCGATGGCCGACATCGCCTTCAGGTACGCCAGGCTCTCGACATACGCGGCGGCGCTCGGGGCCCGGCGAATGCTCGCGTCCTCGATCGGCCCGGGCGGGCGGACCTTGAAGCGGTAGCCGGCCTGGCGCAGGAGTTCCCGCCGCCGCGGCGAATTCGATGCCAGAATCAGTTCCACGGCCGTGTCCGGCATCACGTGCCCCGGCCGGGCGAGGCCCGCCGGCGCGTCGGCAGAAACACGCCGACGTCGCCGGCCTGGACATCCGCTGCGGCGCCTTCCACGATTTCGGCCTGGGTCCACCGCGGGTCGACCTCCAGGACGCGGATCGTGGCGACCCACTGGCCCTTGCGGTAGATGCCCATCAGGAAGTCCGGGGCGAGGCCTTCCGCGCGCCCGCCCTCGAGCGCCACGAGGTCCGGCAGGTTCGGATGGGATTCCGCGGCCGCGACCTCCAGCACGATCGCCCCCGGGTCGCACCATTTCCACCGGAGTTGTTCCGCCTCGAGGGACGAGAGCCGGTCGCTCGGCCGTTCCGCCGCGCACCCCGCCAGCGCCACCGCCGCCACTGCCACCATGCACCATCGCTTCATGCCTGTCCTTTCCGCTTTCCCTGTTGCTCTGTTGAAAACATCGGTGTTTCTGTAGCGCGGGGGTTTATCCCCCGCGAACAAACAGCGCGGGGCACAAGGCCCCGCGCTACGAAAGACATCTTTTCAACAGCGCATGTCCCTGTTCCGTTTTTCAAGGTCGGCTGATTTCGATCCACATCCGCTCGCTGTCCCAGCGGACCACCAGTTCGGTGTTGCACGCCTCGCACCGGAATCGCCTGCCCGTGGGCGTCCCGTGATGGATAACCAGTTCGGCCGCGCAGATCGGGCAGTGCCGCGCGAACGTTTGCGGGATGCCGCCGGCCGTCTGCGGTTCGGCGGGTCCGATGGCGCGCTCGACCGCGGCGCGGTCGGCGCCGCTCGTCACAAGCCGATCCAGTTCAGGCACCCGCTCGCCTGCCGCGAACACCGTTGCGCCGACGAGCCGGCCGCCCCGGAACACCAGCCGCTGGTATGTCTCCGGCCCGCCCTGTAGTGAGAGGTTCCCTCTACTATAGGGCTCGCCTGCGGCCGGGAGGAGCACGGATTCGGTGTCCGGGCCGTCCGGCAGGTGCCCCGCGCCGAGGACCGCGAGTTCGTGCCCGAACACCTCCGTCCGCATTCGTATCGCGCCGGCGGCGAGGGTCGGGGCGGCCTCGACACCGGCCGGCTCCAGCATGTTTGCGGCGGCGATCCCGCCGTGGTTCCACGCCCGCTGCCAGCAGAACGGCGTCTCGCTTATCGGGGGGCCGACCGGCGGCCCGGATTCCCGGTCTTCGGTTTCCGTTTCGAGTGGAACGGTCTCGGCGACGTCGCCCGCCGCGAAGACGTCCGGCTGGTTCGTTCGCAGCCTCTGGTCCACCCGGATGCCGCGCCCGACCTCGATGCCGGAACCTTCGACGAGTCCGACGGCCGGCCGTCGGCGGCTCCCGTAGGCCACCAGTTCCGCGCCGAGGATGTCGCCGCCCGCCGTTTCGACGCCGATCGCCCGCCCCCCGGCCCCGATGATCGCCCGCGCCGCCGTGTGTCGCCGAACCGCAATCCCGTTCTTCTCCAGCAGGTCCTCAACCAGGCGGGAGGCTTTTTCGTCGAGCATTTCCGGCCAGTACCGGGGCCCGTCCACCAGTTGCGTGACCTCGATGCCGCATCCGACGAGGCTCTGGGCCAGCGTCAGGCCGACGAGGCCCGCGTCGAGGATGACGGCGCGGCGGACATCCTTGAGCGCCTCGCGGACCTTGACCGCGCCGCGCAGGGTGTCGAACCGGACCACGCCTTCGAGTTCGGCGCCGGGGAGGTCGAGGGGCGCCGCATCGGTTCCCGTCGCCACCAGAAGCCGGCCGTAGCGGACGCGCTGGCCCGAGGCGAACACGACTTCGTGGGCTTCCGGGGCCACGCGCACGATCCGCGTCGCGAGGAACAGGTCGATGCGTTCCCGGCGATAGGTGTTTCGGCCCTGGAAGATGAGTTCCGAGAGCGTCAGGTTCCCGGCCAGGAAGTCGCCGAGTTGGCGCCGAAGGTAGAAGGGGTACGGTTCCTGGGTGAAGAGGCTGATCTGGGCGCCGGTGTCGGCCTGGCGAAGGGCCTTGGCGGCCCGGAACCCCGCCGCTCCGTTGCCGAGGATGACGAAATGGTCGCTCGTCACGGCCGTGTCCCCGACTCGCTATCCGCCTGTTCGGCGCCGCGGCCTGCCGCCTCAGCCGCGGCCCGTGCGGCCAGGTGGCGCTGGTGGGCCCGCCGGTACACCGTAATCAGATAATACATGATCCCGTAGCCCACCGCGCCGGTGACGATGCCGACGACGACGGAGCCGGTCCAAAGGGGTGCGGCCATGTCGATCATCAGGTGCCACCATCCGCCCACCCACTCGACCCAATCGGACTTGATGCGCATAAGATCGCGCAAGCGATGCTGGAACTCCGTCACGCTCGGCCCGCCGACAAGGACCCAACCAATCCAGTAGTTGAGGGAGTAGAGCGGCACCACGGTCGCCGGGTTGGTGATCCACGCCAGCGGGACGCCCGCGACGCGGTTTGCCTGGAAGGCGGACGTGACGAGGACGATCAGCAGCATCTGGAAGCCGATCGTCGGTGTCATGGCGACGAAGACGCCGATGGCCGCCCCCAGCGCGATCCGGTGGGCCGATTCGTCCAGGTGCAGCAGATGGACGAACCAGTCGCGCAGTTTCCGCCAACCGCTACGAAACGGCACGGCGAATCCTTTCCCCGGCAGGTCCTCACCCGGCCGTCAGTGCCCCGACTCCTGCCACGCTTCCAGCAGGAGTTCCGCCACCTCGTCGGCCCGGATGTTCCGCAGGCAGCACAGGGCGAGTCCCGGCGCGCCTGCCCCGTTGGGGCCGGGACCCGCGTACAGGCACTCGCGCCGGTAGCACGGGCTGCACGGCGCCCGCCCCGTCAGCACGCGGTGGCCCGGGCCATACGGCCCCGTCTGGCGGGCGCTCGTCGGTCCGAAAATGGCGACGACCGGTACTCCCTCCACCGCCGCGATGTGCATCGGCCCCGAGTCGTCGCTCACCAAGACGCGTGCCTCGGCGATGACGGCGACTAACTCTTTTAACGTCGTCCGGTTCGTCAGGTCAATAGGCTCGCTGCTGGCCCGGCCCGAGATCGTCCGCCCGGCCGGAATCGCCGCCTCGCCACCCACCAAGACCGACCGCGCCCCGACGCACTCGTAAAGCCGATCGGCGACCTCGGCGAACCGCTCCGCCGGCCACTGCTTCGTCTCCCAGCGCGCGTAGGCGCAGACGACCGCGTACGGCGCCCCCTTCGGGAGGCCCGCTTCCTCCAGACGCCGCCGCGCCGCAGACCGCGCCGCCTCCGACACCGGCAAGTGGTCCGTCGCCTTCGGCGCCGCGAGGCCCACGTGCCGCGCCACCGCCAGGTACCGGTCCACTGCGTGCATTTCTTCTCTCGGCAGCGCGACCTCGGACGTGTAGAACAGCGGCGCCATCTCCCGCGCCTCGCGGAAGCCGACGCGGTTCGGCGCCCCCGTCGCCAGCGCCGCCAGACCGCTCCGAAACAGCCCCTGGAGGTCCAGTACCGTCGTGAACCGTTTCTGTCGGAGGCCCTTCAGAAACGCCAGAAAATCCAGCATCGCGCCGACGCTCCGGCCGGCGCGGCCGAAACGGTGCCGATCAAACAAAATGACCTCCTCCAGCCGCGGATGATCCTCCACGAGATCCGCCAGCCCGCTCGCCACCAGCCACGAGACGTGCGCGTCCGGATGCGCCTCCTTCAGGGCCGTCAGCACCGGCAGCGCCTGGACGATGTCGCCCATGCTCGAGGGCTTGATGATGAGCGTCCGCGAAAAGTTCATGCCGAACCGTTTCCCCGCGCCTTTCGCCGAAGGGCCTCCCTCTTCTTCTCCGACAGGCGCGCTATCCGCCGCCACCACCCCCGCAGCCGATCGCCCGGCTCCGCGAGCCCGCGCCGCCGACGCGTCGTGATCGGCGCCAAGCACCCCGCCGGCGCCAGGTACGCCCGCAGAAACCGCAGCCGGTCCGTCGCCCGCGCGACGCCCCATTCGTCCAGGCTCACGCTCAGGCGCATCAGGTTCTGCGCCCGCCGACGGGCCGACACCCGCCCCACCGGCGCCAGGCCGTCCAAATCGACGAGCACCGGCTGCGCCCCCGGCCCGTGGGCCGGCGCCACGAGAATGTTCGGGGCCTTGAGGTCGCGGTGCGAGAACCCCGCCTCGTGCATCCGCCGAACGAGGTGCGCGAGCCTCCGCGCCATCCGCCTCCGCTCCGTCGCGGGCGGCCCCGCGCGGAGCCAGTCGGAGAGCGGCTCGCCATCGACCGGTTCCGTCGCCAGGAGCGTGTCTGTGAGCCACAGGCCGCGGCGCCTGTCCACCGCGCCGGCCGGCCGCGCCGTCGCGATGCCGCGCACAAGCAGCGCGTGCCCCTTGCGGAACGCCGCCGCCGACCGCGACCGGCCGAGGCCCGACGCCCGCTTGTGCCGCTTGAAAAAGAGCGATTCGCCGTCTTTTTTCTCGGCATCCAGAGCGACGCGCCAGACGCCGGCCGTCCGGCCTTCCTTGACGATTTTCGTGCCCGCGCTCGCCGTCGGATCGCCCGCCCTGTAGTGAGAGATGTTCTCTACTACAGGGCCCGCTTCCAGGAGCCGCTCCAGCACGCCCGCCCGGTCCGCGGTCGCCCATCCGCGCCAATCGCCGGCCGCAACGCGTCTGAAGTACTTCGACTCGCGCCGGGTCCGGCGGTCGCGTCGGCGATAGAACCGCCGGCGATACGCCGATGTCCCAAGCGCCACCTGCCGCGCGTCCGGCCCGTCGCCCAGGAGTTGGATCACGCGATGGTGGCAGCGCATCCGCTCGACCAGCGACGCGATGGGCTCGAAAAAATGTTCCAGTTGCACCAGGTGCCGCCGCACCGCGTCCGCCGGCGCCGGCCGCACCGCCTCCGCCAGGTCCACCAGCCACAGCCGCCACGTGCCCGCGCCGCCCGAGATGAGGATGTTGCCGGGATGGAGGTCCGGCAAATAGAGGCGGGCCTCCGCCAGGCGGGCCACCACGTCCGCGAGCCGCCACGCCAACGCCTTCGGATCCACCGTCCCTTCGTTCGGCACGCGCCGCCGGCGAAACACCGCCACGAGTTCCGGCGGCCGGGCGCCCGGATACGGCGGGTCGCCTGCCCGCGGCTCAAAATAGCGTGAGAAAAGATACTCGTCGAGCGGCTCGCCCGGAACGCCCGCCGTCACGAGCCGCTCCGCCGGTCCGCGCGCGAGGGCCACGGCCTCCGGCACGTCGAGCCCCGCCGCCCGCGCCGCCTCCAGCGCGTCCCATTCCCGTCGCCCCGGGCCGCCCCCCAAGAGCGCCCGGACGCGCCGGCAGAGGCCCGAGCCCCCGTAGTCTTTCACGTAGTAGGTTTTGCCCGCGGCCTCGAACCGGAAGATGGTGCGTCCGCGACCTTGTTTGACGAGTTGGAGACGGTCGGAACGATCAGGCCCCGTCAAGGGACCATCCAGAAAAGCCGGCCAGCCGTCGGCCAGGAGCGGCTCGGCGGCCTCCGGCCGCGCGATCCAGCTGCGGCCCCTCCCCGAGGAAATGATCCGCGTGTTTGCCATTCCGCTCTAAACCGCAGCGCCCGGACCCCCGGCGCGCCGGGGTCGGTCTCGGGCGCACCGGCGAATCGTAGCCCGCGAGGCCCGTTCTTGCAAGGGAAAAGGCCTTCCGCCTCCCTTCGGGGGTGTGCCAAGATTTTCTGGCATGGGCGCGTTCGCCCCGAGCCGGGTGCGGGAGCACCCGGTTATGCTCGCGCGGCGTGGCACGTGCCACGGTAGGGAAGATAGCCGGCGGCTCCCGCCGCCGGCTCGAACGACATTGCGCTAAGACCCTAACGTTTGCCAGAAAATCTAGTCACACCCTCCCTTCGCCGCCCCGCCGAAATCGTTTGACCCGCCCGCCGGTTTGAGTAAAATTGAAGAGTGGGAGGGTTGGCCTGCGCGCCGGTTGGCGCGCAGGCGCATCCGACGGGCGGGAACCTTTCATGGGCAAGGAATCGTCGGCACATTCGTCGGGCTATCTGCTCCTGGCCTGCCCGAAATGCAGTGCCGGTTACAAGGTGCGCAAGGACCACGCGGAGGAGACGGTTTCCTGCCGGCGCTGCGGCCACGCGTGGGTTCCCTCCCAGGCCGCCGGCGGGGGCACGCCTGCCGCCCCGGCCTCAACCGCTCCGCCGAAGGCGGCCCCGGCTCCCCCGACCCCGCCTGCCGCCGAGGTCCCACCGGCGCCGAGGCGCGAGGAACAAGAGGACAAAACCGACCCGCTCGTCGGAGCGAACCTGAACGGCTTCAAGGTTCTCTCGCGGATCGGGAGCGGGGGCTTCGGCGTCGTGTACCGCGCCTTCGACACGGACCTGGAACGCTCCGTCGCCATCAAGATGCTCCCGGCGAACGTCGCCAAGGCCGGGCCGCAAGTCCTCGATCGGTTCCTCCGCGAGGCCCGCAGCGCGGCGAAACTGTCGCATCCCAACATCGTCACCATCCACCAGATTTGCAAATACCAGGATACCTTCTACATCGTGATGGAGTTGGTGGACGGTGGCGCGCTGCACGAGTTCCTGGCCGTTGAGCGGCGCTTCAAGCCCGCCGAGGCCACGCGCATCATCCGCGCTGCCGCCGAAGGCCTCGGCCATGCCCATCGCCGCGGCGTCATCCACCGCGACATCAAGCCCGGCAACATCATGATGACCAACGACGGCCAAGTGAAGGTGAGCGACTTCGGCCTGGCACGCGACGTCCTGCAGGCGAGCGACATCGTCGGCGAGGGGCACAGCCTCGGCACGCCCCGCTACATGGCCCCCGAGCAGGCCATGGGCGAGCAGCCCACCGCCGCAAGCGACCTGTACTCCCTGGCCGTCACCTACTTCGTCCTCCTGACGGGCCGCAGCCCCTACGACGCCTCCGGCGACCGCGAGATGATGAAGAAGCACGTCAGCGCACCGGTCCCCGACCCGCGCCGCCACGCCCCCAGCCTGCCCGTCGCCGTTTACCGCTTCTTCGAGAAGGCGATGGCCAAGGCCCCGGAGGAGCGGTACCAGACGGCCGAGGAGTTCATCGCCGCCCTGGACCGGCTCGATTTTTCGGCCGAGGCGGGCGACGTCGCTCCGACTCCCGCCGCCCTGAGCGCTCAGATCGGCCCCGTCACGCTGGAAGACCGCGGGTCGCACCTCTCGAAGGCGCTCGGCCGCGCCGTCCGCCGGGCCCATCGCCACCACGCCACGCCTTCCCCCTCGCGATACCCCGCCGGCTTCTCCTCGAAGAAGGCCCTGCGGCTGGGGGGCTGGAAACTCTGGCTCCTCATTATTGGTGTGGTGGCGGCCGTCATCATCGGCGTGGCGACCCTGGCCGCGCTGCTCCTGGCGCCGAAACCGGGCGCCCCCGGCGAGGGCGCGCCGGCGCCCGGCCAGGGCCCGGCGCCCTCGCCTCCTTCCGCCGGGACGCCTCCCCCGAGCGCCCCGCCGCCGGGAACCGGTCCCGTCCAACCGGCGCCGCCGGCCCTCGTGCCCGCCGAACTCGAGGCCAATGCGCGCGAGCAATTGGATGACGCCAAGGCCTTCGAGGCCGAGATCGGCGACGACCCGTTCCAGCGCGTCGCCGTCATTCGGTCCTACCAGGATGTCGTCAGGGTCTATCCGGGGACGCAGGCGGCCGAGGAAGCCCGCCAGGCGATCGAACGCCTCGGCAAGAAAGAGTGAGGGGGCGCGCCGCCGGCCGCTCCCGAGACGCCCGAAAAGGCCCCCGCCGAGTAGCCCTGCTCTCCGCCGGTCAGATGTACACGCGCGGCACGCGGCAGGTCAGGCCTGTCAGGATCTCATACGGAATCGTGTCGGCGAGGCGTGCGACCGCCGCGACGTTGATGGGGCTTTGGGCGTCGGCCTCGATGAGCGTCGCGGCCAGGCCGACCTCGGGCCGGGGCACGTCCGTCAGGTCCACGAGCGTGGCGTCCATGCAGACGCGTCCGACGACGGGGCAGAGGGGCGCCTGGAGCCCCTCGCCGACGCGGACCTGCCCCTTGTTCGAGAGCGCCCGCGGATACCCGTCGCCGTAGCCGATGGGCAAGAGGCCGACGACGGAATCGCGCCGGGCCCGCCACGTGTGGCCGTAGGAGACGCCTTCGCCGCGCGGCACGCGCTTCAGGTGGGCGACGCGCGAGCGCAGGGCGAGGGCGGGTTTCAGGCGGACCGCCTTCGGCGCCCCCTCGCACGGAAGGATGCCGTAGAGGCCGAGCCCCGGCCGGACCATGTCGAAGTGCGACTCGGGAGCCGTCACGATCGCCGCCGTGTTCGCCGCGTGAACAATCTGGGGTTTCAGGTTTTGCTCGCCGAGCGCCCGCAACACCTCGGCGAAACGGCGCTGTTGTTCTTCCGTGGCCGTGCGGTCGGGCATCTCGGCGCAGGCGAAGTGGGTGTACAGGCCCTCGAGGGCCAGGGACGGGCGGCCGAGGATCCGCTCGGCCAGGGCGACGGCCTCCTCGGACCGGACGCCGAGGCGGTTCATCCCCGTGTCCACCTTGAGGTGAACGGAGACGACCTTGGCCGCGCGGCGGGCTTCGCGGTCGATTTCCTCGGCCGTGGCGGCATCGGCCACCGTCGCCACCAGGTCGTGCGCGACGAGGTTGGAGACCTCGTCGGCCGGGATCGAGCCCATCATGAGGATAGGCGCGCCGATGCCCGCGGAGCGCAGAGCGACGCCCTCCTCGACCATCACGACGCCGAGCATGTCTACGCCGGCCGACTCCAGCGCCCGCGCGACCGGGACCATCCCGTGGCCGTACGCGTCGGCCTTGACGACGCCGAGGACCTTGACGCCCGGTGCCAGAAGGCCGCGCAGCGCGCCGAGGTTCGCGCGGATGGCGCCCAAGTTGACTTCGGCCCAAGTCGGTCTCGGCACGGTGGGTCCTTTACGAGCGGCTCTTGTTGCGGTCCAAGCCGCGCGCTTCTTTTAACTCGGCGGTGCGCCCGGGTCAAGTCCCGGCGCGCCGGGATCGTCGGGGTCCGGGGCGGCACGGGTTAACAGGTCCTTCAATTCCGTCATCCCCAGGAGCCGCGCGACCAGCAGGAACGCCGCAGCCCCGACCGCCACGCCGCCGAAACACTGAACGGCGTAGAGAGGCCGGCCGGTCCAACCGAGGAGGGGGACGGCCCAATGGAGGACGGCCCAGACGGCGGCGCCCATGACGGCGGTGGCGAGGAGGGTGCGTGCGGCGCTCGCCGCCACGCCGCGCCAATCGATCCCGGCTGCGCCAGGGTGCAGTTTACCTGCCGTGGCGGGCCCGGCTGATCGGCGGCTGAGGATCCGCGCGAGCACCACCGTTTGAAACACCGCCGACAGGACGGTGGCGAGCGCCAGTCCGCCCTCGGCCATCGGCCAGACGAGGAGGAGGTTGCACACGAAGTTGAGGCCGGCGGCGAGCATGGCGATGCGTCGCGGCGTGCGGATGTTCTCCATCGCGTAGAACGCCCGGACGAGGATGTGGTTGGCCGAGTACGACCAGAGGCCCAGCGCGTAGAGGCTGGCGACGCGCGCGGTCCGCTCGACGGCGTCGGGCATCTCGGCGAATTGGCCGTGATGGAATACCAGGAAGATGAGGGGCTTGCAGACCAGGATGATGCCGAGGCCGGCAGGCAGGCCGATGAAGAGCGTCAGGCGCAGGGCGTGCGAGGCCGTCCGCGCCATTCCCGCCAGGTCCTTGCGCACCGCGTAGCGCGTCAGGACGGGGAAGATGACGGTCGCCAGGCCGATGCCGAACACCCCCAGCGGGAACTGGTAGATGAGCGGGCCGTAATAGAGGACCGACGCGGCCCCGGTCTTCATCGGGTACGCCACGCGCCACGGGCCGAGCGCAAAGGTTTCGGGTGCGGCCGCGGAGGCGTCCGCCTTTGCCCTTCCGCCGTCGCCCTGCGGGCTATGGCGGACAGGTTGGGCTTCGGCGGACAAGCCGGCGGCGACGGGCGCCTCGGCCGACACGTTCGGGCTCAAGAGGTTCGCGATGAGCGAATCCATGAAGACATTGATCTGGATGACGCCGACCGCCAGGATGACGGGCGCCAGGAGTCCGACGACGCGCCGGAGGCCGGCGTCCCTCGGGTTCCAGAGGGGACGGAACTCGAGGCCCACCCGCCGCATGGCGGGCACCTGGACGGCGATCTCGACGACGCCGGCGAGGAGAATCGCCCCCGCGATGACGTAGGCCTGGGTCGCGGGGTCGCCGGTCACCCAGAGGCCGGCGGCGACGGCACCGGCGATGATGAACAGGTTCAGAAGAACGGGCGCGAGGGCCGGCATGACGAAGTGGCGGCAACAGTTGAGGGCGGCCTGAAGGAGCGCGACGAGACAGACGAAGATGGCGAAGGGGAAAAGGACGGCGGCCAGGCCGAAAATCAGATGCCACTTCGTCCCCGTTTCGGTAAGATACCGCAGCGCGAGGAGGGCGCCGTCGACGATGAGGGTGATGGCGGCCAAGGCGGTGACGAGCGCGACGATGAGGAGGCTCATGAGTCGGCTGGCGGCCTTGGGTCCGCCCTTCTCGAGGTAGTCGGTGAAGACGGGGACGAAGGCGGCCGTCAGCGCGCCTTCGCCCAGCAGTTGCCTCAGGAGGTTGGGCATCCGGAACGCCATCGCGTAGGCGTCCATGACCGGGCCCGCGCCGAGGACGTGGGCGAGGGAGGCGTCGCGGGCGAGGCCGGCCAGGCGCGACAGGACCGTCAGGCCGCTGACCTGTCGAAAGTGTTTTAGAAACGAGGCCACGCGAGGGCTCCGCCCGCGGCGGACTTGCCGCCGGCCATCCCCGCGGGACGCCGGCGGCCGACCCCGGCGCGCCGGGGTTGGAATCGGGGACGGGCGTACGCTACCTCCTGGCCGACGACTTGTCAAAGTGAAACACATGACCGATCTGGCGCCCGAACATTATCCGATTCTCGTGACCGGCGCGGGCGGGCTCCTGGGCCGCGCCCTGGGTCCGCGGCTCGCGCGGTGCGCCCCCGCCCCGGAATCGCTTTGCCTGACGGACTTGGCGGCCTCGCCACCGGCCGGGCGGGTCCTCGACGTCACGGACGCGGCCGCCGTCGAGGCGGCCGTCCGGGACCTCGCGCCGCGGACGGTCTTTCACCTGGCGGCCTGGACCGACGTGGATGCCGCCGAGACGCATCCGGCCGAGGTCATGCTTCTGAATGTGGAGGCGGCGGGGACCGTCGCCCGCGCCGCCGCCGACGCCGGGGCGCTCGTGGTCCACATGAGCACGGACTTCATCTTCGACGGCACGAAGACCGAGCCGTATGTCGAGGACGACCCGCCGAGCCCGCTCGGCGTGTACGCCCGCTCGAAGGCCGAGAGCGAGGCCCGGGTGCGTGCGGCCGCGCCGGGTTCGCACCTCATTGTGCGGACGGCGTGGCTATACGGGGCGGGCGGGCCGAACTTTGTCGAGACGATCCTGTCCGCGGCCCGCGCGGGCGAACGCTTGCGCGTCGTGCGGGACCAGGTGGGGTGCCCCACCTGGAACGAGGATCTCACCGGTGCGCTCGTCGCGATGGTGGGGGCGGGCCTTCGCGGGACGTACCACGCCTGCGGCCGGGGGTCGGCGTCTCGCCGGCAGTTTGCCCAGGAGATTGTGCGCGCCGCCGGGCTCGACGTTGCCGTGGAACCGATCACCAGCCGCGAGCGGCCGCGCGAGGCCCGCCGGCCCGCGCGCGCGGTCCTGTCGACGGAGAAACTTCGGCGGGAGGCGGGCCACCAGTTTCCCGGCTGGCGCGAGAGCGTGCGGACGTACGTCGCGCGCGAGCTGACCGAAACCGCCTAGTGCTGCTTTGTCAACTTCGCGTGCTTCAAACCAAGCGGTGGCGCGGTGGGCAGGAATGCCCACCGCGCTATCCCAAGCCGGGCCCCACGAAGTTGACGAAGTAGCATTAGAAAAGGATGGAAACGAGGTAGAACGCCAGACCCAGGGCGAGCATGCCCAGGGCGACCGACACGAAGAAGTGGATGGACGAGAGAGCGATGTCCTTCGGTCTGTCGAACTTCGTCGCTTTGTACACGACCGCGATGACCGCCAGGAGCGGGTAGAAGAGCCAGAGCGGATTGTGGAGGCTGACGAGACTGCGGAAGAAGTGGCTGAGGGATTCAGGCATCGTCGGTCTTGCCTCCGGCTTCGCGGACCAGGTCGCGCTCCCGCTTCTCGCCCGGGTACGCCAGCAGGACATACGCGTCCATCATCACCAGGAGGTTCAGGAGTCCGGCGACGGCGGTGTAGAGCGTCCCTATCTCCCGGACGGGCGAAGCCCAGTCAACGGGCTGGCGGATGGCGAGATACTGGCTGAGGGGTGTGAGGAGGGCGGCCGGCCCGCCGGCGCCCAACTGCGGGGCGAACCACCATTCGTTCGGCAGGAGGTTGGTGCCTCGGCCCATGGCGAACCCCGCCACCAGGAGGCCGGTGATCAGGACGCCGAAGAGAACGGCCTTGCCTCGCTGCCCGGCATAGGCGTGGCCCGCGCCGGGCAGGATCCAACCCAGGACGAGTGCGGCCACGGGGCTGCGATGCGACGCGGTGCCGTCGGTCATGGCAAATCTTTCCAGTCGCGAGTCAGCCGCGAGGCGTGGGTCCGGGGTTCCGTCGCTGCGGGCCGCGCTTGGGGTTTGTCGGCCGTCTGGGGTTCCTTGCCGAGGACGAGGGGCGCGATCCGCACGCGGACGAAGGTCGGGTTGGTGGCCCCGAGATGGTCGCCGAGGTGTCCGAGCAGGACTTCGCCGGGGTTCCACGAGAACTGTTTGAGTTTTTCCTGATAGAGTCGTTTGGTGGTCTCGGAAGCGCCGTCCGGCGGGCTGAAGCCCACGAGGCCGCCGCCGACGCCGCCGCCGCGGTCCACCGTCCCGGCCAACGTCACGCCGAGGCTGAGGATCGTGTCCGCCACGCTGTTGAAACTGTACAGGCGTCCGCTGATATTCCCGAGCGCGCGCGAGAGGTCGTAGTGGGTGTCGAGGCTCGAGGCGATGAGCACCGCCCCGGTCGCCCGGACGCCCTGGAGACTCTCCAGCGCCCAGACCACGAGGCCTGTCCCGGCCGAGACGCCGATCAGGTGCACCGGCCGGCCGGGGTGGTTCTTGACGTAGGTTTCCACGCGTGCGGCCAGTTGCAGGGCGCGTCGGCGGTTCTCCGCCACGTCTATCTGGTCGCCGAACACTTCTCCGCGCGACCAGTCGAACGCCTCGATCGCCTGGTCCACGCCGCCGGACGAGAGCCCGTCGCGGATGCGGTTCACCTCGCCCATCATGCCGCCCGCGCCGCTCAGGCACACGACCAGCCCGCGCTCGTAGCGTTCCGGCGACGTATAGGTCGCGCGGCCGCAGCCTCCGGCGACCATCGTCAGGGCCGTCAGCGCGAAGACCCATCCCCATCGGCTCATCCTGCTTCTCCTTCGCCCGCGGCCGCCCCCTCGAAAGACGCTATCGGCTCTCCGGGGTCGCTTGCTCCCGTCACAATCGGCGCGAGGAACTCGCGTGCAAACCGCGCGGTCGTCCACCCCATGTGCCCGCCCAGGTTCCCGTGGCGCACGAGGCTCGGCGTCCATCGCACCTGGCGCACCTTTTCATACGCTTTTGCGTCGTCGGACGCAAGGTTTTCGGGCATCCGAAAGCCCGTGAAGCCCGCGCTCGGCGAATGGCGGCGGTCCATCGTTCCGAAGACGGTCGTCGCGGCGGCCAGCATGCCCGCGTCCGCCCACGAGCAGGTCGCAACCAGGCGGTCCTCGACGGCCCGAAGGGCCGGCCCCAGGTTATACGCCGGCCCGAGCGCCGGCGCGAGGAGCACCGCCCGGCGGAGCCGAACGTCCTCGGGCAGGGCCTCGAGGGCCCAGACGGCCACGGCCGCCCCGCCCGAATGGCCGATGAGCGTCACCGGGCGGCCGGGCATCGCCCGGGCGTAGGCCGCTATCCAGTCGGCCAGGTGCAAGGCCGTCGCGCGGTTCCGCTCCTCGGCCACCAAGTCCGCCAGGAACATCCCGGCCGGGCCCACGGTCCAGTCGTAGATGACGATGGCCGAGCGGACCCCCGCCTGGTCCAGTCCCCGCCGGATCCACCGGGGTCCCCAGTTGTATCCGCCGACG
>Ga0307379_10004076_pt1 | contig 20989 bp, 15 predicted proteins | sample UN2MG_FD_202237 | JGI IMG/M metagenome (GOLD analysis project Ga0307379, IMG submission 202237) | Soil microbial communities from Risofladan, Vaasa, Finland - UN-2 | ecosystem: Environmental > Terrestrial > Soil > Coastal area > Acid sulfate soil | place: Finland: Risofladan, Vaasa | collected... | reverse complement strand
GCGTGTGTCGGTTAATTACTTGATATGCCAAGAGAATTTATGGCTGGGGGACCTGGATTCGAACCAGGACTAACGGAGTCAGAGTCCGTGGGTCTACCGTTAACCTATCCCCCAGCAGGGATCGCGGTGGTGCGTGTAATCCGTGCTCGCCTCGTGGTGACGGCGTGAGATAGCGACCGTGCTGTAGCCTGTCAACCCTCGGCAGGCAGGCGGCAATGGCTGTCTTCAGGTGTTGAACAGGAAATGCAGAACGTCGCCATCCTTGACCCGGTAAGTCTTGCCCTCGGCCCGCATCTTGCCTGCGTCCTTCGCACCTTGCTCGCCATTAAATGCAACAAAATCGGCATAGGCGATGGTTTCGGAGCGGATGAAGCCGCGCTCGAAGTCGCCATGGATCACGCCAGCGGCTTGCGGGGCCGGGGTGCCGTGTTCCACGGTCCAGGCGCGCGCCTCCTTCGGGCCGACTGTGAAGTAGGTCATCAGGCCCAACAACTCGTAGCCCGCCTTGATCAGACGGTCGAGCCCGGCCTCCTTCAGCCCCAACTCGGTCAGGAACTCGGCCCGCTCGTCATCGTCGAGCTGGGCGATTTCCTCCTCGATGGCGGCTGAGATTACCACGCTGGCGGCACCCTGATCCACCGCCATCGCCGCTACCCGGGCAGATTGGGCGTTGCCCGTGGCAGCCGCCGCCTCCTCGACATTGCAGACATAAAGCACGGGTTTGGCGGTCAGAAGCTGCAATCCGCGCCAGGCCTTCTCGTCCTCGGGGTCAATCGCGACGGTGCGCGCCGGGCGGCCTTGCTCCAAAGCTACTTTGGCCCGCTGCAGCAGGCGTTCCTGAACCACCGCTTCCTTGTCGCCGCTCCGAATCCGCCGGCCGAGATTCTGCGATCGCCGCTCGATCGAGTCGAGATCGGCCAGCATCAGTTCGGTCTCGACGGTTTCGGCGTCGGCGACCGGGTCGATGCGGCCCTCGACATGGGTGACATCGTCATCCTCGAAGCAGCGCAGCACATGAGCGATGGCATCGGTTTCCCGGATGTTGGCCAGAAACTGGTTACCAAGCCCCTCGCCCTTCGAGGCGCCGCGCACCAGCCCGGCGATATCGACGAAAGTCAGGCGGGTCGGGATGATCTGCTTTGATCCGGCGATGCGGGTCAACGTCTCCAGTCGGTCGTCTGGCACCGGCACATCGCCGACATTCGGCTCGATGGTACAAAAGGGATAATTTGCCGCCGCCGCGGCCGCAGTGCGAGTGAGTGCATTGAAAAGCGTCGATTTGCCCACATTGGGCAGCCCGACGATACCGCATTTGAAACCCATCTCGCGCGTCTCCATATTGCCCGAGCGGCGCGCTGAGACTGCCGCCGAGACCGTTGCGCGCTGTGACATGGGGTATCGCTGGGGTCAAGACCCGGAGCAGCCCCGCCTCTGGGGCATGGGGACGCGACCTGAAGTTGTGCAACTGTTACCAGGCTCTAAGGGCTGGGCGGATGCCCCTGTGCCCGACGCCGGATTGCGTCCGTCAGCGTATGCTGGAGTTGGCGCAGATCGACCGGCTTGACGATGGTGGCGTCGAAGCCGTCGGCACCGGTTTCGACGCCCAGAATCGCACTGTCGGCGGAAAAGGCCAACAGCGGCAGACCACGCCGCCCCGCTTCACCGCGACGAACGCGGCTGGCGATCTCCGCGCCGCCCATGCCGGGCATGTTCAGGTCCAGAAAGGCGGCGTCGAATCTGGACTGCGTCAGGGCTTCCAGCGCGGCGAGGCCGTCGGCGACCTCGACCACCTCGACCCCAAGGGTCCGCAGGAACAGACGCATCACCATGCGGTTGCTCTCGACATCGTCGACGACCAGAACCCGTCGGTCGATCAGAACCGGCGGCGCTTCGTCGCTTGGCTGAACATGGCCCGTGTCCCCGGTGCCATCTGCGGCAAAGGTCAGGCGAAACACCGACCCTTCATCCGATGTGCTCTCGAGCGTAATCGAGCCGCCCATCGACTCGGCGAGCTGGCGGGTGATATTCAGTCCAAGCCCGATGCCACCAAACCTCCGCGCAATGCTTTCGTCAGCCTGGCTGAAAGGCTGGAATAGCTGTGCGAGGCCACCAGCTGGAACGCCAATGCCGGTGTCGGCGACAATGACTGTGATCAGATAGCGGGGTACGCCGTCCGGACCAAGACCGCGTGGCTCGCAGGTGACGGCTACACGCACGGAGCCGGATTCGGTGAACTTGATCGCGTTAGAGATCAGGTTCGACAGGCATTGGCGCACCCGCACTGGATCGAACACCAGTCGCTCGGGTATCTCCGGGTCGATCACAACCTGAAGCTCAAGGCCCTTTTCGGCTGCGAGTGTGCCAAAGAGCCGGGCGATGTGATCGACTGCGCCGCGCAGGTCCTCGACCGCCGGATCGATCGCTAATTTGCCGGCTTCGAGCTTTGCGTAGTCGAGGATGTCGTTGAGCAGCGTATTCAGGCAGCGGCCGGATTCGGCAATAATCGTGGCCTGTTAGCGTTGCTGTTTGGTCAACTTTGTGGTCAGCAAAGTCTGCGCCATGCCGAGAACGCCAGTCAACTGCGTGCGTAACTCGTGGCTGACGGTTGCGATGAAGCTGTTCTTGCTGGCATTCGCCTGCTCGGTCGCATCACATGCATCGGCGAGTTGCTGTTCGCGCCGGAGCTGATCGCGGTAGGTCCGGGCGCGGGTGTGCGAGGCCGATAGGGCAGCCACCGCCAACAAGATCACCGGCAGTAATCCGGCGCCAAGTGCCCCGAGGGTTACCCCATCGGGTGCCAGGTTGGAATCCATGATGTCCCGTAGGATCATTGCAAGTGCCGTGCCCAAGTATAGCACCTGGCGCAACATCATCAGACGCAGGATCTGGCATCCGTCCACGGCTGAATCGAGCAAGGCGATTGCCAGAAAGCTAAGTGGCAGAATTTTTTCGTCCGCTACGGTGTACACCCAGATTGTCGCTATTGCGAAGGCAATCGCGATTGACGCGGCAATGTGGGTAGCGGCCAGGATGTTCGCGTGCGGCGGATCAGCGGTGTCCGCCCCACGCAGGTCGACCGCGCGCATGCCCGCCGCGAGGAATGCCTTTGCGGCGAAATACTCGGCAAATGCAGAGGCAGCAATCAACCCGGTATATATAGCCACCAATGAGACAGGGACAAAGATCGCCCCAAGTGCTGCGGCGAGGGCATAGATTGCCAGGCGGATGACCAGCCCGCCGGGCCGCATATCGGCAAACTCACGAAGCGCTCGCCGGTCAGCTAGGTCGTTTTGCTGGGCCTGAGTTTGCACAGGTTGGTCATTGCTTTCTGAATGATTGATTTCCGTGCAACATTGTATGGCAGGTATTGTAAGCCCTGTCACCTCCGAGAGAATTTGGCGAGGAGCCTGGCCAGTGGTCCATCCTGCCTCACATCATCCGGAGGAGCCGCGGGCGCGCTTGCTTCAGGCACCGTATTGCCAACACTAGCGCCCGGCTCCTTCTTGGTCGGGGCCGTATCGGACACTGCTGGCCGGGTTGCCAGAGCCACGGCGTTCATAAAGCCTGCTGCGTCACCCGCTACCAGCCGACCAGCCTCGCGCCCCACTGCCGCCAGCAACGGGTCGAGCCATTCCCGGTCGGCCTGGGCGAAATCGTGCAGCACGTAGTGCGACACTAGATCCTTGTGGCCCGGATGCCCGATGCCCATTCTGATCCGGCTGTAATCGGCCCCGACATGTTGGTGCATCGAGCGCAGACCATTATGCCCGGCATGGCCGCCGCCCTTCTTAACCCGCAGCTTGCCGGGCGCCAGGTCCAACTCGTCGTGGAACACCCAGATGTCTTCGGGAGTAAGTTTGAGATAGCGCATCGCCTCGCCGACCGCCTGGCCGGACAGGTTCATGAAGGTCTGCGGTTTGATAAGAAGGACCTTGGTGCTGCCCAAATGTCCTTCAGCGGCTGCCGCCTGGAACTTGGTCCGCCAGGGCCCAAAGCCATTTGCGGCAGCGATGGCGTCAATTGCCATGAAGCCAATGTTATGGCGATTATGGGCATATTTGGCGCCCGGATTTCCCAGCCCGACGAAAAGCTGCATTCTCAGCCCCCCGGTGCTGCCGAAACCTGGAACCTACGGCCGCGAGCACTCCACGCCGTCCAAGGAATGTGAATTCCCCAGCGCTTAAGCGTTCTGCTTGCGGATCGCCTCGGCGGCATCCTTGTTATAAATGACGCCCTTGTCCTCGAACAGTTTGTCCATCTCGCCCGACATGGTCATCTCGGTGACGATGTCGCAGCCGCCGATAAACTCGCCCTTGACGTAGAGTTGCGGCGTCGTCGGCCAATCCGAGAAGGTCTTGATCCCCTGACGCATCTCGTCCGAGGCCAGCACATTCACATCTTTGAACGCAACCCCCATATAGTTCAGGATCGAGGCCACCCGCGAGGAAAACCCGCATTGCGGCATCGTCGCGGTTCCTTTCATGAACAGAACCACGTCGTTGTTATCGACCGTAGTCTTGATCTCGTTCTGGATTTCGCTCATCTGCTTCGGTCCTTATCAGGAATGTTCGGTGTTACTGTGGTGCGGTTACTCCGGTGCGCTGGTCTGCAATGCCAGCGCGTGCAAGGGGGCGTTCGGCCCCTCCAGTATGCTCTGCAGCGCCTGATTGACCAGGCGTTGCTGCTGCACCCGGTTCTTGCCGCGAAACTCCTCGGCCACAACGGTCGCCGCGAAATGATTGTTGTCGCCGGCCAGATCGCGAATCTCGACCGAGGCGCCGGGAAAGGCGACGCGGATCAGACGTTCGATCTCGGCGGCGGGCACGGGCATGGGTATTTCCTGTTGTTGTCGGCGAGGTTCCCCACCGCACTTAATTCGTACACAGCATCGTGGCAAGGCCATCCAGTCAGGAAGTGCTCCCGATCAAAGGCGCTTGTGCAGGAAATACGCGCTCATCCAGGCTGCGAGCAGCATCAGGAAGGCCAGCGCCACGAACACCACCGGCAGCTCGAACCAGGTCAACAGCACGCCGTAGACCAGTGTCGGGAAGATTTCGCTGGCGTCGGCGTAGGTCCGGTAGACCGCGGTCATCTCGGGCCGTTCCGATATGTGTACGGCGCGGTAGAATGGCACCGCACCGATGGCGTCAAGCCCGGTCGCGGCGATGCAGCCACCCAGCAGGAATCCCGCCACCACCCAGCCGTTGTCGAGCCCGGCCGCCCAGGCGCCGACCAGCGTAACGGCAAGCGCCAGAAAACTGATGGCGATAGCCCAACGCGCGCCGTGCGTTTCGGCAATTTTCGGCCAGACCAGCGTCAACACCAGAACGGCGTTGCCGGCGGAGATGACCAAGGCCCCCGCCTCGGATGTCTTGCCGCTGGCGACCATCATGATCGGGGTGTAGACGAAAAATGTCACCCAGAAGCATGAACGCGCGAAGGCGACCATCCAGGCCATCCGCAACCGGGGCTGGCGCATGAACCGGCCGATATTGGCGAACGGGCTTGCCGCCACCAGTGTGCCAGGCCGGATCAGCGACGTCTCCGACATCCGCAGATGCCAAAACAGCGCCAGCAGGACCAGCGCCCAACCGATTGCCCAACCGTAGCTGGCCGTCAGACCGTAATTGGTATAGAGCCAGACCCCGATATAGGGCGATAGTGTCCAGCCGATGGTCGAGGAAGCCAGCCGCTTCGCATCGTTCTTGACGTAGTCCTTCTTGCGAATGTGCTCCATGATATAAAGGTTGATGGTGATGTTCATGCAGGCGGTGCCAAAGACCCGCAGGAACATGCCCGCAGCTTGTCCCGGCAGGGTGTAGGTCCACAGTGACAGCGCCGCGCCGATCAGGCAACTGGCGCCGATGGTATAGGTCCAGCGCCGGCTGAAACGGCGCACCAACCCGGGGACCAGAAAGCTGGCCGCGAGCGTCACCATGGCAATGACAGTATAAAGGAAGCTGACGTGCTGCTCGTCCTTCAGGATGGCATAGGCTTGCAGTGGCACCACTGTGGCCAGCGAGGCACGTGCGATCGACTCGATCATGAACAGCAGGCTGAACACCCCCATTCCGGGAGCGGGTGCGGCGGGAAGCCACAGCGGGTGACGTACATGCATGGCCATTGCAAGCGACCGATATGCGGATGGGCCGCGGGCGCGACCGTGATTGGGGTTCGCGGTAGAAAGCGCCGGTTATCACGGCTTAGCAAGCGCCAAAATGCCGCTGAACCGGATTGCCTGAGATGATGTGTGCAATCGGCGCCAGGCGTGGCGGGAAATTAGCGCTGGATGCCGATTTTGACGCGTTGATGCGGCTCGCCCAGTGACAGGATGACCCGGCCCGGAAATGCCGGGAACTATCCGCGAGCCCTGAATGACCCCAGCCTCAATTACTTGTAACGCAGTCGTGCGCCTCGGCGCCTTCATCGCGACGGCGGCGCGCAATCACAGTCCGTTGGCGATGGAGCGGGCGCGGACTGCGTTTTTGGACACGATCGGTTGCATGCTGCTTGGCGCTGCGTCTGAGCCCGCCCGGATAGCCCGGCAGACTGTCGCTGCATGGGGGCAGGGCGGATCTGTGATCGTTGGCACTTCCCAAACCACAACCCCGCCCTGGGCGGCATTGGTCAACGGCGTGGCCGCACATGCCTACGACCTCGATGATTACGAGGACCCCGGCTACACCCATCCCAGTGCGGTGCTGGTACCGGCGCTGCTGGCGTCCGGCGCCGATCTGAATTGTACTGGAGCCGACCTGCTCGACGCCTATATTGTCGGGCTTGAGGTCATCATGTGCATCGGCGAGGCGACGAACCCGAGCCACTACAACATGGGCTGGCACTCGACCCGGTCCCTCGGCACCATCGGCGCGGCGGCGGCGGTGGCCCGGCTGGTGCGGCTGGATGGCGTGAAAGCCGCCAATGCAGTTTTGCTTGCGACGTCGATGGGCGGCGGTTTTGTCAGCCAGTTCGGCACCACGGCAAAACCGCTCCACGCCGGGCTGGCAGCACAGGGCGGCATCATGGCGGCTAGCCTCGCCGCGCATGGCGCAACCGCCGGGGCAGGGGTGCTGGACGGTCCGGCTAGCTTCGGCAGTTTGATGATGGCCCGTGGCGCGGCGAAGTTTCAGGCGCTCGACCGGCTGGGAGCGCCTTGGGGGATCGAGGAGCATGGGTTGGCGATCAAGATCCACTCCAGCTGCGGCTACACCCACCGCGCCATCGACGGGGCGTTGCGATTGTGGGCGCAGAATCGGATCGACCTTTCCGCGATCACAGCGATCCGGGTCAGCCTCATCGACCCGCACCGGGCAATCGTTCCATTCGATGATCCACAAACCCCCGCCGAGGCGCTGTTCTCGGAGCCCTACACCGTGGCACTGGCATTGACGACGGGCGCTGTGACGCCGTCGGATTTCACCACCGCGGCCATCGCCAACCCGGCCATCCGCAGTCTTGCCGCCAAGGTGACCGTTGATCGGCGCGAGCCGCTGCGGCCCGATATCGGCATGGACCCCGATGATCCAGATCCGATTGCGATCACTTTCGCCGATGGCTCGGTACTCAGAGACGAGGTTGCCGTCCCAAAAGGCAATCCCCCCGATCCACTGAGCATGGACGAGGTGCTGGCGAAGTTCCACCGCTGCGCCGCTGCATCATTGGATACCGACCGGGCAGCGGCGATTGCGGGCATCTGCGCCCGGCTGGACCAGATTGCAGATGTGCGGGAGTTGACGGCGTTGCTGGCCGCTCGGTAGCCAGCAAGTCTGGTCATTCTCAAAGGGGCTATTATGCCGACACTGGGCGAAAGATTGGTCGAGTGGCTGGAGGCTTACGGCGTCGATACCGTCTTCGGCATTCCTGGCGTCCATACGGTCGAGATGTATCGCGGCCTCGCTGCCAGCGATATCCACCATGTCACCCCGCGCCACGAGCAGGGCGCTGGCTTCATGGCCGATGGCTATGCGCGGGTGTCTGGCCGCCCCGGCGTTGCTTTCGTCATCACCGGGCCGGGCCTGACCAACATCGCTACCGCAATGGCGCAGGCTTACGGCGATAGCGTGCCGATGCTGGTGGTCTCGGCGGTCAACGCGCGCGGTGCGCTGGGAATGGAAGCTGGCGACCTCCACGAGGTCCGTCGGCAGAGCCTGATCGCGGGCCAATGCGCGGCGTTCTCGCACACTATCATGACTCCGGGCGAGCTTCCTGCAGTCCTGGCCCGCGCCTGGGCGGTGTTCGAAGGCGCGCGGCCCCGACCGGTGCATATCGAGATCCCGCGCGATCTTTTCTCGATCGAGGCGGGGCAGGTTCCCTTCAATCGCCCGCAGCGCCTGACCCCGCCAGCCCCCGGCGCCGCCGGATTGGCCGAGGCGGCGCGATGGCTGGGGTCGGCCCGCAAGCCCCTGATCCTGACCGGAGGTGGTGCGCGTTGGGCGGCCGATGGGATTACAGTGTTGGCCGAACGGTTGGGTGCGCCGGTGGTGATGACCACCAATGCACGGGGCATCCTGTCCGGTGATCACCCTTTGGCCGTTCCCGCCAGTCCGTCGCTGGAGGCGATCCGCGACCTGATCGGGACTTCCGACGTGGTGCTGGCGCTGGGAACCGAGATCGGCCGCACTGACTACGACATGTATGACCGAAGCGAGATGATCGTCCAGGGCCGCCTGATCCGCGTCGACATCGACCCGGAGCAGATTGGCCGTGGGGCTGTGCCGGACTTGGCCCTGGTGGCGGACGTGGGTGAGGCTGTGCCAGCGCTGCGGTTAGCGTTGGGCGACGCTGTGCCCGCGCGTGACGGCGCCACGCGGGCGAGGGTGGCGCGGGAGGTTGCTTTCGAGGAGCTTGGTGCTGCCTACCGCGCATCGGTCGGGTTTCTGGATATGATCCGCGATACCTTGCCCAATGCACCAATCGTCGGCGACTCAACCCAAGCCGTCTATGCCGGGAACTTGTACTATGCGGCCCCGGCGCCGAGCCGCTGGTTCAACGCCGCCACCGGCTATGGTGCGCTTGGCTATGGCCTGCCCGCCGCCATCGGCGCCGCGCGGGCGATCGGTGGGCCGGTGGTCTGCATTGCCGGCGACGGCGGGCTGCAGTTCACGCTGACCGAAATTGGCGCGGCGATCGAGGAAGGGCTTCGTGTAATCCTGCTAGTCTGGAACAATCAGGGCTACGGCGAGATCAAGAGCTATATGGTCGCCCGCCAGATCACACCCGTCGGCGTCGACCTGCACACCCCGGATTTCGTCGCCATCGCCAAGGCGTACTGCATGGCAGGCGTGCGGATGGACACGCTGGAGGTGCTGCCGACACTGTTGCGTGAGGCCGCAGCCCGCCCCGGCCCGACGCTGATCGAATTCGACGAGAGCGTGGTGCAGGGGCGGTAAGGCGCCATGCCCGCCCCAACTTCGTCGGGCTTGACCCGGGGCCTCAAGTCGTTATGCCTTGGGCCATGAGGGTGACGGACCGCCCGACTGGCAGTAATGCTTATCATTAGGCTACGACCGTCATGATTGATCTGGATGAATGGCTGAATAGTCTCGGCCTCGCGGAATATATTGATCTGTTCGCCGAGAACAAAATCGACGGCGACGTTCTTGGCGCGCTTGATGAGCAGGATCTGAAGGATCTTGGGATACCGCTTGGTCATCGCAAGCGCTTGATGCGGGCGATTGCGGACATCGCCAGGAATGATGAACAGGCGCCGAATCTGACAACGGCAGAAACTGTGGCTGAGCCCAATGCCGGCTTTGTGGCGCAGATCGGCCAGCCGGAACGCCGTCATCTGACGGTCATGTTCACCGATTTGGCGGGTTCCACTGCCCTTTCGGTGAAATTTGACCCGGAAGATATGCGCGAAATTATCATGCGCTATCAAACCTGCTGCGAAACTATAGTGAAGCGTTACAATGGATATATCGCCAACTATCTCGGCGATGGGATTCTGGTCTATTTCGGTTATCCGAGCGCCGACGAACATGACCCGGAACGCGCCGTGCGAACGGCGCTGGAAATCGTTGATACCATCCGCACACTCGTTGCCCATCCTGACGTCGTCTTGCATTCCCGCGTCGGGATCGCCACTGGCGACGTGGTTGTGGGCGACTTGATCAGCAGCGGCACCGCTCAACAGCATTCTGTTGTCGGAGAGACACCAAATCTGGCGGCCCGGCTGCAGGCCATTGCCGATCTTGATGCCGTGGTGATTTCCAATGAGACGCGGCGATTGGTTGGCGGGCTGTTCGAATTGAAGGATCTGGGCAGGCACGATCTGAAGGGCTTTGAGGACCACGTGCAGGCTTGGCAGGTGGTGTCCGATCAGGCCCTGGACAGCCGCTTTGCGGCGACGCGGCAAGGTCTTGAACTGACGCCGCTGACCGGACGGGATGAGGAAATCGACATCCTCAAACGGCGTTGGCAGGAGGCGTCGAGCGGCGCTGGCCAGGTGGTCTTGTTGTCCGGCGAGGCGGGCATCGGCAAATCGCGGCTCCTGCAGGAACTCCAGGACTATGCCAGCGGTGGCCAGGCGCGCTGCATGCGCAGCTTTTGCTCGCCATATCACGCCAACAGCGCTCTATTTCCGGTCATCATCGGACTTCAGCGCGGCGCTGGCATCCGGCGCGACATGTCGGCGGCGGAAAAACTCGACCGGCTGAATGCGCTGGTCGAAACAGCGGGGCTCGATACGGCCAGCGTGACACCGCTTTATGCCAAGTTGCTGTCGGTGCCGACCGATAAACGATTTGGAGCACTGGAAATCAGTCCGCAAAAGATCAAGGACAAAACCCTCGAGGCATTGGTCAACCAAATCAAGGTGCAGTCCAGCACTGAGCCGCTGCTGCTGCTGATGGAGGATCTGCATTGGATCGACCCGACAACGCTGGAATATCTCGATCTGCTGATTGATGAGATCAAGGACCATCGGATTCTGCTGCTGGCAAGCTACAGGCCGACGTTCGAGCCATCCTGTACGCATTTGCCGCATGTGACCACACTGCCGCTTAGTCGGCTTTCACGCAAAACGGTAGAAGAAGCTGTGATCAATGTGGCCGGCAAACCGTTGCCGGCCGAGATCATGCACCAGATTATCGACAAAAGTGATGGCGTGCCCCTGTTCATCGAGGAGTTGACAAAGACGCTTCTGGAAAGTGGTTATCTGACCGATGTTGGCGATCACTATGAGGCCGCCGGGCCGCTACCGTCTTTTGCAATCCCCACAACATTGCAGGATTCCTTGATGGCCCGTCTCGACAGACTGGCGCCGATAAAAGAGGTGGCATTGATCGGGGCGGTGATCGGGCGTCAGTTTTCCTACGAATTGCTGTTGGCAGTTTCGCTGATGAACGAGCAAGACCTTGAAGACGCGTTGCGACTACTGATCGAGGCGCAGCTGATCTATCGGCGCGGCACCATTCCGGATGCCGTATTTACCTTCAAGCATGGCCTCATTCAGGACGCCGCCTATAACAGCCTGGTGCGGACAAAACGCCAGAGGCTGCACGCAGGTGTCGCGGCAGCGATGGAGACCAAATATGCCTCCCAGTTCGTTGATCAGCCGGAAATACTGGCCCGTCATTATGAAGCCGCCGGGTTGACGCGAAAGGCAATTGCCTATCTTCGAGCAGCTGGCGAGCGTTGCATTCAGCGCTCGGAAAATACCGAAGCCCTCAACCATCTGGAACACGCTCGCGAACTGCTCGGTAACTTGCCGAAGTCGGCGGAACGTGACGGGGAGGAGCTGCCGATCCTGTTGCTGTTGGGGGCCGGTTATACAATGTCAAAAGGCTGGGCGACGGTCGATGCTGAAACCGTCTACCGCCGGGCGCAATTGATATGCGATCGTGCTGAGGAAACCCTTGAACACTTTCCTGTTTATCTGGCGCTGCACAGGTTTCATGCCCTTCGCGGCGAACTGCGCGAGGCTGACAGGGTGGGCGAGCGTCTGTTGGCGCAAGCCGGAATGAGCGACGACAAGGACTACCAACTGCCGGCCAATGTCGCACACGGCTACAACTCCTTGTTCCTCGGCGAGCTGAAACGCGCTGAGGAATATCTCACCAAGGGCGTTTCATATTATCACCCTGATCAGCATCAATATTGGATTTCTCGTTGGGGCGAGGACCCGGGAATTGTCGGCCTGGGTTTCGGGGCTTTGACCCAGTCTATTCTCGGCCATTCGGAAAAGGCGGTCGAGTTGAATGCCGCGAGCCTGAATGCAGCCCAGGCATCGTCGCATCAGTTCAGTATTGGGTTTTCACTTTGGATCGCAACCCGGGTTGAGCATGTTCTCGGCAACGTGGAACGGGTGCGGGAGATTGCTGAAGATCTTCTGGGATTGTCACGAGAACAAGGTTTTCCCGCCTGGCTGGGCCATGCATTGATCATGCGGGGCTGGGCGCTTTGCATGGCCGGAAATGGCGCGGAAGGCCTACAGTCGATGCACGATGGTTTGGCCGGGGAATTGGGTGCCGGCGCTCTGGCGCATCGCACCCAGTATCTGGCTTTGCTCGGCGAAGCGCTCGGGGTTCTTGGCAAGCCCGAAGAAGGACTGAAAGAAATTGCCGGCGCCGAAGAATTCATGGCCAGGACTTCAGAAGGTTATGCGGAATCGGAAATATACCGGATCAAGGGCGAGTTGCTGGCCCAATCCGGTGGCGATCCTTCAACGGTCAGGCAGTGCTTTGCAGACGCCACAGCAGCAGCTAAGCGCCAGAAGGCGAAAGCCTGGGAATTGCGAGTCCAGCACAGCCTGAAAAATCATCGTTGAATCGGCACGGTAACCTGGAATGGGTAGATCGGGCCAAGGGTTAGTCTGATGTCGTGATCCACACGCTCAAATTCAGCCGCGATGTGTGCGCCAAGTCAAGCCCAGGGAAGTATAGGTCGGCTCGTCTCACCCCGCCAGCATCCGCTCAACCATTTCGCGGGTGTTTTTCGACAAGCCCTCCACCGCCGCGATCCGCTCCAGCTCGGCCCGCATCAGCGCTTGGCGCGCAGTGTCGTAGCGGCGGTAGGTCTCGAATGTGCCAACAACCCGGGCCGCGGTCTGCGGGTTGATCGCGTCGAGCCGGATCAACCAGTCAGCGAGGAACTTGTAACCCGCACCATCGGCGCGATGGAAAACCACCGAGTTTGCCGCCGCCATCACCCCGATCAGCGAACGGAACTTGTTCGGGTTTTTCCAATCGAACGAGGCGTGGCCAGTCAATGCCTGGACCCGGTCGAGAGTGCCCGGCAACGGCGCGGACGCCTGTATGGCAAGCCACTTGTCGACCACCAACGGGTCATGTCGCCAGCGGGTATGGAAATCCGCCAGCAAAGCATCAGCAACCGGTGCGCCCTCGTGGACCAGTACGGTTAGCGCCGGCAGAGCGTCGGACATGTTGTCAGCGCTTCGAAACTGAGCCTCAGCCACTGCAAAGGCGTCTGCCGAGCCGGGCGCAGTGCGCAGGGCCAGGCAACGGTTCTTCAACGCCCGCCGTCCAGCCGAGGCGGCATCCGGGCTGTAGGGGCCTTCGGATTTCAATGTTTCATATGACCGAGATAGCTGCCCCGACAGCTTTTTCCCGAGTGTCTGGCGCATTTCGCGCAGCGCCGCATGGATGGCATCCGGGTCGGACAACCCGCCACCCGCCCAGATCTCGCCAGTGATCTCATCGATCCCCGGAATTTCCAGCGCCATCGCCCGGAACGCCGGGTCGAGGCTCTCATCCGTCAGTACCGCACCGATACCCTCGACCCAGGCGGTGGGCACCCCACTGTCCCCCGCGATCAGCCCCAGCGCGATGCGAACGGCGTAGCGGCGCCCGGCTTCCCACCGGTTGAAGGGGTCGGTATCATGGGCCAGCAGGAAGGCGGATTCCGCGTCCGTGGTTTCACGCTCGACGATCACCGGCGCCGAAAATCCACGCAGGATCGAGGGGATCGGACGCGACCCCAGCCCCTCGAAAGTAAAGCTCTGTTCGGTGTCGCTCAGCTCCAGCACCTGGGTCGGCAATACCTCATCGCCGTTCGCGCCAAGGAGACCCACAGCGACCGGGATGACCAACGGCTGTTTTCCATCCTGCCCCGCTGTCGGTGGCGTGGTCTGTCGCAGGGTCAGGGTGTAGCGGCCGTCTGCCCATTCTTCCTTGACGGCGATCCTTGGTGTGCCCGCCTGGCTCCACCACCGGGCGAACTGCGAGAGGTCTTGGCCGGTTGCATCCTCGAAACACTGCCGGAACTGCTCGATGGTGCAGGCCTGTCCGTCGTGGCGCTCGAAATACAGATCCAGCGCCTTGCGGTAGCCATCCGCGCCGACCAGCGTCTCGAGCATGCCGATCACCTCGGCGCCTTTTTCATAGATCGTGGCGGTGTAGAAGTTATTGATCTCGACGTATTCCTCCGGTCGGACGGCATGCGCCAGCGGCCCCTGATCCTCGCGAAACTGGCGCGAGCGCAGCATTTTCACATCGCCAATCCGCTTGACCGCATGGCTGCGCTGGTCGCCCGAGAACTGCTGGTCGCGGTAAACCGTCAGACCCTCTTTCAGGCACAGCTGAAACCAGTCGCGGCAGGTGATGCGGTTACCGGTCCAGTTGTGGAAATACTCATGGGCAATGATGCCCTCGATCAACTCGTAGTCACGGTCGGTCGCGGTCTCCGGGCTGGCGAGGACGTATTTCGAGTTGAAGACGTTCAGCCCCTTGTTCTCCATCGCCCCCATGTTGAAGTCGTCGACGGCAACGATCATGAACAGGTCGAGGTCGTATTCGCGGCCATAGGCTTCCTCGTCCCAGCGCATCGAGCGTACCAGGCTGTCCATCGCATAGGCGCATTTGCCCTCGTCGCCAGGGCGGACATATATCTTCAGTGCCACGTCGCGGCCGCTGGCCGTGGTAAAGCTGTCGTCATGCGAGACCAGATCACCGGCCACCAGCGCGAACAGATAGGCGGGCTTCGGGTGCGGGTCCTCCCACTCTGCAAAGTGCCGGCCCTTGGGCAAGTCTCCCGAGGCGACCGGGTTGCCATTCGACAACAGCACCGGGCAGGTGGCGCGGTCAGCCTCGATCCGCACTCGGAATGTGGCCATTACGTCAGGGCGATCCTGGTAGAAGGTGATCTTGCGGAAACCCTCTGCCTCGCACTGGGTACAGAACATGCCTTTGGAGATGTACAACCCCTCCAGCGAGGTATTGGCCTCGGGGTCGATCTCGGTCTCGCAGGTCCAGGTGAATTTCTCGCCCGGAAGTTTGTCGGCGGGCACCCGCAGGCCTTCGCGGGTCAACTCGGGCTCGACCGGTTGGCCGTTCACCGCCGCCGACACCAAGGCAACCATTCGGCCATCGAGTCGCAAATCGGCCGGGCCCTCGCCAGCACGCTCCGGATTGCGGCGAAAAGCGATGCGGGCGACTACCCGGGTCGCCGAGGGGGCAAGGTCGAAATCCAGCGCGACGCTGTCGATCAGCCAGTCCGGTGCACGATAATCGGCCAGCCGGGTCGATTGTTGCGGGCTCGGTGCTTCATCGGTGCGCATGGCGGGGTCTCCCTCATTGTCTCCGATTGCACACATAACGGCTCCGACGCGCCCTTCCTAGGCCCCATGCAATCGGTTAGAAGGGCGACCGGTTAGGGCAGGCGAAGCGGAAAACAGATGGCGCCGAAAGCGCGTGGGAAAGGCAACCGAGGCAAGGCCAAGCCGGCGCCAGCCCGGCGGCGGCGCAAACCCGTCAAGCCCCAGGGGCCGTGGGGCGCCCTGACCCTGGCGATTTTGCTGGTGGTGTTGTCGCTGCGGCTGGCGGTGAATGCCACCGAGCCGATGCCGGTACATTTCGACGAAGCTCAGTATTGGGCCTACGGACAGGAGCTCGACTGGGGCTACTTCTCGAAACCGCCACTGGTCGCCTGGTTGATTCGGGCGATCACCGACGTTGCCGGTGACACGCTGTTCGCTCTGCGGCTGGCGAGCCCAATTGCCCATGGGCTGATCGCCTGGCTGATTTTTCTGACCGGGCGGCGCTTGTGGGACGGCAAGACCGGTTTCTGGGCCGCCACCGGTTACACAGCGGCACCAGGCGTTGGGTTGTCGGCGATGATAATGTCAACTGATCCGGTGCTGATGGTGCTTTGGGCGGCGGCTCTCTACGTCCTGGTTCGCGCCGCCGAGACTGAGGCTGAGGCTGGAGTCGGGGCTGGGGGTCAGGTTTGGTGGGGCGCGCTGGGCGCACTGATTGGCGCCGGGATGATGGCAAAATACTCCATGGTGGCCTTTGCCGTTGGGGCGCTCGGTTATGGGCTGTTCGCGGCGCGTGCGCGAAATTGGTCCGGGACAGCGACTGCAATGGTCGCGGTGATCGCGTTGGTGTCACCGAACATCGTCTGGAACGCCGATAATTCTTTCGTCACCGTAGCGCATGTGATGGGCGACGCCGACCCCGGTCACGGCTATTTCAATATTGGCGCATTGGTCGAATTCACCGCCGCCCAGTTTGCGGTGATCGGGCCGGTGTTTCTGATCGCCATCTATCTGGCACTGCGCAATCGCAGCGATTGGCGCGACGATTGGGGAATGCGTTTGATGGCCTGGCAGACCGTACCTTTGTTGGCCGGGATGATCGGGCTTTCGTTCCTGACCCGGGCGCAGGCGAACTGGGCAGCCCCGGCCTATGTCGCGGGGTCGTTGTTGGCGGCGCGCTGGTTGGTCACGGCTGGCGGAGCGCGGGCATTGCAGGCGCAGCTGGCAGTTGGCGTCGCCGCGTCGCTGGGGCTGTGGACCGTCGCGGGGTTGTACGCCGGGCAAGCCGAGGGTCTTACCAGTCGGCTCGATCCGTTCCGGCAGATGCGCATCAGCGAGCCGTTTTGCGAGCTGGTGCTGGGCGCCATGTCCGAGGAAGGCGCGGGGGTGTTGCTTTCGGACAACCGGCGGCGGCTGTCGGAATGTATGTACTACGGTGGCCTCGGCTGGGATGAGGTGGCGATCTGGAACCCGGACGCGGCCCCGGCCAATCACCACGAGCTGGTCGCTACCCTGTATCCTGGGGATCAGCGTGAGATGCTGCTAGTGGTCCAATCGGGGGCAGCGTCGATGGCTGGCAAGTTTGAGGAGGCGCGCGAGGTGGAAAGCGGCTCGCTTGAGACCCATATCGATCGGTCGGTTCCGTTTTCGATGTGGGTCGTACGCGGTTTCAAGGGCTATTGAGGCGTCTAACGCGGGGTGGAAACGCGAGACCTGATCCTTTTCCCGGCCCGCCGCTTGCACGCCCACAGCCCAACGTTTATATGCCCCTGATCTGGGGTTAGCCGCTTTGTTTGGCCCCTGCCACAAACACGGTCGCGACGCAAGATCGGGACGCAAGTAAAGGAACCGCCATGTTCACGACACCCGCTTATGCCCAGGCCGCCGGGGCTGCCGGAGGCTCCGGGGGGTTCCTCGCCTCGATGTTGCCGCTGATCGCAATCTTTGTGATCTTCTATTTCCTGTTGATCCGGCCGCAGCAGAAGCGGGCCAAGGAACATAAGTTGATGGTCGAGAACCTGCGCCGGGGCGACCAGATCGTCACCTCGGGCGGCATGTTGGCCAAGGTGACCAAGGTGGCCGAGGGCGACGAGGTCGAGGTCGAGATTGCCACGGGCGTCAAGGTCAAGCTGATCCGGTCGACAATTACGGCGGTGCTGTCGAAGACCGAGCCTGCCAACGACAAATGATCCCGGCGGCTTTGCCGAACGACCGCGCGTGCGGTTGGAGGCTGGCCTGCGTGAAACGAGACCAATAGAGACAAGGCGGGGCGATGCTGTTCTTCCCACTATGGAAACGGGTGCTGATCATCGGCATCTGTCTGGCTGGCCTCGTGTTCTCGATGCCGAACCTGTTCTACGAGCGCGCCGACAGCGCGGCCCGGGCATGGACCGAGATTGCCAAGCTGCAAAAGGACGAAAAGCCGGTGCCGGCCGAATTGCAGGCCAAGGCCGATGAATGGCCAAGCTACCTGCCGCCGGATGTGGTCAATCTGGGTCTGGATCTGCGCGGCGGTGTGCATTTGCTGGTCGAGGTGCAGATATCCGAAGTTATCGCCGAGCGGATGGAGACCCTGCGCGCCGATGTGCGCAAGGCGCTGACCGACGGCGGCGTGCGCCGGTTCACCGGGCTGCGGGCGGCAGAAGACCATGTGGCGGTGCAAATCACCAATCCAGAGGATGTGGTCCGCGCCAAGGAGTTGCTTGAGGGCTTGGCCCAACCGCTGGGCGGGTTCCTGGCCGGCGGTTTTGGCATGGGCGGTGGCGGCGGTGGCGGGGTCGATCTGGCGGTGACTGATGCCGGTAACCAGACCTATACGATTGCCCTGACCGAACTGGCCGTCTCGCAGCTTACCGACCGCACCATGGCGCAGTCGCTGGAGATTATCCGGCGGCGTATCGACGAGGCCGGTACCCGCGAGCCGTCGATCCAGCGCCAGGGCGACGACCGGGTGCTGATACAGGTGCCAGGCCTGGGGTCTGTCGATGAATTGCTGAGCCTGATTGGCAAAACCGCCAAGCTGACTTTCCACATGGTCGATGGCTATGGCCCGCAGGCGGCGAACCCCGGCCCCGGCCAGATCGTGTTGCCGGATGCCGAGGATGGCACCAATTACCTGTTGCAGCGCGCGCCGATCCTGACCGGCGAGCATCTCGACGACAGCCAGATGGGCTTTCACCCGCAAAACGGCCTGCCGGTAGTGAACTTTCGCTTCAATGGCGCCGGGGCGCGGATTTTCGGCAACTACACTGCGGCCCATGTCGGCCAATTGTTCGCCACCGTGTTGGACGGCAAGGTGATCACGGCGCCGCGGATCAATAGTCCGATCCTGGGCGGGTCCGGGTATATCGAGGGTAATTTCACCGTCGAGAGCGCCACCGAGTTGTCGATCCTGTTGCGCGCCGGTGCGTTGCCCGCCTCGATCAAGGTGCTGGAGCAGCGCACGGTCGGACCGGATCTGGGGGCGGATTCGATCGCCAAGGGGCAGACGGCGACGCTGATCGCCTTTGGCGCCGTGCTGATCTTCATGGGGGTTTACTACGGGCTGTTCGGGCTGTTCGCCAACATTGCGCTGCTGTTGAACGTGGGGTTGATCTTCGGCCTGCTGTCGCTGATCGGGGCGACGCTGACGCTGCCGGGTATCGCCGGGATCGCGCTGACCATCGGTATGGCGGTTGACGCCAATGTCCTGATCTTCGAGCGGATCAAGGAGGAACTGAAATCCGCCAAGGCGGTGAACCGGGCGATCGAGCGCGGCTATGAGCAGGCCTACAGCGCCATCTTCGACGCCAATATCACCACGATGATAGCGGTGGTGATTCTGTTCGCCATGGGCTCCGGCCCGGTCAAGGGGTTTGCCATCACGCTGGGGGTCGGCATCGTCACGTCGGTTTTCACCGCCGTGATGGTGACCCGGCTGATGATCGCGATCTATGTGCAGCGGCGCCAGCCGAAGACGCTGAGCATCAACCGCCTGCGGATGGTGCCGGACGAGACCCATATCGACTTCATGCGGCCGCGGCGGCTGTTCGCCGGGCTGTCGGTCAGCGCGATTGTCGGCTCGATCCTGTTGGTGGCGGTGATGGGGCTGAACTTCGGCATCGATTTTCGCGGCGGCACCATGGTCGAGATCCGCACCGAGGCGGCGGCGGATCTGGGGCAGATCCGCGGTTTGGTCACCGGGCTGAACCTGGGTGACGTGTCGGTGCAGAATTTCGGCGACGAGAGCGAGGTGTTGATCCGGGTCGGCGGCGGGGCCGGTGACAGCGATGTGCAAAGTGCGGTCGCCAGCGCCATCCAGAAGGCGCTGACCGACGCGATCCCGGGCACCAAGATCCAGCGGGTCGAGTTTGTCGGGCCGAACGTATCGAGCGAGCTGTTGCAGGCCGGCATTCTGGCCATCGTTTTGGCGGTGGCAGCGATCTCGGTCTATATCTGGCTGCGGTTCGAGTGGCAGTTCGGGGTCGGCGCGGTGTTGTCGCTGGTGCATGACGTGGCGCTGACGATGGGGGTGTTCGCGCTGTTCAAGATCGAGTTCAACCTGTCGATTGTCGCCGCAATCCTTACCATCATCGGCTATTCGCTGAACGACACCGTGGTGGTGTATGACCGGGTGCGCGAGAACCTGCGTAAATACAAGCAGCTGTCGCTGTTGGACCTGCTGAACCTCTCGGTCAACGAGACGTTAAGCCGGACGCTGATGACCTCGCTGACCACGCTGGTGGCGCTGGGAGCGATGTTCGTGCTGGGGCCGGCGGTGATCAAGGGTTTCACCTTCGCGATGATCTGGGGCATCCTCATCGGCACCTACTCGTCGATCTTCGTCGCCGCACCACTGCTGCTGTGGTTCAAGGTCAAGCGCGACTGGTCGACCGGCGACGAGCAGGCGGCCGGGGTCCAGTTTGGTGGCGCGCAGGTCTGAGCCCGGGAGACGATCTCCATGCGGATGGTCGAGATCAATCTCGAAGGGAGGCGGCCGGTGGACGCCTACGGCCCCGGCGGGTTCCGGATCGACGGCGTGTGGCACACAGGCTCGGTGATCCTGACGCCGGGTGGGCTGCATGGCTTCGAGGGGCCGGTCGATCTGGAGAGCCTGGGGCCGGTGATCGCGCAGGCGGGCGGACTGGATGTGGTGCTGATCGGGCAGGGGGCCGAGATAGCGGCCCTGGCCAGGCCGCTGCGGGTGGCGCTCGAGGAGGCCGGGATCGGGGTCGAGATCATGTCCACCGCCTCGGCCTGCCGCACCTACAACGTGTTGCTGGCCGAGGATCGGCGGGTTGCTGCGGTGCTGGTGGCGGTTTGAAGGGTTTCGGTCGGCAAAGCGCCGATTTCCCTTCCAAGCGGAGCCATTCCCACTATATTCCGCCCGGAGGGGTTCTGACCCCGCGAAATTTCAATCCACTCATCAAGGGAGAATGACCCATGGCTTTTGAACTTCCAGACCTTCCGTATGCCCATAACGCGCTGGCCGATGGTGGCATGTCGGAGGAGACG
>Ga0307379_10004075_pt1 | contig 20994 bp, 34 predicted proteins | sample UN2MG_FD_202237 | JGI IMG/M metagenome (GOLD analysis project Ga0307379, IMG submission 202237) | Soil microbial communities from Risofladan, Vaasa, Finland - UN-2 | ecosystem: Environmental > Terrestrial > Soil > Coastal area > Acid sulfate soil | place: Finland: Risofladan, Vaasa | collected... | reverse complement strand
TCACCTGTTTCACCACAAGTCAATGCTGACCCAAGGCGAATCATTGTCCATTCATACGGCCCTTCCTCCCAAACTACGGTCCAGCAGTCGCCATACCCACACTCAGCACTGCGCTTAGGGTCCAAGATAGTTACTCCAAGGCCAGTGTTATCCGTATATTCCTTAAGATATTTAGCTACTTCGCTGGCTGCGCCTTTTGGGGTTTTTGCCTTTAATGTTCTCATGGGTTTTCCTTTTCGTTCTTCGGAGAGTAGCCCTTGCCAAAATCTCACCTTTTGTCTTACTTAGTCCCCCTGGGGACAATAAGCTTATCGGCAATAAAGAGGAAAACTTTAAGGAAATCTTGTAAGGTGCTGTTATTGGTGTCTTGGTGTCTTGGTGCTATAAGGCGATTCATATCTTTTCGACATTCTTCACTTTGATTTGGTTAGGGTTGAATACGATAATATGTTTCATCAAGTCATATTCAATAGCGTCGAACCCCGCCTTTTCGATAGCTTTGTTGAGATCCTTTTTAACATTTTGGATTGCCCCGGCTGCCTTAAGTTGTTTTCCTAAAGCGTGGTAGTGTTCCTTAGCCCCGCCAACGAAACGTGGTGGTCGGTATTTCAAATCGAAATGGGCGGCTACCTCCTCGGAGTCTGGTACACTCATCGTGTTGTACGGCTTTTTGAAAGTGAGTGCGACGGTGAACACCTTAGGGGCGGCCCGGCTTTGGTCCCCAGCCAAGGTCTTAGCGTAAAGCTTAGCTTCGTTGAGATCCGGGGTGAAGTAAAATCCAAGACCTTGTTTGCCGGTGCCGACCTTGGTGAATTTGTCGAAGTCCGCTCGGGTGCCGTGGTAATAGTCTTTGGCGGCTACTATTTCCCGCGTTGCGGCTTTAACGACTTTAGAGCCTTCCCACAAAGTGTTTGTGCGGCCTTCTTGTAGTTTGAAGATTTCGATCTTCGCCCCAGGTTTGAGTTCAATTTCGGTTTCTTGGTCGCCGAGGGTGGGGTGTAGATTTTTGATCAGCGTTTTGTGGAAGTTGATGGCTTCCGGTCCGACCAACCCTATCATGGTAGCCATCCGGCCTCTGCCGCCCCAATGCGGCAGAGGTTCAGGAGTCCACGACCAGTACACCCCAGCGTTGTAGCCGGGATCGTCCCATTCTTCTATAAGTTCGTCGTTGTTGCCGTGGGTGGTGAGCGACCGGTGGACGATTAGGTTGCCGTTTTGGAACTCAGCCTTGGCTTTGAATTCCTTTTCGAAAGCTTTGAATTTGGATGTAAGATATTTCTTAGGGTCTTTGATCTCTTTGGGTTCTTCGTGTGGTAGATCGTCGTAGTCTCCGTCGTCCCCGCCGTAGAGGTCTGGGATCTCTTCTTCCGGTTCTTCCGGGTTTTTGACGTAGTGGTCCCAGTCTTTGAGCAAGCTAGGTTTTTTGAACACCGATCGGAACTTGGAAAGGTAGGTATTAGAATTAGCTACTACAACTTTCAAAGCGGCTATCAAGGTGTGATTCATTTTACCCCTTTCGGTTTCCAAGAAAAAATCATTCCTTTATCTTTCGCTTCTTTCGCTAAAGCTTCATAGTTTTCGGCCCAATACACCGCGTCTTTCAAAGAGACTTCTTGCCACGAAGAATCTTGGCCTTGTTTGCCGGGTTCGGAGAATTCCGGTACTTCGCCCTTAAAGCGATAAGGTAAGCGGATTGAAATTATATCGATGTCTTTGGCTGTTTTCTTTTGGACTTTGGTCACGACCTCTTTTTCGTCGCGCGCCCATTTGTGGTCGCTATCCATACAAGGAAGACAAACCACGCGGTCTTTTTCTGGGATGCTCTTTTTGAAAACGACGGAACAAACATCCCACTTACTACCTACATACTTATTCCAACCGGAAGCTACGGTTTGATCGGTGGTCCAGCTTTCGAAAGCGGAAGGGTAGATTCGGTATTCGGTGAGCCCAGAGCCGACCAACCGCAAGAACAAATTGGTATTCAAAAGGACAGCCCTGTACAACGGTTGGTATTCCATCCCTTTGTCTACTTGATCTAGGTACTCGGGGTGCCTAGACGCGAACTCTTCTAGGGAGTCTTGGTCGTCGTTGATCCAATCGGACACCGCCAGTTCGAACTTATGATCTATATCTTCAGCAGGCTTTGCAGCTACTACACTTCGCAAAGCGGCTATTAAGGTGCGGTTCATTAGTTTACCTAGCTTTGGTGTCTATATCAAAAGCTTTGAGCTTGCCAAAGGCATCACGACCCAAGTTATCGGGTTGGATGTCAGGCGCTTCGATCCCTAGTCTGCGATAGTCGGCTGTTTAAAGCGATGTTTTCAAATTAACAAAGCGTGACTTTTAAGACTTCCAAAATCGACCATTAGAAGTCATATTCTAATCTTTAATCCTCTCGTCGGATTCTGGGGGTGGTATGAAAATCTGGGATAAAAATTATGACCGCATCGAATTAATAGAAGCTTTTTATTTACCTGGCTTTTGCCTGTGTTGGGAATCAAGTTCCTTTTCCGCCTACGCCGGACCTTTCATGCTAACGTGGTATTGGGACAAAGATTAAAAAATATCAAGTTCTTCGTCAGCGCCTACGTAAAGGTTGCTGGTGTCCACGGTGACTGAGTCTATAAGGATCTCACCTTCGGTTCTTAGGGTGTCTACAGTGGCTTGTGGGGTGTGTTTCATCAAGCTTTTGTCTTGGGCGAGTTCCCACAGATTTATAATCACTTCATTATCTTTGGGTGTGTAAGAGAAAACGATGCCGATAGCGCCGTTGTCACGATGACCTTGGGCGAATCTTTTGGCTTCGTCTTCTTCTACCGACCACGATCCGGCTTGGATTTCGTATTTCCCACCGTCTTCAATTTTTTGTAATTCGTCTTCGTCTAAGGATTGGCCTCGGTAAACTTCGTGTGGCCATTCCCGGAAGCTTGGATCTATCTTTTTGGCGAAACTTTCAAAGTAGTTCTACCTTCGAACCCGCTGCATGAACCCATTCACCGCTGTCACCATAAGTACCAAGCATTTCATCGACTAAAAAAGATAGTGTCTTGAAGTCTCGGATCTTGCTGCCACCTAGAGAGCCGTGCTGCGGTTTTGCATCAGTGTCCCAATATCCTTCGGGTATAATCTCTTCGTAAGATCTTAGGTAGCTAGCCTTCCCGCTAACCGGGATTTCTAAATCACCGTCGTTGGCTACTACACGCTTTAAAGCTGTTACAATCTTACTCATCATTGATCCTTACTTCACATGATCGTAGATGTATTGGGCTTCGCCGTCGGAAAGATTTTTGAAATGGTAAGCGTGGTTGGTGATGTCACCCGTTTTTATATCTTTGTCGTGTTCACCGCCGTACCAAACGTGCCCTTTAGCGATATCCGCTGCGTACATAGGCGATTGAGACCAATCGGCATGGTCTAAATTCAACATATCTTTGACCACACGCTCAAGATCATCGAAGTCTTCGATCTTGTTGTCTTTAGATTCAAAACCTTTATCGTCGGTATCACCGATTTCTAAACTTTCATCATCCCACGTATCGTAGGTCACGCTGTAAGTAGCCTTCCCACTAACCTCGATTTCAAAGTCATCATCGTAGGCTAAAACCTTTTTAACATCGCCTTTGCGAACAAAAGAAGCTTGAGCCTTATTTTTGTAGATCTTGATACCGAGCTTGCGTAATTCTTTCTTAAGCTCTGCTTTTGATGTCTTACTCATTTTTTTCCCTTACACTGGTAAGTTGAATTGGTTTAAGCCGATCGATTGTAGTTTGAATTCTCGGGACGCTACGTGACGTTCCGCAACAACACCGCTTTGATGTCGATCGTGGACCCGGATGTAGTAGTCACAGTCGGAAGAATCCCCGTACCCGCTGCCCCAATCGTCTAGGATCTTGCCGAGGTATTTAAGATCTTCGTCCGTGACTTTAGCTATCACTTTTTGTAAAGCCGCTAGGAGACTTAGCATCAGTTTAGATCCCAGATATTAACGCCAGGTTTGTTGCTGGGGTCATCCTTGGAAAGATCTTTAAGGACCTGTTCGCCCATCTTGGTCATCCACCTAGTACCGTCGTGCTCAGCAAGCAACCCTTCTTCTTCTAACAACATCAAATCTTGGTCTTCAAGATTCTTTTCGATATCTTTTTTGCCATCAAATTGGTCTATGATCTGCAAAGCTGTCTTCAGATCGTAGTCCCCTTTAAATTCTTCGTCTACCGATCTAGCCACGATGATGTCGATCACCTTCATAGCTACCGAGGTGCGGATTTTAGCTTTTTTCATATATTCAGACTCCTGTATTAGTCGGACTCGTCTGTGGAACAAAATCCGTTACACTCGAAGGGTGTGATCGGTTCACGTCCTTTGATCACCGCAATGGATTCCACTTCAGGAAAATCAGGACAATCTTTAAGGAATAACCTAGCTCCCCTGGTATTGTTTCTTTGGTCTTTGCAAACAGTAACCGGCTGGCCTTTCTTCCGGCTAAGGGTGTGTTCCAGGGCAGCCATGTATTCAAATTTCTTTGGGTACAACCTTTTAATCTTTTGCCAATACCCTATGCCACCTTGGATGCACCCACCCTTAGGTGAATCATCCGCCCCTATGCAATTATTATTTAGAAAATGCTTGTAAGCGGCGGGTGGTTCGATCCCGATCTCTTTGATCTTCGCAAAGATCTTTTCCCGGTTTAACTTATTGACGATCAAAGGAAACACGGGATTGATGTCAGGATTGTTATTGAGCATATTACTAGCCCGGCGCATTTCTTTGGCATCGTAGTCAAATCCGAAAACCTGGCAAAAATCGGTCTTAAGCTCTTGGTACTTGATCCGGGGATACTTTTTTAAGTACATCGAACACGGTGCGCCGTGCGCGAAGTTCAGCCCTGTGACTTGGTGCCACACGTCTTCGGGCTCCCCAAAGCGTTCACTCTTGATCCGCTTGATCTTAAGGCCGAATTTATTTTCGTAATCGTCCATGAAACGGTAGGTATCAGGGTGTTCTAATGAAGTATCACAAAATACCAACTCCACATCAGAGCCCCATTTTTCCAGGGAAAGAAAACAAGCGACAGCACTAGCCACCCCACCAGACCACCACCCAATCACCCGGCCTTTGCTCACATCATTAAACGGATTCACCTCCGGGTAGCTATCTATCTTCCTTGGGGGGTACTCAACAACATCGGCAACATCCAGCATTTTATCCCTTTCAGCCCAATAGGGGATTGATTCGATGCTTTAAAGTTAACGATGCCTTACGTTGACCTACCTTCGGACTTTCAAGTTATCCTGAATTAGCTTCTCGGTCTCTTTGCTGGTGATGCCTTCTAACTCCAAAGTTTTGAAAAAGAAGCTAGGGGCTTCGAAGTGAACCAGGATACCGTCATGGTATAAAACTTTTACAGTCTCTAAAGGGGTAGCGCCTAGGGGTTTGATTTTGTGTAAGATAGCGCCTAATATGCCCCCGGTGTCAGTACTAACAAGAAGTTTAGCGGGGTCTTTGAACGTAACCATTTCTTTGGAACCCAAGGCCATAATCCCCTTAGCTTTCAGGTCGGCTTTCGTAATCTCTTCATTTTGGTTGCGGAGCCGTTTGTTTTCCGCCAGAAGATCCGCGTAGTCATCTTCTAAGGTAGACTTGGCATCTTCGGCTGCCCGTAACACATCTTTTAGTGCGGTAATTTCTTCGAAAACTTCGTCCCGTGCCTTTTCTAATAGGGTGTCTTCTAACTCCTTCGCTTCTTTGGCTATTCGGTTCTCTTTGGTTTTCGCAAAATCTATTTCGTAAGAATCGGTATGGGGGCTGCGGTCGGGTGTAAGCTCGATCCGTGCCGCTTGATCATTAAAAAAGAGGTGTAAGATAGTTTGCGTGAAATATTTAGGAGTCGAAAATGCCAGCCACGGTTTGACCTGGGAATTGTCTACGGAAAGCTTTCTTATAAGGGCCTTGCGAAGCTTTCCCTGATCCGGGTTTTCTTGGGCCATGAGGTTTTCCCCTTCCCACGGCACTGTGAACTTGTTGCCTGAAAGACGCTCCCTCTCTTCAAAACATTCTTTTGCTAGAAGATCGGGATGCTCCGCCAACCACCAAGCCCATACTGCGGTGAACTGGGGGATATCCTTATCAATCCCGAAATCCCGAAAGATTTGAACTAATTCTACCTTACGGATTTTGGGTGGTGGTGGCGGGGGAATGGTTAAGTAAATCGGCTTGTTTTGTTTAGTCTTCTCGGTGTCGGTGTGCATGGAATCTCCCTACCTAGGAATTACAAGTGCGCTGTAATTATTTTAAAGGGTAAGGAGCTTTTTAGACCTTCCAGACGTTCCTTTCTTTGATTTTTTGTTCCGGTATCAAAAATTTAGAAAACTTCGCCAAGATTTTGGCAACGAAAGGTATCGTAGAATACACGTACCCGTACTGGGGTACTAGCTTACACCCGATCCGCATTTTCAGGTCGTAGGTGGTATCTCCGAAGTACACCTTTTGCTTTTTACCGGCGATAGCGACTTCGATAGTTTTGTAGTAGACATTGAAAAGCAAAGAATGGGCATCCCTTAAACTGTAATCGACCCCTACCCACAACGGGTATAGCGTGCTTTCACCCGCCAACATCACGTTAAAGGCTACTAGCTTGTCTTCTTGGAAAAAAAGATTGGCGGAAATTTCTTCTAAGTCCGCTAGCCTTTTGAAATAAGACTCGTCAATATTTTCATCCCTGTTGTATTCCGAAGCTCTACGGTTGGTTTGCAACCAAAGTGCAAATATCTCCGGGGTTAGGCTGCCAAAGGACTTGGTGTGTTCTACCCGGATACCTTGCAGCCGTTTGATATCTTTTTTGACCATAGAACGGTAGTGGGACTTCAGGGCGTCGGTGTATTGCTTAAATGTATCCCATTTGATTTCTAAGACGGCTTCGTCGAGAAGCGGGATCTTTTGGAAGCCGTAACAAGAAAATATCGGTACGTCTTCGGTAAAGTCCCGGAATACGATCAAGACTGATTTAGCTTTTTGCCTTAAAGCAAAGGAAGCTAGGATAGCTTTGGCGGTGAGGTACGTTTCTTCGTGGGCCAACAAATCTTTTTTCAATAGCAAAGATTTTCCCGATACCAGCGCGGGACCACATTCCAGAATGCTTAATTTCAAAAAGTTTGGGTAGTACTTTCTAACCTTAGCGATCCCTATGGCTGTAAGAGAAATCCCTGGCATAAAAAGGTCAAGGTTGGTTATGCTTTGGTGGAAAATAGCCACCCCCCTAGGGATGTCGTTTTGGTACAACACAATTTGGGTGGTAGGTGACGGCAAACCCCCCACGTAACCACGGTTGTGGTACGGGTGGTCTCCGTCAGCCAAAGCATCCCAATTTTTATTTATGGTGGAAGTCACGGCGCGGAACTTTCACCTAATGCTTCTTCTAACGTTACTTGGGCTAAGATCTGAGCTAGGTAAGTGTGGAGTCTTGGTAATTCAAGTTCACCAAACTCTTCAATCAAACGATCGTTACTGTAGACAACATCCATCCCCATAAAAGGGAAGTAATATTTCAAACCGCCCCATGCCTTTTCGTGGGTGGGTGTAGTAACATTGTCGGTTGTCATTTGCTTAGTCCACTCACGGGCATCTACTAATTTTGGTCTGTTGGTATACTTACCGCACCTTTTGATCTCCTCGATCCATTCGGAGGTGGTGAAGTAGCCTTCGGTCCCAGCCGATATGTGATAGCAGTCATAGAGTCTTCGAGGTTTGAGTAACAGCTTGGTAACATATTTAGCCAAAAACGAAACGGGAACTATATCACATCTAGCATGTGGGTTAAGGGGTACCGCTTCGAATAGAAACAAAAGAGGCGCAAACCAACAGATCTGACGCGCAAAAGTTCTATCGTCGATAGTGTCGGATAGGATGATCGACGGCCTGATTACCAAGAAGGGAAGGCCCGAATCCCTTACGGATTGTTCCGCTATAGCTTTGGTTTGCGTGTAGCAATTATGATGTTCGTTATCTACCTTACACCCATCGTCCTCGTGTAAGCACACATCGGCTATTTTTCCCACGTTGCAGGCGGTGCTGATATAACAAAACAAGCCTACCCCAGCTCGTTTAGAAAATTCCAGGACTTTTTGTGTCCCTTCGACATTGGTTTTTTGGCAAAGATCAGCCTTATTGAAAGTGGTTTCGGCAGCAGCGTGGACGACGATATCGTACTTGCCGTCGCCGAGCCCTATGTCGTCGTTATGCAAATCGCCTAGAACGGCCTTGATAGCGTGGCCCTTGTACAATTTGCTTTTTAGTAGCCTATTGTCCAAGCGGACTTGCGCTTGTTCTTCCGAAACACCACGGACCAAGCAAAAAACTTCAAGACCTTCATTGGCTAATTGAGCAGCTATCTCACCGCCTACGACACCGGTAGCACCCGTTAAAAGGACTCTCATACTTCGTTTCCTAATCTGGAAGGTTAACTCTTAACCAGCCCGATTCGGGAAGAAGGGCAGCGGACATACTTTCTACTGCGCCTTCAGAATGGGTAGCAGCTCAATGAAAAGAATGGACTGATATTATTAAGTTAACGGTGCAGGGTGTTTATAAACAAACTTCTCGATACCTAACTTATGACGATAGAAGAACCGTCAAATTTCGTCAGGTTGAATCCGGCGAAGTTTTCGTTGTAACTAGCCCGGAGATCTTTCAAGTATTGGATGGCGACTTTTTCCCCGAGATCTAGTCCGAAGTCCCCGTCCGCCCTATAGTGAACTCCCGCCCAATCTCTACCGATGGCGATATTAGCGGCGAGTTTATTAAGTTCGGTACGAAGGTTGCTTATCGATTCTTTTTATAGCCATGAGTTATCCTAAGTTCATTGTCCGCCTAGTTCTAAATTAACCATTGCTTGCCCCTTAGGTAGTTCTTGTGCTAGTAGGCTTTGCTATGATCACGGTTGAAGACCACGAGGGATGAGATCGAGCCAAAATTAAACAACAAATCTAGGTGTAAGATACACCCGGAAATCGAATTAGTATCTTTTGAATATCAAAGTGGATTATGTTTAGAGTGTGATTTTTCCTTTGAGGCGATAAACGAGCGTAGTGGTGCTGCCAAAGGCAAGTTCACAAAAGATCTCAATGGTTTACAGCCCCCGAAGTCGCTTGACCCAGTATTGCCTAAGGACTCAATTTTCACCGACGCGGACCAACAAGAAGGGTTCAACCCATTTTTGGATGAGCTTCGCAAGCTGTGTCCTGACGAACGGGCCTTATGGACTTCACGAAAAAACTTTAGTACCGCTACGGGCTGGGATTTTCGCCCACAAATTGTGACTGAAATGTTCTGTAGACGCTATTGGATTTATAAATTTAGTTATGCCATCCCTAATCATAAAGCCCTAATCGAAATTCAGAAGTATTCCCCGGTGATTGAAATCGGAGCGGGTACCGGCTATTGGGCTTCTTTATTGGCTAAATTAGGTTGCGACATAAAAGCTTACGACCGCAAAGACCCAGAATTTTCTCGCAACCATTCTTGGCACCCAGTCGCCTACGGGGACGAGGAGACCATAGCGGATCACCCCCAAAGAACTTTGTTTCTTTGCTGGCCGCCTATGAGTTCTACGGCCTACGATTGTTTGCGACGGTACCAAGGTGAGTATCTTGTGTACGTGGGTGAATATAATGGCGGGTGTACAGCGAATGAAGACTTTTTCGATCTGCTAGGCCAGGAATGGGATCTGGTAAAGACCGTCGAAATTCCGGTATGGTCTGTAATAGATGATTGCCTAGATGTCTACAAACGGCAACGCAAATAGGCTGGAAGGATTGTTTGGATGAAACAAATTACGGTTATGGAAGGGTTTTCCCAAAAGAAAACCACCAACGGTCAGTGCCTAAGTATGGATTCGGATTATCCTTCTTTCTTGAAGCATTTTCCTGGGTTTGCAGATTCGGTGACGCTGAAGTCTTTATTCGCTAGCCCAGGATGCCAGCAGATTACGATCTGTGTGTACGAGAATCTGAAAGGTGAAGAAAAAAGGCGGATCGGTGGGTCGTCCCGGAAGTTGAATAACATAGAAGAGATCCGCCAAAACATGATGGAAATGGCCAAAACATTAGGTATAGAGATTACTAGAGCCTTAGAGGTTCTTACCGGGGAAAAAAGTTAATGGAAAAAATTGAAACAATCGAAGAAATCGAAGAAATGATCGCACTACAAGCCAACCGGCCCAAAGGGAATATGACACACAACATTATCAGTAGTAACTTAAGGATCATCGCGGCAAAATTCGGTAAGGCTGAAGCCAATCGGATCATCGACGAATACGACCTGGAAAGCGAATTCCAAATTATGAAGGTTTGAAAGGACAAACTATGATTGCAAAAAGTTTTGGATGAGGCTGACGCCTAGGGCGCTACTCTTTTTGGGATACCTTGCACAAAGCGGCTAAAAGTCTTACACGGACCAAAGCGTGAAATCGTATCGAAGCCGATGCTTCATGCTTACCCGTCCAAGCTATTTTCAACTTGTTATTTTGCTTGCTAAAGATCTTAGTAATTTCAATTTCAGCGCCCCTTTCCAAACGTATCTCTTTTTCTTTATGACTCCAAGGGTGTAGATTTTGAATGGCTGTAGCTTCTATATCTATATCATGGGGATCTACTAACGCTGTTATGACAATTTGATTGGTATTATAAGTGCTACTGTGACCCCAAGCACAGCCCGTTTTCTTGTCCCACGACCAATAAACACCTACACCCCCACCGGACTTGAGCCAATCTTCGATGGTGTCTTCTATGTCAATTGCTATGCACCGATAAACCTGATATTTCCCGCCTACCCTTTTCAAACCGCTTAAGCTTTTTTTGAATTCCTTTAACCGATAATCAAACCAACGAACTGCTAACTGTCGCCACTCTTTACTGCCTTCCTTAATATTTCCCTTATCACCAAGCTCCTCTTGCATTATATCAACATTGTCGTGAAAATCTGGACCGGCCCACTGCTTTTCATATACTCCGGTACCGTCACCTTCTTCATCTTCTTCTTCGACCATTTCAAAATCGGTATGTTCCAGAATTTCTTCTTCCCACCTCTTAAGGAATTCCTCGGAATTTAGAAGCTTTTTGAATTCAGAAGCAAGATCCATTTCGTTAACCCTCCGGTACTTGTACGACCAACACTTTAGGTGCCACACCCATAATAAAAGCGGTGTCCAACCGAGTGTTGCCCGACATAATCCGACGACGCCCTTTCTTTTCCAATACGATCGGGTAAGGGATCGGGGAATCATTTTCAAACCCGTCCACGATCCGGTCCACGTCGCGGGGAAACCTATACCCCGACACCAAGTCCTTAAGCTCTTCTAAGTCGCCCACCCGCGAACGGTAAGCTATTCGCTGGTCCGCCGCTTCCGACAACGACACCACCGTACCCTTTTTGGCGGCGGCTACGAAATCTTCGACGGTAGGGAAAATATCCCCGAACACTGGCTCGACCTTGGGGTATTCCCATTCGTATTCTTGCTTAATTTCCGCATCCGTTAAAGGCCGCCAAGCAGAATAAGTGCTGTAAGTTCTGGGCGAAGCTGTTACACGCTTTAAAGCTTCTATAAGAGAAACCTTCATGCTTTGCCCGTCCTTTGAGGTAGCTTCAAAGTTCTTAAAAAGACTCGTTTGTGGTTCCGGTTGTCGTACAGGTCAATCTTAACAAGATCGACTGAAGCTTTAGGTAACAACCTAAGTTCGTACTCACCTGAATAAACTGGGATATTGTGTTGTAAGATAGTATTCACCCAGTCTATCTGCGCGTCGTTCGTGATCTTAGCTTCTATCGTAACTTGAAAGTCTTCATCACGTCCCCAATAACAAATCGCTTTGTCTTCTTCGTAAGCCCAATAGATCCCAAGCTTGTTGATATCTAATTTGCCCAGAAAGCTTTTATCGTCGTCTTCTTCAGATTCTTCTAGGCTGAAGCCGACACACCGATAGATCGTTGAGACATCACCCAATAGCTGTTCAAGCGCTTCAATATCTGACGGGTGTGGTTTTAGGGGATCTTTGAAACTGCGACCACCGGAGCCTTTGTATTCATCCCAGTTTTCAAGAATCTCTTCTTGTGCGTTTTGGATCGCTTGGGAGTGCTTGGCGGCTACTACATTTCGCAGGGCGGCTATTAAGAGGCGTGGGTTCAAGATGGTTCCTTAAGGCTATGGTTATGAGCGATGGTATAGCCTTAAGGTAACGGAGGTCGTCTTAATCTTTTCTAGCGTCGGAAACTTGTTTGATCATAATTTCCGCCATCGTTAGATAGCACCGACCTTGTCCCGAGGCCGCCGCATCACAGGTTGTGTAACCCAAGTAGGCGTCCTTGAGAAGAAGGGTGGTTTGGTCAAAGCGTGAAGCCTTGCCGGTGCTTAAGACATCGAATTGTCTGTGCAGCAAGTAGACCCTGGCCAGCGCATCAAAAGAGTTGGTGCCTATTTCAGGGAGGTCTTGATCGAGATCATCAATCTTCTTAACGTGGTCGTCGATCTCCGCGACGGGAACACCATCAGGTCTGGCCCAATAAAGCAGCTTCATAGCATCGATGTCAGCTTTGTTGGTGGCGCTTAAAACCGTATCCGTGAGTAGATCTGTTTTTTTAGCTAGGAACAAAGAATTGATTTTGGTTGTAGCGTCCTCATCAATTTTTTGTGTTGGTGGTTGTACGCGGGGGTCATTACCTTCGTGGTCGCACGACATAGCAAAGCCGGTTAAAAGTAGTGAACATAGCAAACTTGTTTTTCTTTTCATAAACCACCTTCTTAGACGGGGCCGCAGCCCCTAAGATTAATTCGCACGCCTTGCTTTGGCCTTGAGCCGGATCATAGAAATCTCCAGGTCTTCCAGACAAGTTTCGGCTTCGTTGTTCTTTGTAGCACGATCCACACACCCAAGGAAAGTCCCGTGTAGACCATCGACTTCACCACGCATCCATTCTTTAGTAGCTTGGGCTTCGGCGATGGTCTGAAGATCTACCCCTAGAATTATTTGGTCGCCTTTCCGGTAGTAAAATGTTTTCCAACCTTGGCCGTCGTCAACAGCATCGTCAACATGCCGCTTGGTTCTTTGTAATCTGAAATGTGTTTTGTGAATAAGATCGTCAATCAAAAATCCCATAGCAGCAACTTCCAAACCACCGCTGGCGGCCCCGATGACAGTAATTGGATAGGTATTCAAAATGTACCGAATCGAGTCTGGTAGGTAGCCATAAACATTGTGCCATTCACTTTGGATCTTTTGCGAGAATCTTTTCACATCCTTTTCAAGCTGTTCGTAGGTGTCTTGGGCCGAGCCGATATCGCAAACTTTCACCTTCAGCACACAGTCCCCGAGAACCCTTGTCATACACTTGTTGGTACACCCAGCATAAGCAGATTGGGTGGTGACGAAACCCCCTAAAACAGCAGTCAACATCAAAGCACGTAACATAATTAACCCCACTAAAATGAATTAAACTTGATCACGAAGAAGGGATAACGAAATGTAAGATAGTCTGCAAGAACCTATCATAGATGCGTTGATTATAACCGCCACGGGTGTTAAGTTCACCGCCACGGATTGTGAGATTTAGCTAAGGGGTGAACATGGCTCTACTAGAAGAAGCCCGCGATGAGATTCAGCGTTATTTAGATTTTGGGAAGCGCACCGTTTCGGATTTATCACGGAGATCAGGGGTTTCGCAAACCACGGTCAGAAGAATCGTGCAAGGGGAATCAGGAGATGTTAAGATCGACACGTTGATCCCTATCCTATCAGTCTTTATGAACCAAAAAGATTTATCGGCTTTTGTTATCAAACACGCACCCAAAATGAAAAAGCTTTTTCAAAAGCTCGAAGACAAAGACTATAAGATCCTAAATCAAACCCAAGAGATCGAATGGCATGAGGCTGATATTTACATCCTGGCTATGGCCGCTTCACCCGAAGGCGTTTCCAAAGACTGGGTGATGGATGAGTTCGGGGCCGCAGGGATCAGAAGGCTGCGCTTTTTGGTGGGTACCGGGATCGTAGAAAAGCAAAATCCTACTGGTCGAATTGGCGCTGTTTTCAAATCAACTAATTTTGTTGACCCTTCACACAAAAGTGTTTTAAAGCGGATAGGGCTCCACGCGGAAACTTTTAATTTGGACAACATCGGGTTAGGGGCCTTTTTTAGAAACTACGTCCAACCAGTATCCGATAAGCAATTACAGCTAGTAACAGAAGTCACAAAAGACTATCTTGAAACTATAATGGAAATTTGTGAGGGTGACGGCGGTAACGGACCTGATGTCGAAAAAAGCAAAGTTCTAATTTTGAACCTTATGGGGAATTTCTTGGCTTCTGAAAGGAGCGCCGAATGAAAAGTATATTGTATTTAGTCATGGGCATCTCAACTACTGTCCTAGCAGCCGGTGGTGAAAATTCTGGTGCCGGTGCGGTGATGATGATGAGCGCTGAAAGTAGCCTCTTGATTCCCGAAACCGATTACCTGCGAGTTCATCACAGGCTGTCTATAAGTGACAAAGTCACGGTACCCAAATTGGGGGTTATGGCTGTCCGAAACCAAAACGGGGAAATCACCACAACCGATAACGTTTTGCTTTTACCTTCAACGACTTTACAAGATTATTTTGCCGAGTGAATTTGGCCCTCAAGGGCCTTATAGGCTTTTTCATCGCTTTGAGATCACAGTACCAATCTTGAATTTTTTCTACAGCAAGCCAAAACCACAATTTCATTCAGGGCCTCTGTACATCCATACCCCGGTAGCTTTTAAAGCTTCGAAATTATCTTGTTCGGTTTTAAAGCCAAATGATTTCCTAGCCGCAGAAGCCTCTTCTTTTCCGTGAACTGCGAAATACCAACCATATCTACAAGGAGCACCGGACACGGGATTAACGGGATCTTGCTGCATTCTTATGCTAGGATCAGCTAACACCCAAATGGAACTATGATATTTCCTAAAGGCTGATTCAAGCTGCTGTAGATCGAACCATTTCTTTTCTTTTACCAACCCCATCAACATTACCCCTAACATATTAGCATCAGGCAACAAGCAGCATAATTGCAGAGATTGTTCGATGTCAAGATCGACGCACCGGTCAACAAACTTTTCTAGGGAAGCATTTAAAAGATCGTTATCTTCAGCAAAAACAAAGCAATCTTTACAAGAATAGCCGGGTATCGGGGTAAGCGCAGAAGGCAAGATACTTGCCTTTTTTTCAAGATCTTGATTACCACAAAGCGGGCATTTTATTTCTTTCATACGAAGATCCCCCAACCACCGATATCACTACAAATGTGCCAACCGAAAATATCTTCCATAATCGCTTTGTCTTCCGGGGTCATCTTATCCGGCAGATCGGTATCCCCGCAATAGAAGATGTCGTGTTCGGCACAAACGTCCGCTTCCGGTTCGTACTTGAGAATCACTTTAATACCACGCCTGACCCTTAGTGCTTTATTCACTAGGCCCGCCTGGTCTTAGGTAGAATTTGTGCCTTGCCGAAAGCCTTGGCAAAGCCCGAGATCGACATCACACCTTTGTCTTGAAAAGTGATTTCTTCTAAGTCAGCATCAAACGACATTATCCGGCGACCTTTGTCCCCGTCAGGTTCCACCGCATAAGCTTTGCACCCTTTGTCGAGATACTTTGCGAAAAGCTTCGCAGCTTCTTTGACTTCCTTTTTCACGCTAGAATCCCACACCACAAGCTCGTCCCCGGTTTCGTTGACCACCAACAGCGAAAATTGGGAATTGGTGTATTCTTTTTCTAGGATACGGAACCCCAACAAATTAGATCGAAAGCCTTCTACGACACCACCTTTTAGGTCTACAATCTTCCTGCCGTCTTTCCTAGCTTGGCGATACAACGCCTTGGCTTGTTCAATCTCTTTCAGCTTAGAATCGTCCCAACCAAACTCTATAGTGCTTTCGTTTATACTGCCAAAGTCCATATTGATATCTCCGCTGCATCGTATGATTTATTTGCTAAATTTAGTTCCTTAACTCTCTGTAGTAAGCTTACCATAGGACCTTGTCGTGGTGGGAAATCACTAGAGAAATCACGATAACCTACGGCACGGAGATTGGCTTCGTCCCACACCGATTGTTCGTCAAGTTCCACCATAGTTTTGATAGTGATAACGTGGTCGGTAGGCGGGCAATCATTATCTGTTACGATACAAAGCTCGTGGATCTTTTTGTTCTTTTCCCAAACCACGGTGTGGCTACGATTAGCAAAGATTTGGTAATACCGCCCGGAAGGCCCTTTAACCATCACAAACCCATTGGTGATGTACCGACGCCAATCTTTCTCGGTGATGATATCCCGCAACGTTTGCCTAGCTTTCATCTCTTGTGGGGTGGATTTGATACCACCTATACGAGACCTGGTATTGGTGCGGATCAAAAGATTTCCTTTGAGCACAGCTTTGATCTGGTTTGTCAAAAAATCCGGCTGATGATCCCAAGCGATCGCCCCGTTACCATCCACGGCCCAAACTCCTAGGTCCGAAGCACCGGTGGCAGTGTTAACCGTCATATTGATTGTGAATTCACCACATCCAGCGTCGGTAGTTATGGAGTTTAGGCGGCCACCGACAGGCCACAGGCTGCTGGTTATCGCCTGGGCAGCAAACGGCAGCGCTCTTTGGGTGACTGCTGTCACAGTTTCACCTACAAAATGATTCTGTACGGCATCATTGAATGTTCTAGTCACAAACGCCTTGGTGAGTTCTTTCGGCCTAGGTCTCGGTGCTAAGGCAGTGGCGCAATGCGGGCCGCTTAAAAAGACCCCTGGGTAAGCAACAGTAGACATTTTACACCACCCCCATTCGAGAACGCCGATTTTCAGGGCTTTGGTGGTTTGGGATATCCGATAATGTCGCAGCCAACCCGATAAGCACATCTTTGTGAATCGAATTATCGTTGCACCGATCGTCGGTTATCAAGCCGTCTTTGATCACCCGGTGATGGTGGTGGTTACAAGATGGATTAGGACACTGGATCGTGTATTGGCCGTTCATATTAGTTCGGAGATAAGTTTTGAAGTACTTCCGGCAAGCGGTCGAACACCAAAATTCTTCTTTGCGTCGCAAGGTCATGGCTCTATTACCTCCAGGTCTTCAGTAATTTTCTTCATAATTGCCCCCCCCTACTGACCAGCGTAAACGTTAGCCATCTTTTGGAGTGCTGAAACATTGTGTTGTATCGCTTTCAAGATATCCAACTTGGTTTGGTTCTCACCCGCCTTCGAAACCCCCTCGCTAACCACATCCTTACTCTTGACATCGATAAGGTGCGCTATCGTAGCTTCACAAGCTTCAAGATGATCCACGAAAGTCTCAGCCGCTTCCACGGAAAGATCCGGTTTTTCTTTCTTTTTGAACCAACCGTCCTTTTTCTTTTCGCCCTTCTTCTCAGTCATTTGTGTCTTACATTCGCCCATCAATAATCTCCTTGTGTACGGTGCCGTAGCCTGGGTTAGTCAAAGTATTCAGATAAAGCTTATCACCGGTCTTGATCAAGGTCGTGCCGTGTAGCGTCCCTATAACCGCTGGTAATCCTATTTCCCTAGAAAAGATCGAAGCGTGGCAAGTTGAAGTGCCGTGGTCGGTTACCAACCCCGCAGCCGACCGCATCAACCTTTCCCATTTTCGATTGGTATGAGGCGCTACCAAAATATATCCGGGGTTCAGATCCCCATAATCTTCTTCCGGCCCTTCAGCCACCAAAGCCACCCCTATAGCATATTCGTTTAGAATCCCTATGCCGTGGGCGATTTGTTCTTTCCGCGTAGCGTATTTGGTTATAGGGCGGATCTGGACTATCCAAAGTCGGTCTTCGTAATCGATAATCCATTCGATATCAAGGTGACAACCAAAACATCGGACTAGCGGCGCACAACGATCGATAAACCGTTTTGGTGGTGTTGTGGCTTGGGTGGTGATGTTGCCTTCAACCGTGCCGCCCCCACCTTCTCGGGAAGTCCAAAGCCCATAAGGATTTTTGCCTTCAGGGTCTAGGGTGAAATATTCCCCGCTAGTCTTGGCTACGAGGTACGGCTGGACAAGCACATTCTTCTTAATTTCGTTAGTCCCAGAATCGAACACCTTTCCGATAGCTTCAGCCAAATCATCGATGTCCGCAGTCAAAGAAAGATATTTCCCTGCCTGGCTGTCTTCAGCGGAGTCTTCACCGACAAAACTAGAACGGACTATAAATTCTTCCAAGTCAGTCTCAAAATTTCCATTATCAGCTTCTTCTAAAACCCAACCGCTGTTGAAGTTGAGACCCGGTAAATTCAAACTAGCCGCCGCAGCCAAATTGGCAGCTTTCGCACCGAAGCGCTTGGCATCGCTTTTACGAAGTTCTTTGAGTTTCCGCATAGAAATCCTTTCTAAAGATTAGGATCTCTTACACTATTTTCGAAATGTTTTACAAGGGAAAGGAAAAAGGGAAAGGAAATAGGGGCCGGATTATTCGTCGGTGTAATCTCCCCATTCGTCGGTGTCCGCAGTGAGCAGATCAATCACGATGTCTCGGGCTTCAAATTCCACATCAGGAATCTTTTGCCATGAGTAGCCGCCACCGGTCTCGTACAGGCCGTAAGGGATATCTATGAGATAGATACCTTCTTCGACCAAAGCGGCCACCCAGACGTGAACCTCGTGGTCTGAAGACACTGTCGTGACCTCAATGTCGTTGTCAACTAAAACATCAGCTAAGGCATCCGCGATTATATGACACACACCGCCTTGGCCGACCTCACAGTCAAAGCCATCTTCGTCTAGCTCCCAAGAGTCGTAAACTTCTTGAGCGGCTTTAGCGAGCTTAGGGCGAAGCTTCTCGATCTCTTTCACAGATTTCAGGGGTGATTCTTCCGCTGTCCCGGTAGCTTCACTAGCCCACTTATCAGCTTGGCTTTTAATTTCCACTAGGTCTCCGTCTGCAATTGTCTTGTAGCTCTTGGGGTAGCTTGGATCTCATTTTAGATTACCTAGCCGTCTAATGACCAATCAGAGTTCAAGAAGACTTTTCATTTCAAACCTCAGTGTAGGCTTATTTTATAATTCTAAGGTAAGCGATGATATGCTCGGTGCTTCTAGGGGGGATTACTGAGAGAGGGCTTAATAGCCAGATCAAACTATGTTTATTTAATTCGTAGGTTTCATTATGGTCAGATCAAACTATGTTTATTTATATCTCTTGAAAGGAGCTTACGATGATCCGTCAAGTTAGCGGTGTTTTAGACTACTATTTCGAAACTGGGTATGAGGGTGTTTATTGGTGTTTGCGAGAAAAAGGCAAAACCGGCTACGAGGCTTTGAATCTTTTAGGGGCGCGTACCAACTATCTTAAAATCACCGAAAAAAAGACAGGGGGTATTGTGTTCGAAGGGCATCCAGTTTTCATGACTTCTAGTTTGGACATCAAGCTGCCCAAGGCGATACTTAAGGCTTACAATAAACTAAAAGATAAGATCGTGCCTTATGGTGGTACCACCCGATTTTCTGTGGATGGTATGTATTTCCACCATCTTCCCTTGGCAATCTTGTTTGACACTTGGATTGAAATAATGCACAACTCAAATGATTACATTGCTGAGATCGAGGTGAAAGAGGACGATGCCGTTTGAAAACAAACATAAAGAACCTTCTGACTGTTCCGGCTACCGTGGTGTAGTAGGCGGGGCGACCCGTCGTCGTAAGGATGAGATCTTGGAAGAGATCGCTGCCCGATCCAAAGAGATCAACGACGGCTTGCGGAAAGAAGGACGACAGACTTTGACGACTGCGGAACAGCTATTACTAGCGTGGCGGTGGGGTTGGATGCTAGGCCTGAAGGATGGCAAAGAATCTGCGAAGCTTCAAGAAGAGTTCCGCAAGCATCATGGGCTAGGAGATGACGATCAGTTACCCACACCGCGAGATATGGTACGGATGGAAAGAAAAAGCTTTGGTTCACATAAGGGAGATGGCTTTTGGCTTCGGTAGCATAGACACCAAAGAAATCGACAGAATTTTGAAACAAAATGGCATCGACCCTGATTACATCGACAGCTTGTACGAATGTGGGCTATAGGAACTGCGAATACAGCCGAAGGATTCGTGTTGAAATCTAAAAAAGAATTGTATGAGATAGCAAAAGATTTTTACGCAGGACTGATTTTCTCCGATAGACACTTGAAATCCACGGCAGCCGAGATGGCTTCAACTTTTATGCCGTTGGCTTTGGGAGCTACCTTTCCCGATGTAAATGATGTGGGTATGATTTTTGAATATTTGGATAAGGCAGGGCCGAGATCGATTAACGGTAAGCCAATGTTTATGTCACTTCAAATGCTAACGAAAACAGAAACCGACACCATGTTCGACTTCTTAGACAAAATTGCAAAAGCAGACAAAAAAATGAAGTCGGAGATTGAGAACGATTAATCCTTCACACAACCCGCTTCAACGCTGCAATCACCCGAGCTTCTATCTGTGCCAACTTGTCGTAGTAATCCAGGTCTTCGGTTAAGTGGTCCATTGTTATCTCAAGCGCCAGGTCGGGATCGTCCGTGTGTATCCATTGCCTGAGCCGTTGCCGTTGCCGAAGCCTAAAACTCATATTCGCCTTTGAGGACCTTACTAAATATTATGAATCGCTTCGACAGGGTTGAAGCTCCGTAGAGGCATCGCGCTTAATCTGCTCGTCCCTTATGGCTTTCCCGGCTGCCATATAGGCTATTTCCAGGTGTGTCATAAATAGAGATTTCCAGCGACTATCTGGAAGAATGATATTGATACAAGCCTCTAAATCCTGACATTTTGCTTTAATCGCTGCCTGTTCAATTTGAGACTTCTTATCGTAACTGACATAATCAAATCTGCTTCGTTCCATATTTATCTCCTTAATCCAAATTTTTAATTAATCTTGTGAGGCAGCCTGAGCCTGAGCCGTAGCCGAAGCCTGAGCCGTTGCCTGAACCGTTGCCTGAACC
>Ga0307379_10004074_pt1 | contig 20999 bp, 15 predicted proteins | sample UN2MG_FD_202237 | JGI IMG/M metagenome (GOLD analysis project Ga0307379, IMG submission 202237) | Soil microbial communities from Risofladan, Vaasa, Finland - UN-2 | ecosystem: Environmental > Terrestrial > Soil > Coastal area > Acid sulfate soil | place: Finland: Risofladan, Vaasa | collected... | reverse complement strand
CATCTGGATCTGGCGCATCGGGCGTTTCCGGGCGCCGTGGCGACGAGCGCCAAGACGGGCGAAGGTCTGGATCGCCTGGCCGGAATCGTGACGGAGCGGCTGGTCGGCCCCGAGAAAGAAATAATGGTCCGTGCGTCGCCCGAGGACGGGCGCCTTCTGGCCTGGATCGATCACCATGCGGAGGTCATCGAGCGGAGCATGGCCGATGGAGAACTGGTTCAGCGGATACGATTGCCGGAGCGCCTTATAGCGGAAATCCGGCGGTTGGCGGCGCGCCGCGTGGAAGTGACGACCGACGGAGGAAAAACAACGGCGGCGAACATTCAAAGAGACAAAGGGGGACCAGGATGAGAAGCAGCGCGCGAAGAAAAAAGGAGTGGCGGCTCAGGGCTGTTGCGGCCGTGCTGGCGGCACTCCTGGGGCACGCGGCCTTGCTGGGTCGGGCCGCGCCTAAACCCGAGCCGGCGAAACCGGCGGAACGCGAGACCCAAGAGGCCGGCGGCGACACGGGGGAGCGGGTCGTCGTCCGGTCCAGGGAGCCGGGGGCCTGGGAGTTGCCGAGCAACTACCGCAACGCGGACGGCTCTTTCAACCAGAAGGCGATCGTCGCGCAGCAGAAGATGCGGCTGGACGAGGCGAACAAACGGTTGATGGCCAAGATGCGCCTGGTCGAGACGCCGCATTACCTCGTTTTCAGCGACGCGGACGACGCGATGACGGGCCTGTTCGTCAAGTGGTGCGAGGCGCTGTATTCGAACCTGTGCCGGCAATTCGGCATCGGCACCAGAGAAAAGACGTGGGACGGAAAATGCATCCTGTTGGTCTTCAACTCCCGCGCCCTGTTTCAGCAGCATGCGAAAACTTTCGACGGCAACGACGCCAGCCGCGCGGGCGCCTACTTCGCGTGGGAATGCCGATCGCCCAACGAGCCGCAACTCGTCCACATCTGTATTCCATTGGATACGAGAGACCCCAGGCGGCTCCAGGAACTGTTTGCCCACGAGGGCACGCATGCCTTCTTCCAGTTGTACCGGCGGGTCGTGGACCTTCCGTTGTGGCTGCACGAGGGCTTGGCGGAATTCATGACGGTCGTTAACGACAAGAGTCTGATGTCCCAAAAACAGGAATGGTCGAAGAACATGGCCCGGGGAAAAACTTCCATCCGGCCGATTCTGGAAGCCCCGTCGGGCCAAGGTTTTGCGTACCCGGCGTATTCGGTTTCGTACACGCTGGTGGAATTTCTTCTGACGGCGGGCAAGTCGAAGTTCAAGAAGTTCATCGATCTGCTTAAGGACGGCAAGCCGCAGGAGGAGGCCCTCCAGGAGGCGTACGGCTTCGGTCTGGCGGAACTGGAACGGCGCTGGTACGTCTTTGTGCAAGAGTACCTCCCCCAGCACCGCTAGGCGCGCGCATGTTTTTGATGAGCGAAACGCGACTCCTTTTTTACGGCGACGGCCTCTCGCTGGCCGGTCTGGTGCTGGCATCGGCGGGGGCCGTCGTCTTCTGGGCGCTCCTCATCCATTGGGTGCTGCGAGGCCGACAATGGCCGTTTCTGCCCCTGCTCCTCGTTCCGCCGGTCCTCGCCTTGGTGGGGTGGATGCGGGACCGACAGCCTGTCGAGGGCGACGGCGCCCGCCCGTCGGCCGTGCCGCCGCCTGTCTTGCCGTGGTGGCAAATTCTCGTCGGGCTCATTTCGGCCGGCGTGATTTTCCCGGTGGCCGTCGCGGCCGGGCGGACCCAGGAGGCGCGCCTCCAACTGGCCCTGATGGTCCTTCTGGCCCTTGCCGCGAGCGCGTGGACCCTGTTCTTCTATCTGCGCGTGTATCGGTATCTGGGGCGGCTGCCGATGGGCGTGTTGTTGGCGATGCGCGTCTTGGCCGTCCTCCTCCTGGTGCTCCTCGTTTTCAAGCCGATGCTGAGTTTCGAGGAACGGGTCGAGCACCGGACCGACCTGGTGGTGCTGGTGGACGCCTCGCGTTCGATGTCCGTGAGCGATTGGCCCGATACGCCGCATCGCCTGGCCCGCGCGACCACGCAGATCCAGGAATACCTGGATCGGCTGGCGGCGGCGTTCAACGTCCAACTCTACACGTTCGACACGCGAGCCCGGCCGGTCGCGGCGGGCCAGTGGCCTGAACCCGTGGGCGAGGCCACCAATATCACGCGGGCCGTCAAAGACGTGCTGGCCCTCGCGCGCCGGGCCGACACGAGCGGCCTGGTGCTCTTGAGCGACGGCCTGCACAACGCCGGCGGCGACGTGGTGCGGGACACGACGGCCCTCGGGCCCCCGCCGGTTTATACCGTCGGCGTGGGGACAGACCTCTCGGCCCAGAGCGGCTTCCAGGACATCAGCATCGAGAACGTCCGGGCGCCGGAGGAAAGCGTCGTGGACAACGTCACCCGCGTCACCGTGGATGTCGAAGCGGTAGGCCTTGCCGACCGATCCGTCGAGGTGCAGTTGCGCGAGGGCGCCCCCTCGACCACGCTCGGGGTCGCCCTGAGTGGGTCGAAGGGCGACACGCTGCTGTCGGCCCAGCCGCTCCGCCTCGACGGGACGCCCGGCAGCCAGAGCATCACGCTCACCGTCACGCCGACCACCACCGGCCGGCATACCTACACGGTGCGCATTCCGCCGGACCCCGCCGAACGCCGCAGCGAAAACAACACGCGCGATCTGTATCTCCTGGTGACCGACCCCAAGATACGCGTGCTGTACGTCGAAGGCGTCGTGCGCCCGGAGTACAAACCCCTCAAGAGCGTCCTGGAGACGGACCCCAACGTGGAGTTGGCCGCCCTGGTTCAGGTCCGCAAGGGCGAGTTCCTCCAGTCCGGCAGCCGCAAGGACCTCACGCTCACGGGGTTTCCCCAGACGCTCGAGGACATGCGGAAGTTCGACGTCTTTTTCCTCGGCGACCTGGACCGCAGTTACTTCTCCGCGAAGCAACTGGAGAACCTCAAGACCGCCGTCAGCGAGGGCAAAGGCCTCCTGATGATCGGCGGGTACGCGAGTTTCGGCCCGGGTGGCTACGAGGGCACGCCCGTGGAAGAGATCCTTCCGGTCCTCGTCGGCACGCGCGACATCGGGCAGGAGACCGAACCCTTTGTTCTGAAACTGACGCCCGAGGGACTCGAGCATCCGATTTTTTACGGCACCACTGACTTCTTTCAGTCACCCACGCCCGGGGATGAGTCCCGGCGGGACGAATCCCAGGGACTCCCGACGCTCAAAGGCTGCACGCGCCTCGGCCGGCCCAAACCCGGCGCGAGCGTCCTGGCAGTTCATCCGGACCGCGCGGGACCCGCAGGCCCGCTCGTGGTTTTGGCGGTCCAGTCCTTCGGTCGCGGCCGGACCGCCGCCTTTGCCGCCGACACCACCTACCAGTGGTACCTGCCGTACAAGGCCCTTGGGCGCGATTCGCCCTACATCAAGTTCTGGGGCCAGATGGTCCGGTGGCTCGCCAACAAGGAAATCAAGGAGACGGCGGACGAGCCCGGCGTCACCCTGTTGGTGAACAAGCCGTTCTACAACCCCGGCGAATCGGTGACCGTCCGCGCCAGGGTCCGCGAGGAGGAAGGCCGGGCCACCAACTACGCCGACGTCACCGGCGCGCTGCTCGGCCCCGGCGGCGAACGCACGCCGCTTCCCCTGGTCCTCGTGCCCGGTTCGGTCGGCATGTATGAAGCGAAACTCGACCCGCCCGATCCCGGCGAGTACAAAATCCTCGTCGAGGCGCGAAAGGACGGCAAGCGCCTCGGCATCGCGGAGGACTCGTTCGTCGTCGGCCGGCACAATCAGGAGTTTGATCGTCTCAGCATCGACGCGGCGCTGCTGAAGCAACTCGCCCAGGCGACCGGCGGCGAATACTACGAACCGGCGAACTTCGGCGACCTCGTCGAACGCCTCCGAAGCCACACCACCAAGGAAGACATCCACCGCGAACTCGGCATCCAGACGGTGCCGGGCCTTTTCGCCATCCTCTTCGCGGTGTTCCTGACGCTCGTCACCGCCGAGTGGCTCCTGAGAAAACATTACCAACTCAATTGACCGGAAAGGGACTCTTATGGAACGTTTGGCCGTTGCGCTGCCTGCCGTGTGCGCCGCTGTCGGGTTTGCCGTCTCGCTTTCGGTCTATTGCGCCGAGCCGGGCCGCGCGAGTAACGAGTTCCGCGAGCGGTTCCTCAAGGACTTCAAACACATCACGCTGGATACGACGGCGGGCGACGCCCTGCTCCTCCGGATTCTGGCCGGGAGCATGAACGCGCAGCGAGGCGTCGAAGTCGGAGCCGCCCGCGGTTTCGGCGCCATCAACATGGGCATCGCGTTCGAGCGGACCGGCGGGCGCCTCTACACGATCGACATCGACCCGGATAGGGTCAGGACCTGCCGCGAGAACCTCGCGGCCGTCGGACTGGAGAAGACCGTGACCGTCGTCGAAGGTGATGCGATTACGGTCCTTGGGGAACTCGACGGTGAGTTCGACTTCGTGTTCTTCGACGCCGTCAAGCAGGATTACCTCCGCTACTTCAAGGCCATCGAGCCCAGATTGAAACCCTGCGCGATGGTCGTCGCCGACAACGTCATCCAATCCGCCGACGCGATGAAGGATTTCCTCGACTTCATGCGCGCCAGCCCCGACTGGGAGATGGTCGTCGTCCGCGCTTCGATGGAGAAGAACGACGGCATGGCCGTCTGCCACAAGATCCGGTAGTTGGCCCCGCCGCCGAATGGCTCCTGCGGAAACATTATCAGTTGAATTGAGGAGGCCCATTACCCGCTATGGGTCGCACGTCTTTGTTTGGATCGAGTAGTGGCGTTAGGCGTTGTGATTGCTTCCATCTCTCAGGTTGGGAACTTCCTGTTTGACCAGGGCATCGACATCACACTCCGGGTTTTCGGGATCTTTCCAGAGGCGAAGCCGGCTATAGGGGCGCGTGCCCATTCGGACCTTGAGGACGGTTTCGCGCAGCCGAAACTCAAGCCGGATCTTTTTGCCGAAGAACCACTCGGTGCCCAGCACGTAGTACTTGAATGCCTCTTTCGAGAGAAAGTGGATGGCCGTTCCGCACTCCCCCACCGCAACCATAATCTCTGCCCCAAGGTAGGCCTTGAACCATTCATTACCCGCGGAAAAGGCTATTGTCCTCGCATCTCGCTTGAGATGGAGTCGCTTGGTTGCCCGGGTAATTCGTCGCACCTCCTCCACGAGGGCTTTACTTGGCTTTTCGCGCAAGCTTTTCGCGAATCGTTTCCATCCGAACACCAGCGCCAAGCCTATGACAGGTAGAAAGAGTGCCATTACGGCAGGCAACAGCAGGGGCATCCAGTCGTAGCCTGACGCGATGCTGTAGATGACCAAGCCGAGCCATCCCACGCCGCCCAACGTGATGGCAAGGCCGATCGAAAAAAACGATCGGGCACGCGGCCATATCAGCGCGAGAACCGACTCTAGAATTAACCAGGCTGCCCAGACAAGGCACACGGTACCCAGGAGCCCCGTTGTGCCGTCTTCCTGATAGAAGTCCAGGCCGAGCCGCAGCGGACCAAAGCCGACGCCCGCGAACAGGCAGAGGTAGCGGATACTGCGTTTTGTCGTTAGGTAATCCGCCGCATGTTGCAGGTCGTCGAGGCGGCGCAGAATCTCCTGTTCATCTAACGGAACCCCGGCACCGGCATCGTCTGGCGTATCCATGCGTGCGCCTCATCCCGCGCCTACAGGGTTCCCTCCTTAGGAACGTACTTATGCACCCGGATATTCGCGCTGAAGGGTCGCCGCCAGGTCGTGGGTGAGCACCAGGGCCCGCGCGGCGGCGTCCGGCGAGCGTGTTCCCAGGCCGCACGCGGGGGTGATGAGGCTCTGTTTCAGCACCTGCTCGCGCTCAAAGCCCAGGGCTTCGACTTTCGCGAGCAGCCCGTCCATTCGCTGGCGGAGGGACTTGACCGTCTCGCCCGCGAGGGCGTCCGGGTCGGTCGGCACGATGCCCCACGCGATGGTCCCGCCGCGGGAAAGAAATGCCGCGAGATCCTCGCGATACACCAGGAAGTTCTCGGCAAACTCGTAGGCGTCGAACGAGACGACGTCGAGTTTCCCGCCCAGGAAGATCGACCAGTCCGTGTTCGAGCAGCAGTGCGAGCCGACCGTCTCCGCGCCGGCCGCCACCGCCTCCAGACACGCGCGGACCTGTTCGACGCCCCATCCGAAGAACGGCGTTCCGAACGACGCGAGGAACGGTTCATCCACGAAGACAATCGGCGCGGCGCCCGCCGCCCGCAGGCGCTCGGCCTGCCACTTGACGCGCAGATGCAGGAACTTCACCAGGACGTCGCGGACGACCTCGTCGTAGAGGATGGGATTCCCGTCCTCGCCGAGCACCGCCATGCCGACGGTGATGGGCCCGGCAATCTGGCCTTTCGCCTCGGCGACTCCGCGCTGCTGGACGGCAGCGATGAAAGGCTCGAAGGCGTGGGCCGATTCGGGCGCGAGCGCGGCCGCCTCGGCGTCACCCGATTCGTAGGCGGCGAAGACCTTTTCGACGCCGAGGAAAAATGCCTCGTCCTGGACGTGCCTGAGTTTCCCTGCCTCGACGCGCAGGCCCGGCAGTCCGGCCAGCGCCTGCTCGTTCATGCCTTCTTTGGGCGAGGTCTTCGGAAGTTGCGGCCAGTAGGGGAGGTCCGGCGAAAAGGCAAAAACCGCTTCCACGGCCGCACGGGCGTCCGTGTGGGGCAGGCTTCCGATGCCGGTGGCCCGGCAGTTGCCGACAAACGCCATCCTTCCCTCCCGTCGCGGTCACGTGCTTGGACAGGATTATACCACCGGCGACGTAAAAGCGAAAGTCCGGGGGACACGCGCCGGGACACGAAAAGGGAGAATTTGGCTACCTTTTCAGAGCGCGCTCTACCTCCATAACGTATTCGACCGATCGCTTCAGACCTGGGATAACCACCTTGATAATGTCAAGATAGCGGTTCTTACCTCGGAAATCTTTGTCGAACTGCGGTTCATTCTGGGTAGGACAATCGGGCCAGATATTCCGATCACGAAGCCGCCACAGGTTCGGCAGGCTTCTCTCGCGGCTCACCTTCTTCCTTCGCCGGCTCGGGGGACTTGTCGAGTTGTTCGACCGCGTATTTTTTCTCCTCCAGAAGGCGCACGATGCCTTTCGGGCCGACCAGGTGAGCGGCCCCGACGACGGCAAAATACGTCCCCTCGGTCTTCAAGTATTCCTCCAGGCGTGCAGCCATCGTGACGTTGCGGTCCTCGATCAGTTTCTTCTCATACGCCTTCAGTTTGGGGTTCTCCGACCGCTCCTCCTCGACAATCCGGTGCAACCCTTCGGCATCTCCCGCTTTCCAGGCGTCCACCATCCGTCCGATGATATCCTTTACTCTGGGCAAATTTTCGAGCGTCTCGACGAGGGCCAACGCCTGAACCTCCGCCGAAGCCCCCGCGAGGACCTCCATCTGCTCTTCAACCGATTCGAGCGAGACGACCTTTTTGCCCTGCTCCGTCGCCTTCGCGTGAAAATACAGGTCCAGGCCCAGTGCCGGATCGTACCCGAGCCGCAGGTATTCCTGCATCGCGAGCATCAGCTGGACAAACCACGGCCGCATGTTGTTCACCGCAGCCGGCGTCAAGCCCCGCGGCTCAAGATACGCTTTCAGTTTCTCGCGCGCCGCTTCCGACAGGTTCGCTTCGAGCGTCTCGCCTTCCGGATAGGTTCCCTTCAGGAGCGAAAGCCTGGCAGCCTTCGCCTGGGTTTCCGGTGTGAGGGCGAGTTCCAGAATCAACGTGTCCACCTCGTCGAAGGCCTTCTCAATCGTCGGGTTCAGCGGATACATCTCCGCGTTGGCCGTGTGGATAGACCCGAAAAGATACAGCGTGGCCGTCTCCGAGCCGACTTTCCACAGGAGACATTTCTGCGGCGGCTGCGCTTCTTCCGCCCAAACACATCCGACGCACACCAGCAACCATGTCGCCGCCAACGCGCCCGCCCATCTTCCGCTGCGGTTTCTCATCGGCTTCTCCTCGTCCTCGGCCCCGACCGCCCACCACGCGCGCCCCGCAAACCGGATCGGTCGCTCTTCCGGCCGACGGCCTCAGCCCTCGATTTCCTCGACGGCCTGCTGCGGGCTCTTGCCGGCGTAAAGGATGCCCATGATGCCGGGCAGGTACTTGTCCATCATCAGCACGTTCGGGTAGATCATGTGCTTGACGAGAGGCGAACTCAGGCGATCGTCTTCGACGTCGATGCTCGACTTGTATCGCAGTTCGCCGTCCGAGAAGTCCATCTCGAAGTTCCCGATGCGCATTCCATAGTTGGCGCGGGTGATGAACTCAGCCATCGCCACGCGCTTGTCTTCGGGCACGTTGATCGGGGCGATGGAGTAGAAAATGAACTGCTGCGCGTCCTCGATTGCCCGGGCCACGCACGTCCACTTGCCGTTGTCGCCCGCGAACCCCATCCGCAGGATGGGTTTGCCTTCGACCTGCTCGAATTTCCAATCGTCCTCCCGGAAGAACCGGACCATCGCGTCGTACACCGCTCCCATCGTCCGTCTCCTTCCGGCTCAGCCGGCGTGGTGGTAAACGTCCCAGCCGAGGTACGTGTCGAACGCGTCTTCGATCGCCCGGGCGGTCCGGCCCATCGTGATCGCCACGTGGTGCTCGAACCCCAGCGTGCAGATCACCTGCAGGAGGGCCTGGAGATTCGGGATTTCCACAACCCCGTACCCGCCGAACGTTTCGAGCGGATCGTTCGTCAGTTTCCCTTCGCCGACGTAGGCCCGGATTTCGCCCGCCGGGTCGAACGTGTCCACCCGGCAGAAGGTGAAGGCTCCGCTGCGGAGGCGCCCGACGATGGTGCCGCACGTGTTCTGGGCCCCGACGCTGGCCGCGATGATCTCCTGGATGTCCATCTTCGCTTTCTTAAAGAGGCTCTTCGGCAGGTTCGAGCAATGGAAGATGACGGCCTTGTTCTCCTCGTCGCCGTAGTTGTTGTTCCAGTCCACGATCGCGGCCGGGCTTTCCGTCGCCAGCCGGAGGGCCAGCATCCCCACCAGGCCCGTCACGTCCACCTCGCACGCGCTCGGCAAAAGCGCTTCCGACATCATGCTCATCAGGGTGCATGGCACGATGCCGTAGAACTCTTCCAGGGCCGTCCAGCACTGGATGGCCGTCCCCGCCAAGTCCATCTCCTTCACCCAGCGGTCGATGACGACGCCGAACCGCGCCATCCGCTCCAGGCTCTCGGCGGGAATGCCGGTCGTCTCGGTGTACCTGCGGATGGCCTGGAGTTTCGCGCGGACGGCCGCGTCGCCCTTCGCGAGCCGCTCGGCCCGGCCGAGGATTTCCGACAGGTCCAGCGTCTCAACCGAGATGCCGGCCGCCTCGAGCAGTTTCTCCGAGAAGCGGACCGTGTTGAACGGTCCGGTCCGGGCGCCGATGGCTCCGACGCGCGCCCCCTGCAGGCCGCGCACCACCCGGCACGTGGCGCCGAAGCGCGCCAGGTCCGCCCGGAACGCTTTCGTGTCGGGCGCCACGGTGTGCGGGTCCGTCAGCGTGAAAGGAATGTCGTATTGCGCCAAGTTGTTGCAGACCGACATCTTGCCGCAGAACGCGTCGCGCCGGCCGCCCATTTTCATTTTCTTCGTCTCGTCCGGCCAGGCGTGGACGAGGACCGGCGCCTGGAGGCCGCTCGCCCGCAGCGTGTTGGCGACCGCCTTTTCGTCGCCGAAGTTAGGCAGCGTCACCAGCACACCGTCGATACGGTCGGCGTTCTTTTTGAACAGGTCGGCGCAGGCCCGCGCGTCGGCGAGCGTCTCGACGGCACCGCCCGTCGCCTCGCGCGCGCCGAGGCAGACGGTTTCGAAGCCTTCTTCCTTCAGAATCCGCAGGATCTCGAGGCGCCCCTCCTGCGCCAGTTTCGCCGGAAAGAAGCCGCGGGTGCCCACCACAACGCCGAGCGTTGTCCTTGCCATGACGGATACTCCTTTGAAGATTAGAGAATTAGTACTACAGCGCTACTTGCTTCCTAACCTTTTGCCACAACGCGACTTACGCGACGTAGCGGTCGCCGCGGCGACCGCAAGAGGGCGCTGGGGATAAACTCCCGCGCTACTTCGTCGCCGGAGAAGCCGCGAGGTCCGCCGGCGGCGGGATCGTGACCGCGCCCGTGGCCGCCCACTCCGTGCCGCGGACCATCAGCCCCGCGCAGCCGGGATGAACGACATTCGTGGCATCGTGGCCCAGGAGGTTCACGAAGACGCGACCCTTGCCGTAGGTCACGGTGAAGACCATCGGCTCGTGCCCCCCGGTGCCGTTCCGGGCCGGGTCGGCCCAGGCAGTGGCCAGGATGTGAACATTCTCGGCCGGGCCGCGCATGGCCTGGTACAGTTCGTCCTTGGCATGCACCCACTTTTCGGGCAGGCCCTTGGTAATCGGATGGTCCTTGTCGCGGACCTGGAGGGTGTAGGCCCACTGCGGCCCGTGACCGGCGCCGGGCCCCTCGCCCTTCTTCTGGCGGACGACCTTGCCGGCGTCATCCATGTAGAGGCGGTCTCCTGTGGCAGGTCCCTGCCACAGGAGGGCGACCATCTTCGCCCACGCTTCCCACTGGGTGAACGCATTGTTGGCCGCGTGATACACGACCAGACCGCCGCCGTTTTCCATGTACTTCTCGAAGGCCTTGTTGACCTCTTCGGGCCAGGGCTGGCCGTTATAATTCGAGAAGACGACGCCGTACTTCGAGAAGTCGGGCTTGAACCCGGCCCACTGCTCCGCGGGGGCGCCATTGGGCGGACTCGTCAGCACCTCGACGTTGAACCGCCCGGTCTTCTCGAGCATCTCCTTGATGACCGGCGTGGTCGCCTTCCAGTCGTGGTTATTCTGGCCATCGATGATGAGGACGCTGATCTTCTCGGCATCCGCCGCCGGCGCCGGCGAGGCAAACGCCGCAAGCAGACCCACAACAGCCGCAAGGAGGAACCACCGATAGGCTCTAGTCATGGTCGGGCATCCTTTCAAAAGGGTTCGAAGTCGAACGGCCCACAGGGCCTTTCCGCGAGGTGTAAGACTAACCCGGCGGGCAGCGGAATCAAGTGTTTTCGCGCCGCCGGAGCACAGGGGTGCGCCAGCATTTTCTGGCAAACGAAGTTTTTTCGAGCCGCCCGCGGAAGCGGGCGGTCACATTCCCTACCCTGGCCCGTGCCACGGTAGGGAACGTGCCCGGCGGCTCCCGCCGCCGGCTCGAAAGGCGTAAACTCCCGCGCCCGGCTCGGGGTGAACGCGCCCATGCCAGAAAATTCCGGCGCACCCACCCCACAGGCTTGACACTCCAGTGGAGCGGCCTGACAATGGGCGGATTCCTGGGACGCATCCGGGGAACCTCGATGGGCGAACGCCGCAAAGACAAACGGCGCAGGGAAAAAGCGGATGCCGCGCCCCACGCCCAACGAAAGCCCCTGCGCGGCTCGCCGGCGGCGCGGCCGTTCCTCTTGGCCGTTCTCTCGGCCCTCCTGCTGACCCTCGCCTTCCCGCCGACGGAGATCTCGTGGCTGGCGTACCTGGCGCCGGCGCCCTTGCTGGTGATGGCGGTCGTGACGGTATCGCGCCGGCACGTGTTTTGGGCCGGCTGGCTGGGCGGCTTCGCGTTCTTCGGATGGAACTTGTGGTGGGTCTGGCCGATCAGCCTCCCCGGCACCGCCGCCGGATGGGCGGCCCTGACGGCGTACATGGGTTTGTACTGGGCGGTTTTTTTCTGGTTTTTGCGCCGATTGGAAGATACTTCGCCGATTCCGCTGACTTTGGCAGCGCCCGTCCTTTGGGTCGGTCTGGAGTACGTTCGCGGGTGGCTGCTCTCGGGTTTCCCCTGGATTTACATCGGCCACACGCAATACGAGAATCTCGTGCTGGTGCAGACGGCCGACGCGCTCGGCGCCTACGGCCCGGGTTTCCTGGTCTTGATGACGGCGGGACTTGCGGTCGATTTCCTGACGCGACCTCTTTTCGTCTGCGGTGCCGATGGCGCGAGGCGGCGATTCTGTCGCGTGCTGCTCGCCATGGCCGTCGTGGTGGCGTGCGCGTGGGCGGCGACGGTGGGTTACGGCGTCTGGCGGCTGGGGCACAAGACGACGCGGCCGGGGCCGGTCGTCGCGTCGGTCCAGACGAGTATTCCGCAGAAGGTGAAGAACATCGCCCGCGCCGGCGGCCGCGGGGAAGGGGCCGGCGACGAAAAGCCCGTGCCTGTTCCGCGCCAGGAGGCTGAACGGTTCGTTGATGCGCTCCTCGATCGGACAGCGAAGGACCTGGCGGAACAGAACCTCGGGGCGAACGTAGCGGACTTGAGCCGGAAGGCCGTGGCGGATGAGATCGCCGCCCTGCGCGAAGAACTCGTGCGGAAACTCGTCGCGGGAGACGCGAACGAGGCACGGGCGGAGGACCTCGTGGAAGCGGTGTTTCTGGAGTTACAGATGCTGCTTGCCCAGGTCCGGCTGACGGGCGAGGCGCTCGCGGCCGCCGAGGAATTGCCGGACCTTATCGTCTGGCCGGAGACGATGGTTCCGGTGCCGTTGAACCCGGAGTTTCTGACGGCAGACCTCGCGGCGCGGCTGAAATACAAGGAGTTCATAGCCGATTTCGCGTTTCGCCAGCGACAGTCCCAACGATACGGCAAGTGGGTAAGGGATGTGGCGGCGCTGGGTCCGTCGCCGATGCTCGTGGGCAATTCCTATTTCGAGGTGCTCGGCCTCCAGCACTTTACGAAAGACGGGAAAGACTATGTGAAGGTCCGCACGGCGAGCCGCAACGAAGCCCTTTTGATTGAGCCTCGTTCGCCGGTGGATGTCGTGGCCGGACGATATACCAAGGCCCACCTCGTTCCGTTCGGCGAGTACGTGCCCTTCAAGAATTCCTGGCCTTGGCTCTACGAGCGGTTGCATGCGCTGACGCCGTACCGCGGCATGGAGTACAGCCTCACGCCCGGCGCCCACGACCAGGAGCCTTTCCGGCTGGCGTTCGACGGCCAGGAGGCGCGGTTCCAGGCGGCGATTTGCTACGAGGACGCGATGGCGTACCGGGTCCGCGAGATGGTCCGCCCGAGCGCCGGGTCCCTCCGCAAAGCCGTTGACTTTATCGTCAACATTTCCAACGATGGCTGGTTCACGGTGAAGAAGGGCGACGATCCGTGGGGCCTGGCGCAGACGGCCGAGCATCGCCAGCACCTGAACCTGTGCGTGTTCCGCGCGATCGAGAATCGCGTGCCGGTCGTCCGGTCCGTCAACACGGGCATCAGCGCGGTCATTGCGTCGGACGGGCGGATTGTGGCGGCGGTGACGGGTGCGGACCCGGCGGGGGGCGACCTGAGCGGCTGGCTGGTCGAGCGGATCGCGTTGGACGACCGGCTCTCTCCCTACACGCGCGTGGGCGACGTGTTTGCGTTGGCGTGCGTGGGCGCTTCCGTCGCTGGAGGCATTGCTGTTCTTGTCGCGGGTCTGCGCAGCCGAAAGGAGACGAAGCCGTGAGATGGATTCCGCTCGTCCTCGCCAGCGCGATCGTCCTTGCCGGGTGCCAGCCCCTGGCCGTGCGGGAGGGTGTTGCGCCGGCCGGAGACTCCCGCGACCCTTACAACGTCCTGTTGGAAGCCATTCATTCCAACCAGCCGCCGCTCCAGGCGCTCGCGGCCGAAACGTTCCTGGAGGCCGCCCGCCAGCCGCCCCGTGCCGAACTTATCCTTCTGGCCGAAACGCCCGACCCGCGGGTCCGGACGACGGGTCTGGCGCTCCTGGGGACGACTCGCCGGCAGGAGTTCCTCCGTGTGGCGCAGCAGCAGTACCGCGACCCGCAGGAGGTGGTGCGGGTGTCGGCGGCGTTCGCGATGGCCATGCTCGGCGATGCGTCGCGCATGGGCGACCTGCGGGACGGGCTCGCCTCGCCGGATGTCACGGTTCGACGGACGGCCGTCTGGCTGCTCGGCCTGATGGGCAACCGAAGCGCGGTCGGCATGCTGCGGGTGAAGTTGACCGACCCGGACGCGGTGGTGGTGTTGCGGGCGGCCGAGGCGCTCCATCGTCTCGGTTCGTCCGACGGGGTGGGGATGGTCCGTGCGATGACCGAACACAGCCAGCACGCGGTCCGCGCGTTCGCCACGCGCCTGCTGGGACAGGCGGACGAGAAGGCGGATATCCCCCGGCTCGAGCGTCTCTACCAGAGCCGATTCCTGGACGTCAAGTTCGCCGCCATCGGAGCGCTCGCGCAACTGGGCGATTTCAAGCGGATCGGGATGCTCGTGGATTTCCTGGGCTCCGAGGAACAGTCGGCGGGGATCCTGGCCGCCCGGGAACTGGCGGAAACAGGCTATCGACCAGCCCTCGAGAAACTCGGGGACCGGCTGAAGAAGGCGGCAGACCCAATGGAACGGGCGACCGTGGCGGCGGCGATGGTCCGGATTCTGTCGGCTCGGGAATCCTGGCGAAGCCACATCCTCATCGAGAAGACCCCCCCCGTCCTCGGTGCGGACGTCCCGGCAAAAGTCCCGACGGCGCCGTAGTGCTTTGTCACTCATCAAAAGATGAGTCGACCCAGGCCGTTGGCTTGGGCTGTGTTGTCTCAGGCCTTCGGCCTGAATGGCGGTTCCGCTTTCAAGCGTGTCCCCGGAAATCGGCCCCTCGACCAAGCCCTTCGACGGGCTCAGGGCCGTGAGCATGGTCGAACGGCTCGGGCCGCCCTGAGGTTCTCGAAGGGCGGAAAACCGAAAGCAGTGTTGCGTCCCCCGAATTACCTATGGCTGGTTACATTGTTCTTTCAAACGTCGATAATCGCCGCCGCTGCTGGGATAGCTACTTGGGCAGAGGAGTCGGTCCGGGCACGAGCGTGGCCGACTGAAGGTCAATGACGGGGCCATGGGGCTTGAGCATCACTTTGTCATTCTGGATGGTAAATCCAGTGGTCCCCTCCGGAATGGCCGTCTGCCAGACGGCCTTGCCGTCCTTGTCGGTGCAGAACAATATGTTGCCCCGTGCGATGAGTTTGAAACCGCCGGGCGTCCGGATATTCAGGCTCAGTCCACCCTCCTTCGGAGGTTCCACCACCATCGGGGAAGGAGAAGCGCCGCTGGCCGCAGGCGGCGCGGAGGCCGCTTTCTTTTCCAGGAATTCCACCAGGCTGCTATGGCCCTGCTTACGGGCGAAATCGATGGCGGAATTTCCATGAGTTCCCTTGGCGGCCGGATCAGCACCGGCCTCTATGAGCAGGCGGGCCACGTCAACGTCGCCCAGCAACGCCGCGAAATCCAGCGGCCGTACGCCATTTTCCGCGGCGATATCCACTTTCGCACCCGCCTGCAGCAACGGCGGAATCAAGGAGGATTGGTGGAATTTGGCGGCGTAATGCAGCGCGGTCATCTTGTAGCGATCAACGGCGGACACGTCCGCGCCGTGCTTCAGCAGCAACTGGACGACCGGGGAGTCTCCTTTGGCGGTGGCGAGCATCAGGGGAGTCACACCGTTCGTCGTTTTCGCATCGACGGCCATTTTCTGATCGAGTAAAACCTCGACCACGTCGGCGTGCCCCGCCATGGCGGCCATATGAAGGGCCGTCACGCCCCCGATGCTGTCGCCACCGGGGGCTGACATCGCGAGGATGTTGGCTCCGGCGGCGATGAGGGCCTCGACGGCCTCCGCGTGTCCATTGTGGGCCGCTGTCATCAAAGGGGTCATTCCATAGATATCGCGCTTATTGACATCGGGTTGAGGTTTCAGCCGGAGGAGCCTCTGGATAATCGACACGCTGCCGCCTTGAGCGCCAGCATGCAGCAGGTTTTTGCCGTCGGGGACGACATAATCCGTCTTGGCGCCGGCGTCGAGGAGAAGGGTGAACACGCGATCATCACCCCTGGCAGCCGCAACCACTGCCGGCGTCTTGCCGTCCTTCATGGCAATTTCCTTGTTGGCTCCCAGGGACAGAAGCAGTCTCACCATCTCTTCCCACCCCTCGCTGGACGCAACAATCAAGGCGGTGCGGCCCTCGTTATCCTGCTGGTTCAAATCAGCGCCGGCCTTAACCAGCATCGACGCCATGCCTTGTTCGTCGAGAACAGCCGCCATTATCAGGGGCGTCACGCCGAACAGGTCCGCCTGGTTCACATCTGGACAGTTCTTGTGCTTCAACAGGGCCGCGAGAATCTCTTCCTGCCCTCCCACGACGGCCATTTCCAATAGCGTGCGCCCTTTTTTATCCTCCACAAAGTCAACCGGCGCTCCCGCTTTCAAAAGCGCCAGGAAGTCCTCCCGTTCGCCGTAAAAAGCGGCCTTCGCAAGAGGCGTGTACCCCGCAAAATCCCGTGCCGCCAGATCGGGCTTTTCTTTTTGAAGCGTTTGCTCGAGGCTGGGCGCTGACTCGACCCAAAGTCGCCGTCCAGCGAAGTCAAACGTCAACCGGTAATGCCGGAGCAGAGCGCCGCCGATGGTGTTGACCTCCTCCCTCGCGGCAGCCGGTGGCGCCGTTGAGGAGCCCCCCGACGTAGACCCGTCGCGAATATGGTTCCAGGTCTGGCCGAACAGTTTCAATTCTTTGACCTTAAGTTCGTATTGGGCGACTTCTCCATAAAAAGCGACAAAGGATTTGAATTTGGAAATGGCCCGCCCAACCCATTCGGGATGGTCGGCCGCGACCTTTGAGGAGACGAGCACGCTTCGATTCAGCCCGGTGTCCAGCAGGAACGTGAGGGGCTGTTCGTTCAAGACGGCCTCCACAAACGGCCTGGGGCCGGTACGCGAGCCGGAATCGGAAGATTGATCGGATAGCAGATCGAATGAGACGGAAGAAGCGGGCGGCTTGAAATGCTGCGGATCGTGCAGCACGAGCACGCGTTGGGTGTAATCGACGGTGAAAGGAACCTTGGAGAGCACGTCGAAGCCGATGACTCCGACAACCGGTTTGGAAAACATCTGTAAGAATGTCAGATCCGTGGCGCCGACGAGGAGCCGACGGATTTCAAGAGGGCCCAGCGCCAGCGAGTCGACCTCGTAGCAGTCGCCTGAAACCTTCCCATACATCCACAGGTCCTTGCAAGGCTTACCGAGGCCGAGCTCCTTGGCGCAAACAGTATCGACGAGGGTCCCGTTGATGCCCGTATCAACCATGAAGTACCCCAAGGATTTGCCATTGATCCTGACAGCGTCGGTGAGGAGCATATTCCCGCCCGCAACGAGAGGCATCGACACGTGAGCATCCGTGCCGCCGAAGCGTGCGACGGAGACCTCGTCGGCCTGCTTTTGCGCAGGTTCGGCGTCCGGATCGGGCCGGGGCGGCAGTGATTGGGCGCGAACGCCTGCAAGCGGACCCTGCGTCAACAGGCAACAGAGAACCAGTCCGGCGGCCAACACACTCTTCAGCCCGGCGCTGCAATCCCCTTCGCCGTTCATCCGATTAATCATCGTATCGCAGTCCTTCCGGGATGCCGACAGATCCCCCATCAGGTTGATCGCATCCCAAATGTCTCACATCGTTCCTCGCGTCCACACAGAGCGGCCCATGGTCGCATCGGGTTTATTGTGGCAACGAGGGATGGAGAATGCAAGAGGCAACAAAGAACGTAGAATGCAGAATGGGAAACAACAAAGGCAACGCATTACGGCGAGATCCCCGGTATCAACGCGGAACGCGGAACCTTTCGATTGCGGATTTCGGAATGGGTAAGGCGAGTGACGAAGTGACGAGGTGACGTAGTGACGCAGTAACAGCAGGCGGCGGGCCCTTGCGCCGGCAGCGCGCGGGGGCAAGCCCCCGCGCTACATAGGCGTGAGCGCGGCGGGTGGGGACACCCGCCGCGCGGTGTTTTTTGGCGAACGGCATTTCAGCGTTTTGCCGACCCGACCCGCGGCGCGTCAGGATTCGTGTCCGGGCCGAAGTACCGCAAGGTCACAAGCGGCTCACAGGGACTGGTGTTCTCGAAGACGACGCCATCGCGTGCGGCGTCGTGGGTCACGAACACTTCGTCCTCGGTCATCTGGCCGTAGCGGATCATCCCCGGGCAGTCCATCGTCACCTTGCCGATGCGGCCCTGGCCCTGCATCAAGATCAGGCCGTAGGCGCCGTTGTCCTTGATCGTCGCCTTCGCGCCCGGCTCGATCGTGAGTTCCTTCGCGCTGAAGAGGTCCGGCGCTCCCTTGCGGACGTAGCAGACCCAGCGGTCCATGTATCCCTCGGCGGCGGTGTCCGCCACCGGAACCGGAACCAGGTGGTGGTTCTGGCCGAAGTGCGGGTCGCAGTTCTCCTCGAAGTCCAGCATGTCCACCAGGTAGTCCAGGTCGCGGTGTTTTTCCGGCGGGACGTTGACGACCAAGAGGTCCCACGGCACGGGTCGGCCTTCGACGAGCGACTGGTACATTGCGAAGACGTCGCTGCCCCACTGCGGCTCGTAGGTGACGAGCGACCCCGGGGCGTGGAGCACGCACGTCGGGACGAACCACCCCGTTCCGGGTTCCAGGCGGTAGGCCCGCGACAGGTCCAGGATGCCGTTGTCGCCCTCGTTCCACCGCTCCAGGCACCGGCGGACGTCGGCCTTCGTGACGCCCGGCTCCAGACCGAAATAGGTGTGGGGGAAGTTGTTGCCGATGGCGTTCAATTGCGGCGGGAAATAGTAGGATTCGGGCTTGCCCTGCAAGCCCACGCGGGCGGCCTGCTCCTCGTTCAGGTGCATATGGTGCGGAATGGGGCCCATGTTGTCGAAGAATTTGCTGTAAACCGGCCAGCGGCGGTACTTGTCCCACATCGCCTGGCCGATGAACTGCGGTCCCCGCGCCTCGACGCCGTCGCGCAGCAGGAATCGATCCTTCTCGATGACAACGTAACTGAGCCCTTCGTCGGGCGGCGCCCCGGGATTCGCCGCCGCCGTCGTCGAGGCGAACCACCGCTCGTCGATGCCGCCGCGGTCCATCCCCAGCGCATAGATATCCTGGGGGGCGAGTTTCAGCCTGCGCCCCGGCGTCAGAAACGCCCGCGGAACCCACGTCGGCGCCAGACGTAAGACGCCCCCGCCCGCATCCAGAGCCCGATCCACCAGTTTCTCGACGTTGCGCTGTGCCATGGCTCTTCTCCCTTAATTCGGACCACCCTATTCCGGCCGATGCACCATCCTTTTACCAGAACGTCGGCAGCGGAGGCAAGCAATTCCCGGCCCTTTTCGCGGAGGGGGTGTGACAAGATTTTCTGGCATGGGCGCGTTCGCCCCGAGCCGGGTGCGGGCCTGCCCGCCATAGCCCGCAGGGCGAAGGCGGGAGCACCCGGTCAAACGTAATCGGCCGTGGCACGTGCCACGGTAGGGAACGTGGCCGGCGGCTCCCGCCGCCGGCTCGAAAAGACTTAACGTTCGCCAGAAAATCCTGGCGCACCCCGGCGGGAGGCGGAGGCACCCTCGATAACGCTTGACGGATAGGGCCGTGCGGCCTAGGATGAGATGCGCGGAACCTTGGGCCGCCATGAGGGGTTCACACCTGTAACGGGAAAGCAAAAAGGAGAACACTATGGTGCGGCTGAGCGGAGGCGTCTGGGCGCTGGTGGGTCTGGCTGTCGCGCTGGTTCTCATGGGGTCGTACGGGGCGCCGGCCGAGGAGAAAGCGAAGCCGGGGCAGGCCGAGGGGTTCGTGAGCCTCTTTAACGGCAAGGACACCACCGGCTGGACGGCGACGGGCGCCGAGTGGCTCGTGCGCGACGGATGCCTGGTCGGCACGCAGACCGACGGCAAGGGCGGCGACCTGACACACGAGAAAGAATGGGACAACTTCGAACTCCGCGTCACCTACCGCGTCAAGTGGCCGGCCAACAGCGGCATCTGGTTCCGCTTCGACAAGGGCAACGGCTACCAGTTCGACATCCTGAAGTACAAGAACCCGGTGGCGTTCAGCGGCACCCTCTACTGCCCCAGCAAGATGTTCATCACGACGAACCTGAACGAGGCCATCGAGAACCGCGACGGCTGGAACGAGGCCCGCATCTGGGCCGTCGGCGACCGGATCATTATGTGGCTGAACGGGAAACGCGTCAGCGATTGCACCGACAAGACCCACACGAAGGGCAAGATCGGCTTCCAGGTGCACGGCGGAAACGAGGTCAAGGGGATGGAGATCGTGCTCAAGAAGATCGCGGTCCGCCCGCTGAAGGCCGACGAGCCCCCGCCGCCCATGACCGACGCGGAAAAGCCGCCCCAGCCGGCCAAGTGACGTTTTTCGCGCGTTCGCCGGCGTCGGCCCGGTTTCGGCGCGGAACGGTGTGAGAGGCAAACCCTGACCGAAAGGAGAAACGCATGACCAGTCACATGAGCCGGCGAGAGTTTCTGGAAGGCGCCGCCGTGGGCGGCGCGATGCTGGCGGCGCCCTGGCTGAGCCGGCGCGCCTTCGCTGCCGAAGCGGCGTCCTGGCCTGCCATGCCTCCCGCCAAAATCTACACGGTCTACGCGGGGCGGGCGGGCGAAAGGTACATGTCCAGGCCGAAAGAGGAACTCGACCGGTTTAAGAAGTGCTTCGCGGACCTGGAGAAGAAACTGGGCGACGTGAAGTTCGTCGGCGGCGACATGATCCCGCCGACCAACGTCGGTCAGGTGGCCGCCAAACTTGCCGAGGCGGACGGGCTGCTGATCATCCATCTCTCGGGCCACGGCGGCAATGCGCCGGTCCTGACGAAACTGGTCGACGTGGGCCTGCCGACGGCGCTGTTCTCGCAGCCTTTCAGCGGCCACGGATGGATGTACTTCCCCCAGTGGCACAAGCAGGGCAAGAAGGTGGCGCTGATGCCGACCAGCGACTGGGGAGAACTCGACCGCGCGGTGGGCCTGATGCGCGTGCCGGCCATGCTTCGGCGGACGCGGATCCTGGCCGTCGATGGCCCCAACGGTACGGCCGCCGCCTGCTCGCCGGAGGAGGTCAAGAAGCGCCTCGGGGCGGACCTGGTGACCATTCCCAACCGACGGATCCTGGAGGCCATGAAGGCGATCGATCCCAAGGACGCCGA
>Ga0307379_10004072_pt1 | contig 21012 bp, 19 predicted proteins | sample UN2MG_FD_202237 | JGI IMG/M metagenome (GOLD analysis project Ga0307379, IMG submission 202237) | Soil microbial communities from Risofladan, Vaasa, Finland - UN-2 | ecosystem: Environmental > Terrestrial > Soil > Coastal area > Acid sulfate soil | place: Finland: Risofladan, Vaasa | collected... | reverse complement strand
CAAGTGGGGCCGGACCGAGGTGGAGCACTACGGCAAGAAATGGACTATCACGGACAAGGTTATCACCATAGACAACCCGGCGATCGATGCCGGCGTGCCGGTCCCCGGGTTCAACAATGATTACCAGGGCCAGGGACCGGACCTGGGCGCATTCGAGCTGGGAAGTGCGCCCTTGAGATTCGGGCGGCATGCGGTCGAGCCGGTGGTTTATGCTCCGTGGGAGGTGCGGTAGGGGGTGGGAGTAAAAAATGAATGAATAATTTACCGGTTACCTTAAATTAGAGCAACCTGCTATTATCTAATTACAGAGCTTTCATTTTGATACTAATAAAGTGAGTATAAGTTTTTTCAAAGTTCCATTCGAACCCCATAGAACTTCAGGCAGGCTTTCATTCATGACGATTTAATCACCTCTATCAAAGTATCGAGTTGATCTTCCGTCAATTTTTCTCCCTTTAATGTGCGGAGAAAAGCCGGTAAATGTTTAAGCGCCTCTTCATCCAACATGATTTCCTTCGGAATCCTTCCGGCACTTAAAATTGCCATAGTCATAAATTCTCTCCATTCCTCACTATTTTCTCTCAGTCCCAAAGAAAAGGCTAATCTTTCCAATGCTTCTTGTTTTATGGGAGGCGCAATCTTGCCCCTCTCCAGCCTGCTTATATATCCGGGATCTTGATTATGAGTACGACAATATTCTCTAAGGGTTTGTCCCTTTTTATGGCGCAACTCCTTGAAGAGATTACCAAACATTTTTATAGCCATTCTCTTGCCCCCGGAATGAAAAATTTGTTAGAAAGCTGTTGAATAAATTATACAACATGTATCGGAAAAATACAATTATTGAGATTTTTTCACGGCATCCTGTAAATCATGGCTAAAGGCTTACAAAAGAAACGGCCTGCGAACCCCAGATCCTGTGCCTGCTGTCTTAAAAAAAACTGAAATTAATCTTCCGATCCAGGATCAACCAAATGACCTGAATGAAGAAGAGGGTAAACGATGGAAAAAGAATGCAGAAACCTTACGAAATTGAACTGTGACCAGGCCGGGCGAAGTTAGAATGGTTCCAGCTTATGATCTTGACAGGTTCTGCCGTAAAATGGTACATTTTTATAGCTGCGGTAATCTGGAGGATGTAACTGGAATATTGAAAGACTTTATCGAGGAGGGTCGGAAATGAAAAGATTTTATCTTATGGTCCTGTTAATGCTTAATGTCTTCTATTTATTTTCGCCATCCCCCGCCAAGGCCAAAGTAATAGGGGACTTCAATAATGATGGCAAAATTAATGTTCTTGACTTGGTAGAGTTTCTGGGTTATCTCGGGGGTAAACGAACCGTTCCCGAAATAGGGCAAGAAATGGGGGATGTAATTCATGATACTGTTTATATTGATAAGATTATTAATTGGGGAAATGTAGTTTTTGATAGTAAGGGTATAAGAATTGATACTACTAACAATCATATTAATATCGGAAACTATGGTGAAGGTTCTCATCCTTTAACATTGAAAGTTTTCTCAGATGGGAGAGAAGTTGTAAATATAGCATCCGATAATTACGGAGGATTTTCTACTGGATTATTAGAATTAAAAGCAGATAATGGTAACGAGGATTATCCAAATATCTTAATTCATGGTATGAATTTGAAATTATATAATGGGGCCAACTTGGTTTTACCTGATTGGGCTTTTGCGGATAAATTATATGTGGAAGATTTTGGAGATGCCTTTATTTGTTGGGATTATCAATCAAATCAAATCAAAATAAGAAGAGTAAATTATCCTTATGATGATGCAGATAATTGGTCAATAACCCCCGATCAAGAAGGGGAATTTATAGAGGATTTAGCTGTTGCTTCTAATAATCCTGAACAATTAAGTGATTGTGTTAGTAAGGCGGATTATGATTCTCTAGTGATTAAATTTAATGCGGTTTTAGCATTACTCAAAAAGGCCAATATAATGGCAGATATTTTAAAATAAATCCCGCAATATACTAATACTCAATTCCTTTACTCCCGAGCGATACAAAGGAAGAAAAGCCGGGTCAGAAAAAGAAAGACCAGGATCACCAGCCAGACTGGATCGTATATCTGGGTTTTGTAAACCTGTGCTTTCTCCGCTACTTGTCAATCTATAACCAGGATTCACGGTTCCGTCTTATTCATATACCAAGTCTATTTTGGAATTTAAAGGATTTCTGAATGAAGAATAAATGCTCCTGTGGCAAGAAAGCCAACCGGTATTGTCCCACACTTAAAAGCCCTATATGTTCCTTGTGTTGTGGAACAAAACGGCATGAAATCATTAAGTGCCCTGATGATTGTTCCTATAATCCTCTCAATCCAGATCTTTATAGTTCGCATTACATTGCCCTTGAGAGCAAGGTTCAGGACAGATTAATTAAAATGCTTAAGGAATGGCTCACTCCATCTGGTTTTGAGAAGAAAAAGAATAGGTTTGTGGGGTCATTACAAGATGAGGATGGCTATTATAGAAGGGCTGAACATTTTATATTTCGACTTTTAACCTTTGAAAAAGACGATAAGGGACGAACCTTTAAAGATTATCTGGAAGCTAGTGGTTATAAGGGTTTTTCTGGCTTAGAAAGAATCATTGCTAAGAGTTTTGTTAATTCAACAGGTGGAATCTTTGAGTTCAGCAAGCTTTCTGAAAACGGAAAGATGATTGCAGAGGAGGTGTTTTTAGAGGAAAAATTTCTCTTTATAGACAAATCTGTAGCAAAAACAATTAATCGCTATGATAAAGTGATGTTAATCTATTTTGAGCTTCCTACCTATGCCAGAATTACAGGAGTAAGTGGTGTTGTAATTCCCCCTTCAGTTGAAAAGAAGTTTTTATCTCATGTGTTTATGAGTTATGAAGAGGCTGTGGAAAAAGATTTAGGGCTTATTTTGGGAAGATATATTCTGGAAAATTACCTTGAATTAGAATGTAAAATGTATGATATGATTGAAGACTTGCAGGATAGAGCGTTATCTAAACTTGATTTCAAAGAGTGTAAAGCTGAATTTAAGCTTGCAGTCCCAAGAGAGGAGATTATAGCAATATTAGATAAAAAGGAGGATTTCATATTTGAGGAGACTGAAAGAGATATTCATTATGTTTGGGTCCGACAGGGAGAATCAAGAAAATATGAAGACACTCATCCAACTTTCTTTAAATCAGATACACAAGATGATGCTCCTGGATTGCTCGGCAGAATAATTTTGCAAGATAATCGACTGATTCTGATTAATTTTGGCAAGGCTCAATACAATTTCTGTAGAAAAATGCTTAACCGATATTTTGGGAATAATATTGAGTTTTTAGAAGAGATTATCGTGGATCAGAACAAGATGCTAAGAGACAGAGAGCGATTTTCAGTAACAAATGAGTATTTATCTTCTCAGAAGAAGGCAGAAGAAATTCCTCAAGAGATTAAAATTCAAATCCTGGATAAATTCTATCGCCAGAATTATGAAAAATTTCTTAATGAACCTGTACCTGCTCTCTCATATAAAACTCCTCTTCTGGCTGCAAAAGATAAGAGAATGAAGCTGGCCTTAATTGAACTGATGAAGGGGCATTTAAATCATATAGAAAAGTTAAATAAAAAAGAAGGGACCAATATTCAGATAGACTGGGTTCTGGATAGGTTGGGATTGAAAGGAAAGATTTGAAAATAAGCTGAAAAGCATTTTATAACGTACGTTAAGCAAAAAAAATAAAATTTCTTTGCTCTTGCACACCCCTATTGCTTGCGCGATCTATAGCCTTTTCCTGCCGCCTCAGAAAAAATAATAAATCATCCATTCACAGCAGGGCAGAGGAATAAACTGTTTTAGCGGAAGTTTTTTAACGGTAAACCGCCATTAATCTTGACAGTTTTTTGAACCGGAACAAACTTTAGATTGTCAGAAAATAAGGTAAAAGAGTTTTTTCCGGCTTTTAAAACCAATCTCAAGAGGAACCTGAAATGCTTCCCACAAGATACGCCTCATTCCTGAAACGCTTCGTAGCCCATGTGGTGGATGTGCTCTTCGCCAGTATGATTGCCGGCTTCCTCGTGCTGCCGTTCATTCTGCTTCAGATCCCCGGAATCATATCCAGACTGCATTTTGTGCGCTGGAAATTCTTCGGAGTCTACGATCCGGAAAGTGTTTTTGAGCTGCTTAAGGAAGCGCTGCCTTTCCAGGCTCTGTTTTATTGGGCCTTCGTGTTCATTGTCGCTTACTGGCTGTATTTCGCTGTTTTCGAGAGCAGCCCGCGCCAGGCCACTCCGGGCAAGATGATGCTCGGTATTTTTGTCACAGACCTTTATGGGTACCGGATCAGTTTCTGGCGGGCCCTGGGAAGGACCCTGGGCAAAGTGCTTTCCAAAATGTTATGCTACCTGGGATACCTGCTCGCGCTCGTTACGGACCGCAGCCAGGCCCTGCACGACCTGATTGCCGGCACCCTGGTGCTCGAGCCGGATTACGGCAGAATGCGTGAAAGTTATCCCGCCGGGAGCCTGTCCGCCCCTGGGCCTCCGGAAACCTACACCGCCGGCCCGGGCCCTGATAATATCGCTCCCGGGGCTTGAAAACCCCGATCACTATTTTTAAAAGGGACCTTAAAATGCTTCCCACAAGATACGCCTCGTTTTTTAAACGCCTGGTGGCCCATGTGATAGATGTGTTCATCTGCGGCCTGATCATGCTGATTCTGATCATGATGCTGGGTGTTATCCTGATCCCGGGCGCGATTTTAAAAAGTCTGTTCGGGCATTGGTGGCCTCCTTTCTGCCTGGGCCATCATCCATTCGAATTTTTTGATTTCTTTTTCGCAACGATACCTGTTACTGCTACAATGCTCGGGATTATCGGAGCCGTTTTTTCCTACTGGCTGTATTTCGCCCTGTTCGAGAGCAGCCGGCGCCAGGCCACTCCGGGCAAGATGATGATGGGTATTTTCGTAACAGATCTGTACGGACAGCGGATCAGTTTCCAGCGGGCTCTGGGGAGGACCCTGGGCAAGGTGCTCTCCAAGCTACTCTGTTATTTCGGCTACCTGCTGGCGCTTTTTACCGCGCGCAACCAGGCCCTGCACGACCTTCTGGCTGATACGCTGGTGCTCGAGCCGGATTACAGGCCGGCTCCGCCTGATGTTTACTACCCTTCAGCCGGGCCGGCGGTTGACCCGCGGGCTCAAGGATACGGTCCCGGGACAGCGCCTCCCCAGGCCTAAGCCTGGATAGCGGAGATTATGGGAACCAACCCGAGAAGGAGGAACAAACTCAAGGCCTCGGTAGCTGTGGTGCTTTCAGACAGGTACCCTTACCCTGAGGCTCTCGAGCGCCTGCGCGCCTGGGTCGAGGAAGCACAGAGGGCTGGTGCCGGGTATATCTGTTTCCCGGAATACTATTTTGACCGGGACCGCAAGGAGGACGGCTCTTTGAGTCGCGGGGCGAGGCTGGACGGGCCCCTGGCGGCTGAGCTGACCGCCCTGGCCAGGCGCTGCCGGGTCGCAGTGGCGGTGGGGATTACCGAGAAAGTCAGAAACCGCCGCTTTCCGCTCTGGGATTTTTACAATACTGCGCTGTTTGTTGACTGGAAAGGGCTGCGGGGCACACAAAGGAAGGTCTTTCTCTGGGTCGACCCTGAGTGGAGTGATGAGCGTACCGGAAAGGCCAACGAGGGCGACGCCGATTACCCCTGTCCCCCGGTGTGCGACGAGCGGAGGCGCTACCTGCCGGGCTGGAGCTTTAACTCGTTCCGCTTCGGAAACCTGCAAAGGGCCTGCGGGCTGGTCTGCGCGGACGGCCTGATGCCTCCGGCCTGGAGCCACATCATTCCCCAGTCCCCGCAAATCGTTTTCTACCTCAACGGGCGGGTGAACCTGCTCAAAAAATGGGGGCCGGACCTAGCCCGGATAAGCAGGGACTACTGTGTGCCGATTGCGGCCTCGAACAGTTTCACAGAGAGCGAGGCCGGGATTTTCGACTCGGACGGCAGGTGTGTGGCCCGCCTCGAAGGCCGGGAGGGAATAGCGGTCGCTGAGGTGACCCTGGGCGGCAGGCAAAAGTTCAAGCCGGTCAGGATCAGGCACTGGGAGGGTGAGCCTGGTGAGATGCTGGAGCGGCTCGATAAGTGGTAAGAGATTGGGTTATTTGAGAAACACGGATTAAACGGATAAAAGTCTTGATTCCACGGATGCCCCGCAACTCTTCCCCAAAGCGGCCAGGCAGCGGGGTGGTGATCCGTGCCATCCGTGTTAAATCCCTGCCATCCGTGGTTCCGAAATAAAGAGCCAGAGTACTATGTTGCCAGCCATAATTTGCTTTCCCCTAAGAAGAATGTACTTTTTAAATTGTTTTACAATAAGCGAAAAATACTGTAGGTTGTGCCTGCCAGGGTTAACTGCCTGATTCATAAAACTGAAAACACAATCTGGAGGGGTAACACTGACTAAGGAGATGCCCCTATAATAATTTGATAATCAAAATTTTTACGGTGAAAAGAAACTTTTTGTCCTTGTACTGCATCATTTAATTTAGGTAATGTTTAACTAAGCCTTGTACCGAACAAGCTGCTAAAAAAGTACGCTCTGTCAGAATTCAACTGTGCCGGTCACCAGTGATCGACTCAAATTTGACCGGACAGTAAAAAAATGCAGTTATCCAATTAACTCAGTTCGATGGAGAGAAGATGTCCAGAAAAGCGGGGTTCAACCTGATTTTTCTCGCCTTCCTGTTTGCCTGCATTGCCGCCTACTGCGCCAGACAAGGTGACGGCGGCTGGGTTATCAGCGCTCTGCCCGGCTCGGTGCGCCTGGACCCGGCCAGCGGGAAAATAATCGAAGACCGGCCTGATATTTACACCATGACACCGCTGGGCGACCTGCTGGAAAAAAACTGGGTCTATGACAGCGTGGCAGTGAAGCTTTATGCGGCCAGGGGCGAGTATGTTTCTTTCCAGCTCGTGATCGAACGCACTGGAGATGACATACTGAAAGACATTTATATGGAGCTACCTCCTTTCGCAAGCGATCAAGGCACTTTGCAGGCCCAGCCCGAGCTTTTTCTCGAGTGGTCGGTGAAAGTGACAACAAAATCATCAGGTTACGAGATCGCCTCCTACGGCCCGGGCTGGTACCCGGACGCCCTGATCCCGCTGGAGTGCCTCCAGACAGGGCCTGACAAGTCGGGAAGCCTGATCTACCCGCTCTGCCTGCCCGATTTTCGCAACAGGATCGACAACCAGCGCTATTGCGTTATCTGGGTCGATCAGTTCGTGCCTTTCGAGCGGGAAAAGGCAGCGCCCGGCATCTACCGCAGCGAGATCAGGGTTACGATCAACGGGCGCACGAAGAAAATCCCGGTTACGTTGAAAGTCTGGGATTTCGCCCTGCCCAACGCCAACACCCTAGCCGGGAACCTTCAGCAGGGCGGTTTCATGCGCCAGCTGGACGAAAATCTCGAGCTGTCGGTGTACCAGCTGCTCAAAAAGCACCGGATAGCGGCTGTGGACCAGTCCTACCGGCCACAGCTCAGCGTAACCAGCGACGGCAGGCTCAGTATCGACTGGGCCGATTTCGACAGGCGGCTGGAAAAATATCTCACCGGAGAGGCATTTACCGCCAAATACGGCTACAGCGGGCCGGGGTATGGTGAGCCTCTTGAATGGTACATGCTCCCGTTCAACTGCTGGAGTGACCACCGGGGCAGCCCGAGACCAGGCTGGCCGGATGTGGGCACCAAGGATGAGGAGAGAAAACCCGCTAACCGGGCGATCTACCTTGAGGCTATCCGCCAGGTGCGCGAACACGTGCTCACCATGGTCAACCCGCAGAAAACCCGGCTGGTCATTTTCCTCAACGGCCTGGACGAGTCTTATTTCCCCGAGGCCTGGGACAGGATGGTCTACTACGGCAAAATGTTCAAGGAGCATTTCCCTGAGGCACGCCACAGGGTGGACGGCGGCTACAGCCAGGAGGCCATGGAGACTATCCACGAGGCAATCGATTACTGGTGCTGCCACTCGGTGGGCTACAACATGGAAACCGTGGAGGCTTACCGCAAGCTGGGAGTCACGGACTGGGTCTACGGGCCTGTGCTTTACGAGCGCCGGGGCAACAGCGGCGTGGGCAGCTCCACATTTATCGACCTGGAGCTGACCAACGAGCGGGCGATAAGCTGGGCCTGCTGGAAATACCGCACTCTGACCTGGTGCAGCTGGGGAATCGGCAGCGAGTGGAACGCGGCCTGGTACAGCCCGGAAACCTGGAAACATGCGATCAGCGAGTCGGGAAAACCCTTGCGCTACAGCAGCTATAACGGCAACGCACTGGAGGTTTACCCTCCGGGGATCGTGCCCGGGGTGAACCGGCCCTGTCCCACGATCCGCCTGAAAAACATGCGCGACGGTGTGGAGGAATACGAGTTGATGAAGATTCTCGCCGGGCTGGACGGCAATTCAGAGCGTGCGGACAGAGTTGTCGATAAGATTATCAACAAGCCTTTCGGGAAACAAAGTGTCGGCAACCTGGATGTCTGGAGCCACGACCCGCAGGCCTGGGATGCAGCTCGCATCGAGCTGGGCGAGATGATCGAAAAGGCGGCGAAATAGCCTGATATTAACAGAAAGGGCGGCTCATGCCGCCCTTTTTTATGTTCAAGAGCCATCTAGAACTGACCTTAATTCTTGTTGCTTTTCACCGTACCCCCGGCCCCTCCACAGCCAGGCCTTTGGCTGCCTTATACTCCAGGCTCTCCTCGATTTCCAGGTTGCCGCAGAGAGTGACCCTGAACCCCAGGGCCCGGGCCATCGAAGCCTTCGCGAATGCTATCTCGTTGGCTGTTTTCGTATCAGGAGCCTAGCTCACCGTGATATGGGTGGACTTGTGCTTGGCCATCAGGCCGTCGCGGGACATCCCGTAGAGCTGGGCGTGCATCAGCGGCCACTCTTTTGTTGTGGCTTCCCAGCGTCGCGCACTCTCCTCTTCGGGCAGTTTCACAGCAACGCCCCTGCCGAGATCCAGGCAGAACTCTCCCGCATCCAGGTAAACCCGGCTCCAGACCAGCTCTCCGGGGCGGGCAAGACCCTTGGTGGCGATCCCGTTCTCCACGAAAAAATCATACGGCTGGCGCACTGCCTCCATGTCCGCCCAGCCCTGCTCCATGTGCCCGGCAGGAGTGTTGCCCGCCTCGCAGGCCGGGAGGGTATAGCGATCGCCGAGGTAACCCTGGGCGGCAGGCAAAAGTTCAAGCCGGTCAGGATCAGGCACTGGGAGGGTGAGCCTGGTGAGATGCTGGAGCGGCTCGATAAATGGTAAGAGATCCGGTTATTTGAGAAACACGGATTAAACGGATAAAATCCTTGATTCCACGGATGCCCCGCAACTCTTCCCCAAACCGGCCAGGCAGCGGGGTGGTGATCCGTGCCATCCGTGGTTCCGAAATAAAGAGCCAGAGTACTATATTGCCAGCCAGAATTTGCTTTCCCCTAAGAAGAATGTGCTTTTTAAATGGTTTACAATACGCGGCAAAATACTGTAGGTTGTGCCTGCCAGGGTTAACTGCCTGATTCATAAAACTGAAAACACAATCTGTAGGGGTAACATTGACTAAGGAGGTGCTCCTAGAATAATTTTATAATCAAAATTTTTACGGTGAAAAGAAACTTTTTGTCCTTGTACTGCATCTTTTAATCTAGTAGTCTGTCAACTTTGAAATGCAGGGTAATTTGCACAGTTGAAATGAGCGAGAATGTGCAAGCCTGCTGACATCAGGCTGGAGGCTGTAGGCTAGAGGATTGCTATCCCAAGGTTTAAACCTTTGTCCAGGCTATTGATTGTAAACTGTACTCTGTAGATTTGATTTTGCACCCCTACAGTCTACAGCCTACAGCCTAAAACACGCACATATAGGGCAAAAAAGACTCCACCCTATACTCTGCAAAACTTAGTTGACATAACACTAGGTAATGTTTAACTAAGCCTTGTACCGGACAAGCTGCTGAAAAAGTACGCTCTGTCAGCATTCAACTGTGCCGGTCACCAGTGATCGTCTCAAATTTATTTTGCAGACCCGGCCGGCTAAAGACAAATATCAAGACTTTAGCCCGGATTCACCATATAGAGATTGAAAGTGGTTTTCGAAACCGGCCTAACTTATTAAAATATAAGGAAAACCACGCATTCGTGAGGTGTTAATTTGTTCTGCTTCAACCAGTTTGGGGATTGCGAAGGAGCGCTTCTTCGCCCTGGCAATGTTCACAGTGCGAAGGTTGTCAGACACAGCAGGTATATAACATTTCAAATAGGGCGGGGCTCGGTAGCGAATGCGCAGCGAGAGGAGAGGAGGGAGGTGGCAGACAGCAAGAAGCTATTTGCAGAAATCCTGTTACGAATTGTTTCAACTTTGATATGGTGAATATCAGTTTACTTGAATACAACTCTACCAGATTCCCATAACACCTCTCTGAAATAATGTTCCACTTCACAAGGAGATTATGAGATGTTTAAAAAAACTATTATACCATCCTTCAGAATATCTTTGCTTGTAATTGCTTTGCTTTTAACAATTATTTCAGCTCTGATTTTATTGCCCAAAATTGGAACTGAGCAGGCCAGCAATGAAAATTATAAGTCGGAGGAGGATGTCAAGTATCCAATGGATCAGGATATGGAGAAAGAATTGTTAGATTATATCGCAAATAATTACCTGTCTCCGGAAGACTATGTTGTGAGTAAATTCAAGGATCATGATATCGTCTTTGTTGGCGAGTACCACCAGATAAAGCATGATGTAGAATTAATTTCGAGTCTGATCCCAATTTTGTATGAGAATGGTATATATAATTTAGGAATGGAGTTCGCCAATACAGAAGATCAAGGAATGATCGATAGTTTGATAAATGGCGAATTTTATAACGAATCAATCGCAAGAGAAATTGTCTTCCGAAACAATGTTTATAGGTGTTTTCAGGAATATGTCGATATTTTTAAAGTTGCATAGCAATTAAATAGCAGTCTGCCTGGCAATGTGAGGAAATTTAGAGTGTTCGGGTTGAATGCAGGAGCGGATTGGAGCCACATCAGGACACCCGAGGAACGCAATAATTGGTGGAAAATGAGGAAAGTATGGGCTCGAGGCGGTTATGACGAAGTAGCTCCCGACGAGATACTTAACCATTTCGTGTCCCGTGGTGAAAAGGCTCTCATTTACTCTGGTATACACCATGCTTTTACTAAATACAGACAACCAGTCTATAATATTGAGAAACATAAACTTACACGTTTAGTGAAAGATCGGGCAGGTAACATTGTATATGCTGCTATTGGAGATAAATCATTCACGATTTGTCTACACTATCCCTGGTATAGTCAGTATGGATATTCCGCACCGGAAGTTTGTCCTGTTGACGGTATGATCGATTCATTAATGATTCGAGTTGATCCCACACGCCGTCGGGTTGGGTTCGATACAAAAGGGACACCTTTTGGCAAGCTTGCCGACCATACGAGCTACTACAAGTACGGCTATAAAAATTTCACTCTTGCAGACTTCTGCGACGGTTACATTTATCAGAAACCTTATAGTGAATATGAAACAGTAACCTGGGTTGACGGGATGATCAACGATAAAAACCTGGACTACTTCAAGAAGCAATTATCCATTCCAGAGTTGAAGGTAGGGGAGTACGCAGACTATGACGCAAAATCTTTTAACGCATATTTTATCAGGAAGCTGGTGAAAAAAAAGCAATTTTTTGAGAGCCTAAATCAGTAGTGTTAAAATAAACCCTAAATATCAATAGGGATAATATGGAGGTTATTACAACAACGAAAGTGTCGCATATTTTTACGGAGGGCTTTCGTAAACAATTTAATAAAGGTTACGCCAATGTTCAGGACGCTGCGGGCTGCTAACTTCTTGATTAAGGGACCCCTGGTCCTATTGCTATTATTCTTTATCAATTGGTTTACCAATATGACAATGACTCCGGGGCTCTGGTGGGTCCAGTGGGCGGCTCTGGGAATAGGGATTGCCTGGTTGGTCAGCTTGTTTCGAGTAGTTAAAGGACTGATTATTGCCGGAGGGCTTGCCGCGCTATTCGCCTTTCTCAAAAAAAATAACCATTGACCAATTTCACCTTAAAACCACGTAAAACGAAAAGAAAGAAGAAAAAATTGAAAACCAGGGAAGAGCGAGTAAGAAACGCAGGCTTCTGGATCCGTCTGGCCGCTGCCTGGATCGATATCCTGATTATCTATCTGGGTCTGAGATTTGTCCTGCCGCTTTTCAGCAGTCTGCCGTTTGCGGTGTATGTGCCGTTCGAGCTGACTGCGGTAGTGTGTTTTCTGATTTATTCTGTACTGCTTATTGGTTGGCAAGGCCGGACTCTCGGAAAGGCGCTGTGCGGGCTGACTGTCCGGTCACGGGACAACCGGCCGGTCGGCTGTTGGAAAGCCTTCCTGCGGGAGGCTATCGGCAAGCCTGTCTCCGGAGCGTTCCTGTTCCTGGGATTTCTCTGGGCGGGGTTTTCCGGCACTAAGCGCGGCTGGCACGACTACCTGGCAGGTACAAAAGTGACCCGAAACCTGCAGCGAGGGAGAATCGCCAGTCTGGCATTTGCAGCCGTTCTCCTGGCGAGTTTGTTTCCGGTAGGGGAAAAAGTGTACGAAATGGCTTACCTTGGCTTGGAAATACAACGCATGACTCTTCCGCGAGATGTCAAAACGCCTTATGCTGACCGGGACCCTTCATCCCTGATCGAGGTTTCCTCAATGACTGAGGATGACAGGGCAGAATTCGCCCGCTGGCTCGATTCAAACGGGAAAGACCCCCTGGAATACGCGGTGGAAACTGCAGCCAGGCACCGGGTGACAATATTCGGCGATAACCACAAAAAAAAAGAGGAATTGCTCTTTTTCAGCCGGATATTACCGGCTTTGTATCACCGGGCCGGAGTCACCTGCGTAGCAGTGGAATTCTGCACAAGAGAGAACAATGGTGAAATCGAGCGCCTGGTGACCGCCCCGGAATATGACCGCGTGCTGGCCCTGGAGATCGCCCGGAAAATGGATTGGCCGGTCTGGGGTTACAAGGAATACTGGGATGTCTTCGAGACTGTCTGGAAGCTGAACAAAGGACTCGAGGCCGGCCAGCAAAAGCTGAGACTGGTTGGAATCGACACGCAGTGGGATGGAGCGTCTTTTTCTCTCATGGGTGCAGGAGACGATGGTCTGAGAAGTCCGCTATGGGAGAAGCTGAGAATTTTCAGAGCGCTGAATGATGTACTGCGCCTGGCCAGGCGGGATGAATTGATGGCCGGAAATATCGAGCGCGAGATTATCGGGAAAGGGGAACGGGGAATTGTCTGGGCGGGCCGCAACCATTCATTTATCAATTACAGGCAGCCGAAAGTTTATCAAGGGAAAGTGTCAGGAGAGTGGGGCCGCATGGGCTTTATTTTGCACCGGAAGTATGGAGATGACATATATCAAATAGTGCTTCATTCCGGGGATTCATCTCCGGCGGGATATTATAAAGACTATCATGGCCCGGAACCCGCGATGAATGCTTTTCTGGAAAGCGTCATGGAAAAGCGGGGAAATTCTCCCGTGGGTTTCGATGTGGACGGATCGCCTTTTGCAGCCTTGCGGGACAGCGGCTCGGATTACTACCACTTCCAGCCCGGGGTGAGCTTTGGCGATGTGGCAAGCGGCTATATCTTTCTCAAGCCGTATGAAGAGATGAAACCATCTGAGTGGCTTGAAGGATATATCTCTAAAAAAATGTTCCTGGAATACAAGCCTTTTTACGAAGCATTGGTACTAAGCAGGTTAAATAAAAAGGTCAGGTTCGATAATGCCGAGGAAGCTGACAAGTATTTCAGCGAGATGCAGGGATCTGAAAGATAGCTGATAGCGGCAGTGATTTATCCGGTCATTGCGGGTGTCCGCAGGACTGTTTTCCGCCCTGATAGCTGCGGCAAAAAAGGCTGCCGATCCTCATTCCCCTTGAGCCTGCCAGCACCTCGAGGTGTTCCTCCACGGCCAAGCTGATCGTGCCGCGCGACGTAGCTCAAGGATGAATATGAGGCTCGCTTCGCGCTGTTCCGGTCTATCGCTGTGTTAGGCTGCGACCCGTACACTAAGCTCCGGGAGCAACTCTATCAATTATGCGAGACGTAATTGCGCAACCGATGCACGGGCACATCCCCCACTTATGTCCGGAACAATACTTAGTTCCAGTGAAGTCAACCCGTCGAGATCGACGGTGTAGTCTTCAAATTCGCGGGTAGTACCTGAAGGGCTGAAGTTATACTGCTGACGCGCAATCTCCCGGTAAGACTGACCGCCGTCTGAGGACCACCGCAGCACGAACTCGTGCGTGCGCTCCTGCTCATCTTCGTGAAACACTAAACGAATACGCCTAATCCTCTGCGGCTTGTCAAACAGGAGGCGAACCGTCTGCTGCCCGGGTTGTTCCGCCCTCCAACCTGATCCGGCACTCGGTGTCAACGCCGACTCGATCGGGTGCGCAGCTTCCTCGGACGTAACTTCTACCTGCGCCAGGCATTCCAAGTCTAACCATTTTTGATCTGCGGCTGAAACACCTTGAGTGCCCTGCCTAATTATCCGCTTGCGCATGAGTCCACCTCTTATCGTTTTCTATCCCACGGAACACAGCAGCCTAATGTGCGGCTTGAGCCGCGGCGCGCCAGCATCTCGCCGCCAGCTCCAAGCCGGTGTTAGGCACTCAGCCTACTTAAGATCACGCCGGATCTTACCAAGATAGAGATCCACGTTTGAAGGGATGAGATCGTTCCCACGAACCCGAATGGGGCCGATGAGCACTCCTGCCTCAACATGTTCAACGGTACCGCAGGTCATTCTGTTGATGAACGCCTCAAAGTTCCTCTGATTCTCGAGGAGCTTTTTCTCGTTGGTCAACGCAGGATTAATCAGCTCGTGGACCACAAACACTGCCCGACCGGCCATCTGCTCGCCCGCGAACGCCAGTGTTCCCGCCACGCCGGTGAGAAGTTGATACCGAAGATCGCCGAACCGAGCGAAGCCTTCGCGCCAAGGCGGAAGAAGTGCAGCAGCGAGTTTCTGCGCACGCATCACCGCGTTCGATGGTTCTTCGAGTGCGATACGCTTGACGGCCGATCGAAGAGTTACTTGGACAAGTTCTCCAAACGGCTCGTCAGCCTTCGCTTCGACGCAAACGACGAAAGGTCCGAGGTCGTCTGCGGCAACTATGGCTAGATCTGAGTTTCGCGGCTCACCCGGCAAATTATCGAATGCCGTTCGGTGTTCGGGGAACACTTCTCGCAGCCTGAATTGGGGAAATGTGTTGCCACTTCGAAGCAGCACCTCGAGTTCCGGCGGTATCACAACGCCGTCGTCGGAACACCACGCCTTCGCAAGTTCCTTGGCGCTCCTCCCATTTTTCCAGTGGCGCGCGCCGACTTTTGGGGGCGCAGCCTCAAACCATTCCGCGACCGATCGGATGGCCCGAGTGTCCACACGAATGACGAATGGATCCACGAAGCCTCTCCTTCCTGGTGTGCCTAACAATAATTAGCTTGATCCGCATAACATGCGGAATTTTGGTTTTCTGACCGCATAACACGCCATTGGAGCGATTGCGAAAGGCGCGCTAAAGCCTTTATATTCCGTTGAGTTCGCTCCGTACATCAACTTATCGCGGTGTCTTTTACGGATCGGCATAAAACCCACTACGATGACCTCAAAGCCTATCAACCAGGCTGCGAACCCCCGCCTTTTCAGGTTCCATGCTTCCGCCGTTCATCAAGCGTTCCCTACCACGGTTCACTCTGCGTAATCATCGAGTAAGGTGGGTTTTTAGGACTTGAGCCATAGGTCCATTTCTTACGCGTCGATTTGTCACACCTGGCCCATCTAGAGGCACTGCGCTGCTTCTTCCAGGGTCAATCAGTTTGGCATGCCTTTCGATAATGTCGGTTAACTCATTTACCCTTTAATTATAGCGCCATTCGATATAAAAGCAAGTGTATATCCAAGTTTCAGCGGTAATTCCACAACTTTGAGACAATCGGCAATTTCGCGCCATTATCTATCACCGGGAGCGGATACCTGTCAAGCGACATCCGCTCCCTTTTGTTTGGGCGGTCAAGGAGGATTGAGAACCATGATACTGGAACGGCTCGGCATTTACGTTTGGAACGAGCGGGACGAAAACCTGCTCCTGGCCGGCATATTGACCGGCGACCCGCTGCTCCTTATCGGGACGCACGGCGCCGCAAAGACCCACCTGGCGACCAAGTTCGCCGGGGCGCTCACCTTGGCCGTGAACCGGGAGAGCCTCCAAATGGTGAAATTCCTGGTGGCTGCAGGTGTCGAGGTCAACTCCGTGAACAACTGGGGTGAAACCGCGCTGATGAACGCAGCAGGGCGGGACAACCCGGAAATAGTAAAGACATTGCTTGCCGCAGGCGCAACTGTGAACGTGGTCTCGAATTACGGCGGCACGGCCTTGATGAGGGCCGCGGAGAAAGGCAGGCTGGAAACAGTCAAATTACTCCTCGCCTCCGGAGGCTGACCTGGCTGTGTTCGACAGCAGTTGGGCGCTGCTGGTCCTGGACAAGACCATCTCTAAAAAAATAATCACTCCCGCTGACACTTTGTGGATCGCAGTGCACAGGGTCGTTCTCGATCCCGGCCCTTATATTTATGCCTTACGTATGAACATCCCGGGATATCGGGCCGTGGGCGGGAACAAGCTGCGGATTTTACCATATTTAAGGGATGAACTCGAGCTGAGCGGTGTCATCCTGGGCAGTCCTCCTGTCGAGGGCCAGCAAGTCCACCGGCGTATGGGTGTCGATATCCTGCCCAGGCCCTCGCTCGCTTTCAGGCCCGGGGAGACAATCACTGTCTATTTCGAGATCTACGGCCTGGGAAATGACCCGCAGGGCGGCCGATCTTACAGTGAAAGGGTCTCGGTGAGTCTGGTCAAGGGGCAGGAGGCCAAAGGGGGAGCTCTTAAAAAAATGTTCAGTCCGGGCAAAGAGCTTACAAAAAGCCTCCTCCTGACTTTTGACCGCCAGCCGCGTGAGGCGCAAGGCCCGGTGGCCGAACATTTCACTATCGACACCTCTTACCTCGTTGCCGGCAGCTACCGCCTGGTTATCCAGGTCGAGGACACGAGCACCGGCCAGAGGAGGCAAATCGGATGCTTCTTTGAGCTTGCCGCCGGAGAGTGAACTGGCTGCCTGGGGTGCACAAATGTCTGGGCGATTGTTCCAAGGCAGGCAGGTGATTTTTCTCCAATCGCCGTTTGACCCCTTTTTTACTGCACAATCTAAAGCAACACTTGCAGATTTCAGAGAGTATAATATATATTGTATTCTTTTTTTAGACGGCGATTCACTCTCCGGTAACTGATTTATGCACAATCTAGTAAAATTCAGCTATCTGCAGGTTTTAACGCGCCGGTTGCCGTTGCCAGGACTGATAACCATCCTGATTCTGGCAGCGGGTTTTGGCTCTCTCGAGGGCCGGGATGAAACTGCGCAAACATACTATAAAGAAGCCCAGGCGAGGATTGCAGATGGTGATTCAGCCAAAGCGCTCCATTTGTTGGACAAGGCGCTGGAACTCGACACTCAGCATGGGCCTTCCCTGATCGAGCGCGGGACTCTCAAACTGTATTCCGATGACCTGGAGTCCGCCCGGAAAGATTTCGAACGGGCGCTTAGATCTGAATCAGCCAGAACAAAGAGCCAGGCCCATATCGGCCTGGGGGACACCTATCGCTGGACGCTCACCCGTTACCAGGATGCGATAGGCGAATACCAACAGGCTCTTGAGCTCGATTCGGTCAACTGCAAAGCTCTGTACTACCTGGCCCAGAGCTGGTTCGCCCTGGGAGAGACCGAGGGTTACAGGAAGGCGTCCGAAACCCTGGCCAGGCTTATCTGCCTGGACCCTGGCTACCGCGACGCTTACAGCTTGTGGCGGGATAAACTCCGCGACCATCCAAAAGATGAGCTGCTAATGGTAAGCCGCTGCATCGAGGATTATCTGGCCCGTCATCCGGAGAAAAACACTTTGTGGCTCGATCTGGCCCGGGACCGCTTTGATCTCGGCGAGGTAGACCGGGCCCTGGAAGCCCTTGATAGCCTTAAAAAAAACAGTCCCGGATACAAAAGCCCGGAACGTCTTCTGCTGGAGGCCCGCTGCTTGCTGGATTCAGGAGATACCCTTGGATTCGAGACCTGTTATGCCGGGGCGCTGAAAGAGGCTGAGAAATCCGGCGGGTTTGGAAGGCTTTTTATGGAAGCGCGGCCCATTTTCAGCCCTGAGGAGAAAGAAAGATGGGACAGCCGGAAAAGCCCGGCCGACCGGGCCGCTTTATTCCGCAAATTCTGGATCAGCCGGGACCCGGATCCGACCACTTTCCACAATGAGAGGCTCGTGGTCCACTATCTGCGCCTGCGGGAAGCTGAAAAAAGTTATTCCCAGCTCTCGCCTTACATCCGCTTCCAGAATACCCTGAACTACTTCCGGCTGCTGCGAACCGATTTAATGCCCCAGACCTTCGATCCTTACATTTACTGGAGCCCTTACCGCGAGCTGGCCCTGGACCAGCGTGGTTTATTATTCATTCGCCACGGCCCGCCGAGCCAGATAAAACGCTTGGACCCGGATGAGGTGCTCAACACGAACGAGACCTGGTTCTATGGCTCGCGATTTTTTATTTTCCATCGCTCCGGCGGAACAGGTGATTTCTTCTATGTTCCGGTGTCCCGGGAGGGAGCAGGCAATATCAACCTGGCCATGGAAACAGAGACCTTCCGCGATCCGCTCCCCCCTTATGTCCAGGAATACTACGCGGCTGAATTCCTCAGGCAGGACGGCCGGCTGGAACTGGAATTTTATCAATCCGTACCAGCCGCAGCAGTTACAGGTCAAGAACCTGGCCCTATGGCGACCCTCGCCATTTTTGACACTACCTGGGTTGAACTGGCCCGCGACTCGACCGCCTTAAAAAGTGTCTGGACCGGTACTGACAGTCTCTGGCTGGCAGTGAACAGGGCTGTCGTAAATCCCGGGCACTGCTTTTATGCCCTAAGCATGGATCTCCCGGGGTACCGGGCGGTGATCAGAAAAAAGCTGGAGCTGAAAGCATACCGCAATGACGAACTCGATTTAAGCGGCATCATCCTGGGCAATCCTGTTTCTGGCGCAGAGGAGGTGATTCACCAGCGGAAAGGAGTGGAAATCCTGCCCAGGCCGTCGCTCGTTTTCCGGCCAGGCGAGCCGGTGATGGTTTATTTTGAGATTTACGGCCTGAAAAAAAACACTCAGGGAAATCGCTCTTTCCGCGAGAGTATCAGGATAATCGAGGTTGAAGACAAGTCGGACCCCACGGCGAGTATCATTGACGGGCCGAGTAAGTCCGGCAAAGAGGCGCCGAAAATTCTATCCTTGACATTCGACCGGGACCTGCTGGAGACCAACGGACCGGTGACCGAACATTTCGAGATCAATACCTCAGAGCTTGTCCCGGGCTTTTACCGCCTGGTGCTCGAGGTGCTCGACAATAGCAACGACCTGAAAAAAAATGTCACCTGGTACTTTGATCTTTCCGACTGAGAGTGACATTAGCTGCGTATCTGAGGGAACTGTCCGCCAAAGCTTCCAAATCCGGTCAAACAGGCTGTTTGACCGGATCGTCTGTCTGACTTTTTAGAACATTATCTCGAGCAGCCCCGGTTATTTTCACACGCTAAATTTATGTCGATATTTCATGAGGCGGCGGTCTACACGCCAGGGCAGGCTGATGTGAAATCTCCCCTGACCCCTCTTTGGAAAAGGGGGGAAATAAGCCTCTCCCTTTGGCAAAGGGGGACCCCAGGGGGATTTAATAATCTGTTCCCGGTTTAATAAAAAGCGCTATTTCTTTAGTCAAATTAGTATAATACGCTGGCTGGCTATACCTGCTCTTTTGGCCGTTTTGCTGCTTGGGGCTGGTTTCGGGTCTCTCGAAGGTGGAGAGGAAACTGCCCGGACCTGTGACAGTGAAGTCTTGTCCAGGCTCGCGAAAGGCGATTCGGCCGGGGCTCTCCGCCTGCTTGACCGGGTCCTGGAGCTTGACCCGGATCACGGCCTTTCGCTGATCGAGCGGGGCAGGCTTAACCTGAATTCCGGGAACCTCGAGCAGGCCCGGAGCGATTTTAACCGGGCGCTTTTTTCAGAATCGAATGAAATAAAGCTCCAGGCCCGTATCGGCCTGGGCGATACATTCCGCCGGATGCCCAGCCGCAATATCAACGCCGTTATCGAATACCGTCTGGCTCTCAAAATCGACCCGGCGAGCCATGAAGCCCTCTACGCCCTGGCCCAGACCGGTTTCGCCCTGGCAGAGACCGGCGGGTACTGGTTGGCCTCGGAAACACTGTCTGAGCTTATCTGCCTGGACCCCGGGTACCGTGACGCCTACACTCTATGGCGGGAGAAAATCCGCGATCACACAGCGGATGAACTGCACACAGTGGGCCGCTGCCTCGAGGATTATCTGGCCGGCCATCCTGAGAAAAGCGCCTGGTGGCTCGATCTGGCCCAGGATCGCTTCCACCTGGGCGAGGTGGAAAGAGCCCTCGAGGCGCTGGACAAGCTAAAAAAAGCCGACCCGAGGTATAAAGGCTCCGAGCGCCTGCTGCTTGAGGCGCGCTGCCTGCTCGATTCAGGCGACACCCTCGGATTTGAAACCAGCTATGCTTCTGCGCTCAAAGAGGCGGAAAAGTACGGGGGGTTCACCAGGCTTTCCCTGGATGTGCAGCCCATTTTCACCCCGCAGGAGAGAGAAAAATGGAACGGTCTCAAGAGTCCGACCGTGTGCGCGGCTTTGTTCCGCGAGTTCTGGAAGCGCCGGGACCCGGACCCGATCTCTTTCCATAACGAGAGGCTGGTGATCCATTACTTGCGGCTTCGCGAAGCCGAAACTTACTATTCCCAGCTTTT
>Ga0307379_10004071_pt1 | contig 21013 bp, 17 predicted proteins | sample UN2MG_FD_202237 | JGI IMG/M metagenome (GOLD analysis project Ga0307379, IMG submission 202237) | Soil microbial communities from Risofladan, Vaasa, Finland - UN-2 | ecosystem: Environmental > Terrestrial > Soil > Coastal area > Acid sulfate soil | place: Finland: Risofladan, Vaasa | collected... | reverse complement strand
CTTCGTGATATTTTTTAACACTACCTCTGCCATTTATTAGTTCCTCATTAGCTTGTTCAAATTTTTCCCAATCACCTCCGCAATCATCCGATCTCTTTGAAAGTGTTTTTCACAATTCTTGAAACTCCAAGACCGGAGGGGCAGGAGATTCAAAGACCGTAAGATTTTCTCTCATGCGATCACCCCCTTCAGTTTGGACAAGGCTCTATAATGAAGGAGCGATCATAGGTCAATTACTTAGGATTAGAATTTGCTTCTGATTCGTGCCACGTAGTTAATGATCACATCCCGCCTGAACTTTTCCACTTCCCGAGGATCTCTCTTGGAGAGGACTTCAATTGTCTTCTCAATTTCTTTGATTTCCTCTTCCACTTCTACCGAGAAGTTATTTCTATCAAAGACCATGTACCAAACCCTTAAGGTCTGGTTATACAAATAATCTGAAATTTCCTTTAGGCTTACGTTTTCAACAGAATTGTTAAGTATCTCACGAAATTTTATATCCTTATTTATTAACTCCTTTATGTTTTCATGTGCAGTAAGACGTTTGCATTCATCTTGTATCTTTTGTATCTGCCTTAGCTGGTTATCAGTTATCCTTTCAGCCGCCAGGCTCCCAATCAATCCCTCTATATTGATTCGAACCTGAAACACTTCCCGTAATTTTTGAAATTCTACCAGCGTCACCATGGCCCCTGCGCGGGGCATAATGGTAACGAGCTTGTCCCATTCAAGTTTGTACAGTACCTCTCGCAAAGGGGTTCTGCTTACCCCAAATTCATCCGCCAATTTTTTTTCATTTAAAATTTGGCCGGGGGCATATTGCAGAAAAAGAATACGATTTTTGATTTCTTCGTAGATTTCTAAATTCATAATACTATTAGTATTTTTATTTTTTATTTAAAATTACTACTAGTATATTACATTGTCAAGAAAATTTTTGCAAAAATTTTTTGAATGGAAAATATTAGGAAACAGAATTTCTCGCGGTTTTTTTTATGATATTATCTTGACTTGAAATTTTTCTCTGAGAAGATTCTCTTTGAAAAAAGATCGTTCTACCCTATCGCTCACTGTAAGAATTTTCATAAGTTACTGTATAGTTATTTGGATTTCTTAAGTTCCCTGATAAGGACCGGCAGGATCTCCATTGCATTGCCAACAATACCAAGATCTGCAACCTTGAATATGGGTGCATCTGGATCTTTATTGATTGCAATGATGGTTTTTGCCGAATTCATTCCAACAAGGTGCTGAATAGCCCCACTGATTCCAACAGCCATGTAGAGTTGCGGTCCTACAGTGAGGCCTGATTGACCTACCTGCTTGGTGTGAGGTATCCAGTCGAGTTCAACAATAGCCCTTGAGCCGGCCATTACACCTCCAAGGGTGTCTGCCAACTCTTGGATAAGTTTCAGATTTTCTTTTTTTTGGCATCCTCTCCCTGCTGATACAATGATGTCAGCATCTTCAATACCAACTTCCTTTTCATTCCTGAGCCTTTCAATAGCCACTACCTTTGTTTTGATTGCAGCTGGGGAAAGCACTGCTTTGAAGTCTACGATTTCACCCTTTCTTGAGTTGTCAGGATCTCCAAAAGAAAAGACATTTGGTCTCACAGTTGCCATCTGGGGTCTTGTGTAGGGTGAGACTATTGATGCCATGATGTTTCCACCAAAGGCAGGTCTTGTCTGGATGAGTTCTCCCTTTTCATTTATTTCCAGACCAGTACAATCCGCAGTAAGTCCAAGATGTAATCTCGCAGCAACCCGAGGGGCAAGTTCCCTTCCATGTGGTGTTGCGCCAAAGAGAAAAACAGAGGGTTTCTCCTTAGAGATAATGGCAGATATCATATTGGTGAAGCTGTCAGTTGTGAAGCTGCCGAGAAGTTTATGCTGACACCTCATTACCCTGTCTGCGCCATAGGTAATGAGTGTCTCAAGACCTTGTAGCGTATCATCACCTAAAACTACTACTGTGAGGGCTTGGTCAAGACTATCGGCAAGTTTTCGTCCCTGGGCAAGAAGCTCTCTCACCACTTTTTTTGGGGCAATTCCTTTATCTTTTTCTTCACATTCTCCCCAGATAAAGATACCTGAAAATTTATCCAGCTCTTCTTTTGGAACCGGTTTCCTTTCAATTGAAAGGGCCTCTACTGGGCAACTATTTACACATGCCCCGCAAAGGGTGCAATTGTCTTGCACCTGGGCTATTGTATCAATAACAACAATAGCAACAAAAGGGCACACTTTCTCGCATATTTTGCACCCAGTACATTTTTCAGTATTGATTTTGAGCATTTTCTTAAACAAACTTCCTTTCTTTAAGGAATTCGATCAATTTCTTTGCTGCTCCCTGTGGTTCACTGCCATCGATAACCATCCCCGTTTTTTTTACCTGTGGCGGAAATATCTTTACAACCTGCGTAAATGAGCCTTTCAGACCAAGTTCGTTCTCGTCTATCGTAAGCTCAGAGGCCCTAACAACCCGGAGCTCTTTTTTCCGTGCATCAAGAATTTCTTTAAAAGACGATACACTCCGTATCATGGGTCCTTTACTCAAAGAAATAAGGCCTGGAAGTTTTACCTCTACAATTTCATTACCTGTTTCTATCTCTCTTTTTACCCTGACCTTTTTTTTATTACCAATAAGGTCAACTCCAACTGCATACATTATTTGAGGGATACCAAGAATTTCTGAAAGCTCTGGCCCTACCTGGGCTGTATCACCATCTATTGCCTGCTTTCCAACAAGAATCAGGTCAAAGTCATTTTCCATTGTCCGTATAGTCTCGGCAAGGGTGAAGGCTGTAGCCCATGTATCAGCGCCAGCAAATTTCATATCTGCCAGAAGAATTGCCCTGTCAATACCCATCTCAAGGCACCTCATCAACGCTGTCCTTGCCTGGGGAGGCCCCATGGAGATAGCTACTGTTTCTATATCACTATAATGCCTTTTAAGGTCTAAGCCCATCTCTACAGCATATTCACAGAATGGATTGAGTATTGAGTCTACCCCTTCTCTCATAAGGGTTCCTGTTTCAGGATTTATTGTTACATCCATAATTTCTGGAACTTGTTTTACACAAATGAGTATCTTCATTTTTATTTACTATTCGGCCGCAGATTTACGCTGATTACCGCTGATTTTTTTCTTTTATTATCATATACAAATCTTTTGAATTCTGGTTTTCTGCCAAAATTCAATAATAAGCCAACCTCAATATTTGTTGCCTTCAAGTAATTGATTAATTGAGCTTCATGTGCAGAATCAAGAGCACGAACCGCTTTTAATTCAATGATGACTTTCTTGTCTACAATCAAGTCTGTCTTAAAATCTCCGATTATAGTACCTCGAAAAAATACATTAATGCCTTTTTGCCTTTCTACACATAGTCCATACCCGGTTAAGAGAATATATAAGGCATTTTCATAGACAGATTCCAGAAATCCATCACCAAGCTCATTATAAACTTCATAAAAGCTTTTAAGAATAATATCTGTCGTTTCTTTGTGTTTGAACCTATCTGTGTTCATCTGTGTGAATCTGTGGCTATATCGAAAATATTTCCTGGGTTTAACATACAATCAGGATCAAGTGCATTTTTCACTGCCTTCATTTCTTTGAGTTCCTTATCTGAGAACATGATGGAAAAGAATTCCTTTTTAATCTTTCCAATGCCGTGTTCAGCAGATATTGTTCCTCCAAGGTCTACTGCCTTTTTCGCAAATTTTCGGTATATAGAAAGGCCCTCTTTCATTTCTTTCAGGGACCCTGGAATGATGTTGATGTGTATATGATTATTACCAATATGCCCAAATGCAACCCATTCAAGTCCGGCCCCTTCTAATATGGATGTATAAAATCCCCAGATTTCTTCTAAGGCATGATCTGGAACAGCGAGGTCAGTTGAAAGCTTATAAAGTTCTGGTATTTTCTTTTTTCTCTCAGCTATGATAGTATTGATAGTCTCAGGAAGGACATGCCTGAAGTTTTTGAATCGTTCCAGATCCCTTCGTTCATATCCAGCCCATGACCTTGTTAGTGTTGATCCACATTTAGACACTATTTCTTCCAGTTTAGCATAGTCATTATCTTTGTTTTCAGGATCGAACTGTAGATCAAAGAAGACCGCAGATGTTGCATAATCCGGTATTGGAGGCATTCCTACTACTTTAGGGTCTTCCTTCTGTTTCTTTCTGAGAAGATCAAGGGCATGAGAGCTATAAAACTCAATAAACTCCGGCCGGACACCTTTTTCCTTACGCAGTGTAATGACAAAATCAATCGCCTTATCATCTGATGGTAAGAATTGAACAATTGAAACAGGATTATTCCACTTTTGGAGTGCTACCTCAATCTCAGTAATTGCCCCAAGAATACCTTCACTGCCTATGAATAGATCAATCAGATCCATATTAGGGGCTGTGAAGATACCCGCAGCATTTTTTGTGTGGGGCATGGCATATTTTGGGATTTTTACTATTGTTTTCTTTCCTGCACTATTGATGATTGTAAACTCACCAGCAGGTGTTGCGAGGTATTTACCTCTGGGTATTTCGAGGACTTCCCCCGAGGCTAACATGACTCTTATCCACCTCACCCAGTTTCGCGTTGCCCCGTATCTGTAGGTTCTGGCACCAGATGCATTGGTAGAGACAGTTCCACCCAGAGCTGCCCCCATCTCTGTCGGGTCAGGGGGATAGAAGTAAGTAGTTTCACTTTCCTTGTATCTTTCAAGAAATGCCTTCGTTTCAGCAGAACCACTTTCGAAAAGACCAGGAAAGACTTTTTTCATTGCCCAGTTGTTAAGATCCCGTATCGTCACACCACATTCGGCCCTCACAAGCCATTCTTTTGATTGAGTGTCATACCTGAGTCCTAGAATCTTATCGAACCTTTCAAGGGATACTATTGCCCCTCCATAAGGAACTGCCCCACCGACTAAACCGGTTCTGGCACCGGATAACGTTACACTGACATTTTTTTTGGACATTTCTTTAAAGATGGCTGAGAGTTCGCCTTCGTTGGTTGGAAAAAAAAGGTATTGGGCTCCTTGGTGAGCAAGTTTTGACTCATCACAGAGATAGGGACTATAATCCTGGCATATTTCGCTGTAATCCTCTATGCAGCGAATCCCTTTAAAATCGACAGAAGGCACTGCTTCAGAAGTAATCTCATGCATTTTAAAACCTTACCAATTATGTCGAACCCTTATTTTTATCGAGCAGTTTCTTGGGATTATCGTGAATCATAATATGAAGTTCATCCTCTGAAAAACCAAGAGTCCGCATTTTCTCTAAATAATATGAAAACCCTTCAATAGGGGGGCTGTTTTTAACCTGTCCGAAATCGGTAGACAAGATAGATGAAGATATTCCAACGTAGCGGATCTGATCCTTTATTTTTTCAAGTGGAATTTTACCAGGGCAGCTATCGGTGACTGCGAAAAAACAGTGTTCTATCATGGCACCCATATTAGCTGCCTCTTTTTGTTGGTCAGGTTCCATATCCACCACAGATTCTGATGCATGGGTTAACACAATCCTTTTTACACCGACTTCTTTGGCCGCTTTGATTAGTTCAAGGGATTCAACAGGTGAAAGATGGCCTGTTCCCAGAGCTGCATCATGTTTGGCAATAAGTTTCATGATGGCGTTTATGTTATGTTTTACTTTACCCTTCTCATTCAGAAGACTAAATCCTTTTTTATGGTAACCCGAAATGGGGAATGCAGTAGGTGGCTTACCCAAACCCCATTTTTTGATGTGATTTTCGGCCCCGTATGTTGGAAAAAAGATAAGATCGGTCCCGGATCTTAATGCAGATTCAACCGCTGACACATTAACAAACCCAACAGGAGAATTTAGTGCCAAAGAGCTAAAAAAACGGCATGAACCTTTTAATAAATGGTTAATCACATAGACACGGCCTGTTGTGGCGGTGGTATGATCTTTAATCAGCAATCCATCCATTTTTTGTTCGAGGGCTGCTTGAGCAATCTTTATTACATCCATGGCCCTTGGAACTACATCCGGTGAGGCATGAACATGGATATCGTAAGCCCCCTCTAATAAACGCTGTATTTTCATATCATTTTCTCCAATAATAGTCACACTTCGATTTTATCCCAAGATGAGTTTAGGGAGTGTCAAGGTTGCCCAGGGCACGAATGTGACGATCATAAGCATGCCAACATCTACCAGAAAGAACGGCCACATACCGCGGGAGATCTCCTCTATGGAGAGATTGCTAATGGATGAGCCGACAAAAAGGGAGTAGCCAAGGGGTGGAGTTTCCATTCCAACAGCAAAGTTTATCACTATAATAGGTCCTAACTGTATTGGATCGATGCCTAAGCGGTTTCCCAGATCGATCAGTAGACCTCCAAGGATGACCATGGCGGCTAAGTTATCCATGACAGCACCTATTAACAAAAGCATTAGATTAAGAAGCAGTAAAATTACTATCTTATTGTCGGATACGCTGAGCATTAGGTTAACCATTTTAGCGGGCACCTGTTCGTAAGCAAGAAGCCAGCCAAACGCTGCTGCCATACCGATGATGAACATTACTACGGTTGTTGTGCGCATGGAGCGTAAGATCAACGGTATGAGGTCTGAAAAGTGAATACCCCGGTAGACGAACAACCCTATAAAGAAGCCATAGGCAACGCCAATCATTGACGCTTCGGTAGGCGTGAAAATACCTCCATAGATGCCGCCCAGAATAATCACCGGCGCCAGCAATGCCCATTTGCCTTCATATACCGCTCGCAATAACTCACGCAAAGATGCACGGGATTCTTTGGAGATACCTGCCTTTTTGGCAATGAAATAACATACTGCCATATAAGCCATGCCATCCAGAATACCTGGCACGACACCAGAGAGGAATAGACGGGTGATGGATTGTTCAGCAATAACACCCCACACGATAAAAGGAATGGATGGTGGAATTATTTGACCGAGTGGTCCTACACTAACAGCCAGAGAGGTAGCGAACCGCCGGGTGTAGCCGCGCTTCTCCAACTCTGGAATCATGATATTACCAATGGTTGCAGTTGTCGCTGGGGCCGAGCCTGTGATGCAGGCGAAGAACATAGAGGATAGTACCGACACCATCCCCATGCCGCCGGTAACGTGGCGAACCATGCCATTGGCCACTTTCATCAAGTGCAATGATATTCCACCAGCGGTCATAAGATCGCCAGCCAGGACAAAGCCTGGAATGGCAAGAAGGGGAAATTTCTGTGTACCTGCTATGAGTGTCTGGGCGAGCACTACTATGTCAATGTTAAGGATCCATAGTGCTAAAGCTGACGAGATGCCGATGGCAAATACGATAGGCACACCCAGAATAAGGAGGATGGCAAAGCCCACAGTCAAAACCCAGGATGCCTCACTCACAAAATTAACCCTCCTCCTTCAGGTTGAATAGATGGGACAAGCCATGCAGGATGATAAGTGCCCCACAGATGGGGGCAGGATAGTAGAGGATTTCTATTGGATAGCGAATGGTTGCAGAGAGATCGCCAGCCGTGCGCACAACAAGATCTTGGCCACTATAAAGCAAGACGCCACCGAACACCATAATTCCCAAGGTTACGAGACGAGCAAGTACTTTGCGTATAGTGGACGGTAAGGTATTGGTTACAATGGTGAGACGAACATGGAACCTTTCCCGTACGCCCAAGCTGCCTGCTAAGAGGACGAGCCATGCAAAAAGAAGCATTGACAACTCTTCGGGAAAGGATAGCGCATAACCGATGACATAACGAAAAAAAATAGAAACTAATAGACACAATACAAGCAGCACAGCAATTGCTATCACCACAACAGTGGTGACACGCCCACACCATTTGCTTGCCCACTCAATAATTGCACCCATGAGGATTTTTTTAGATAATATATGCCTGGTCCCCGGTTTACTTGCGAGGCCAGGCATATAAGGGTAATAAGGTTATTATTTTACTTCGGCAAGGACACTATCAAACAGCTCACTTCCAATACTGGATCTGAACTTTTCGTATACTGGCCCTACCTTGGCACGGAATTCCTTAGGATTTTTTACCTGGTTAACTTTCATGCCTTTCTCTTTGATCTTTTCAAGTAGAATTTTTACATTCTCTGTGTTCATGCGGCGCTCTTCATTGATTGCCTTACGTGCAGCTTTTCTGACAGCTCTTTGCTGATCCGGTGTAAGGCTATTATACCTGCGTTTGGACATGAGGAGCCCAAGAGCCGAGTAAGTATGGTTAGTAAGCGATAGATGCTTTGCAACCTCAAAATAATGGTTATTATAAATCACGGCAATAGGTATCTCTAAACCGTCTATAGTTCCCTGTTGCATCGCCGTGAAGACCTCACCCCAGGCCATTGGCACAGCATTGCCTCCAAGGGCCCGGAACATCCCTATGTACACCGGATTTGGCATCACGCGCCACTTAATACCAGCCACATCCTCAGGAGAAAAAACTGGGCGTGCATTATTTATCATTTGGCGGTAGCCACCTTCGGCAAATCCAAAGCCGATAATATTCTTTGCCTCTAAGATTTTCATAAGTTTTTGGCCGTTGGGGCCGTCTAACACCTTGTAGGCCTGTCCCTTGTTAGCGTAGATAAATGGCATATCATTTATCTGAAACTGAAGAGCAATTCTGGAGATTGGCGAGTTAGTAATAACTGCTGAGTCAAGAGTCCCGAAGCTAAGCCCTTCAAGCATTTCCTTCTCATCGCCGAGCTGTCGGCTTGGAAAGAATTGAACGTCAAATTGACCCGGTGCTACCTCCTCAAGTGCCTTTTTGAATTGCCGTGCTGTAATTGCATATGGGTCAGTCTCCCCAGCCGCTGTAGTCCAGCCAAACTTCAGGATTATCGGCCCTGCAATCGCTGATGTGGCTGTAAAAGCAATAAATGTAAATACTAATACGCTTACAAATGCTTTTCTGAAACTTGGAGCTAACATATCTTTCCCTCCCCTTATTAAGATTTATATTTGACACCTATTTCCTAAAAGAAAAATAAAGAACTTATCACCTCCCTCCTTATGTATTGCCCTCAGATGGAGCCGAGTAAAGTAAAGCCAAGGTAGCCGCATACCCTTGCAAGATGGTACGCAACGCAAAAATCAAAACAGTCTGGTAAATATCATACAATTAAAATAATTCAAAATAATTTCTCTTGTTTTCCCATTTACATCACCATTTCTGATATTGGCCATGTTAAATTCTTCCTTTAGCAGACCCCATGTAAGGGAGCGTAACAGAGGTATGGTTTTGCTATCTTAACATTTACTGATATACTGAAATAATACGGTGAACTAAGAAATGCAAAGCCTTTTACCACTTGACCACGATAACATTGGAAAGCGTTCTTTCTAAAATCCGCTCTCCAATGCTCGTAAATCTGATGGGTACATCCGTGACATAAAATCGGTATTCAGGAGATTTTTGTTGCCCATTTATAAGATTATTTTTTTTGAGCAATTCACCTGCTTTTTCTGTTATTGCCTGGGCAGAGTCTACCAGAGTGATTTGAGTTCCCATAATCTCCTGAAGGAGTGGTTTTAGCAGGGGATAGTGAGTACACCCCAGAACGAGAGTATCAATATTGTGGGCCATTACCGGCTTAAGATACTCCTGGGCCGTGAGTTTCGTTACCTGATGATCCAGCCAGCCTTCTTCTACCAGTGGTACAAATAAGGGGCACGCTTGAGAGACAACCCTGATATCCGGATCAAACCTTTTTATTGCTTTTTGATAGGCGTTACTGTTGATAGTTGTTGGCGTCCCAATCACACCGACACATTTATTATGTGTTTGAGCTACTGCACTCCGGGCACCTGCATCAACAACATCCAATACCGCAACAGGGGATAGACCCCTTATGACCTGATAGGCTACAGCTGACATAGTGTTACATGCAATAATGAGTAATTTAACCTTTTGGTCAAGCAAGAATTCTGTAATCTGCATCGCATACCGGTTAATCGTTTCGACCGATTTTACCCCATAGGGTACCCTGGCAGTGTCCCCGAAATAGATGATGTTCTCGAAAGGAAGCTGTTCTATGATGGCCTTGACTACGGTAAGCCCGCCTACGCCCGAATCAAATACACCGATTGAATTGTTGGAGTTGTTTTGCATAGAGTTCAATAAAAATTAACTACATAGGTTCAAAGTTCCGGGTTCACGGTTCAATGGTTATTTGATGAACCATTAACCGTTACATGCGGATTTTTTCATGAGACCATTGAGGAGTATCGGCATGAGCAATGGTTCATGGCTCCAAGTTGAACCCCTGAACTGTGAACCCCGCCTGCCGTCCGGCGGGCAGGCTTGAACCTGACAACCTGGGTAGTTACAAAAAAATATACACGTATGCTATTGATAGTATGAAGTAATGAAAAAATCAAGAGGATTACTGGGTGCGATTGATAATTGCTTTTAGTTTTGAGAATCAGGTTTTTTCTTTAAGGCAATCGACAAGGCGCCCCTGAATATTATCAAAGGCCCCGTTTGACATTACAAGGATTACATCGCCTGGTTTAATATGGGCAAGGAGTTCATCAAGAAGGGTGTGGTTATCCGGAAAGTAGTGAGCTTCAATACCTCTCTTTTTTAGGTCAGCTATTAGTTTGAGAGAAGAGAACCTTTCATTTAATGGAATTTTATCCATCATTGGAGGTTCTGGAAGGATAACTACATCAGCATCAGTGAAGGAGTCGGCGTAAGCATTTTGAAAGATATTCCTTCGACTTGAATTTGATCGTGGTTCAAAAAGGGCAACAAGGCGACGGTTTCCGTAATGGCTCTTGACCGCTTTTATCGTTTCGCTCACTGCAGTTGGGTGGTGCGCGAAATCATCTATTACCATTACGTCTTTATACTCTCCAAGAATCTCAAGCCTTCGCTTTACTCCTTGAAAGGTCTCGATGGCTCTGACGATGGTTTCATGGGGTATTCCTATTACGGAAGAGATTGCGGTTGCAGCAAGGATATTCGATATGTTGTAGTTTCCGAAAAGATCAGTTGTAACCCTTGCAAACTCCACGTTTTTTTTGAATATTATAAACCTTGTCTTACCATCCTGAGATGTCACATCCCCAACAGTGAGGTCCGCATCGCCTCGAATTGCAAAACTCACAATGGGGCATTGGGCTCCTTTGATCACATCTGCTGCGAGTGGATCATCACTGTTTACACATACGGTTCCTTTTTTCGGTACTATTTCGATAAACTTTATGAAGGAATTTTTTATCTCCTCGATTCCCTTATAGATGTCTGCATGGTCAAACTCGATACTGGTGATGGCAGCCAGGTAAGGATTATAGTGCAGGAATTTAGGTCCCTTGTCGAAAAAGGCTGTATCATATTCATCGCCTTCGATCACGAAATATACGCCATTGGATAATTTGAAATTACGGTTAAAATTTTTAGCAATACCTCCGATCATAAACGATGGATTCAAGCCGGCTACCTCCAGAATCCATGCAGTTAAAGCAGATACCGTTGTCTTTCCATGGGTTCCGGCAATGACAATGGATTTCTTTCCTTCCATGGCAAACTTTTTGAGTGCCTGTGGCATGGAGAGATACGGTATATCGAGTTTGAGCAATTCTTCTGATTCAGAATTATTCCTGGTGATTACGTTTCCTACGATAACGAGATTTGGCTTAGGATAGAGGTTTTGAGGGGAGTAGCCTTTGTTTACCGGGATTGATAGCCTTTCCAAGAAGGTACTTATGGGCGGATAGGTGTTTTGATCAGAACCCGTGACGGCATAGCCCTTCTCCTTTAGCATCCCTGCCAAGGAGCTCATTCCTACACCGCAGATACCCATTAAATGAATATGGGCATTTTGTGGCAAGATGTGGATATTATAATCCATAAGTAATTCCCATAAATAGTAATGAGAGCAATCAAGTACTGAGATCTTTTCCTCCGTTTCGAGGCTCCCGGCCTGGTCTTTTCTATGACTTATCTGTGGGGGAGCTTTGCCCCCTCCGCATTGCCCCGCAGGCGGTGCCTGCGGCTTCCCCCACTGATACGTCATGAAAAGGACAGAGGCCTCCGACTCGGCCGAGCTCGTCGCGGGCCGCCAGTCACGTCAGAAAAGACCTCAGTACTTAAAGAACTTCATGCCATAACAATTCTGTGCCCATTTGCCAATTCTCGCATAATGAGATTGTGAAGTTCAGGGCGGAACTCTTTTATCTTTTCATTTGATCTGCTTGGATGAATACGGTTTGTCAGAAATATTACTGTTATATTTTTTTCTAAATCTATCCATATGGAGGTGCCTGTAAATCCAGTATGGCCTATACTGTTAGAGCTAAAGCAATTACCTGAACTGGAATTATTTTTTGATGGCGTGTCCCATCCAAGGGCCCAGTCAGAGCCAGGGACTATTTCTTGCCGTGAAAGAAATGTTCTAACAGTTTTGCTCTTAAGCAGGCCTGAGTTGTACCCATGATAGATGTTGACTAACGCGGTGGTCAAGGTGAAGATATCCAGAGCTGTTCCAAAGAGCCCGGCATGACCAGAGTACCCTCCAAGGGCATAGGCATTTTCATCATGGACATGGCCTTGAATAATTTCCTTTCTCCACGGGCAATCCTCAGTGGCAGCGTATAACCCTTTTTCATTCATTGGCTCAATGGCAACGGTATCCAGGTGAAGGTTTTTAAGCCCCAAGGGTTGGTAAAAAGTTTCTTTAAGAAACGAGGATAAATCTTTATCAGTCATTATTTCTATGATCCACTCAAGGACTATAAACCCAAGGTCACTGTAAAGTGATACGGTTTGAGGCTCCTCATGTAAGGATTCTTCCATGATTAAGCGCCTTACTGCTGGCTTTCTCTCTTTTATTGGTAATTTTATCAGTTCAAGATAATATGGTTTCCAGTCAGGTAGTCCCGAAGAGTGGTTTAACAGAAGCCGGGGTGTTATATCAGCTTTGTCTCTCCATGGAAACGGTTCTATGAGCGATGAAATAGGTTCATCGAGATCCAGGAGATTTTCCTCTTCGAGTTTCATGGCGGCTAATGTGGTTGCGAGTGGTTTTGTTAAAGAGGCTAAATCAAATCTCGTTTCCTTTTCCATGGGAAGGGGTTGAGGACGTAATGTTCTATTGCCCACAGTATAAAAAAATACGATATCTTCTTCTCTTGCTATTAAAAGAACAGCACCTGGGTAGACCTTTTCCTTCAATCCTCTTTTTAGAATCTCGGTTATTTTATTTGTCATTTAATCCAACAAACACTGAGAGATAGCGTATACGTTCATAGGTTCAATGGTTCCCGGTTCAAAGCCTGCCCGCCGGACGGCAGGCGGGGCTGATAAAAATCTCCAAACTTACACACAGACAACCCGGAACGCTGAACCTTTTTCAACCGTGAACGGTTACAAGACAGCCGATTCTTCTATTTTAAGAAGCATTCTTTCAGTATCAAGCACAGCAGGAAGACCAAGAGGTAAAGATATATTTTCATTTCCATGTCCAACAGGCAAACCTGCTACCACTGGTATGGTGAGCCTGCCGAGTCGTTCCTGCAGCATACTGTTGATAATCTCCATTTCCCCACAATCCTCAATTTGACCGATAATAAGTGCCGATAAGCGGTTTAGGCGGCCACTAAGTAGAAGCTGGGTTAGCATTCGGTCCAGCTTATAAGGGGATTCTCCTTTTTCTTCTAAAAAAAGTATTACACCTTCAAAGGATGGTAAAAAGGGGGTATCCAAAAGAGAGCAAAGGGTTGAAAGATTACCGCCTAAAAGAATGCCTCTTGCGGTTCCTTTATTTATTTCTTTTCCCTGTTTAAAAAAGATCTGAGGCCTGTGAGAGGTGGTAATGAGCTTGGATAGATTTGGCCAGTTTATGCTTTTTGGAAGATCCGATAGGGTAGGGCCATGAATAGTGATTAAACCAGTTTTATTATATATTGCGAGTAAAAGTGATGTTAGATCGCTGAAACCTATAATTATTTTGGGATTTTTTCGTATCAGGTCAAAGTCGATGTCATTAAGAAGCCTTGCCGAGCCATATCCTCCTCGTGCGCAAAAGATCGCCTTTATCTCGGGATCGGAAAACATCTGATGAAGATCGGATACTCTATCATAATCAGAGCCGGCCAGGTAATTCAGGCGATCGAAGATATGTTCGCCCTGTCTTATCTTTAAAGGAAAAGATTCTAAAAGCTTTAAGCCTTCTGATATCTCGGATTGGTTGACAGGACTTGCTGGCGCGATAATTCCTACTGTCTGATTCGGCTGAAGACGATAGCCTTTTATGATTGGTAGAGGTACCATAAATTCTTTGTAAATACACAGGTTGTCAGGTTCACGGTTCAAGGTTCACGGTTGGATACTTTGCGCTCTTGATATTTTTTGAGCCTGTCGAGAGCCTCTAGGTCGAACGAATAGTTGATAAATCCACGAACGGCAGCACGTGTTCGTCTGGCTTGTTCGTAAACATCTTTGAATTCGTTGGGCGATATGTACTCTTCAGAGGTTATTAGGTTCAAGGTTCACGGTTGGTTGCCTTATCTTCATATTGGTCTATGTTCATCGTTTTCTAACCTTGAACACCGGAACTGTGAACCTGAAAAATTTCTCGTATCTGTCTCTTCAGTCCGTAGTCCTTTGTGAATCCTGGCTTCTTTGTTAAACGGTACACTTTCTGCGTCAATTCACGTGCCAGTCGTTCGACCTGGAGGCCATTCGGCTCCGAGCGACTCGACATGAGCTCGTCGACATGTCTCACGGCCGAGGGCTCTCGATAGGTTGCCAGGCCTCAATATCTTTCCCGCTAGGGCGGGATTCAATTTTCATCAGTCTAACCTTGAACCGTGAACCCCTGAACTTTGAACCTGAGTAGTTACAATCTTTTAATACTATTTTAAAATGATTGGAGCAACTTAAAATAAATGGGGCGTTCCGATGGATAGATAATCTTCACGGGAAGTAGTTAAATAGTAAATAGCTTCACTTTGCTTTCTTTCAGCGCTAAAATAGATCTTGAGAAGATAGATTCATTCAGAAAAAAAGGTTATGTTAGCCCACAGTCTGTGAGAAATAGGCCACATCCCCCTATCTCAAGAGTCACACCTGCTCACAGCTCACATATGCTTCAGATGATAAGAGGAACTTCCACAACGGTAGTACTGAGATATCCGTGCTATCTGCCTTAAGTTTCGTTTCAACATTCCTTGTAATAAGAAGCACTTTCTTGGTATTCGGAAACCGTCGTAAAAACAGCTTCACTCCGGAAAAGCGTCTATCACTCCAGTCAAACGACGAGACATATTTTACTTCAACTGGGCACGGCTTCCCAGTAGTTCCTGTGATAAAATCAACCTCCCTTTCGCTCTCGGCGAAATACCCGCAGGATACGCGCTTTCTTTGCAGTTCCATAAAAACTGCATTTTCCGCCTTGCTTCCCTCATCGGATGGGCCGGTAAGAAGTGTTTTGATACCCGTGTCCCAGAGATAGACCTTTTTTTGTGCATAAATCTTCTCTGAATAGGAGGTAGTCCATTTCTCCACTGGCATTACCAGAAAGGCAGATTCAAGGTAGCTTATGTATTCCTTTACCGTATCAAGCGACAATCCCAGAACCTTAGCGAGTTTGTTAAAGCTCGTGCGTGAACCTACCGAAGAAGCGACCAAGCGCATAAGGTCTTTCAGGGCAAACGCCTTCTTAATTGGGTAGAGCCTGATAAGATCTCTCGCGAGAATATCATCAAGGAGGTTACTCATATACTCCACTGAGGGATTGAGCACCTGTTCCGGGTAACCGCCAAGTGCCAAGTAGTCCTCAACGAGCTTTTCGTACTTATAATCCTCGCTCACACTTGGCCTCTGGCCTTGGAACAGGAGAAACTCTCCGAAGCTGAGCGGATAGAGGGTGGTGATTATCTGTCGACCTGTCAGTCGACCCCCCTGTGCTTTTATGAGAGCCGAGGTGGAGCCGGTACAAAAGATCTTGAGATTTTCCATATCATAGACGCCCTTGAGCTCAAGCTCCCAATTGGGACTCTCCTGTACCTCATCGAGAAAGAGGAAAAGCCTCTTCTCACGCCCGTGCATGAATATCCTTCTCATATTCTTCAGATGCCCTGATATGGGAAGGCTCGCCAACGACGGATGATCGAGGGCCAAATAAAAGATATGGTTTCCCGATATCCCACCTTGAAGGAGTTTCTTGATATATTGTTTGAGCAAGGTAGTCTTGCCAATCCTTCTGCTGCCGATTATCACCTCAACCTGCTTCCTCTTGAGTGTGTCAGGAAGGTGATCCAGGTAATCTGGCCTGTCTATGCCGGATTCAAAATCTTTTTCTTCCCACCAGGGATTGAAGGTGTAGTAAAGGGCTTCCATTGATATATCTTTAAATCAATTCGAAATTAATGTCAAAAACTTTCGATTTATTTCGAAGCTTTTTATTCTCCGCTTTCAGCTAAACCCTATTCCCTGCGTCTCTCGCCTCTCGCCTTTCGCCTTGGGCCTTAAATTTATTCCCTTCTCAATCTAACCCTAGAGGTATCTAAATATACTATCGGCTCACTTTCTAGAACCTGGGAGCAAACAGATTTGATCAGAAAAAAAGGCAGTTTAGAATTGCATGATGGTGGTCGACGATGATGAAGATATGAAGATGATATCACAATGTTTTAAATACGTTGGGGATTTCAGCTTTATAGCAGAGAGCACAAGGAAAGATAAAATCTAGATTATATTATTAGCGACTCGGCTATATGCGAGTGCTTTAGCATACCTTAGTTTCGCAGAAATTTAAATGTAATGTAAGAGACGGCTCCTGTTTCGAAAATGCCAATACTTATTTCGTTATGCCAGGTCCCATTCATTTCAACGCTAAAATAGATCTTGAGAAGATAGATTCATTCAGAAAAAAAGGTTATGTTAGCCCACAGTCTGTGAGAAATAGGCCACATTCCTATCGCGAGCTAGGAACGTCAGATACATTTCGATCTTCTTCTCTCCTTCAGTCAGATCATTGCGTGATTTCATGTTGAAATGAAGGACAAAGCGCTTCACCCATTCGCAGTAGCGTCTCTTTGTGCGAATTGAATAGTGTCGTCGCCGCTTCACATCACGCATGTCATCAAGGATCTTACTTGACATAGATTTTTTCCTGTTTTATCGTTTTTTTGATCAGAAAGACTATACTATATTGAATATTGAAAGTAAGCAAAATTGCCTGTTTGTCAATTCAATCCCGATATATCGGGATCAGGCAAAATTGCCTTATATGTAAATGTTATGCCAAAAGATAGAAAACTATATTTAAATATTACCCAACATAATCCATGCAATGAAAATTAAAAAGGATATATGCTTTTGCTGTTGTCAGTCAAAGAAACTATCAGAGGAACACATAATTCCTCAGGCTCTTGGCGGGAGACTAGTTGCACGGATCTATTGTGATGGTTGTAATAACGAATTTGGGAAAGGAATTGATGCAGAACTGATAAAGAATATAGGTTTTTTTGGAACAGCCTTGGGCGTCAAAAGGGTTAGAGGAAAAAGCCAGCCTTATAATGTAACTTTGACTAAAGATGGCACTAAGTTAACGTTTGATGGGAAAGAATTTAAACGTAAAAAACCTGTTGTTAAAATCGAAAAAAATGGAGAAAAAATAAAGTATGTTGATATAAGGGCTCGTTCAGAAAGTGAGGTTAAAAAGATTTTCTCTAATATAAAAAAAAAGTATGATCTTCCTGATGAGACAAATTATTTCAAAGAGAATCATCCTGGACCCACAGATACTTCTACTGAATTTGTATTTGATAACGAAAATATTCGGCGCTGTGTAGCCAAGACTGCATATGGCCTCCTCTGTATCAAACTTCCCGCACCTCTAGTACTTTCCAGCGCATTTGATGAAATAAGGAATTACATTCGGCATGGGGCGGCCAAAGATATGGCGACTGCAAACTACAGCCATACAGCCTTTATGACTGACAATATTCGCCCCCTCCATAAAATCCATATTTCCATGAACAGGCGAAAGAACCTTGTTACTGGATTTATATGTTTTTTTGGCACATTCAGGTATACGGTTTTGCTTTCAAGAAGCTTCAATAGTCCCCTTGATTGGGCAGGGTTAGATCATACAATCGATCCAGTAACCTCTAAATATGTCGTGGGTAATCCAATGTTTAGAGCTCCAGACCTTGATGTTTCGGAAATAATTTCACCGAAGCATTCAAAAGAGCAGGTGTTAAACGAGTTGGCAAAGGGATTTGATATAATTTCGAATTATGTTAACAATCATCAATTATTGAAAATTGAAACTGAATAATACAATGTTAGCATAACAAGGCTAATGCAGCCGACGCAAGAAAACACGCGGCTGATTAGTAGCGTTAGATGATAGCTAATGAGAGGAAAAGACCATGAGTACAGATACTAATCAACAATCCGACAGTAATGCCGATGAATACCTAAGGCTCGCATATCAATCGGCTTTGGAAGATATACGATTTTTCAAGAGACAACAATGGGTTGTTACAAATTATACGGTACTTATTTATGGAGCAATCATCGCTGTTTCAAGGGTTGTTAAATCGGCAGGAAATGAATGGTTTACATATATTACAGTAATTATTGCATTACTTTCCATCTTGCTTATCATTCAACTTCAATGCTCCACACAAAAAGCCCGTAATCGAAAGAATGCAGTAAAACAAATAATCCCAAAAAACTTGACGAACTTAATTTTCGGCGAGCCAGCTGGCCGATGTGCCGAGTTTCTCGATCAATACAGTGTTGTGGGTTTATTGGCCATAGTGATTATCGGCGGAAGCATTTTGTCGGTTTGGGTACTTTCGAGTTTGAATTGCTCATGACACCAATAATTACTAAATGGGGCCATAGGTTCCAAAACGACTTCAGTCGCTAATTTCGGATACCTTGCCAGCATTGTATATAAAGGATTCTCTCCCACTTTCATATTTCATCCAAATCTCATACATTCAGCGTGATAAATTCCTGCCCAAAATAGAAGGTAACTTCAAATGAAAGACTGCAGGGTGGCAGGTGATAAATGATTAGTTCTTCCGCTATTCGATAAAATCAGCGAGGCGGAAGGATATTCTGTTGCGGTTAGCACTATTCACCTGGCCTATCCATGTTACGTATAGTAATCGTAAGCTAGGTGACTTATGGGAGACTTTCTAGATAGCAGTAGTCATAACCCTAGTTGATTTGAACAAACCGCAAGATATAGCGTCTGGCAATGGAAAAAAATGGGCGGGAAATTAATCCCGCCCTTTTCTTACTCACACCTTTATGACATCCTAAGCCCTATTCTCTCGCTGACATATTCTTTTAAATAAAACTACCGTAGTTGAGCTTATCAAAGATAAGAACAGTAGTATGAATACTAAAGTGGAAATAGGGCCAAGCTTTAGGGAAACCCAGCTCACACCCACAAGAGGCAGCAGGCTCCATCGCACCCCGGCCGCAGTGTGTCATGGTTTGCGATAAACTCAACCACAGGTGGTGAGTAAGTATAGTAGAGGTGCACGATAGAGTACCCTGGCGAATCCATTCTTCAGATCACCGCATGTCAAATACTGCCGAACTACCCCTCCAATAACACGACGAAAGAAACCGTATTTTCCCTCAAACCTTTCTTCATAGCATTGCTCAAAGCCCTCATAATGGTTGTAGAGAAGAGAGAGGCAATGGGTTTGTCCCCCCCCGGGATGCTTCAAGACTCTCAGGAGTCTCCCACACTCACATACGAGACATAGAAGATGGAAGGAGCACACTACTCATGTGAGGCTCGGGGTTTAGTGCCGGAAAGAATGAATATCGATAGGGCGTCTAGTTTATTGAATTATTGGATACCCCGCTTCTCGATTCACTAGTCCCAAGATCCTTGACCACGACCGTGGCAGTCACCGACGGAGCCCGCCCCACACGTTGAAAGATCGTAGTTCACATCATTTCGGATGGTTTCAGCCGGATTTCCTTCAAAAGCCGGCGTATCCAGGCCCACAAAATGGCTCGTGCCCAGCTTAGTTGTGTCATGACACGCAGTGCAGCTGATGCCCTGAGTCAGTACGTGCGCTTCGTGTTTGCCTGAGTTATAGCTATTGAATTCGGCGGTCCCTAACTGGTGGCACGCCGCGCATTCTGTGTTTACGTCGAGGACACCTGTCAGCCATCCAGATGTCGCTTGCCCGCCGTGGCAACTGACGTTACTGCAGCTCCAGCTGCCCGCATCATACTCTGCCGTCCCGCTTTTCGAATCGAAGCTGGATAAAACAGAAACATCGGCCGGCTCGCTCCCGTCGAAGTGCTCTACGGTGTCGGAACCGGAGCCGTCATGACAGGCGATACAGGCGCCCGTAATTTTGGGCAGCCCGTTATGCTCCTTGTGGGCCCCCTCAATGTTGGGACGGGTGTTTCCCGATGGCGGGGCGCCATCGGGAGGATTGTTGTGGCAGGAGCTGCAATCAAACAGGTTCAAGGGCGAACCGGCCGTGTGGCAGATAACGCATGCCGGCCCGACCCCCCCCTCCGAAAATCCCTGGAGCTGAGCGCCATGGCACAACGCACAATTGACTGCCGGATTCCCAGCCGTTTTGTGACTGTTAGCCGGAATGCCGAACCACGGAACCGGGTGGGCGGTTCTTTCATCGTGGCAGTCTTCACAACCTCTTCCCAGGCTACCTACGGGTACGTTGAACCGTGGATTGCTTCCCGCCCCTGCGTCAAAGGGCACGGCGTGACATTGCCCGCAAGCATTGAAATCTGTCTTTGCATCGGGGCCGTGCAATTGGGGACTGGTAAAGGGAACTACATGCGGCACGGGGCCATTTGAATGGCAACTCGTGGTGGACCCATCGGCGTTAGTGAAAGTGGCTGAGAAGCAGCTTGGCGCTCTTGGCATCGGCCCAGTCCCGAGAGCTTCAGTTTTGTGACATAAGGCACAGTTGTCATCTACCGTATCCCAAGGCACCGGCCTGTGAGAGGAAT
>Ga0307379_10004069_pt1 | contig 21015 bp, 16 predicted proteins | sample UN2MG_FD_202237 | JGI IMG/M metagenome (GOLD analysis project Ga0307379, IMG submission 202237) | Soil microbial communities from Risofladan, Vaasa, Finland - UN-2 | ecosystem: Environmental > Terrestrial > Soil > Coastal area > Acid sulfate soil | place: Finland: Risofladan, Vaasa | collected... | reverse complement strand
GGATGGACTCCACGGCGTTGAACGGGCTTGTGGCCGCCGCCGATGAGATGGCCGCCCGCGGGACGCGCCTCAAGCTGGTCGCGGTCAGCCCTACTTGCCGCGAGGTTCTGGAGCTGACCGGCCTGAGCCAACGCTTCCAGTTCTTCGAAGATCCTCAGGACGCCGTAAGGAGCTTCCTGTAACGAATGCGGAAGGCGCAGTGCAAGATGCGGAATCGGGAAAGTGGGATGCAGACGGGCGACGGTGCGTCGCCGGCCGGTCGGAACGGTCGCGTGCGCCGGCTGGCGCGTTCGTCGTACCAGGTTCGGCCGGCCGGATCGGGGTCATCTGAATGATCGGACAGACGACCAGACTTGGCGAGCAGCTCATCTCGGCCGGGCTCATCACCGAGGACCAGCTCGCTCAGGCTTTGGCCAAGCAGCAGGCCAGCGGGGCAAAGCTGGGCAGCGCCCTGATCGAGATCGGGGCGATCGGTGCGGCGGCCCTGGTCGGCGCTCTGTCCCAGCGTCTGGGGGTCAAAAGCTGCGTTCTGCGTCACGGGCTGATCGATCCGAAAGTGGCCAATTGCATCCCCAGAGAGGAAGCGGAGCGCCTTCGCGCCCTGCCCATGTTCCGGGTCAAGGACCGACCGGATGGCGGCGAAACCCTGACGGTGGCCATGACCGAGCCGCAGTCGCTGCCCACGCTGGATCGGCTGCGGGCGCTGACCGGCTGCCAGATCCATCCCGTCCTGGCCCTCGAGGAGAACATCGAGGAGTTCCAGAAGAAATACCTCGAGGCCGAGGTGACCGTCGATGCGTTCCTGGCCTCGATCGAGGAGAGCGACGTCACCATCGAGGAAACGGAGGCCATCGACGAGGGCTCGGTGGCCGACCTGGACAAGATGGTGGACGGTTCTCCGGTGATCAACCTGGTAAACCTGGCGATTCTGACGGCCCTTCGGGAGGGTGCCAGCGACATCCACATCGAGCCGGACCGCAAGGCGACGCACATCCGGTACCGGATCGACGGGCAGCTTCGCAGGCTGCTCAGGCCTCCGCGCAACATGCACGCGGCCCTGGTCTCGCGGATCAAGGTGATCGGGCGGATGGACATCTCCGAGAAGCGGCTCCCGCAGGAGGGTCGTGTGCACCTGGTGGCCGACGGGCGGGAGATCGACCTGCGGGTCAGCAGCATGCCGACGGTGCTGGGGGAGAAGTTGGTCATCCGCATCCTGGACAAGAGCAACCTGAGCCTGGAGTTCGAGACCCTGGGGCTGCGCCAGGAAGACCACGCGGCTGTTTCCAGGATGTTGCGCAGCCCCTACGGGCTGATGCTGGTTACGGGCCCCACGGGCAGCGGCAAGACCACGACGCTCTACTCGGCCATAGACCTGTTGCGCAGCGAGACGCTGAACATCGTGACGGTGGAAGACCCGGTGGAGTACCAGCTGGAGGAGGTGAACCAGATCCAGGTCAACGTCGGCGTAGGGCTGACCTTCTCGCGGGCACTGCGCTCGATCCTGCGCCAGGACCCGGACATCATCATGGTGGGTGAGATCCGCGACGAGGACACGGCGCGGGTGGCGGTGCAGGCGGCCCTGACCGGACACCTGGTGTTGAGCACGCTGCACACCAACGACTGCCCCGGCGGCGTGATGCGTCTGGCGGACATGGGCGTCGAGCCCTACCTGATCGCCGCGAGCTGTCTGGGCTTCGTGGCCCAGCGGTTGGCCCGCACCATCTGCCCGTCGTGCAAGACGTCCTATTACCCCTCGCCCGATCTGCTCGAGTCCGTGGGCTGGGGGCACCGCACCAACGAGCTGTTCGCCAAGGGCGAGGGCTGTCGGGCCTGCCACAACACCGGCTTCAAGGGGCGGATCGGGATCTACGAGGTCATGCTCATCGACGCGGAGATGCAGCGTCTGATCGAGAGGGCGGTGCCGGAGGTCGAGATACGCGAGTATCTCGCCCAGACCGGGTGGCGGACGCTCCGCGAGAAGGCGCTGGACGTGGTGGAGCGCGGCGAGTCCACGCTCGAGGAGGTCATGCGCGTCACCCGGGCGGAGGCACTGAGCGTTGGCGACCCGACCGGAACCCCAACTGAGGAAGCTATACCGTGAACCTGACCTACGACGCCATCGATACCTCCGGGCGCACGACCCAGGACCTGATCGAGGCGGACTCGATCAAGGCGGCCGTCGAGCAACTGCGTCAGCGCGGGCTGATGGTCACCAACATCCAGACCGCCTCGGATCGCGACGTGGAACGCCAGGCCCGCAGCGCGGACGTGGCCACGACCGGGTCCAGGCTCCCGCTCAAGCAGTTGGTGCTGTTCACGCGTCAGATGGCCATGCTGCTGACCAGCGGCAGCGCCGTGGTGCCGGCGCTGGAGGCGATCGCTCGCCAGCTCAGGAACCCCGACCACGGCTCTCTGATCAAGAAGGTCAAGGACGACCTGGAAGAGGGGTGCACGCTGACCGAGGCGCTGTGCCGCTTTCCTCGGGCATTCGACCCGACCTACTGCGCCGTGATCGCCGCGGGTGAGGCCAGCGCCACCCTACCGCAGATGTTTGATCGCCTGAGCCGGATCATCGGCAAACGTCGGGCCATGCGGAACAAGGTGCTGGGCAGCATGGCCTACCCGGGCTTGCTCATCGTGCTGTGCACGGCCGTGCTCAGCGTGTTGATGTTCTTCGTGCTGCCGCGGTTCGGCGACATGTTCGCCATGATGAGCGTACCGCTGCCCACGTTCACCACGCTTCTGCTGGCCGGTGCGGAAGGCCTGAGGCACTATTGGCCGGTCGTGGTTCTGCTGGTGCTGGGCATGGCGGGTGGGGTGGTCTATCTGGTCGTGACCCCACGAGGGCGGCAATGGTGCGCCAACGGGCAACTGCGCATCCCCCTGCTGGGCCGGTTGCTGTCCGGCCTGATCCAGGGACAGACCTTCCGCACCCTGGGCATGCTCCTGGAGGCCCATGTGGGGGTGCTCGATGCTCTGGACCTGGCGCGGCGGGCGACCAAAAACAACCGATTCCAGGCCCTGTTCGATGGTGTGGAAGGGGCGGTCACTTCGGGTAACTCACTGAGTGGTGCTCTGGAATCGTCGCGGCTGGTGGACGCGGCCATCTGTCAGGCCGTCCGGACCGGCGAGGAGAGCGGCAACCTGGGCGGGGCGATGAGCTACGTCGCCGACGTGCTGGACGAGGACAACACCGAGCTGCTAAACACGCTGACCCGGCTGCTGGAGCCGACCATCCTGATCATCATGGGCGTGCTGGTCGGTGCGGTGGCCATCTCCCTATTCCTGCCTCTGTTCGACATGACCTCGATGGTGCAACAGTAGTAATGTTCAAGACCTTGGCCATTCCACGACACCGGACGGTCACGCCCATCGGGATGGACGTGGGCCTGACGGGCGTGCGTGCCGCCCAACTGCGGCAGGTTCGCGGTCAATGGAGCCTGACGCGCGCCGTCCACTGGCAGTTGCGTCGGGCGGATGACCAGCAACAGGGCGTGAGCGCCGTCGAGGACCGTCTTCGCCGGGCCTTCCGGCACAACGAGTTCTCCGGGCGCACGCTGGTGTTCGGCCTGTCGCAGCCCGATGTCGAGCTACACGCCCTGGAGCTGCCGGAACAGGGCAGCGGACTGGGCGAGAGCCAGATTGAGTCCGCCGCCCGCTGGGAGATCGAACGTCTGGGCCGTTTCGAGCAGGGCACCACTGAAACGGCCCACTGGCGGTTGCCGCCGGGGCGGGGGACGCGGACGACGGCCTTCGGGGTGGCCGCTCCCAAAGAGCTTCTAGGCGAGATATGGGGCCTGTGCCAGACGGTTCGAGGTGACTGTGGTCGGATCGACGCCGCGGCCTGCGCCCTTTCCCGCGCGGGTGTCCTGCTACGACCGCCCCAGTCCGACGAGGTGTGGGGCATCCTGGACCTGGGCGCCCGAGCGGTCCGGCTGGTCCTGTGCGTGGACGGGGTGCCGGTGCTGGCCCGCTCGATCGAGGGGGGCGGCATGGCCTGGACCGAGAGCGTCGCCCTGACGCTGCAGGTCAGCACCGACAGCGCGGAACTGCACAAGTGCGATCACGGTATCCGCCCACCGGGTTCCATCGCCGGCGCAGGCCCGGTGGAGTCGAGCGAAGCCGGCTCCGAGGCGGGTCCGCTGGCCATGGTCGGAGAGATGGTTTTCTCGGCCCTTGGCGGCGAACTCGAACGGATCGCGGGCGAGATCGAGCGGTCCTACGAATACGTGCTGCAATGCTATCCCGGACGGCGCGCCGCCGACCTGATCCTGGTCGGTGGGGGGGCGGCTCTCAAGAACCTGGACACCTGGCTGGCCCGCCGGCTGGGCATTCCCGTGACCGCTGCCGACGCCTATCTGGAGAGGCCCGAGGCCCGTATCACCGTCGCCCCGACGCTGTCGCGTTCGGGACCCGCGGCTTCCAGGCGCCGGATGGTCGCCGCTTACTTCTGCGCCATCGGACTGGCCGTGCCGTTGGGGGGTGAGTCATGATCGGCGTAAACCTGATTCCGGCCGGCGTGCTCCGGGCGCGTCGTCGCCGCCGTCGAATCCGGCATTGGACGGTGGCCGCGCTGGTGGCGGCGGCGATCAGTGCGGTGCCCGTGCTCCTGCAGGTGCGTCAGCACGCCCGCCAGGCGCGGTTGGTCGAGCGCCGGGAGGCCACGTCGGCGGAGCTGGCGAACGTACGGGCCAGCGTGGAGACGGTCGGCACGTCGCTGAGGCGCCTGGGCGAGGGCATCGAACGGGCCGACACGCTTCGCACCCGGCGCTCCTGGGCCGGGCTGCTGGCCCGCGTCGTCCAGTGCATGCCTGATGAGGTTTGGCTGACCTCGCTGGCCACGGAGACCCCCCAGGACTCGGCCAGGGCCTCGCGAGGGAAGGTCGCCCCCCAGCAGGCCGCGCCCGCTTCCTCGACCCCCGGTGCCGAGACGAGCAGCGTGGCGATTCTGGCCGGGGCGCGTCGCTTGGCCCTCCAGGGCTTCGCCGTGAACCACGAGCAGCTCTACGAGTTCATGACCCGGCTGAAGGGTTCACGGAGCTTCTCCGGTGTCGAACTGGTCAAGGCGGGCAAGGAGCCGGTGTTGCGTTCACGGGGCGTGCGTTTCGAGTTGACCTGCACCTGGTAGTGAGGTCGGGGATGAGAGTCAGTTCTCTTCATGCGGTTGACGCGCTCGGCGGCCTGATCGTGGCCGGGCTGCTGAGTGTCGGCGTCTGGTACGGGCTGCCGGACGCCACGGGCGCCTCCGAGCGTATCCCGGAACTCAAGGCGCAGGTCGAGGACCTGGATGACAACCTGGTCGAGATGCGGTCGGCGCTGGATGGCCAGCGGGCCGAGCACCGCCGACTGGAGAGCGAGTTCGGCGACCGCGACCTGCTGCCGGAGGGAGCCCCCATAGAACGCGACCTCAAAGCCATCTCCGACCTGACCAAGGTCAATAACCTGGAGCTGATCCAGTTCACGCCGGTGGGAGTAGAGCGTTATCCCGGCGTTAAGGAGCTACGGTATCGACTGACGGCCAATGGAAGCTTCAATGACTACGTGCGGTTCCTGCGTGACTTCGAAGCCAGCTCCTCGTGGGCGGACATCACCTACTTGAAGTTGGATTCGCCGGACGCCCGCGCCGGCGACGGCAAGCCGGGCGAGTTCACGGTGAGCCTCTACTCTGCGATCCGGGAAGAAGACGCCGAAACGACGACGCCATAAACGTGGATGTGAAGAAGAAAAAGATCTACGGGCTGATCATGGTGCTGGGTCTGGTGGCCCTGCTGGCGGATCGCCTGTTCCTGGCCGAGCCGTTGCCCGCCGCGGCGACGGTCACCGGGGGCAGCGTGCTGCCCGCAGCGGAGCCGGTCGCGGACGCCGCCCCCCTGACCGGTCGCGTGGCGGCCGCTCCGTTCCCAACGGACCTGCCCGGCCCGGAGGCGGTCGATTCACTGCGTGACGCCTTCGCCCTGACGCCGGCGGCGCGCAAGGTGATCCTGGGTGAGCCCGAAGGTCTGGACCCGGACACGGGCCGGCGCGTGTCCCGCCGATCCGCGGCTGCCGAATTCGAGGAATCGCACAAACTATCGGCAGTCATGACCGCTCCGGAGACCCGGGTGGCCATTGTGGACGAGCAGTGGGTGCAGATCGGACAGGCCGTGGACGGGTGCCGCCTGCTCGAAATTATGGGACAGACCGCGTTGTTCGAGTGTGCGGACGGACAGGCCGAACTGACCGTCTCGACATTAAACGATAGCGTGCCGCCGCGCTAAAGGCGCCCTTTGCCGCTGCCGATACACGGCCAGGAGGGGGTACACCGTTAAGATCACCGCAAACCTTAGGGGGCACGAAACGATGTTTCAGCGTAAAGGCACACGACGGGGCTTCAGTCTGGTCGAGTTGGTCATTGTCATCGTCATCATCGGAGTGATCGCCGCGATTGCGGTACCGCGGATCAGCCGCGGTGCGAAGGGCGCCAAGGACGCCGCCCTCCGGGCCGACGTGACCCTGCTGCGCAACGCGGTCGACCTCTATGCCGCGGAGCACGGCGGCGACTTCCCCGCGATCACCAACGACCTGGAGTTGCTGACGGGGTATTCGACCGTCGGCGGGGTCTACAGCGCCACGAAGGACACGACCCACATCTACGGGCCGTATCTCAAGGCCATCCCTCCGCTTCCGGTGGCAGGCGGGGGCACTACCGGTGGAAAGATCGGCGACGTCAAGGTGGGGGCCATCGACGCCGCGGGGGTGGGGTGGTTGTACACCGTGGCCACCGGCGACATCGAGGCCAACACCGGTACCGCCAAGGACGAGGCGGACACGCTGTATTCGGACTACTAGCCGGGCAGCGTCGCGACATTAGGGCGAACCCAACCGGGCCGTCGGCACGAGCGTCCCCGCTCGCCGGCGGCCCGCTTTGATATCCGGCGTGTATTGTAAGCTTGGGGGAGTATGGCGACCCACGCGACAGCCTGCCGCCAGTGCCGGGCGCATTCCCGGCCGCCAACCGCTGGCGGTCCTCGCGCTTTCAGCCTGATCGAGTTGGTCATCGTCACCGTGATTATCGGTATCGTGGCCGCCATCGCGGCGCCGCGTTTCAGCCGAGCCGGCAAATCGGCCACCGCCAGTTACGTCGTCGGGAGCATCTCCACCGTTCGCCAGGCCATCGAGCTGTATTACGCCGAGCACGGTCAGTATCCGGGCTACACGCCCGGCACGACCACACCGAATGACACCTGGTTCACGCGGCAACTGCTGGAATACAGCGACGCGACGGGCAACACGCAGGCAAGCTACGGGCATCCCTTCATCTACGGTCCGTATCTTCGCCCGCCTTTCCCGACGAACCCGTTCAACAACCTCGACACGGTGAAGGTGAAACAGAATCCCGGGGATGCCGTCGCCATCGGGGGCACGGGCTGGATTGCGGTGCTGTCCACGGGCGATTTCGGTATCAACACCACGGCCGCTCACATTGAGGAGATCGCCGAGGGGTCGGTGGCGGAGGGTATGGTGGAGGTCAAGGGTCTCTGAGATGACGCCCCCCCGCGCCGCGATGCGCCGGTCCTGCCGGGAACGTTGATTCGATGGGGTGAACCTCAGGTTATGGGCGGCTCGCGATCGAGCGTTGCGCACCGCAGCGAAGATTCGAAGATCATCGCAAGGGCCTTATAACCCGATGTCCTAAGGGGGGGTACGTACGACGGCATGCCCCAGGTGCGAGAGGGGGACTCACCAAACCCATGACAGCCGGACGCTCGAGACTAAGCCGCCGCCGGGCCGTCACTCTGATCGAGGCGGTAGCAACTGTGATGATCACGGGCATCCTGCTGGGCGCTACGGCCTCCACGGTGCACCTGATGACCCGCACCGGTATCCAGGCCCGCGGCGCCGCCCAGGAGCAGAACGCGGCCAAGTTGGCCATGCTGCGCATGCGCCGCGAGCTGCGCATGGCGCTCGCGGTGAGCGAGATGTCCGCCACAGCGGTCACGTTCACGCATCCGGACATCGACGGTGATGGCGGCGATGACGTCATCCGCTACGCCTGGTCCGGCAGTGCTGGCGACTCGCTCACCCGCCAGGTCAACGCCGCTGCCGCCGCGCCCATGCTCGAAGGGGTGCAGCGGTTCGAGCTGAGCTACGACATCAAGGAGGGGACCGAGGAGGCTCCCGGTCCGGATCAGGAGGGCGCCGAGGAACGGCTGATCTACTACGACAGCAGCTACATTCTGAGCGACGCTCGCGTCCACGACAATCAGTGGTGGGCGCAGTACTTCAAGCCGGACCTTCCCGCTGAGGCCGTCGGTTGGAAGGTCACTCGCGTTTTCTTCCAGGCCAAGCGGGACCACAGCGACGACACGACGACGACGATTCAACTACGCCTGGCCAAGGCCGACATGACGCCCAGCGACACGGTCATCGACCAGACCACGATGGATCAGCTCGCGCTTCTCGACCAGTACGAGTGGGTCGAGAAATCGTTCGCCAACGCGACGAACGTCTCACCCGACGAGGGGCTGTGCCTGGCGTTCATCACCTATGACGCCAACTCGGCCAGGTTGCGCTACCGGAGCGGTGGCGTTTATAGGTCTGACATGGCGCTGGCCGAAGGCGATCCGGGTTGGACGGCCATCTACACCGACAAGGCGCTGCTGTTTTACGTGTACGGCACGGTCACCACCAAGGGTCCGGCGGTCGCGATGCAGCGGTTGGCCGCCGTGACGGTCGGCCTGACCGTGGGCACCGACCCGCCGACGCGGCTGGACTCGGGCGTGCAGGTGCTCAACGCACCGGAGGTGACCAAGCTGTGACACGGAGCGCGGACGACTTCGTCGGACGTGACCGGGACGTGAGACGCAGGACGGCCACGCCCGTTTGCAGCAGACGCCGGCCGATCGGCCGCCGCCGCCGCGGCTTCAGCTACATCGAGGCCGCCATATCGAGCACGATTCTGGCGGTGGGTATTGTCTCGGCCCTGCACCTCTACGGCTCGTATGCCAAGGGCGTGTTGCAGGCCAACGAGACGGCGGCCGCCCAGGAACTGGCGGCGGGGCTGATGGCCGAGATCACGGCCCAGGCTTTCGAGGACGCCGACTACGCTCACGGCTCGTTCGGCCTGGGCGTGGGCGAGACCGATCGAACCGACTTCGACGACGTGGACGACTACGACGGCTGGACGGAAGCCCCGCCCCAAGCGGCGGACGGCAGCGAACTGACCGGGTACGAGGGCTTCGTACGGAGCGTGGATGTCTACAACGTGAACGCCAACAACCTGACCACATCGGCCATCGCCGGATCTACCGATGCCAAGAGGATTGTGGTCAGCGTCACGCGGAACGGGCGGCTCCGGGCACGGCTCGAAGCCGTCAAAATGTACCAGGACGAGACGGCTCCCGTGCGGACCAAGTTGGATGTGTTCGACCTTGAATGGCTGCTCAAGTAATCGGGACCTGCCGACGCACCGTCGGCGGGCGGTGGCCATGTACATGGCCGTGCTGCTGATCGCCATGCTGCTGACCGGGGCCGGCATCACGTTGATCAGTGTCCAGCGGGCCGACCGACGCATCCAGGGCAACATCGGTCGAGGCGAGCAGGCGGCGCTGACCGCGCAGACCGGCATGGAGTGGCTCTTCTGGGACGTCAACAACGACGCCGACTGGCGCACCACCCGGGTCCATCCCGACGCCACGACACTGGAGGTCAGCGGACTGGGAACGCTGGGCATGAAGGTGGCCGACCCGGACGGTGACTTTGCCGACGACGACACCGATCAGGTCCAGCTCAGCGTCACGGCGAGTCACGGCGGGTCGTCTCAGACGCTGCAGGCCGTCGCGACTCCGAAGACCCATCCGGCCCTGCAGTTCGCCGTGTTCGGCAACCGCGACGTCAGTTTCGAATCGAATGCGACGGTGGCCGGACCGATCCGCTCCAACGGCGACATCATCGCCTACTCCACCGTGGCCCTGACCGACAACGCTGCCTTCCAGACGGTCTCGGGTAACTGGATATCTTCGTCGCTGGAGCCGGCCGGCTACACCGACCAGGCCATGAGCTTCCCGGCGCCCGACCTCGCGTTCTACGCCAATCAGGCCACGGTCGTGTCCGCCTCGGGCAACCCGCGCTCGATCAGCGACGTGAATCTCACGGACACGAACAACACGTTGGGCACAGCCAACCCTAAGGGAATCTATTGGATCGACGCCGGGGGCTACGACCTCGAAATCAGCTGGACGCACGTGAGAGGCACGCTGATTATCACCAATGTCTACAGCTACGTCTGGTTCGCCGAGCCGTGCTGGATCGAGCCCGGCGACGCCGGCTATCCGACGATCATCGTGTACGCCCCCGGTCGGGAGGTCTGGATCGCCATGTCGGCGGGCGAACTGGACGAGGACGAGAGCTCGGTGGATTTCAACGAGGACGGCGACACCGACGATACCTTCGCCCCCTCCGTCGGCGGGGTCGTCTGGACAAACGCGTCCGACCTCTGGCTCAGGGGTTCGTGGAGTCTGACCGGCTGCGCGATCGGCAACTACGTCCACATGTACAACGGTATTCGGATCGACGACGACCCCGACCTGCAGGACCGGCTCGTGCCCGGGTTCACCGATGGCAAGCTGCACCTGGTTCCCGGGTCGATCAGGGAGGTCGCCCCTTAGTCACCGACCCTTCCATGGAGCGGGAATCCAATGGAACGCACCGACATCCGCACACCGGCGTTTTCGCTGCTCGAGCTGGTCATGGTCGTGGCCATCATGGCGGTTCTGCTGGCCGTCGCCCAGCCGAGGATGGCATCGGCCATCCAGCGCGATCGCGTGCGGCGGGCAGCCACCAGGCTGGCCATGGACATCCGCCTGGCCCAGAGCGAGGCCGTCGGCCAGCAGCAGAACGTGACCGTCGCATTCAACACCGACTACGACGCGTACGAAGTGTCCGGCCTCGCTCCCGAGGCCGACGGCTCCACCGGCTACGAGGTCTGCCTCGGGGCCGACAGGGATTACCACACCAACATCGCCGCGGCCAACTTCAAGGGTCAGCTCGAGGTCACGTTCGACCGCTACGGCGCGCCGAACAACGAAGGAAGCGTCGTGCTGGGCATCGGACAGCTTCGCGTCATCATAAAAGTGGCGGCGGGCACCGGTCGGGTGACCGTCGGCGACCTGCGCCGCGTTTTGCAGAAGCTGCCCGGCCCGGTCGAAGCCTTGCCCATCGATATCGAATACGGGGGCGCCATCGGCGGTGGCTCCGTCGGCGTCGACCCGCCCAGCGAACAGCCCGGCGGCGGTGGCGAGATCATGTAGTCCCGATTCTGCATGGACGTGTACACCTACTTCCGTCCATGACGGTTTCCAGGCTGGTTGCAGTCAGCAGGTCTGGCGCGCAGGGGAAGAGCGATCCGTCGCCCCGCCATGCGCGAGCTCCGAGCGTACGCAGCGTCCGGTACCGCGATCCGGTCAGTCTCCGGCCGGGTCGATGATCACCCGAACGGTGTCCGATCCGGAGAACGGTTGTCCGTCGATCGTGAGCCCGGTCAGCGTGAGCGTTGCATCGGGGGGCTCGACGATCGCTTTGACCTCCGTCTCGACGAAGTTGGCCACGAGTTCGCCCCGGTTGTCGGCTTTGGTCCACGCCACGGGCACACCGTCGAGCGCCAGCGTGCCGGGATCGACCTGCCCGTAGGGGATGGCCGCGTGCACCGTGACGAACCCGCCCTGGGTTCTTCCCAGGATCAACGTGCTGGGTGCGATCGCGATCGGAACACCGGCGGTGCGGTCCTTCGCCCGCGGGAAGGCCGGCCCGGCCCACAGACCCAGCGCTACACAGAACACGACGGCAGTTGCGACGAGCTTTCTCATGATACCTCCTCCAGGCCATATGGAACCACAAGGACAAACGCTGAGATAGTAAACGCTAAAGACGACGTTTTCGGACGTCTATTTAGACGATTAATCAACAAAGATTCTCCGTCTGTCATCTTCGTGGCAGGATCGACCCTAATGCGTTGCGCTTGTTTCAAGGCGAGATGGACTTTCTGATGGGAATGTCCGTCTTTGGGGCGCCGCGTTTCGTTTATCCAGTCTCGTTGGATTGTTGTGGCGTGCGGTCGCCTCGCGCGACGCGGCGCGGGTCGGGCCGATTCACTCCCCGGCCGGCGAGGTCCAGACGCTCAGCGTTCGCCCGTCCTGCAGCAGAAGGGCCCCGTCGCGGATGGTGATCCGCTTGAGATCCTCGAAAACGCCCAGAGCCTGGACGCCTCCGTTGGATGGGATCAGCCCGCTGGCGTTGCGCAGGTCGTAGAAGTAGACGGTGCGCAGGTCCTGGAAGTTCTCCGGCCCGGCGTCGACCGCCACCAGAAAGGACTCGCCCACGAAGCGGTGATCGAAGCGCAGCCCGCGGCGCGTGGTCCCCTCCCAGAGCACCCGTCCGTCGGAGCCGGACAGGGCGAACACCCTTCGCTCGGTCGCGACCAGCACCTGCTCGTCGAAGAGCGTCACCGTGATGGCGTCGGCCCCGCGCCAGAGCCGATCGGCCGGCGTCTCAGACCGCCACAGCGTGCGCCCGTCGGCGAGGCTCAGTTTCTCGAGATGGCGGCCGTCGTCGGACAGGTACAGCCCGTCCAGGTCGAGTTGCACCGTGCCGCTGAGGATGCCCTGCTCGCGGCGGACGCTCCACAACGCCCGGCCGGTGACAGGATCGTGACAGTGCACCGTCTCGGAGGTCACCAGGATGAGACGGCCTTCCAGGGTGAACAAGACGTGTTCCGCCCGTCGATCGTCCTCGGGGTCCAGGACCCTGAGCAGCTTGCCCGTGTCGGTTTCGAGCAGGCAGAAGATCGGCTCGCCGTAGTGGGCGGCCTGGTAGACGATCCCGGGGTCACCGCAGGTCATCGGCCCCGTGGGGGCGTGTTCGAGCTTGGTGCGCCAGATCTCACGCCCGGTCTTGATATCCAGCCGGACCGCCTCGGCGTCCGTGCGCCCCGCCACCAGCGAATTGCCGGCCAGGGCGAAAGTGGCGAATGCCGGAAGGTCCTCCGGATCGGCCAGCGGATCGTCTCGCTCGGGATGAGCCTCCCCGAATTCCCACAGCCGTTGCCCGCTGGTCGCTTCCAGTCCCAGGATCTGGTCCTGGGTGACCAGCACGATTGTGGATGGCGTCGCCAGCAGCAGGTCCGGCCGCTGCGGGCAGGGCGACGGATCGTCCCACAGTTCGCGCCCGGTCCGGGCGTCGTGGGCCTGCAGGTTCCCGCCGGCATAGATCAGGTAAAAGCCCCAGCTCGCCCCGGGTGTGTCGCCGAAGAGCGGGTCCAGCAACCAGAATGGCTCGTCGAACTCGCGTATCGTCCCGGGCGTGTCGCCCAGCGGCGGCTCGAGGTGCGGGCGCGACGGCGTGACCCGGGCGCGCGCGTCCGCCACGCGGTCGCGGTATTCGCTGAACCGCACCTTCCGACCGCCGACGTCCACGGTGGCCTGCGGGTACTGGCGAGCCGCCTTGGTCAGCCAGCGCCAGGCGTGCTCGGGCCGCCCGGCGTCGACGTAGCAGTCGGCGATGGACCGCATCACCGCCGGAGCATCGGGCTGCTGCGGATAGCGGGAGAGCCCTTCGGCGAAGGCCCGGGCGGCCTCCAGCGGCTTGCCCTGTTGGCGGAGCAGGTGTCCGCCGCCGGCTGCTGCGGCGGGGGCGGCCTGCGAGTTGGGATAGACCTGAACCACGCGGGCCAGCAGCTCGAGATCCCCGGCGGTCCGCCCGGCCGACAGCCACTCGGCGGCCTGCCGCTCGAACCGCTGGTACACGTCGGGTCCGTGCTCGCCGATCAGCCGACGGATGGCCGACTCGGCCAGATCACCGGCTCGAAGCGACCGGCCCTCGGCTGTGTCGCGCCGGGCCTCTCGCAGCGTGCGGTCGGCGATGATCTGTTGGTAGAGGCCGGTGGCGTCGGCGAACCGGCCGGCTCGCTCGTACACCGCCGCCCATTCCAGGCGATAGGTCAGGTGGGCCTGCGTGTCCGGTGGGCACTGCGAGGCCCGCTCGAAGAGGGAGATGATCCGCTCGAGGTCGGGCTGCTCCGCCCGGGCCAGCGCGGCGGCCGAAGCCAGACAATCGTCGAAGATGCGCCTCTTCAGGTCCGGCTCGATGGGTCGGGCGAAGCCGCCGGCCCGGGCGATGGCCTCATCCAGGATGGCCAGTGCCTCATCCGTGTCACCGGTGCGGAAGAGCAGTTCGGCAAGGTCCAGCGCCGGGACCGGGTCCTGCGGGGCGCGGTCCATGGCCAGCCGCAGCCGGTTCAGCACGTCTTCCTTGTGGGCGAAGGCGGTGACGCAGTCGTTGCCCGCGACGATCAACTGCCCGGGAACGGCCAGGATGTTGCCGCCCTCCGTTGCCTCCCACGGCTGCTGCGTGAGTTGACCATCGCTGCGAGAGTAGGCACACAGGGCGGTGCGGGTTGGAATCAAGACCTGCTCGGCGGTCCAGATGCCTCGGCCCAGCAGGTCCGCATCGTCGGGCAGCCGCGACTCCCAGACGAATCGCCCGGCTTCCAGGTCGTAACTGAACACCTGATCGCCCACGCCGTAGACTATTGAGCCGTCCACCCCCAGGATGGTCTGGGCGTTGTGCAGCTTATCGAGGGGGATGGATCGTTCGATGTCGCCGCTGGCCCGGTCGAGCACCAGCAGCGTGGCCGCGTCGGTGGGCAGTGCCACCAGGCGATCATCAACGCAGATCAGCGGATTGAGCTGCCAGGGGCTTGTTTCGTGTGATGATGCCCGGCCCTCCCGCCGCCACTGCGCTTCTCCGATCCGCGGATAGAGCCTCAGCCAGCGCACCCGGCCGCTGTGGCGGTCAACGGCCGCGATCGTGCCCAGGTTGGTGCACAGGTACACGGTGTCGTCCACCAGCGAGGGGACGGCCAACGTCGAGCGCCGATACCCGAACCCGCCGGTCGAGGCGCTGCCCAAGTGCGTGCGAAACTCGAGCCGCCCGCTGTTCGCATCGAAGCCATAGAGGAAGCAATCCTCGAACCCGAAGCTGCGCGTGCGGCGGGCGACGACGTACACGCGCTGGCCCGCCGCGATCGGCGTCGACTCGAAATCCATCTCCTCGAACGACTCGCCCAACGCGGCCCGGTCGGCTCGCCAGAGTTCGGCCCCGGTTCCGGCGTCCAGGCACACCAGGGCCGAGGTGTTCGCCGCCGGCTCGTAGCCGTAGTAGGAGACCACCTCGCTGCCCAGGCAGGCGTAGACCCGTGCGCCGGCCACCGTCGGGGCGTACCAGCGCGGGACTTCGCTGTCTACGGAAAGGCCGATCTCGCCGGGATCGCCCGGGCCGGCGTAGCGCCAGATCACCCGCCCGCTGCTGAGGTGCAGGGCCCACACGCGCCGGCTGTCCTGGACGTAGACGGTGTTGTCGGCCACCACCGGGTTCATGGTCAGGTAGCGGCCCTTGCTCAAGGCGCGTCGGAAGCTGCTGGACATGTCCGTCTCGGCGACGCCGGATGCGTCGCCGATCGAGTCTACGCGCCAGAGCACCGCCAACTGAGCGACGGCAAACTCGCCGGCTCGGTTGCGCCCGGGATGGCCTCCGAACGTCGGCCAGGCCGGCCCGGCACCTGGCTGCTCGACCGGTTCCACCTCGACCAACAGAGACTCGATCAGCTCCGCCACCGGGCGCGATTCGCCCATCCACACGACGGACCCAGCGTCGCCTCCGGCGGCGGTCTCAGCGGCCAGTTCACGAGCCTTCTCCGCCTGGCCCCCAAGGGCATACGCGATCGCCAGTTGGGCGGTGACTTCACCTCGCAGGCGGGCGCGATCGGGATGGTCGTCCAGAAGCCTGCGGTAGGCCCGCACCGCAACGGGAAAGTCGCCCGCCTCCAGAGCGGCCTGGCCGACCAGCTTCAACGCTTCGGCTCCCGCGACCGTGCAGAAGTAGGAGTCGGCCACGGCCAACAGCGTCTCGATGCGTCGATCCGTCCGGGCCGCGGCGAGCTGCTGTCCAGCGCCCGGTTCGGCAATCCGACGGTAGGCCCGCAAGCCCTCGGCCGGCCATGACGCGATCAGCCTGTTGGCCCGCTCCGGCAGGCTGACGAACCTTCCGGGCGCCGTACGGGAGAGTTTGTCCGCATGCTCCTCGAGGGCGCGGCTGACGTTCCGCGTCGCTTCTTTCCAGTCGCCCTCGGCCGCCTGCCGGGCCGCCTTGGCGATCCACTCGTCGGCCTCGAAGCTGTCGTCCAGGTAGACATCGGATGGATCGGCGGCCGGGGGTCGGTCCTCGGGCGGACCGGGTCCCGCGTCCTCGTCCTGAGCGAGCACAAACTGCGAGTGCGTCGGCCAGGCGGCCAGGCCCAAACACACCACCAGGGCCAAACGGACAGGATCGAAGTGCATGACCTTCATATTCGCACGTCGAGGTACTTCCGCCCGGCGAGTGCACCGGGCCCGCGCCGGACCACCGGCGGTCGTGCCCTACTTCGCGTCGGGGAAGTAGCGCCCGATCAACGGTTTCAGCCGTTCCACCACGCGGGGCGGGACGACGCTCTTGTCCGTCCAGACGGCCAACTCCAGGGCGTGGAACGCTTCGCAGTCTTCGATGGGGCGCTGCCCCAGGGCGGTCACCACCGACTCGATCAGCTCGATGCTGTTCTCGGTGGCGGTCTTGAGGTTGCCCATGATCTCGGCCAGCAAGGCCTGCTTGTCGGTCCCCGCGTGCGGTCGCCAACAGTCGTAATCGGTCACCAGGGCGATCGAGGCGTAGGACATCTCGGCCTCGCGGGCCAGCTTGGCCTCCGGCATGGCGGTCATGCCGATCACGTCCGCCCCCCACTGCCGGTGCATGTTTGACTCGGCCCGGGTCGAGAACTGCGGGCCTTCCATGCAGACGTAGGTGCCCTTGTCGTGCACGGTGGCCCCCACGCCGTCCGCCTGCTCGAGGATTCGCCGCCGGAGCACCGGGCAGAACGGCTCGGCGAATTCGACGTGCACGGCCAGCTCGTCGTGATAGAAGGTCCCCGCCCGGCGGAACGTCTTGTCGATGACCTGGTTGCAGACCACCAGGTCTCCGGGTTTGATCTCGTCGCGCAGGCTTCCGGTGGCCCCGCTGGCGATGATGGTGGTGACGCCGACTGTCTTGAGGGCGTAGATGTTGGCCCGATAGGGCACGGTGCTGGGGCTGAAGCGGTGGCCCAGCCCGTGGCGGCTCAGGAATATGATCTCGGTCCCACCCCAGTGCGAGCGGACCAGGGGCGTGCTGGGCGGCCCGTAGGGCGTGTCCACCTCGACCGCCTCGCCGCGGGCGTGTTCGGCGAACGCCTCGCCCAGGCCCGTCCCGCCGATCACCGCGATCATGCGTTGTGTCCTCCTGGTGCTCGAACTGCGGCGGATTCAGATTGCACCGGCCCGGTCGTTCCCGCCGGCCGGACGCCGTGCACCACCGGGACGGATTATATGCGCCGACCGACGGCAACGCACTGACCGCGGAACTGGATCAGGATCGCCGGGGTGGGTAGAATCGCCCCCGTCCGCCCCGATGGGGTGCAACAGCCAATACCGGTGTCGTTGCGGCCGCCCGAGTCACGCTGCCGCGCGGCGCCACTTGATCCATACGTTCACGGAGTTCCTGCCATGTTGATGCCGTTCAGCCCCGAACCCTACGTCGATTTCACGCAAGACGGTCCCCGCTCGAAGATGCTGGCGGCGCTCGAGCAGGTGGGCAAGCAACTCGGCCGACACTACCCGCTGCACATCGGCGGCAAGACCGTCGAGACGAAGGACAAGATTCAGTCCGTCAGCCCGGCCGACCCCGATCTGGTCGTCGGCGTGATGAGCAAGGCGTCGGCCGACCAGGCGGACCAGGCCGTCAAGCTGGCGGCCGAGCGCTTCAAGGAGTGGGCGTCCTGGTCGGGTGAGGCCCGCGGGCGCATCCTGGTCAAGGCAGCCGCGATCGCCCGGCGAAGAGTCTACGAGCTGGCCGCCTGGCAGTGCTACGAGGTCAGCAAGAGCTGGATCGAGGCCTACGCCGACGTCTGCGAGGGCATCGACTTCATGGATTTCTACGGCCGCGAGGCCATGCGTCTGGACGGCGCCCATCCGGTCACGCCGTTCCCGGGCGAGGAGAACGAGGTCCGTTACATGCCGCTGGGCGTGGGCGTGATCATTCCACCGTGGAACTTCCCCTTCGCCATCTGTTGCGGCATGACCACCGCATCGCTGGTGACCGGCAACACGACGGTGCTGAAGCCGGCCAGCACGGCGCCGGTCGTGGCGGCCAAGCTGGTCGAGATTCTCCACCAGGCCGGTCTGCCCGCCGGAGTGCTCAACTTCGTGCCCGGCAGCGGAGCAGCCATCGGCGACACCCTGGTCTGCCACCCGCTGACCCGCTTCATCGCCTTCACCGGATCGATGGAGGTCGGGTTGGGCATCTTCGAGAAGGCCGCCAGAATGTCCGAGGGGCAGATCTGGCTCAAACGCACCATCCTGGAGATGGGCGGCAAGGACTGCATCGTGGTGGACGAGACGGCCGACCTGGACGCGGCCGCGGAGGGCGTCGTGGCGGGCGCCTTCGGGTTCCAGGGCCAGAAGTGCAGCGCCTGCTCGCGGCTGATCGTCCACAAGGAGGTTCATCAGCCGCTGCTGGAGCGCGTGGTCGCACGGGCCGGCAGGATCACCATCGGCAACACCACCACGAGCGAGAACTTCTTCATGGGTGCCGTGATTGACCCGGCGGCCCAAAAGAAGAATCGGGACTACATCGGGATCGGCAAAAAGGAGGGCAAGGCCGTTCTGGCGGACGGGAAGGTGCCGGACAAGGGCTACTTCGTGCCGCCGACGATCATCGACGGCGTGGACCGCAACGCCCGGATCGCCCAGGAGGAGATCTTCGGCCCGGTGCTGGCCGTGATCGAGGGCCGGGACTTCGACGACCTGCTGAGCATCGCCAACGGGACGATCTACGGGCTGACCGGTGCCCTGTACTCCAACGACCGTCAGCGCCTGGAGCGGGCCCGCCGCGAGTTGCACGTGGGCAATCTCTACTTGAACCGCAAGTGCACCGGGGCCCTGGTGGACGTGCAGCCGTTCGGAGGCTTCAATATGTCCGGCACGGACTCGAAGGCCGGCGGGCGCGACTACCTGCAATTGTTCATGCAGGCCAAGAGCATCACCGAGCGGTTCTAGCAAGGCGGCGGGGCATTCCGAACTGTGCGCCGCGGGCGGATGAGGGGCCGGTGCATCAAACGAAGCTCCGCGGTGACGGTCATCCACCGGAACGCACGGATCGGACAGCGCGAGATTCGCGCCGATCGTCGTTGGCCGGTGTGTCTGTGGCGTCCAGGGGCTGGCGTCACTCCCCGGGCGCCTGACGGGATGGGGCAATCGGGCCGAGCAAGCCACCGTCGTGGCTCGTGTTCGCACTACGGGTCCCATGCGTAGGTCCGGTGCCGGAAGAACGCTCATGGACATGTGGGCCGCACTGCTGGACGTGTTGATCCTGCTGTTCGCGGCCTTGCTGCTTGGCACGCTGTGTGAGCGCCTGAAGCAGAGCGCCATACTCGGCTATCTGCTCGCGGGCACGTTGCTGGGGCCGAACGCCCTCGACTGGATGCCCAGTCACAGAGCGGTGGCGACCATCGCCGAACTCGGCGCCACCCTTCTGCTCTTCACCATCGGGTTGGAATTCTCCTGGCGACGGTTGCGCAACATCGGCCCGATCGCCCTCGGCGGCGGCACGCTCCAGGTCGTCATTACCGGCGCAGTCGTGGCCGGGGCGTGCATCGCCCTGGGAGTCGATACCCGGGCCTCCCTTGTCCTCGGAGCCATGGCGGCCTTGAGCAGCACGGCCTGTGTCGTGCGCCTGTTGGTCGCCAGGGCGGAGATCGACAGTATTCACGGTCGCCACGCGCTTGGCATCCTCCTGCTGCAGGACATCGCCGTAGTGCCCCTGGTGCTCTTCATTACGCTGCTGGGCGATGGAGGCTCGGGCGGGGCGATCGGGTGGGAAGCGGGCCGGGCCGTGGCGGTCGCGGTGGCCGCCACGGGGGCCATGTACCTGCTTCTCAAGTACGCCATGCCCCGTCTGATCACCGCAACGGAGTTGGCCCGCAATCGCGAGCTGCCCATCCTGTTGGCCATCGCAACGGCGCTGGGCGCGGCCTGGATCGCACATCGGGTCGGCGTGTCGCCGATGCTCGGCTCGTTCATCGCCGGCTTGCTGCTGGCGGAGTCCCCGTTCGCGGTGCAGATTCGCGCGGACGTCTCGTCGCTCCGGACCCTGTTCGTGACACTCTTCTTCAGTTCCATCGGCATGGTCGCGGACCCGGTGTGGGTGTTCGACCACGTGTCGCTGGTTCTGGCGGCCGTTGCGGCCGTCGTGCTCTGCAAGGCCGCGGTGGTGTTCGGCGTGGCTCGCCTGTTCCGCTCTAGGCCCGGTCAGGCGGCCGCCACGGCCGTTTGCCTGGCTCAGGTCGGTGAGTTCTCGTTCGTGCTCGCCGAGATCGCCCGGGAGCGCGGGCTCATCGACGGTGGACTGTTCAAACTCGGTATATCTGCAACTGTTGCCACGCTGTTTCTGACTCCCTATCTGGTGCGGTGGGCCCCTCGTATTGCGGTCGCCGTCAGCCGGCTCTCCGCGCCCGGCCGGCGGGCACCTCTTGCGTCAGACCGGGCGGCAACACACCCCCAGGCGGACCTGATCGGCCACGTCGTGATCGTCGGATTCGGCCCCGCGGCCCGGCGCGTGGCCGAAGCGATGCAGCCGCTGCACGCATCTCGTCTGGTGGTCGTCGAGCTCAACTCCAGGACCGCGGCAACGGCGCGGGACTTCGGCCTCCGAGCATACGTCGGTGATGCAACCCGCACTGAAATCCTGGAGCACGTGTCCGTTCAGACGGCCGCATGCGTCGTCGTGACGATTCCGGATCCCACTACCGCGCGACAGGTGGTCGAGCGCGTGCGGTCGCTGTCGCCGCAGACCCCCATCATTGCCCGGGCCCGGTACCACGTCCATCGGCACGACCTGATCCGCTCCGGAGCGGCAGTC
>Ga0307379_10004068_pt1 | contig 21015 bp, 35 predicted proteins | sample UN2MG_FD_202237 | JGI IMG/M metagenome (GOLD analysis project Ga0307379, IMG submission 202237) | Soil microbial communities from Risofladan, Vaasa, Finland - UN-2 | ecosystem: Environmental > Terrestrial > Soil > Coastal area > Acid sulfate soil | place: Finland: Risofladan, Vaasa | collected... | reverse complement strand
CAGGCTACTTTCGGTGATGTGATCAATATAGCTCACAACTATGCCAGGATGGAAAGCCACTTTGGCAAGAACGTCCTTATCCATAGGAAGGGGGCTACCTCAGCTAGGGAGGGGGAGATTGGTATCGTCCCGGGCTCACAGGGCACACTGAGCTACATTGTGCAGGGTTTAGGTAGCCATGAGAGCTTCCAGTCATGTTCGCATGGTGCTGGTAGGAAGATGGGCAGGAAGCAGGCTCAGAGGACATTGAATCTTGACGAGGAGAAATCGAAACTCGACTCACAGGGCATACTACACGCCATACGAGGCGTGGATGACCTGGACGAGGCAAGTGGAGCGTACAAGTCCATAGATGTTGTGATGAAAGAGCAGGAAGACCTTGTGAAGCCAGTGGTCGAATTGAGACCGTTGGCTGTTGTGAAGGGCTAAATGTAACAATCAGAAAGGGAGACTAGTCATGTTTCAGAATCCGTTGAAGAAGTTGTGGACGAAGGAAGATGGGGAGAAGGGGAGTGAGGCGGTCAAAGATAGTCATAAGCATGAGTGTTGCGATCATGCACATGACGAGTATCCTCAGGATGTACTGGTCACATGTGACCATGTACATGAAGAGTCTCCTCAGGATGTGAATGTCACATTCAACAGCGACAAGCCGGTGTCCGATGTCCAGTCGGCGACGACTGTAGACCAAAAGCCTGATAGTGACCCTAATGTAATCACTGTTCCCCTTGACGTCATGGATCACCGGAACCTTTATCGGAACGGCTACGATCTGATTCGGGAAAAGGCTCCGACCATGTATGTGATTAGAACCCAGTATCCCGCTCCGACGGTGGACAATCCCAACAGGGTGTTTGTCAAGATCGCCGAGTTGTACGCCTATAGCTCGATCCAGGCGTGCACAATGATCGGCTGGAAGCCCAAGAAGTGCATGGTGATCCAGGAGCAGTTGAGGGAGAGTGCTAAACCTCGTGATCTCAAGAATATGAGCATAGACATCCTGGTTAACGACGAGGTGAAGGGTAAAGTCGTGGTGCCCGAGGGGACGAAGTACAAATACATCATAAGGGAGGCGAAGACTCTTCCTGATGTCCAGCAGGCCCTGGCACAGAAGGTTGTCGTAGACCACAGGGTCATCCCGGGTAAGAGTGTTCAGTTTGTGCTCCAGGGTTACTGCTCACTCAAGCCCAACCTTGATGCGACCGGGCAGGATGTTCAGGTAGAGCAGCAGACTCCTGCTCCGGTGGACGCCAGTGATCCTCAGCCAGTTGTTGGGGAAGACCAGGCACAAGTCGCTCCTGCCGCTGCAGCATTGGAGTAGTGGCGACTAGTTGGTGTGAGATGTTTGATCCTGTGGATGAGAAATGGTATATGGATTTCGTGCGGAAACAGAAGAGGGAGCTTGGAAATGCCAGCTGTTCTAAATAAGTATAGGGATATACAGGTTCATGACGCCGTCTACATTGGTAGACCGAGCAAGTGGGGCAACCCATTCGTTATCGGGAAGGATGGCACTAGGGGTGAGGTGATTGCCAAGTACCGGGAGTGGATCGAGTCACAGCCCGACCTTGTCAGGCAGGCGAGGGAGGAGCTTAGGGGGAAGAACCTGGTCTGCTTCTGTGCTCCCAAGGCGTGCCATGGCGACGTGCTTCTGGAGTTGGCGAATAGAGAAGGTTAATATGGTTAGAGGTAGATAAGGGAAAAAATAGTTCTTGCATACCCGGCGCCAACGATGTATATTGTTAGCTGTAAGTATGAATTGGATCGTTCTCGGGTCTGCTAAGTCAGGTTCCAGTCGTCTCCAGTCATTCGTTACTTCCATGGGTCGGAATGATGACCCCTTTCGTAGACGACTGCGAAAGCGAAAATATAGTCGTAGTAGTTGAGTAGGAGATAGCGAGATGGGTAAGAGGTTATACGTTGGGAATCTGAGTTACAGCGTCGTAGGGTCGGGTCTGCAGCAGTTGTTCGCTCAGTTTGGGCAGGTTGCAAGTGCCGATGTGATTAGTGACAGGGTCACGGGTCGGGCGAAAGGGTTTGGGTTCGTCGAGATGGGTTCTGACGAGGATGCCCAGAAGGCGATCGTGGGGCTGAATGGCACGGAGTATGAGGGGCGGAAGATGGTTGTCAATGAAGCCAGGCCGAGGGAAGATCGTCGCAACTCTGATCGTGGTTTCGAGCGTAGTTCTGACCGTAGTTCTGACCGTGGTTCGGATCGTGGATCCGAGCGGGGTTCGGATCGAAGCTTCAGGCGCAACTCGGATCGGAATTCGGATCGAGGCTTCAGGCGCAACTCGGATCGGGATTTTGATCGTGGCTCCGATCGCTACTAGTGGCGTAACTGAAGAATGATCAAAAAAGTTCTTGCTTTTGTTTGAAGTAAGGGGTATAGTAAGGGTGTGAAAATGAAAACATACATTCCAGTAGAGCATATTGAGATTCCGGAACCACCCACACGGGCGGTCTCCAGGGCTCTGCTCTAGGAATGTTTAGCAGATTCTTTGAAGACCGCCTCGGTGGAAATCGTGGCGGTCTTCATGTTTTAAGGTTTGATCTTTGACAGTTTGTAGAGTGTTGATGGTGAGTGTGGTGAAATTGGCAGCCACGCCAGGTTGTGATCCTGGTTCCTTGCGGGTTCAAATCCCGTCACTCACCCCAGCCCCCGTGGTCTATCGGTTAGGACACTAGGTTTTCACCCTAGAGTGCCGGGTTCGACTCCCGGCGGGGGCACCAGATTTGTGAGGCCCCCTTCGTCTATCGGATAGGACAACAGGTTCTCAACCTGTGAAGAAGGGTTCGACTCCCTTAGGGGGCGCCATTAGAAGGAGATATACGGAAGAGGTTTATGATTTTCTGGCGGTAGAGCAGTCCAGTAGCTCGCAAGCTTGGGGAGCTTGAGGTCGTCGGAGCGAAGCCGACTCGCCAGACCATTTGATACCTGTGTGTAGTTCAGTCCAGAAGAACGCCTCGTTCGGGGCGAGGAGGTCGCTGGAGCAAAGCCAGCCACACAGACGGGCGAGTAACTCAATGGTAAGAGTGCGATCCTGATACGGTCGAAGTTGGGGGTTCAAATCCCTCCTCGCCCACCATTTTACTGGGAATAGCTCAGTTTGGCTAGAGCGCGTGGTTTGGGGCCATGAGGTCAAGGGTTCAAATCCCTTTTCCCAGAGGGGACAGAAGACGATACCTTCTCGTGGTTGTCCTCGTAATGCGTATTAATCGCAAACTAAAATCGTCTAACAAAACATGCTGGTGTTATTTGAAATCGTTTGAATCCGACCATCTTTTTGTTGACTTTTGTCTGTTGAAATGCCATATTGATCCAAATCAATAGAAGGATGCTATCGTGCAAGACACACAATTAGTGATATGTTTCAACTGTGGTAAGAAAATCCCCAAGTCAGAGGATGTGGGCGGACCACACTGGTTTGGTTCCTACTGGAACGACCAACTGATAAAGGTCGTTTGCTTCGAGTGCTACAAGAAGGGGGTTCGGTCTGACTTCACCCAGGACGAGCTTAAACTTCATCTTAATCAGCCAAATGCTGTATAATGCTTGGGTGGTAGAGGAAATACTATGAGCAGGTTGGAGCAAAAAGAGAAGTTGTACAAGAAGGTGAACGGGAAATATGTTCCGATTTCTCACTACGAGTTCAGGGGGTTCCCGGCTGCGGGTTTATGGCTCGTGACGAAACAGAAATACTCCCGTAGTGCGTCATGCATCTGTAAACTATCGGATATGGATGACCTCCATGTGCCGACGTTGGCGGCGATGGCACAACACGTCGATAGAGCTGCCGTCGCAGTTAGGGAGATATGGAATCAGCCAATATCCATGTGTGAGCTTGTGCAGACGGTCATGCAGGCTGTGGCAGAGGGGGAGTTTGAGAACCAGGATAAGTCGAGAGACAACAACGATAGGTGGTGAGACATGATTACAAACGAAAAAACGTGTGATGATTGTTTAGTTGAGATGTTCAAGAGAGTGGGGTTAAAATACCCCAACCCTAAGTTCACTCAGCAAGACTGCTGGTACCAGAGAAAAATGTGGTCACAGGAGGAAGAGGATAACTTCAAGAAGTGGATGAGAAGTCTTCTGAAGAAAAGGTACAAGTGGAGCACGAAGAAGGTTGAGTGGGAAGTCGGGATGTTCCTTTTGAATTGGGGCTGGACGACCAGCAAGGATGTGTACGAGAAGACTTTGAGAGAGACGAAGGGGAAGAAGGGGAATAAGAAAATCAACAAAAGGGCACAATCGGCATGAAAATGATTGTGTTGCTTGTTGTAGCGTTTCTGATTGCATTGGCAGTTGAATATGTACGTCTTTTAAATTGATATCTTACGTCCGGGATGCTGGCTAGGTCGATAGAGATATGAAGGTTGATCTCCATTTTCATGTGCGACATAAGAAGGTCAATTGGCGGGATAGGTTGATAGAGATGATTAGAGCAGCCGAGCACTCGGGTATAGGTTGTGTAGTTCTTCTCGACCACAACAAGCACGCTCCGCAGGAATGGCTGGATGTCGCAAGGGAGATTAGCCCTAGCACGATGTTATTGAGGGGTGTAGAGTTGGATGTCTTGGATTATGGTAGAGATATCAAGGATCATCTTGTGGTGGTCGGGGATAAGCCATTCGAGTGGGACATATCCAGGGGGGTGTCGACTAAGGATATCGGCTTATTGGAAAAACACGCTGAAGCTGACCCGAATATCTTGACTGTGCTGGCTCATCCATTCAGGAAACATTCGAATGTGGCATTCGACTTCTATGACTTTCTTCCTGACGCATGCGAGGTGAAATCCCACTCTGTTCCCCGAGACTTCGGGCACAAATATAAGATCGAGGAGATGGCTCGGAAATGGAATCTTATAATGGTGGCGACGTCTGACGCTCATAAGCCACGACATGTCGGGGCTGGCTGGATCGAGACGAAGGAGAGTCCAGTGGACGTTGCTCATCTTAAGCGGATGGTGCAGAAGGGTGAATTTTTAAGGTCTGATCAGGAGCAATAATAAACAGGAGACAACATGAAGATCATGATGGTTGGTAGTGGCAATGCGTTCACGATGAAGGGGTTTCAAACTAACGCCATGTTGTCGAGGAACGGGAAGAACATGCTCATTGATGCGGGTTCTGACATTAGGTTCTCGCTCCGGGCCATTGGCATGTCGTACAAGGATGTGGATTCACTCTACGTGACGCATCTTCACGCTGACCATATTGGCGGTATCGAGTATCTCGCTTTCTGCACCTATTTCGACCCCACGGTGAAGGAGAAGATACGGCTGGTAGCCAACAACGACCTGCTAAGGGAGATGTGGAACCATAGCCTGCAGGGTGGGCTCAAGTCGGTGCAGGGTAAACAGACCACTCTCGTGGATTTCTTCGACATATCGTCGGTCAGGAGGAATGACGGGTTTGAATGGGAGGGCGTGGGATTCAAGATAGTCCAGACGGTTCACATAATGGACGGTTACGCTATAGTACCCAGCTTCGGGCTCATGATAGAGGATCCCGACACCAATAAAAGGATATTCTATCCCGGGGATACGCAGTTCAACCCCAATCAAATCAAAGATTTCTACAAGGTAGCCGACCTGATTATTCAGGATTGCGAGACTGGTCCCTTCCCGTCTGGAGTACATGCTCACTACAGTGAGTTGACTACGCTCCCCCAGGAAGTCAAGGCGAAGATGGCGTTGGTACATTTTCAAGATAACGTTAGAGACGACTACACTGCTTGGAATAAAACGGCACGGTTGGATGGTTTTTTTGCTAATTGGGGCGAGAAGTTCACCCCGTTTATACAGGATGGGAGTTCCATGGACACGTTTGAATTGTGGCCGAACCGGCAATCGCAAACTTGATTGATAACCTGTCTACTTTGGGGGGGGGGCTACCATGGCTGAAAATGTTAGGGAGCAAGCCGGACAATCCAGTGACTTGTTGAGCAAGGTCATGCAGATTGTCCGCACAACGCCGACGATCACCAAGTGGTATACATGCCACGAGGAGGAGCACTCGTATGCGGCTCAGGATTATGAGACGATGGAACGTGAAATTGCCAAGTTACTCAATGCGAGCAGTGTTGGACAAGAAGTCCGCATGACAACCCCGGTGCTGGCTCCTGGTGTTGTATCTGCCTTGCGTACTATGAGGCGTTACCGACTCTCAGCGGGGTCGCTCGATGAATACACGTCCTGTATCAGTGAGGAGGAGACTGCACTTGGCGATTGGATTCGAGCTGATGATGTTGATACACTCATTGCCGAACGGAAAGACGACAACGGCAAAGTACATGTCTCTGTGCATAACGATTGAAACATGATTCCTAGGTTGTTGTCCAACACCAGATGGAGATGTTGATTATGGAAAGTAAGCCCAAGAGGGGGTTCTCGACCTACCTCTCGTTTGGGAGGGGCAAGGGATGGGGTTTTCACCAGGATGGGCCAGCGAGAAGGCTCTGTCTTGGATTCGTCACTGTTTGCGTTGCGGGAGTGGATCTTGAGAGCCTTATGGGATGGGTTACCAAGCTATCGAGCGACATCGATGCCACTAGGGAAGACCTCTATAAAGCCAGAATCGATCTGCAAGCCCAGGAAAAGGCGTTGGCGAAGAAGCAGGATGAGTTGTGGATTAGGGGTGGAGACCTCGATACAGAGAAGGAGCTTTTGGGAATTAGGCAAATCGAAATGGAAAAGGAACACGCCATAAAGATGTCACAAGATTTCCCGGGGAAGACGGAACTGGAAAAGTCGCTCGCTGAGTCTTTGACGACGGTTGCTGATCTGGAATCGAAGTTCCAGAAAACTGAGGCAACTATTGAGTCCATGAAGGGGGAAGTAGAGTCTTTGAAAGTCGAGGTTGATGGGTATGAGACGGAGGTTGCTGACCTAGAGGAGCAGAACGAAGCTTTGGCAGCGGAGAACGAGAATATGAAGAGTGCTTGCAAGAACATAGCCAAAACTATAGAGGTGATGATCCATGAATGACGATCTAGCCACAAAAATAGAAAAGAAGTTCCAGGCGAGGATGCGAGTCCAGGCTACAGTCGAGAGTACGGATGCATGCACGGAGCAGTTTGGTTCTGTCGTAGTTGTCCAGCACGTACCCGGCGAGTCATCAGATCACGAGCTGGGTAGGAAAAGAACCAGCCTTTCCATGGGCTTCCGTAAGATCAGGATGAGTCTCTGTAAGATACTTGGTAGAAGAAATGCTTCTTGACTTCGATCTGAATTTGTGAGATTGTGTGTGCACGATGATGGAGAGTTTATAAATGACTGTGAAACGATTCAAGCTCACCAAGGATCATTTGAAGCTGTTGCGCCGGTTTAATGTGAGCTGGCAGGATGCAGAGTTCGGGGCTCCTGCAATAGACCCCAAGAGACCTTACGGTAACAGTGGTGTGACAGATGATATTCACAAGATATTGACCGGCAGGGATGATCTCACAGAGAATGAGCATGAGTATTACAAGAATTTGCATCTTGATATGCAGACCGCCCTCCAGATCGTGTTGGCGACAGGTAAGTTTAAGGCGGGTACCTATGAATGTGGAGAGTATGATTACGACGGTTGGAAGTTAGTCAATAAATAGAGAGGTACAGATGAGTTACATATGCAAGGGGTGCGGCAGGCAGGTGGAGAGGGGTAAGAGACCAGATAAAGTGGTTACTAAGAGGCGTGATGTAACGTACACCACCGTGTCAGAGAGATCTTCAAGCAGGTTCGACCGTGAGGAGTCTCTTCCAGACAGGGAAAGCACGGGGTGGGAGATTGCGGAGGAAATACTGGCGTGTTCCGAGTGTGCCGAGAGACTCCGGAAGCAGGGTCCCAAGATAGTTGGAACCGTCTCCAGGACGATCGTCAGGTCGAAGCCGAAGCGCAAACTCAAGGAGAAACGGAACTTCAAGAGTTTCGAGTAAGGAAGTTCTGGTCGTTCGCCAGCTTAGGAATGTGGATTGAAGTAGCGATAAGTTTGTCATTCAAAGTAGATGATATGCCCGATAAGTTCATATTTAATAGCTGTGACGACTTTTTGCAGTGTCACGGCTCCACCGTAGAGGTTCTTCCTGACGGCAAGATAGTGTCGGCGTGGTTCGCCGGCACTAGGGAACGACACCCAGACACCGGCATATGGTGGTCTACCTTCAATCGTGTCTGGTCAAAACCGCTCCTCCTGGTTAAGATATCTCGTAAGATGGCACATTGGAATCCGGTTCTTTTTCTCGACCCCGGCAAGAAGCTTCATCTTTGGTTCAAGGTGGGTGATAGCCCTGAGGTGTGGGAAACCTTCCATATGGAGTCGCTCGACTACAAGACCTGGTCGAAGTGGGATAAGCTATGCCCAGACGACCCTAATGGAGGGAGGGGACCAGTGAGGGGTAAGCCGATAGTTGCGTCTAATGGGGATTGGATGGCGCCAGCTTCCATCGAGCGGGTTCAGGGTAGAAGGTTGGAATTTAGGCAAGGACACTTGTCGGTTACCCAAGATCAGGTGTGGGACGCTTTCGTAGACATCACTGCTGACGGTGGTGTAACGTGGTCCAGGTCCCAGACGGTGCCGTACGATAGGGGGAGATGGGGGCAGTTCAGTGGGGTAATACAACCATCGCTCTGGGAGTCCTCAGGTGGGAAGGTACATATGCTCCTGAGGAGTATGTCAGAATTCTTGTTCAGAAGTGACTCTTGTGACTTTGGGAGGACGTGGTCGGAGGCGGCGTTGACAGATATACCAAACCCCAACTCTGCCGTGGACGTTGTTGATTTGGGAGGTGGTCTATTGGCTCTCGTGTTGAATCCGACAAAAGGTAATTGGACGCAGAGGACTCCTCTTACTGCCGCATTCTCAAGGGATAACGGGATCACATGGGACAATCCTGTCATAATCGAGGATAACCCTATGGGTAGTTACAGTTATCCTGCAGCTGTGCCCTGGCCGGAAAAAGGCTTCGTGGTGTCGTACACCTGGAACAGGGCACGGATCGCTTGTGTCGGGGTGAAGGTGGATTCGTCCCAGAAAGACGTGAAAGCAAAAGTCGTTAGTCTTTAATGGAGGATTGAGCCATGGTGGACAAGCTATTTGACTGGGAAGCTCTGCACATGGCAGGTTGGGACACCGAGAGAAAATGCTGGTGTCAAGTCATCGATTTGGATGTGTTGAATAACAACGTAGGGTTGCGTACTGGTGATGTTGCCTTCTGGCGTAACCTGAACAAAACCCAACTCAAACTAGGTGACTTATGTGTTGACATCACGTAGCCATAGTGGTATGTTATTCCCAGATAAAGATTGCGGGATCGACTAGTCCGGTCTAAGTCACAGGGCTCATAACCCTGGATCGCTGGTTCAAATCCAGCTCCCGCTACCAGCTTGAATCGAGGTAATGCGATGAAGGAAAATAGGTTCGAGTACGTCAAACTCCCCATGTTAATAGCCCTCGGCGGCGGCGTCTCTGAAAAACCCAACAAGGATGAAATTAGTCTCGCCGCCCTGAAGGGTATACATTCTACCTACCAGAGTACTCCTGAGTCATATTGGAGGCAAATAGCCTTATCTCGTGGCGTGGTTGACCAGGTCACGATAGATAAGATGAAAACTCTGGCTTACGCTCACGAATGTATGGTAATGTCGTATGACGTGATTGCTCTTCATAAGGGTGTGGTCGTTCATGTGAGGGACACCCGGCTGGTAGAAGCTCTCATGAGGACGGATGTCGATGCGGCGGTAGGGGACATGAAGATGCCTTTCCCCATCGTTGAACTGGCGTTCCCGAGTGGGTTATCTCTTGATGGTGTCCACGAGGTCACTGGATGTCTTATGGTCGACATGGACGAGATCAAGATGGAAAGGGAATTCAAGAGTATGAATGCTGAATCCGTCGATGAGTGCATGCTCTTGTCGAACAAGAAGGCAAAGTACATCATCATGAGTGCCATCAAGAAGATGGGTGACGATACTCCAGCAGACGAAATACTGTTGAAGTTTGGACCTGACGAGATGATAGACAACCTGCCGATGTCACCAGATATGAGTGACGTTGAGAAGGTTGCTATATCTAAGTTAGCGAAGCTAGCCTGCTCCCTTTTCCTCTATCTCCAGGGGGTCGAGAGGGATAAGACGATGTTGCCGATTCAGTACAGCAAGGAGATGACCCACGGGATGCCGGCCAACCTGGCGAGGCTCGACAAAAAAAGGGGGCGGTATGTTATAAGGGACATACTCCCGAGTCCACACAGGCTGGCTGCAAACCACGGTGGACATCATGCATCTCCCGACATCCATTGGAGGAGAGGACACATGAGGGTTCTCCGGGACGAGAGGTTCAAGAGAAATCCCGATAACTCCATCAAGTCGGTGTGGGTGAGACCATGTCTGGTAGCCACAGGGGAGGATGAGGAAGTCACGGCGGAGAGGGTGTTGGAATGTAGGGAAGCGTAATGTTGGGCTGTTCTGATTAGAGGACCTAAGATGAACCGTATGGTTGGGCAGGTTTGCACGGTAGAAGTGGGCATCGCTGCCATAAAAGGTAATGGGGTAAAATGTCAACGGCGAGCTGTCCTCGAAATCACCGAACGAGGAATACATAGCGGCTGGAGATGTGCACTACATGCCACTGACTGGAAAGATGAGAATGGCCAATTCCATATCTCTGTGTACAACGACTTCAATATGATTCCTGGTCTGTTGCCCAACACCTCGAAATGCATCAACAACGACCCAGGAGCACAACTGAGGAAAATTGACCGTGAGTAAGACCAATAGCATAACCAGACACACCACCAGTAGTACGTCTAGAGCCAATTGTTCGGTGCGTTGGTGGTACATCGCCCGTGTCAAGAACAGCTCCGGAATACATGAAGTCTTCTATTCCACGACACGCCCCGTGGTAGGGTTAACGTGTCCCGGAGTGGCTGCACCGAACCAAATCGTCGGATACAGGCGCGAGTTGGCGTACGAGTGCCAGGAGGCATCACATTGAGCGTGAGTGTTGATCAACACGTCGTGTGTGACATAGAGTTAAATAAGCAATGTGAGCGTCATAAAGAAGCGATATGCCTGCACGCACAAAGGCATGCGCCATTGACATTTTGTGGAGTTCATGCTGAGTGTAACTACGCTCCGCGAGGATATTGGCAAACGTGTATTGTACATAAGAGGAAAATTGTATGACCGATACCCCTAAGTTCAAGGTTGTTAAGAGATTGGCGGGAAAGCAGAGGATTAACTTTGAGAAGAAACTTCTGCAGTCAGCGGGTGCCAGGAACGTGATCCATATGATAGCGACGAAATCTCTTCCGAAGAAGGATTTCTGGAGTTGGGTGATCCAGGAGTACAAGTGTAAAAAGCCGTCGTACGATTTCTTCAGCGGGGAAATTAGGGACAACGAATAATGAACTTGTTCGGGATAGCGTTAGGTGACAGGATATGCCCAAAGTGCGGGTTGAAGCTCGTCGCTAAGTTCTGCTTGAGCCCCAGATATTGTAGCAATGAAGAGTGCATCCATTCTTTGGCTTTCCAGTGGATGGACGTCTCGGATACAAAGCTAATAAGACGCATCAAGAAGTTCTTCAATGGCATTAAATGCTATATCAAGAACCGGTTCATCGATCGGATACACATAGTTAGGCTCGGACTCAAGCCTGGACGTTGGTGCGACGCCGACGAAAGAATGCTCCTGGCTATGATGTCACTCTTAGTGGAATTTGTCGAGAAAGAGGCGGAATTTACGAATCTTGCGATGGAAGCCGATGTCGAGAGTGGATATTACGGATTTCCAATAACTGACGAGATTAGGGCGGATTCTGAAAAGCAGGCGAGTCAGGCAAAAGAAATACTTGAGATATATAGGTGGTGGAAGAACTATCCCAGCAGGATAGAGGAGATTAAAAAGAGTGTGCATCCGTGCACAGGTTCTTTGGAAGAGGATATTGGCAACATCAATCGCTCGTCCATATTGAGCAGAGTGTTGACGAGTCATAGTTGGGCATTGGAGGATAAACTGAATGTGGAAACCCGGGACATGCTCCATCGCCTTGTGGAGATTAGGGGGAAGTTGTGGACGTGAAGGGGAAACCCGTATAAGATTTCAGATTTCTGCAGAAAAGTGTTGCTTTCACACACAAGATGTCGTATATTGTCCACTGAAAGATCGAGGAGTTGTAAACATGAGCCTTATTGTAGCAAAGACAGCGGCAGTCGCAAAGGGTACGGTGAAAGCCGGAACCCTAGCGGGGTCGTCTGCCTTTGACGCATAAGGAAGACGGATTTGCAAAAAACCCCGCAGCGATGCGGGGTTTTTTTTTGCCCATGTACCGACACCTGGGTGGCTGTGAAGCGAGATTACTGGCAGGGATGCCTGTTCAAGTGTTTGTGGAGCCTTAAGTGGTGTGACTCTCGGGAGAGCTCGAGCAGGCTCGATTGGCTCAGTTGGTAGAGCGTCGCCCTCACATGGCGAAGGTCGCTGGTTCGAGTCCAGCATCGAGCACCAGATTTTGGATGGAAGCGTAGCTCAGTTGGCAGAGCACCTGACTCTTAATCAGGGGGTCGTGGGTTCGAAACCCGCCGCTTCTACCAGTTTTTCAGCAGATGCTGAAAGTATGTGGTTCATTGAAAACTGAAGAGCGTTTTGGGTGCATAGCTCTAATTGGTAGAGCAGCGCACTTTTAATGCGCGGGGTGTGGGTTCGAATCCCACTGCACCCACCATTTTTAGCCTAACCAAGTAGCGTGGAGCTTGGTGAGCGGCACACGGAAGTCTAAACACACGCAATCGACGTGGGAGCTCAGAACTTCTGCGGGACACCGAGGTATCCGGTCAACCCGCATCCGTGTGACGGGGCGTTTCTGGGGCCATAGCTCATTTGGCTAGAGCACCTGGTTTGCATCCAGGGGGTGGTGGGTTCGACTCCCATTGGCTCCACCAGTTTTCGGGGGTATAGCTCATCGTTGGTAGAGCGTCTCGTTCGCAACGAGAAGGCGGTCGGTTCGAGCCCGGCTACCTCCACCATGTTCCGGGGGATTAGCTCAGTTGGTAGAGCGCTTGAATGGCATTCAAGAGGTTCGAGGGTTCGACTCCCTTATCCTCCACCATTTTTGTTGTAACGCCGTCATAGCTCAGTTGGCAGAGCAGCTGATTTGTAATCAGCAGGTCGGGGGTTCGATGCCCTCTGGCGGCTCCAGTATTTTTTGCGAGCGTAGCCTAACGGTTAGGCATCTGCCTTCCAAGCAGACCCATGCCGGTTCAACTCCGGTCGCTCGCTCCATTGTACAGGTTCCAGAAGGTCGGGTTCGAGGTCCGACACTCTGCGGCTAGAAACGGGAGGCGTGGTGTGGCTGGAATAATTGCCAGCCCAAGAGGAAGGAAGCACGCTGGAACTTTGATATGGGCGGTTAGCTCAGTTGGTAGAGCGTCTGGTCTACACCCAGAAGGTTCGGGGGTTCGAGCCCCTCACCGCCCACCATGTTTGCACCAGTAATTCAGTGGTAGAATGCCACCTTGCCGAGGTGGACGTCGTGGGTTCGAACCCCACCTGGTGCTCCATTGTCGCCACCGTAGCTCCAATTGGCAGAGCGGCTCATTCGTAATGAGCAGGTTACCGGTTCGACGCCGGTCGGTGGCTCCATTCAGTGCGTCAAGCCTACGTAGCTCAGTTGGTAGAGCACGTCCTTGGTAAGGACGAGGTCGGCGGTTCGATCCCGCCCGTAGGCTCCAGTTGTAATGGATAATAAATGTTCTTTAATGAGCCTTTATTGAGTCTAAAGGATAATATATGTTCTATTACCACTGTAACAAACTACAACCATTTTGTTGTATTGTGTTACGCAGAAATTGTGCGACCGTAGCCTAGTTGGTCAGGCACCACCTTCCCAAGGTGGCTTCACACGGGTTCGAATCCCGTCGGTCGCTCCATTCATGAATATTTTCGGTAGGCATTTCCAACCTTTGTTGATATAATGGTACAAAATGAAGAGCACACGGGACATAAGGATTGAGATCGAGAGTCACGACTGTGGTCGGCGGGAGATATGCAAGGACGACGAACCAATTCGTCTCAGGTGTGGTTGGAAGTGTCTTGGGTGTGGGAGGAGATGGTCAGTTCGGTTGGATGCAATGCAGAGGGATGTGGCGAACGGAGACTTACTACTACGCATGCGTGGTGTAATGAGGACCGACCCATTCTCACCTAATTAGAGTTAGAGTCAGAGTCAGTGACAGGACGATGTTTGACAGTTATTAGAAAGGATTGTTGAAAATGCTAAACGAAACGATATGGATGCCTGACAGGGATGTGTTGGCAAAAAACTTGACGGTTGTCATGGGTAAGCTTGAGGTGCCAGCCAACTACATGGTTCTGGACATAGAGACTACAGGTTTCAGCCCGGTCAAGGATGACATATGGCAGTTTGGCGCCTTCACCTCGATGGATGGAAGCTGCAAACACGCCCAGGGAGTAGCCTTTCATATCGCCCTACCAGATGACAGGTTGAGAAGAGCTACGTTTGAGATAGGGTTGAGAGCAGACCGGCTGGTCAAAACCGGTATGAGTCAAGAGGAAGCTCACGAGAAGGGTTTTGAGGACTTCAAGAAGGAGCTTGCTGAGAAGGGGAAGGACGCCAAGACTCAGATCGGCATCGTGGTGGAAGGTGTCAAGAAGTGCGTCACCAACGGATGGCCATTGGTTGGTCACAACTGCATCAACTTTGACTTGCCGTTTGTGGTAGAGACATGCAAGAGATTCGGGATCGAGTTCTCAACTCCCACCAGGTGTGTGGTTGACACAGGAACTATGATCAAAGCCGCCAAGTTAAAGATTACAATCGGCGACGGTGAGGATCTGATCAGTTTCTACCGTAGGGTGAATAATGTAAGGGCGAAGGGTTGCTATTACAATCTCGGGGAGTTCTGCGTGCAGGCGTTCCAGCTCACCCAGAAATATGGTGTGGATGTGGGCAAGGCACATGATGCGGGCTACGATTGCTACTTGACTTCATTGGTTCTAAGGGAGTTGGTAGATTGGGCGAAAGGTAACGTTACGCTCTCTGGCAGCTGTTGAACGGGCCCAGAAAAAAGTCCGTATCTTGCACCACACTAATGGTTAGCATTCTTGTCCTGGTTGAAGTCTGACGTTTCGACGGGCGACTAGCTCAATTGGGAGAGCGACAGAACGACATTCTGTAGGTCGCAGGTTCGATTCCTGCGTCGCCCACCATTAAGGAGATCATTCATGTTATTAGTTAAGAGAACTATTTGCCTTCGACGACGAGAGTGCGACGGCTGGAAGAACAGTTTAACATAGGTTCCTGGAAGTCGATAGAAGAATAATTAATGAGGCTGGAATATAAGCTTTTGGCAAAGTCTCCAAGGAGGATGACATGAGTCTTTGGGATCAAATTTTGATATGGCTGAGACTAAAATCCAAGAAGAAAATCAAGCAGTCGGTTTATCCTACCAAACCATCAGAGGTGAAGGGATATGGTCCGTGCAACGCATGGTATATGGTGAATCCAGAGGTTTTGGGGGACGCCCTGGTCGAAGCCAAGTGTAACACTACCATTGTAGAGTTTTTGGGATGGGCTGCAACGAGTAAACATGAAGATATTGCGTCCCTGAAGGAACCTTGGAAGAAATTCATTAAGGCGATGCGTGATCGGAAAATTATGGTGTATTGCATCTTGGTGAACTGGACCAAAGGCAAGAAATTGAACGGAGATTCGGGGACGTCTATTTGTGATATCAAATACGGTTCGGATTGGTTCATTTCAGCGTATGACATCGTAGCAGGAGAAGGCGTGGATGGCGTTTGTTTGGAGGCGTGTTCGGAGTGGGCTGACGCCAATCAGTCTTGCACCAGCAAAGCTCAAGGTTTTGTGGATTACGTGGCAAAGAACTGGACGGGGTTGAAGGGATGGAACAAAGGATCCAGACCGCAATCGGCGCCAGCAGGATACTGGTTGAACTACCATATAAACCACGCACAAGCAGAAGGTCCTGCAGGTTGCATTAATACTACGGACACCAGCAATGTATTGAGGGAAATCAACGCTGGCGGGGATTTGGCTGGTTTGGCTGATCCGTCCAAGCTTGAAGCGTGTGCCAGAACGATACGCAATTCGGGAAGAGGTTTTATTTACTTCGGGTTCGGTCACACGACGATCGACACCGAGGCGATAAAGGCTCTCGGTAAAGTGTAGTTGCAATACAAAGTTGTAGTTGCAATACAAAGTTGTGTTTATAAACAAGAACGCCCTCCCTTTCGGGGAAGGCGTTCTTTGCAACATACTCTAAGCAGTGTTAAGACTTGATCAAACGGCACCCGCCACCCGCTTTTGTTCTATTCTGCTTTACTGTCGCATCCAGAACCGCTTCAAGAGCGTTTGTAGCTGGAATCACAACTGCTGGCACGGAGATATTTGACGCCTTGGGGATGATTCTATTCATCCATCTGGGGGTTTTGTGCATGCTAACTAGGATAGCAACTACAATCAGGATCGCAGCGACGATCGTAATGGTAACGAGCCATTTTTTCATATCGTGTCTCCTTTCCGATATATTTCTTTCTTGTCGGGGAATATCCTCTGTTGGTGTATAATGTTCCCAACGAAGTTCCAGATTGGTGCTTGGGGACGTTGGGGTAAAAAGCCTGCGGCGGTGCTTCCAGGAGACCATGGAACGGAGGAATACAGCATGTCTAAGAAATCATCCCATTTCAGCACCACAGTTCAAAATTCAAATACGCCCTCACCTGTGAACACAGAACTATCGAAGTTGGAACTGGAGCGAACACAAGCTTGGATTAAGAATGATCAAGCCAATGCAGCTAGATCTTTGATTGCCTTGGAAATGGATAAGAAGCATCTTGCCATCCTGGAATTGGAACAGGTCGTGGGGTTGAGGATTGAGTCGGCGCGTAGGAATATAGAAGTGCTCCTCAAAGTGCATTCGTCTGGTCACGGAAATGAAGAATCAGCTGAGCTTGTCGTGAGTATGCTCAATAAAAACCTTGCATTACTAGATGCGTCGCAGATCAGCCTGCCCCCTGATAAAAAATAGTTTATTGACAGTCGACCTGGTTAATAGAAGCGACTTTTGATAGCCTTATCTTTTACTTGTAAAAGGCGTCTAGTTTGTTGTATAATCGTCGCCATGTCAACTCGCACCATATTCGTAGACATAGACGGCACCATGACCGATGAGCCAGACAAATCTTGGGGTTCACCCAACCTGGAAGTAATAGACCGTGTCAAGCAGCTCATCAAAGACGGCTGTGAGGTGGTTGTATGGTCGGCTGGCGGAACGGAATATGCTAAAGAGTTCGCCGAGAGATGTGGCATTAAGGCCAGCGCATGCATAGGGAAGCCATGGATAGCGATAGATGACAAGAGCGAAATCAGGACGGGTGGCTTGTGGGTTATGTCGCCCGACCACTTTCTTCAGATAAATTTGATGGATGCAATTCGTTAAACTCAACAGGAGTGCAGATATGAATAACGCAATAGTGGTCAAGGGACAGTCGCACAATGAGAATGTGATTTTGGCTTGGGATACCATCTTAGCCAAGTCATCTGATGAGGTGAAGAGCCTTGGCTTGGACGTCTTGCTTGAATTCCCCATCAAAAGTATCGGAGTCTTCGTCGAAGTCGGGGGTGTGGCGGAGATGGAGATAGAACTGTATGGCAAAATCGAGGATATCAGGTCGAAACTACCCACTTCTCTTGTTAATGAAATATATCTTACGGAACACTTGGAGGGCTCGCCTGCCACCACCATTTTTAGGTGTCCAGTGAGTAAGATGGAGATTGAGGCGTTCCCGCCGTATGCTCAGAACCAGAATGTCGAGGATGGTGACGATCAGATAGTAGAAGATACGAAATAAGAACCAGTTAGGCTTGAAAAACTGGTGATGCGAATATGGAAACAATCAAAAAATATATAGAGGAGCCAGGATAATATGAAAAAAATTAAAAAAGTAATCGAACAACCTTATGAGACTTATCATTCGGGTGAAATAATTTGCAAACAATATACTAATTGTCATTTCAAATTTAAAGATGGATTTGAATGTGCTATTGATGGGGACGGTATTATTTGGATTAAACAAAAGACAGATAAATACTTTGATAGACCATGTATGAAATATTGTTTTACCGAAATTAAAATGAGAGACGAAAATATTGCAAAAATTGTCTTAGAAAAATCTTGCTAAATTCAGGATAACGAAACCATTACTAAAAGAGCGGAGAATTACTAATATGAACATATATAGTGACGATAAGATTCTTAAATACAATAACAAAATGGCATCAGTTGCTCACTCAAAATATCTATATCTAATAAAAAAAGCAAGAAATCTTTGGAAAAAACATGGACAAAAAGATGATAGTGGAAATCTAGTTATGAAATCATCCAAAATGAGTAAAATAGCTCTAAATCTTCAAGAAAAAATTGACCAAGCTAATGCCGAAGAACTTAAATATTTATTGAGTGGACGTATTGTATGGCAGGGAATGGTCTAAAAATAGTCGCTTACATCCCCGACACTAAAGATGTCGGGGTTTTACGCTTCTATAATAAAAGAGAATGGAGGAGAGAATGTCGCCGAAACCCATCAAGAAGATAATTAGGCAAGCCAGTGTAGAGAAGACTCCGATGTCCTTTTTGCAGGAAGCGTCTGTAAACCAAGAGCGGTTTATCAAGGATAATCCCCAGCTAGAGCTTCTTGGGAATCAGATAATGGAGGCATGCACCGAGCCGGGGCATTACGAGAGGGACATTCGGTTTGCTGAGGACGTTTTAGTAGATCTCAGGGAGAGCGTAGCGAAGCTGGAGAGCGAGTTGTCAAGCATCAAGGGCGAGAGGGCAAAGTACATACCGCACTGGATAGAGAGCAAGAAGCGCGAGATACTCAAGGTGGAGCAGAGATTGATTTATCTAAAGGGGTTGAATGACAAGCTGGCGGACGCTAAGCAGCAGGATGTCGTACCTGAAGATGAATACAGGATGAGCACGGAACTCGAAAAAAATGAAACGGTCCACGAGTAGCGTCCTGGACCTGCATGGTGTGAGACACCATATGGTACGTGGGCAATTAATCAAGTTTATCGAGAGTTTGTGGGGGTCGAGTGTAAAGGTGGAGATAATCACGGGGCACAGCGAGAGCATGAAGCTTGTGGTTAAGGAGGTTCTCGACGAGTACGGATTGGATTGTCAGGAGGGAGACTTGTCGGGACTCAACATGGGTATGATCAGAACTGAGATTTGATTATCCGTCTTGCCTAAGTTGCCGGCGACAAGGGCATTAGACGGCGGAGGCAGGTAGCTTAATTGGAAGAGCAGCACCTAAAGCTGGTGTAGGTGCGGGTTCGAATCCCGCCCTCCTCTAACTGGAGCATCATGAAAAGAATAAGTAGAAAAAAAGACACTTTGGGCAAGATTAAGAAAGCTTTCAAGAAGGGTAAGATCGAGATTGCCAGCCAGACCAGGATTTTGGAGTTGATACCATGGGTCGACAAGGTTCTGGTCGGATTGGGACATCCTGAAGCTTTGGTAACAGACGAGTCGATGGTTAGGGACTTTATGGATGTGTGGAGTAAGCGTCCTAAGAAGATCAATATCTGTGGTTTGTTGGTACCCGCCGCCACACTCATAGTTGATGTCGCCCAAATGTTGAAGGACAAGGACGGGTGATTCCGCTCGACCATCAGATCGTTGTGATCAGGTTTGTGGATTATCGCGACATATACGACGGGGGCAACCAGCCCCTTGCCATGCGGGTTAATTACATTGATGGAGACTTGGCGGGATTTGTCTGTCTCAATGGCCAGGACAAAGACAACCTGGTTTCGATCTTGCGCTCCGAGGGGCTGTACCATCCCGATTCTGTTGCGGTCTTCACTGGAGCCGTCCCGGAGGATGCATATACTTGGTTGGAGTGGAGTGAGGTTGACGGAAACAAGATTTGTGGGTTAAAGAAGGTCGGGACGACACCTGTTATGAACAAGAGTCATGAATTTCAAGGTGGAAATCCCGATAGTTCCAGAAGGATCTCAGAAACTCCTCACGATTTTGATGACTGAAAATGAGGCATCTGTGGTGTTTAACGAGTTGTGTTCGGAAAGCAAGTACTCGTCAGATCCAGTGACTAAAGAGTTCTCGAAGAAGCTGCGTGACGCCATAAAGACTATGGCTTTGAAGCCTCTGGATGTCACTCCTGGACAAAGACGTTCATTTTAGGCTTGTGGCGCAGCAGTCTGCTGAGCTTGTTCGTATCCCGCCAAGCTCCTCTCCACGACGCTGTAGATCATGTTCAGCATCACAGCGACTTCTCCGTTGCCAGTGCCACCCCTGTAGCCTATGAGGGCTGGGTTCAGCTCGTATGAGTCCGTGGGATTGCCCGCTTCATCCTTCTTCACTCTGAAGATATCAGTGACGTAGTTGGCTAGGAACTTCTTGGCGTCCGCCAAGAACCTTCTCATTGTCTCTGTGATTTCTGCCCCTCGGTTCGGGTCACCCAGTACCTTGTCAGCTCTTGATCCCGGCGGGAGGTTCTTTAGGTACTCCCTCATCTGCGCGAGTGTAGCGGAGACGGGTTCGAGTAGGACTTTGTCTGCACTGAGGCTTTGAATCTGCTGGTGCATCTGTTGCACGACCTTCTCTGGAGAGAAGTACTTGTCTGGCTTCGGGGGGTTCTCGATCGGATCCACAGGTGTGAAGGGATGAACTGTCGGATGCTTCGCTGCGGGTCCCATAAGCTGTTCAGTCTGCAAGCGCTTCTTTTCTGCAAGTTCTATCTCTTTCTGTCGTGCCTTAGCTTTTGCCTCACTGTGCACACTGAGCACAGATCGTATTTTGGCTGCTATTTCAGGAGTGAGATTTCCGACTGTTGCTCCACCTTCCACCTGGTTGATGATGGATTCAGCGGCTGCCTTGTTATTGAACCACAGCCACACGAAGGAGTCGATCACGTCCTTTTCCTGGGAGATAACCCCACTTCTGATGTCTTCCGCAATCTCC
>Ga0307379_10004066_pt1 | contig 21018 bp, 22 predicted proteins | sample UN2MG_FD_202237 | JGI IMG/M metagenome (GOLD analysis project Ga0307379, IMG submission 202237) | Soil microbial communities from Risofladan, Vaasa, Finland - UN-2 | ecosystem: Environmental > Terrestrial > Soil > Coastal area > Acid sulfate soil | place: Finland: Risofladan, Vaasa | collected... | reverse complement strand
GCGGACGGCTTCTTCCTTGAAGGCCCGATCAAACCGCCGGCCCTTGTTCCCATTCTGCTTCGACATTTGCACCTCCTGCGATCAAAATCCTATCGCAGGACGTCTCCACTTTCGTCAGCAGGGTCCAGCGCAGCAACCTTACCACCCAGTGGAACAAACATCCGTGGCGGCTGTGGGGCGGCTGCGCTAGTGTCGCGCTGCAATTTGCTGGAGGGGCATATCATGGATTACAAACTACTCGGCCGCACCGGGATCAAGGTCTCGCAGCTTTGTTTTGGCACCATGTCCTTTGGCGGCGATGCCGATGAGGCAACTTCGGAGGCCATGTATGCCGCATGCCGTGGGCGTGGCATCAACTTTTTCGACTGCGCCGACGGCTATTCTAAGGGCAAGGCCGAAGCGATTTTAGGCCGCCTGATGGCGCATGAGCGCGACGATCTGATCATCACCACCAAATGCTTCAACCCGATGGGTCCGGACATCAACGCCTCGGGCGGCAACCGGCGCCACATCATGCGTGCCGTCGAGGCCTCGCTGAAACGCCTCGGCACCGACCGGGTCGAGGTGCTGTTCATGCACCGCTGGGACACGACCGTGCCGCTGGAGGAGACCCTGCGCGCCTTGGAGGACCTGGTCCGCGATGGCAAGGTGCTGCATCTCGGCGCCTCGAACTACTCCGCCTGGCAGATCGCCAAGGGCCTGGGCATCTCCGAGCGGCGCGTGTGGGCGCGGTTCGACGTGATCCAGCCGATGTACAGCCTGGTCAAGCGCCAGGTCGAGAGCGAAATCCTGCCATTGGCCCGCGCCGAGGGGTTGGGTGTGATCACCTACAGCCCGGTCGGCGGCGGCTTGCTATCGGGCAAATACGGCCCCGACAAGCGGCCTGAGGCTGGGCGGCTGATGACCAACAAGGAATACACCGCCCGCTACGGCGAGGATTGGGTGTTCGAGACGGCGGGCAAGTTTGCCGCCCTCGCCGCCCAGCGCGGCCACCACCCGGTCAGCCTGGCGGTGGCCTGGGCGGCGGCCAACCCCGACGTCACCTGCCCGATCATCGGCGCCCGCGACCTGACCCAACTGGGGCCATCGCTGGAGGCGCTGAAGATAGAAATGACGCCGGAGTTGAGGGCTGAAATCTCGTCGCTTGGCCGCACGCCACCGCCTGCAACGGATCGGTTGGAGGAAGCACGCTAGTAGATCGAATCCGACATTCCGATCCCGGAATATCGACTCGAACCACTATCTATCTCTTTGTGATGGCGCAACTTTTCTCGACCAAAGGCCCGGCTTTCGCCGGAACCTTCCGTCTCGGTCGAACCACTAGGACGGGTCAGACTTACTTTACCCTGACGGTGCCGCCTGCCCGCCCAATCTCCGCGCCCAAGGTAGACGCGTCGGGAACGAGGTAGACGATCAAACTCTCCTGGCGCCCGCGCACATCGATCTCCCGGGTCTCGAACAGCTCCCCCGGCACGCCAGCGGCTTGCATCACGGCCTGCGAGGCCACGAGTTGTACGCCGAAGGCCTTGGTCGCCGCCTCGAGGCGGCTGGCGGTGTTCACGACATCGCCGACCGCGGTCAGGCCGCTGGTCTCACCGTAACCCATATTGCCGACGATCGCCTGGCCGCCATGCAGCCCGATGCCCATCCGCAGAGGCTCAGGCAGATCATGCTCGAGCCCCTGGTTGAGCTTGGCCAGCGCGTCCGCCATATTGCGTGCTGCCGCCAGCGCCGCTCGGCTCGCCTCACCCGGCCCAGTATCGAGCCCGAACAGCGCCATCACGCCATCGCCGACAAACTTGTCGACATAGCCGCCCGCCTTGGTGATCGCTGGACCCATGGCGGCGAAATAGCGGTTGAGCAGGAACACCACGTCATAGGGCAGCCTCTGCTCCGAGAGTGCGGTAAAGCCACGCAGATCAGCGAACAGCACCACGATTTCCCGTTCCTGGCCTTGGTGATTGTCCGCCCCCCGCCCGATGACGCGCGTCGTGGTTGCCGGTGCCAGTAGCGGCACTACCGTGCAGTCCTGGACCGGCCTGACCTGACAGGCCAGACGCACGTTGTCGGCGGCTCCGATGCGGGCCAACACTTTTGCCTCCTCGGCACTTGGTGCCGGCAACTCCGCCAACCCCGGCCCGACGCTGACCCGGCAGGTCGAGCAACGCCCGCGACCGCCACAGACCGAGGCATGAGGGATCCGGTGCTGGCGGCTGGCTTCCAGAACCGACGTCCCCTTTAGAACCATCACCCGCTCGCCGCCCGGATAGGAGACCTGAACCAAGCCAAGGCGGCGGCGAAGCTGGTGGCGCAACGGGCGCAGCAGCACAGTGATCAGCAGCAGGCCCGCAGCAACCGTCAGGAACCAGTTCTCGAGCCAACTGAGAAAGGCAAATTGGTCATTGCCGGTCTTCTTGGTCTCGACCATGAGCTGCTCGAGCCAACCCGGGTCGGCCGCCAGGTGGAGGATATCACGGCCAGCAACCCAGATGCCGGCAAGCGCCGCCGCCGGCAGCAGCAAGGCAGCGGACAAGGCAAGCCATTGCAATCGCCGATAGCCCGGCTTCAGGCGAAGCCACTGATGCAGGCCGATCACGCCGTGGCCCCAGACGATTAAAAGCAGGGCCATTTGCTTGTATATCAATACCGGTGCCAGCACGAAAAAGGTAGCAAGTTCCGCCGTATAAGTATCCTCTTGCCCGTAGAGTTCGTGCGCCAGGCGGGTGTTGAACATGTGAGCGAAAAGCAAAATCGGGATCGAGAGCCCAAGCACCAGCTGACTCCAGTCGACCGCGCTCAGGCGAAACGAGCGCCTCTGATATATTGCCCAGAGCGCCAGCAGCATATGGACGAGGAGCGCGCCATAGAGCACCAGGGCGCCGACTGGGGTGCGCCAGATCAGGAGAAACCAAGCGCGTCCAGCCTCTAGCGCCTCCAGGGATATCAGGCCGAGCGCGTGGTTGAGCAGATGGGTCAGGACGAAGGTGAAGAGCACCATACCGCTGGCCAGCCGGATCCGCCTAGTCATGGTTTGGCCCTCCAAAGTCGCACGGGCGCTGCGATCCCGGCCCGCAAAACGATCAAGGCTTTGGCTCAGGCGTCGCAACTCGGGATCGAGACAGGTCTCATTGTTTGAGCTTTGCGCATCACCGGATCACGGGCAAGGCCTGTGGCATCATCCTGCGGCTGATGACCGACCGGGAAAACACCGCGCTAAGGCGGAGACTGGATATTTGAGTCGGCGGGCAAATTCGCCTCCTTCAGTGCCTTGATTTCGGCCCGGGCCAGTTCGTCGGCGCGCTCGTTTTGCTCATGGCCGGCATGGCCTTTGATCCAGGCCCATTTAACCTGATGGCGGGCCTGCGCCGCATCAAGGCGCTGCCACAGATCCACATTCTTCACCGGCTTTTTCGCCGCGGTCTTCCAACCGTTTCGTTTCCAAGCATTGATCCAGCCGGTGATGCCATCCATCAAATACTTCGAATCCGTGACCACCGTGACAGCACTCGGTCGCTCCAGGATCTCCAGCGCGGCGATGGCGGCCATCATCTCCATGCGATTGTTGGTGGTCTCGGGCTCGCCGCCACCAAGGTCACGCGCCTTTAGCAACGTCGTGCCCTCCCAGGCCTCCATAACCACGCCCCAGCCGCCGGGACCGGGATTGCCGGAGCAGGCGCCGTCGGTATACGCGAATATCTCGGCCGCCATCTTCAAGTGCTCCGCCGAGCCAGGATATGCATCATGCCGCCCTCGCTGCCGTCGTAACCGACCCCCGGATTGACGGTGATTTCCACGACCGGAAAACCCGCGTCGCGCAGCAGGGCTTCGATCTCGGCTTGGCCGAAAAAGGTATAGCGCCGGCCCAACTTGTCCCGGCTCTCGCCGGCGCCCTCTTTCAGTCCCAAGTAAAGCCAGCCCTCTGGCACCAGCGCCCGGTGCAACCGCGCCAGATGACCCTGCATGGCGTCGCGGGTGTCGTGCAGCAGGCAGAACGAAGCCCAGATACCGCCATGCAGGCCATCGTCATCCAGCCCGTCGAACTGCACGACCCGGACCTCGATGCCGTAGCGCTGCTGGGCTTCAGCCGCGAGGCCTGCCGAGCCGTCGAGTGCGCTGACCCGGAATCCACGCCCGCCCAGCGCATGTGCCGCCCAACCCGAACCGCAGCCAAAATCCAGCACCGAAGTTCCAGGCGTCAGCCGCGCGACAAACCGCGTCAGCCAAATCGGTTCTTCTGGTTCAGAAGAATATGTGGCATAGGCCGCGGCCTCGCCGTCGTAGAACGCCAGTGTCTCGCTATCGCCGGTCAAATTGCACCGCCTATCACGACGCCTCGCGCAGGACGCGCGGTACCTTGAAACTGACATTCTCCTCGGCGGTGACGACCTGCTCGGTGGTCACGTCATAGCGCTCGCGGAACGCCGCGATCACCTGGTCGACCAGCACTTCCGGTGCGCTTGCGCCAGCAGTCAGACCCACCGTCTTGGCGCCTTCAATCGAACGCCAGTCAATATCGGCGGCGGTTTGCACCAGCATGGCGTAGGGACACCCGGCAGCGCTACCAACCTCGACCAGACGTTTCGAGTTAGACGAATTAGGTGCGCCGACCACCAGCAGCGCCTCGATCAGCGGCGCCATCGCCTTCACCGCCGCTTGGCGATTGGTGGTGGCGTAGCAGATATCCTTCTTCTGCGGGCCGATGATCTTGGGGAACCGCGCCGCCAACGCGGCAACGATATCGGCGGTGTCATCGACTGAAAGCGTGGTCTGGGTGATATAGGCGACCCGGTCTGGGTCGCGCGGCATGATCCGCCCGACATCAACAACGGTTTCGACCAGGATCACCTCGCCGGACGGAAGCTGGCCCATGGTCCCGACCGTCTCTGGATGGCCGGAATGGCCGATCATCACGGTTTGCAACCCATTGCGGAAATGACGCTCGGCCTCGAGATGGACCTTCGAGACCAGCGGGCAGGTGGCATCAACATAGATCAGATTGCGCCGCTCCGCCTCGGCCGGCACCGCCTTCGGCACCCCATGCGCCGAGAACACCACCGGCCGATCGGTGGGGCAATCATCCAGCTCCTCGACAAAGACCGCTCCCTTGGCGCGCAATTCGTCGACAACGTGCTGGTTGTGGACAATCTCGTGGCGCACATAAACCGGCGCACCCCATTTCTCGATGGCCAGTTCGACGATCTCGATGGCCCGGACGACACCGGCGCAAAAGCCGCGCGGTTCGGCGAGGTACAGGGTCAAGGCAGGTTTGTCGGTCATGCGCGTTCCTCCCCAGCACCAAATTGCGACCCAAACTGAAGGGCGGCAAGCCGGGCATAAAGGCCCCCCTTCGCCACCAATATATCATGCGTGCCTTCTTCGGCCACACACCCGTCAGCCATGACGCAGATCCGGTGCGCCCGGCGCACGGTGGCCAGCCGGTGCGCGATCACGATGGTGGTCCGGCCAGCCGTCAGCCGTTCCAGCGCCTCCTGTACCCGGGTTTCGGTCTCGGCGTCCAGCGCTGAGGTCGCCTCGTCGAGCAGAAGGATCGGCGCGTCGCGCAACATTGCGCGAGCGATGGCGATGCGCTGGCGCTGACCACCGGACAGCCGTGCGCCGCCCTCACCAACCGTCGTCTCGTAACCCTGTTTCAACGCGCAAATGAACTCATCGGCATTCGCCGCCCGCGCTGCCTCTTCGATCTCGACCCTAGTCGCACCGGGCCGGCCGAACCCGATATTCTCGGCCAGACTGGCATCGAACAGAAAGGTCTCCTGCGTCACCAGCGCGATCTGACGGCGGAGCGAGGAGAGCGTGACCCCGCGAATATCCTGCCCGTCGATGGCAATCACTCCGCGCGTCGCATCATGGAACCGCTCGATCAGCGCCAGCAGGGTCGACTTGCCCGCTCCGGACGGGCCGACCAGTGCGGTAACCTCGCCGGGCTGGGCGACCAGGTTCATCCCGTGCAGCGCCGGGGCCTGGCCATAGGTGAAATGGACGTCCTTGAGTTGAATCTTTCCCTCGGTAACCACCAACTCGGCGGCATCCGGCGCGTCCTCGATCTCGGTCGGGGCGTCGAGCACCGCATAGATGAATTCGACACCCGCCAAATGCTGGCGCAACTGGACTCCAAGCTGCGCCAGTCGGCGCACCGGATCGGCGGCCAGGAACAACGCGGTGACGAACGAGAAGAAGGTCCCGGCATCCATGGTCCCGCCGATCACCCGCCAGCCGCCATAGAGGATGACGGCGGCCGCCGCGATGCCTGCGGTTACCTCCATCAGCGGGCTGACCAGACCGCGCAGCGCGACGATCTTGTCGGTACGCTCGCGCGTGCCCTCGATCGCCGCACTCATGCGGCGGTGCATGGTACCCTCGAGGCGGAACGCCTTGATGATCCGGGCGCCGCGGATGGTCTCGCTCATCGCGCCGATAACCCGGGCCTGCATATTGACCTCGTCGCGTGATACCTTGCGCACGCGCCGGATCAGCAACGCGACACCGGCCAGCACCGCGGGCAGCCCAACCAGGGCGATCAGCGACAGCGTTACGTCCTGCCACAACATCACCGATGCCAGCACCATGACGCTCAGCAGATCGGCACCCAGGCGGGTGGCAACAAGATCCAGCGCCTGACGCGCAGCATTGCAGTTGATCGTGATCCGGGTGGTCAGCGCGCCGGTACCCTCACGCGCGTGAAACGCCATGCCCTGAACCAATACATGATCATATATCCGGGTTTGCAATCGGGCGACGACGCGGTTGCCGATGCGGCCCAGAATCACCGTCTGACCATAGGCCGAGGCACCGCGAACCAGGAAAATCATCACCACCCAGGCGGCGATCACCGGGACCATGCCGGGCCGGCGCTCGATGAACACGTCGTCGAGCACGCTTTCCATGACCAGTGCCACGGCACCACCGGTCACCGCAACGAGCGCCATCAGAACCAGCGCCACTGCATAACCCCAGCGGTGCTGCCAGGCATTCTCTGAGATCAGGCGGAACAGAAAACTGGCACGCTGGCGGCCGGTCAGTTGCGCGGCAAGTCTTTCGGCGAAGTCCGCGAACATGCCTCTACCGCCCGTCAATCAACCCCATGACGCATCGCAGGCGCCTCCGACGCGCAGAGTTATCCGATCCCGTGCAGCGATGCCAGCGCCTCGGTCTGGTCCGGGTGCAGGTTGTGGGCGCGTGGTTTGTGGAAAGATGAACGAGGCCTGGTCACAGATATTTGCCCGTTGGTTATGGTGAGTGAACTGCTGAAGTTGCCACTGAACCGTCAAACGTCACCGCGGCTTCGCTAAGCAAAAGACATGGCGATTGATTGCAAGAGGGGCTTTGCTAGATATTGAATTGTTGAAACGAACCCTGCCTTGGGCGATAGCATCGGGTAGCCCAGACAATCTGACAACAATCAATCCATTTCAGGAGTGCAGGCTTGCCGACGATGCGACCGACAACAATTGACGAGATGCGGCGCGGTATGCAGGGCTTCGCGACGGACGAAGGTGTGCGGCGCGGCCTCAGCTATATGCCCAGCGCCACGGATATCTTTATCTCGCCTTACGCGAAGTGCGGCACGACCTGGATGCAACAGATTGTGCACGGGTTGCGCGCTGGTGGATCCATGGAGTTTGACGAGATCACGGAAGTCGTTCCCTGGCTGGAACTTGCCTACGACATGGGAATTGATGTTAACGCACCCCAAGCCGCGCACCCGCGCGTCTTCAAGAGCCATCTTTCTTGGGACCAAATCCCGAAGGGCGGCCGATACATCGTCGTGTTTCGCGATCCGATCGATGCGATGGTCTCGTTATATCGGTTTTTTGAGGGTTGGCATTTCGAAACCGGCGCCATCCAGCTTTCTGACTTCGCGGAGTCTTTTCTGACGCGCGACGACGACCAGAGCTATTGGGGGCATGCATGCTCGTGGTGGCGGCAACGCGGGCGCAGCGATGTGTTGATGTTTTCGTTTGAGCAGATGAAGCGAGATCTAGCCGGCGCCGTCGATACGGTCGCTGATTTTATGGACGGGCAGATAGGCAGGGAGACGCGCAACCTGGCGACGCGTCAGGCAAGTTTTGAGTTCATGAAGCGTTACGGTGAAAAATTTGATGATCATCTGGTCAGGCAGACGCGAGATGCTGCCTGTGGGCTTCCGCCGGGCGGTGTATCAACAAAGGTTGCGCGTGGCGAAACCGGGCTCGGTGCTCCGCTCGTTACCCAGGAAATTCGCGTTAAATTTGCGGCAAGGTGGCGTGAAACGATGACCGACGAATTCGGATTGGCTTCATACAATGACCTGGTCCTCGAGCTATCGAGGTGAAGCTCTTCGGATCAACCGGCCGTGAGTCCAATCCCTACCCCGGCGCCGTCATCTCATGGGTTTCGAGCAGCCGCGCCAGTCGCACCCGCGCCTCGGGCAGGGCGTCACGTTCGAAGGCGGGGCAGGCCCAGCGCTCGAGGAAATAGCCGCTCATCCGCAGTGCCTCGCGCACTGCGCCGATGGTCGGCTGGCCTTGCCCGATCAAAAACCCCGGCAGCGGAAGCAGGACGTCGGCCCAGGCGCCGCCGGTTTCGCGGCAAACCGCCCGACCGGTGCGGGGCGAGACATAGGTCAGCTCTGTGGTCACCCCTGTCGCACCGCAACGGGTCAAGTCTAGCCCGAAACCCAGCGCCGCCAGTAGCGCCACCTCCCAAAGGGCGTAGCGGGCCGGCCAGTCCCATTCGCCCGCCGCCATCGCGTCGGCCAGCATCAGGGTCTGGTCGTAGATGTCCGGGTGCGGATCGCGCTCCGGCAGCAGGGTAACCAGCAGCGCACCGATGGCGTTCAACGCCCCCAGTGCCGCGCGGTCGGCCATGATCGCGGCTGCACGCGAGCGCACCGGCTCAATGCGGAAATTTCCCAGATGCTCGGACAACCTCGCCCGCCATTCCAGCGACAGCTGAGTGCCCGGCTGCAATACCGGCGACAGCTTGGTTCCCTTGCCGCCCTGCACCAGCCCGGAATGGCGGCCATGATCACGGGTCAGCGTCTCGATGATCGCGCTCGATTCGCCATGCGGCCGAACCGCCAACAGAATGCCCTCGTCGCGCCAGTCCATTCTTATCCCATCACTCCAATCCCGGGGCATCCAGCATATGCCGCCCCCGGGGGTCTTCAACCTCGATAACCCACAGGTCCGGGTCATAGCCACGCTGACGGGCCAACGCCGCATCAACCGCGGCCTCATCGGCGTCCTCGATCTGGGACTGCCAGCCGACCCTGCCATCAGGCCGATAACCGCGGGTTAAAAACGATGCCCGGCCATTCATTGTGGCGACTTTAACCGCAACCGCCCCAGCAGTCACATCGCCCTTGCGCGCCACATGGGCGTGGATACCCTCCAGCGACAGGCGCATCAGATAGGCCGAAACCCAAAGGCCGGTGGCAAGTCTAGCCATTGGGCCGGGTTGGCGATGGGCCTGCCCCCTCCCTAACCCTCCCCGCCTGCTTGTCAGAATCGGTGGGGGGAGGGGACTGCGTTGTGTGTGTTGCGAGGCTGGTCGACCCCTGCGCGGCCTGTCCCCTCTCCCCGCTGGGGGGAGGGTTAGGGAGGGGGTTAGCGGCGCCGCTCATCCGCGCCACACCTCATCCCCCATCCGAAAAATCCAGCCCCATCTCGCGGTAGCGCTCGGGCTCGTCCAGCCAGCCGGGGCGGAATTTTACTGTCAGGAACAAATGCACCGGGCGGCCCAGAAGTTTGGCGATATCGGCCCGGGCGTCGGCGCCAATCTGGCGGATCGTTTCGCCCTTCTTGCCCAGCACGATGCCCTTGTGGCCTTCGCGCGAGACATAGATGATCTGCGCGATCCGGGCCGAGCCATCGGCCTTGTCCTCCCAGCTCTCGGATTCGACCGTCATTTGATAGGGCAGTTCCTGGTGCAGCCGCAGCGTCAGCTTCTCGCGGGTGATCTCGGAAGCGATCGAGCGCAGCGGGGTATCGGCGATCTGATCCTCCGGGTAGTGCCAGGGGCCTTTGGGGAGATTCCCGGCCAACCAGCGGCGCAAATCGGCCACCCCATGGCCTTTCTCCGCCGAGATCATGAAGGTCTCGGTAAAACGCCGCCGCTGGTTCAGCTCGTTCGACAGGGCCAGCAGACGGTCGCGCTTGACCCGGTCGATCTTGTTGATGACCAGCGCCACCTGCCGGGTTCCTGGCATGTGGTCGCCCAACCCATTGATCATCGCCTGCACGCCCTCGGTCACGCCGCGATTGGCCTCGACCAGCACCAGCACAATATCGGCATCCTCGGCCCCACCCCAGGCTGAGGCGACCATTGCCCGATCCAGCCGCCGCTTGGGCGCGAACAGCCCCGGCGTATCGACGAACACAATCTGTGCCGCACCCTCGATAGCGATGCCGCGGATGCGGCTGCGGGTGGTCTGCACCTTGTGAGTGACGATTGAGACCTTGGCCCCGACCATGGCATTCACCAAGGTCGACTTGCCGGCATTCGGCTCACCGATCACGGCGACGAAGCCGCATCTGGTTTCAGCTCCGGCTGTAGCCTTCGCAGGTGTCTTAGCCTTGGTCATCATTGTCTCCGTCCAGCCCAAGCTGGGCCAGCAGCGCCCGGGCAGCACATTGCTCGGCCTGCTTTTTCGAGGTTGCCGCGCCGTCGGCGGTCTCGCCGGTTGCCAGCTTCACCTCGATAGTGAAGCGCGGCGCGTGATCCGGTCCGGCGCGTGTTGTGACCGCATAAACCGGCGGCGCCATCCCGCGTCCCTGGGCCCATTCCTGGAGCCGGGTCTTGGCGTCCATCGGGGCTGTGTCTGGCGCATCGATGCGGGCTTGCCAGCGCGCCACGATGAACCGCCGCGCCACTGCCATGCCGCCATCCAGAAACATCGCGGCGATTACCGCCTCCATGGCGTCGGCCAGGATCGCCTTCTTCCTGCGCCCACCACCGGTCGCCTCGGATCGGCCGAGACGGAGAAATTCGCCAAGCCCGATCTCAACGGCGATCTCGGCCAGCGTATCACGCTGGACCAACGCATTGAACCGCGGCGCCAGGGTGCCCTCGGCCTCGCCGGGGTAAGCCTCCAGCAGCGCCTCGGCGACAATCAACCCCAACACCCGGTCACCAAGGAATTCCAGTCGCTGGTTGTCCGGCCGGGCTGGGGAATTGGCCGAGGCGTGGGTCACCGCCTGCTCCAGCATCGCGGGGTCGGCAAAACGATGGCCCAGCACGGTCGCCAGTCGATCCAGAGCAACAGCGGCGGTCTGGGCCGCCATCAATCGACCTCGCGGAAGAAACGATCCCAACGTGGGGTGATGAGCCAGGCGGTGCTTTCGAGCGAAGTGTGGATCATCCAGACCTGGCCCTGCAGTTTGCGGATCGGCACCGTGCCGTGGAGTGGGGATCGACTGTCGATGGCATCGTCCCGGCTGTCTCCAAGCAGGAAGACATGGCCCTTGGGAACCTTGTGGATCACGGTGTCGTCACTGTTGTTTCGAGTTCCGGACACCACAACTCCGATCTTGTGCTGGGTATTCAGAACATTGACGCTGGTGCCATCGGCCAGGGACTCGCGCCACAGTTCCTGGTGACAAGGGCCGCGGATCGCGACGGGGTCGTTGACGCAGCGCGGCATGTTCAGCCCCCGGCCGAGCGGATATCTGGGAATTACCCGGTCTTCAAGCCGCTCCATCGTCGCCCGTTGGCCATTCACATATAGCGCCCCACCACGGATCTGCATAGTTTCGCCAGGCAGGCCCATCACCCGGAGGATATTGTCCAAATCACGGTCCTGGTTGGTGCGGTGGTCCCGCGGGCGATCATAGACAACAATGGTGCCGCGCGGTGGCACCTCGCCCGGCGCCAGCGCCCTGGCCAACACCCAGTCGCCCGGCAGTAGGGTCGGAACCATCCCTTCGCTGCGGATCCGGTGGTTGCTTCCGCCATAGATCTGCATCGCGATCAACGGACCGATCAAAATCACCAATGCAGCGGAAATACTCACGCCGAGCATGCCGCCGAGGATCAGCCGGACCCAGGATATGCGGCCACCATGCCCCATGCTCATTCGCTTGTGCTCATCCGACCGTGCTCACTCGACCGTCTTGAAGAACCGGGAGCCGCGCCAGTTCCAGAGCTGCCAGAACGCTCCGTCAGCCGAGAGCGCGACCACCTCGGCCCGGCCGATCAGGTTCTCGAAAGGCACCATACCGACCTCGGCGAAACGACTGTCGACCGAATTGTCTCGATTGTCGCCCATGAAAAACAGAAAGTCGGCAGGAACGATGAACTCCGGCGTATTGTCAGCATTGCGATATTGCGGTGGGTTAGTATTGCCGATGACCCCCGTCAGATTCAGCACCGAATGAACCCGGCCTTCGGGCAGGGTCTCGCGCCAATGTTCCTTGGCGCAGGCGCCGCCATCCGAGACCGGCTCGTTGAGGCAGCGGGGCCGCCTCGGTGGGCTGCCACGCAACCCCTTGGGTTCGATGAAATCGGCGATGCGCGCGGTGTTCAGCGCCTTGCCGTTGATATGCAGGATGCCTGCCTTGACCTGAATGCGGTCGCCGGGCAACCCGATCAGCCGCTTGACATAGTCGACGCAGTCTTCCGGTCCCGCCGCGCCGCCGCCGACCAACGACCGGACCAGGCCGACTGTCAGGTCGATTGGCCCTTGGGTGCAAGCGTCCTTGCCTGGCCGCTTGAACACGATGACATCGCCGCGCTTGGGCATCTCGGCCCAGATCCGGCCGTCGAACCAGTTCGGCGCGAAGGGCAGCGAGTAGTGCGAGTAGCCATAGGCGAATTTCGACACGAACAGATAGTCTCCGACCAGCAAAGTCGGTTTCATCGAGCCCGACGGGATCGAGAACGGCTGATATAATGCGCTGCGAAACACCATAGCGATCAACAGCGCCCAGAAGACCGTCTTAAGTGTTTCCCAGAAACCGTCATTCCTGGTTTGTGTTTGGGCCATGCGGGGCGCTTTCCAATCGGCCGGGTGCCGGGTTCATCGTTTCGGGGGAATTTTTTGATCGAAGCTATGTGCGACCCGATTCCGGCGAAGTCAAGGCCGTGGCAGCGGGATGGTCTTCAGATCAGGTGTTTCTGGTGGCAACGCCTCGATTACCACAAAGGCCTGAGCCCAGGGGTGGTCGTCGGTGATTGTGACATGAATGCGCGGCTTTCGCCCGACCGGCATCAGCGCTTCCAGCCTGACCGCAGCGCCACCGCTGACCTGCATGGTCGGCTGGCCAGAGGGCAAGTTCACCACGCCCATCTCGCGCCAGGCAACACCCATCCGCAGCCCGGTCCCCAGCGCCTTGGCGCAGGCTTCCTTGGCCGCCCAGCGCTTGGCATACGACGCCACCCGCTCGTGCCGGCGCTCGGACTTCGCCTGTTCCATCTCGGTGAATACCCGCTGGATGAACCGATCCCCGAAACGCTCCAGGGTCCGCTCGATACGGCGGATATCGGCCAGGTCGGCGCCGATGCCGATGATCAAGCAACCTCCTCGCCGAAAGCCTCGCGCCGGGCCCGGTCCATCAGCTCACGCATCCGCCGGATCGCGCTGTCGAGCCCTGAGAAGATTGCCTCGCCGATCAGGAAATGACCGATGTTCAGCTCCATCGCCTCAGGGAAAACGGCAACCGGCGCCACGGTCTCGAAGGTCAGGCCGTGGCCGACATGAACCTCCAGCCCAAGCGAATTTGCAAAGGCCGACATCTCGCGCAAGCGGGCCAGCTCGGCGTCGCGCTGATCGAAACGGCCCTCGTTATGAGCGTCGCAATAGGCGCCGGCATGCAGTTCGATCACCGGCGCGCCAATCCGGTGCGCTGCCTCGATCTGGCGCTTGTCGGCGGCAATGAAAATCGATACCCGGCACCCGGCCTCGCGCAAGGGAGCGATGAAATGGGCCAGCCGGTTGTCGTCGGCGGCGGCATCCAACCCACCCTCGGTGGTCCGCTCCTCGCGCTTCTCCGGCACGATACACACCGCATGCGGCAGGTGACGCAGCGCGATTTTTTTCATTTCGTCGGTTGCCGCCATCTCGAAGTTCAGCGGCAGCGTCAGCGTCTCCATTAATGCCTCGATGTCGGCGTCGGTGATGTGGCGCCGATCCTCGCGCAGATGAGCGGTGATGCCGTCGGCACCGGCCGCCTCGGCGACACGGGCGGCGTGGACCGGATCGGGATGAGTGCCGCCGCGGGCGTTGCGGATGGTCGCCACGTGATCGATGTTGACCCCCAAGCGAAGCCGCCCCAACGGTCGGACCCGAGTCTGGTTCAAACTAGGGACCGTGCCGGTTGCCTTAGACATTTCCGCCTTCCTTCTGTCATGGGCCAGTTAGGCCTTTGTGCCGATCGCCGGCCCCATTGCGAAGCCGTGCCGCATGTGCCGCCAGTTTCTTCGTTCTTCTTTCCTGATATGCTGCCACGATGGGCCCGATGATCCAATAGCAGACAACGGCACAGACAATCCCTGGCCCGATTCCGCCAATCAGATATGGCAAAAAAACATCGTCAAGGAACAGCAGCAACCCGTCCAGCATCGACGGGCCATATCCAAAGAAGCTTTGGGTTGTCGCCCAAAGCGAATTGAACCCCTCGGCGAAGGCATGCGTGACCGCCTCAAAATTCGACTCGGCGCCCCCCCGGCCCATCAGGTAACGCCCGAGCCACAGCGACCCGGTCGCGATCAGCGGAAAGGTCAGCGGATTGCCGACGGCCGTGCCAAAGATCGACGCCAGAATATTCGCCCGAAACGCCCATGCCAGTCCGGCGGCGAGAAAGAAATGCAAGGTGAAGAACGGCGTGAACGAGATGAAAGCGCCAAACGCAAATCCCAGCGCAATCCGGTGCGGGCTGTCCGGCAAGCGGTGCAGGCGCCGGCGGATATAGTCCATCCCGCGCCAGAACCCCTTGCGCGGAAATAGCACCTCGCGGAGCCGACCCCAGAACGGGGGCTTGTCTCGCCGTTTGAATATCATGTCCGCCACCCAACTCCCGAACCCACGCGATTCACCTTATTCCACGTCTGTGTCAATGGTGCGGCACGGGGTTTGACCCCAGCGGCAGACGCGGCTGCTGTTCAACCGTTCCGTCGGCCTTGTGTTCCGGCAGCGTGATTGACCGTTTTACCTGATTGACAAAACTCTGCGCCCTCAACGCGGTCAGGATATTACTCAGATGTTTCACATCCCTAACCTCGAGATCGACGTTCATCAGGAAAAAATCCGGTTTCCGCAGATTCACGCCCAGATTATCGATATTGGCCTGCTGTTCGCCAATCAGGGTGCATACCGTGCCCAGCGTACCAGGCTGATTGGCGATCGTCAGGGCGATCCGGGCGACATTGGTTGGTTTTTTCGATGCCTGGGCGTCCCAGGTCAAATCATGCCACTGCTCTAGATCATCCTCGAACTCGGCCAGCAGCGGGCACGAGATCGCATGCACCACTACCCCTCCGCGGCGCGACAGGCCGATGATCCGGTCGCCCGGGATCGGCCAACAACAGGTACAAAAACGGATCGCCGCACCGCGCCGGATCCCTCGCACCGCAACCTTTACCGGGTGCGCCGTATCCGCCCGATCCGACGCCAACGTAGCGGCATCGGGCTGGCTCGGATAGACCGCCTCGACCAGCTGCCGCCCGGTTACATCACCGCTCGCCAAACTCACCAGCATCGCCGCGACCGAGGCGAACCCCAGCTTGGCTGCCGCCGCCGCGAAAGCTTTCTCGCCACCACTGCGGTCAGCCCGTGCGAAACTTTGCTCGGCCAGATCACGGCCCAGCCCGACCTGCTCGTCGCGCATCCGCTCACGCAGTGCCCGCCGGATCGCCGACTTCGCCCGCCCAGTCTGGGCCATGTCCTCCCAATGCGGCGACGGGGTCTGGCCGGTGGCGGTGATAATCTCGACCTGCTGGCCATTGCGCAGTCTGGTCCATAGTGGCACCCGCCGCCCATCGATCAGGGCGCCGGCGCAACGGCTTCCGACATTGGTGTGGATTGCATAGGCAAAATCGATCGGCGTCGCGCCACGTGGCAATCCGATCACATCGCCCTCGGGCGTGAAGCAAAACACCTGGTCGGTGAACATGTCCAGCTTGAAATGCTCCAGAAACTCCTGCGGCTCGTCGCCTTTCTCCATCCGGGCGACCAGATCGCTCAGCCATTTGAATGGATCGACGGTGAACGGGTTCTGCACCCGTTGGCCGTCCTTGTAGGCCCAGTGGGCGGCAACACCGGTCTCTGCCACTTCGTGCATGGTCAGAGTGCGGATCTGGATCTCGACCCGCATCGCGCCAGCGCCATAAACGGTGGTGTGGATCGAGCGGTAGCCATTCGCCTTCGGCCCCGAGATGTAGTCCTTGAACCGCCCGGGCACACTGCGCCAGTGCCGGTGCACCGACCCCAGCGCACGATAGCAGTCGTCCTCATTGTCGCACAGGATGCGAAATCCGTAGATATCCGACAGCTGCGAAAAGCTGGTCTGCTTTTCCTCCATCTTGTGCCATATCGAATAGGGTCGCTTCTCGCGGCCCTCCACTTCGGCAGTGATGCCCGAGGCCGACAGCGCCGCCGAGATTTCAGCGCTGATCTGCGGGATCATATCGCCAGTGTCGCGCCGCAGTTTCAGGAAGCGGCGCATGATCGAGGTCCGCGCTTCCGGGTTCAGCACTTCGAACGCCATATCCTCAAGCTCGGTCCGGATCGACTGCATCCCCATCCGCCCGGCCAGAGGTGCGTAGATGTCCATCGTCTCATGGGCGATGCGTTGTCGTTTATCCGGGGCCAGATGACTGATGGTGCGCATATTGTGAAGCCGGTCGGCCAGCTTGACTAGGATAACCCGAACATCCGCAGCCATCGCCAGCAGAAGTTTGCGGAAATTCTCCGCCTGAGCGGTCTCGGACGAGGCCAGTTCAAGCTGGGTCAGCTTGGTGACGCCATCGACCAGATCGGCGATCTCGGCGCCAAACAATCGCGAGATTTCCTCGCGGGTGGCCGGCGTGTCCTCGATGGTGTCGTGCAGCAGCGCCGTGATGATTGAGGCGTCGTCGAGCTTCAACTCGGTCAGGATCGCCGCGACTTCCAGCGGGTGGCCAAAATACGGCTCACCATTGGCGCGTTTCTGGTCGGCATGTGCCCGCGCGCCAAATACATAGGCGCGGTTTAACAGCGCCTCGTTGGTGTTGGGGTTATACTCCCTGACCCGCTCGACAAGTTCGAACTGACGGATCACGGGCTGGCTCCAATGGTCCCGGCCCCGGGATCCCAAATTTGGAAAGGAGGGCCAGGTACGGTTACAGTTTACTTTCGATCCTGCTCGGCCATCAAAGCTCGCAACAGTTTCTCCTCGTCGAGATCGTCGGGCATCGGCATTGGCGAATGCTCGGATCCACTCATCAGCAGCGCCATGTTGTCTTCCTCGGGCTCGTCGACCTCGATATGCCGCTGGTAGCTCTCGATCGACTGCTCACGCAGCGCCTCGACGCTTATGGTTTCATCGGCGATTTCGCGGAGTGCGACCACCGGGTTCTTGTCGTTATCGCGCTCGACCGTAATCGGCGCGCCATCGGCGATCGAGCGGGCGCGATGCGAGGCAAGCATGACAAGGTCGAAGCGGTTCGGTACCTTGTCGACGCAATCTTCAACGGTGACGCGGGCCATTGGCGGCACTCCAGTTCTGCGATGGTTGACGGAAGTTGCCGACAGATAGGCTGCCCCGGCCAATATTGCAAGCCTTGTCAGGCGACAATAACAGGGGCGCGGTGCCGCAGAGACGCTGCCGTGAAGATCAATCAATCAGCCTGATTTCCGCTAGATCTTCCGCCAGCAGGGTGGCCAGCATTTCAGTAACCCTGCGCCCGGTCACCGGATGGCGCCAGTCTGGCGCGACATCGGCCAGCGGCACCAGCACGAAGCCGCGCTCATGCATTCGGGGATGGGGCAGGATCAGATGCGGCGGCGTCACGGTCTGCGCTTTGCCGAGGTCAAGCGCCATCCAGCGTTCCACCGTCGCCCGGTCCGGCAGAACCGTGTCGCCGATTGCGATCAGGTCAAGATCGCAAACCCGGGGCGCCCAGCGCGTCGGGCGCTCGCGGCCCAGTTCGGCCTCGGCGCGGTGCAAAACCGCCAGCAGTGATTCGGGCGCCAGACCGGTTTCCAGCACTGCAACGCCGTTCACATAGTCGGGACCGGACCCCGGTGGGAAGGCGGGGGCACGGTACCAACGGCTGCGCGCGGCAATCTTAATTCCGGCACATCCGCCGAGAATTTCCAGCGCGTGCTCAAGGGTCTCGGCAATATTGCCACCAGCCACCGGCAGGTTAGCGCCAAGCGCGATCAAGGCCTGAGTCATATCACCGTCACATGTTGCTTGGAATTGCATTCAAGAGTTCGTATACAGCTTTGCTCGATTCCCGCACTCTCCTAGAGTATGATCTGTTTGCTGCGGGGGGCTACCATACGTCCAACCGGAGAGGATAAAGACTTTCATGTTTTATCGCGATGAGCGATTAGCGCTCTTTATAGACGGCTCCAACCTCTATGCAGCTACCAAGGCGTTGGGTTTCGACATCGATTATAAACTGTTGCGCAGTGAATTCATGCGCCGCGGCAAGATGGTCCGGGCCTTCTACTACACCGCGCTGATCGAGAACGACGAATACTCGCCAATCCGCCCGCTGGTCGATTGGCTTGACTATAATGGTTTCACGCTGGTTACCAAGCCAGCCAAGGAGTTCACCGATTCGACCGGCCGGCGCAAGATCAAGGGCAACATGGACATCGAGCTCGCGGTCGACGCGATGGAGATGGCCGACCATGTTGAGCACATCGTCCTGTTTTCGGGCGACGGTGACTTCCGGCCGCTGGTCGAGGCCCTGCAGAAGAAGGGCGTGCGCGTCTCGGTGGTCTCCACCATTCGCTCAAGCCCACCGATGATCGCCGATGACCTGCGCCGCCAGGCCGATAACTTTATCGAGCTGGAGGAGCTGAAGGACGTCATCGGTCGTCCGCCGCGCCCGATGGCGGTCGAGCATGAACTCGCCGCGAACGACGAGTGATTTCTGAATCTTCTGGGGCGGAAGCGCCCCGGAATTGCTCTCTCTGCGACAGGCTGGTGACTTATCGCGCGGCGAACCGCGCCTCCCATCCTGATTGGTACAACGGTGCCGTTGAAAGCTTCGGTGATCGAGCCGCCCGCTTGCTCGTTGTCGGTCTGGCGCCTGGGGTGACCGGAGCCAACCGCACCGGGCGACCCTTCACCGGCGACTGGGCCGGGAATTTGCTTTATCCGACATTGGCGAAATTCGGCTTCTCAAAGGGTACGTTCATGGCCCGCCCAGACGACGGGCTGGAACTGATCGACGCCATGATCACCAACGCCGTCCGCTGCGTACCGCCCCAAAATAAGCCGATCGGTGCCGAGGTGAACGCCTGCCGCGCGTTCCTGAAAGCTCGGATCGCCGCATTGCCCCGCCTGACCCACATCATCACCCTGGGCAAAATATCCCACGACTCCACCATCCGCGCCCTCGGCGCCCGCCTGACCGACCACCCATTCGCCCACAACGCCTCCAGCCGAGCCGGACGCTATTCGGTCACGTCCAGCTATCACTGTTCACGCTACAACACCAACACGAGGCGGCTGACGCCCGAGATGTTCGAGGCAGTGTTTGAGGGGGTGAGGGCAGGGTTGGGCAACTAAGCGATCAACCTCGAGGACGATGAGGACATACAGATTTTCCGCCCTACTAGTCCGACTAAAAACGCAGCTAGTGGTCTGACTCCGACGCTTCGAACCCGCACCCGCGGTCCGCGCCGAGCACGGTGCGTATGTGGGCGGCGTAGTTGTCGAGAATGACGTGGACGATCTTTCCGGCCGGAATGTCTCGCTCAAGGGCATTGAGGAAGCGGATGAATTCCTGATGCCGGTGGCGCTGCATGTTCCGCCCGAAGACTTCACCGGTCAGGACATTCAGCGCCGCGAACAGCGTGGTTGTTCCGTGCCGCTTGTAGTCGTGGGTCATGGTGGCGCCGCGGCCCTTCTTCATCGGCAGTCCCGGTTGGGTGCGGTCGAGCGCCTGGATCTGGGACTTCTCATCGAAACTGAGCACCACGGCATGGACTGGCGGTGCAACATACAAGCCCACGATCTCATGCAGCTTCTCGACGAAGGCCGGGTCCTTCGACAGTTTGAAGACGCGCCAGCGATGTGGGCTGAGCCCATGCGCGGCCCAGATACGCTGCACCGTCGCGACACCTAGCCCCACGGCCTTCGCCATCGCCCGTGCCGTCCAGTGGGTCGCCTCGTGCGGTGGCGGCGCCTGCGTCAGCCGGACCACCTCGGCGGTCTTGCCGGCAGGGATCGGCGCCTTGCCCGGAGGCCGGGTCTTGTCGCGCAGCAGGCCCGCGATACCCGCCTCGGCAAACCGTTCCTGCCAGCGCCAAACGGTTGTCTTTGACTTGCCTGAGGCGGCCATGATGGCCTGAGTGCCGAGGTCATCCGCAGTCAGCAGGATGATCCGCGCCCGCCAGACATGCTTCTGGGCCGCGTTCCGATCGAAGACGATTGCTGTAAGCCGTCGGCGGTCCGAAGCCGAAACAGTGATGGAAATTCCCGTGCGCATGGCGCAGATTCGCACAAATGCAATCAGACGGGAATCCCAAATCGGACTCTTCCGTTTGGATCAATCCACTAGTCCGACTAAAAACGCAACGCCCGACAGCTGAAGTATCTAACTCGGCGCTGGGAACTCACAGACCACGGGTGTCGCGCAAGGTCGCGAACAGTCTCGCGATCCCGTCAGCGCCACGCTAGCAGATTGCCGTCCCTTGGCTGATCAATGACCACTTCCCACTCGGTCTTGTTTGCGCCGCTCTGCATGGCGAGGAAGATGTAACCGGTCTGGTCCCACAGCAGAATTCGAGAGGAAAGGCTGTCGAGTACCAGGTCACCAGAGCTGTGACGCAATACCAGAACGACATGATTTTCGCCCGCC
>Ga0307379_10004062_pt1 | contig 21030 bp, 23 predicted proteins | sample UN2MG_FD_202237 | JGI IMG/M metagenome (GOLD analysis project Ga0307379, IMG submission 202237) | Soil microbial communities from Risofladan, Vaasa, Finland - UN-2 | ecosystem: Environmental > Terrestrial > Soil > Coastal area > Acid sulfate soil | place: Finland: Risofladan, Vaasa | collected... | reverse complement strand
GTTTGCCGCCAAAGTCTAACGGCTTTTTGTAAGTGTTAGTTAGTAAAGGACTTAGCAGTATGACGACTCAGGCCTCTAGTAATACCGAACCCATTACAGCCCTTGAGGTTACGCCCAGCGAGGCGTCTCCGCCTTCGGTGCGCACCGTCGCCGGGCTTCCCGCTGTCCCGCTGGACCTGTTCGACGCGCTCGACGTTATCGAGGAGCCCACCGCCTCAGAGGCGCGCGTCCTCTCCGACGGTGTTGACTCCGCTGCCCAGCGCGGCCTTGCGCTCTATCGGCTACACCGGCTCTACACCGCGTGTCGCACCCCTAACGGCAAAGGCTTCTCGCGTCCCGACGTGGCGTTTGCTGCGGTGAAGGAAACGGCCAAGCTGTTGAACCTGTACGGGTTGCCCGCGCCGGACGGCGCGGACCCCGGCATGATCCCTGTGGCGACGGTGAAGGAGAAGTGGTTGACCGTCGTGGGTGTGATCCGTGAGGCGCTCCGGGACGCGATCCTTGAGGTATCGCCGCGCTTGCGACGGATGAAGGACTTGCGCACGATCCGCCGCGTGCTCAAGGAGGCGATCCTGGCCGCGCTCGACGAGGCGGTAGGCGTAGGTGAGGACAACGAGGATAGAGAGAAGGATAGTCCATGAAAAAATCAAACATGACAAGCGACCTACTGACCGCGCGGCAGTTGGCGGGCCGCCTAAACTTGAGCCTGAATACTGTCAAGGGATGGCCTGAGAGCGTCCCCCGCGTCCGCGTGAGTTCGCGCGCCTACCGGTATCGCGAAGATGACGTGCTGCGGTATTGGGAGAACGCTCCACCCGTGAATGAAAGTAGAGAGGAGCGCGAGGCACGCTATGCGGCTAATGGGGAGAGCGCAGAGGAGCGTGACGTACGCCATGCGACTGAAAAGGAGAACGTAGAGCGATTATTCGCGCAGATTTATGCAAGCGCGGGAGAGCCAGAATCTCAGTTACCGAAACGTGAGCAGGAGCGGCGGTTCTTAATCCGCAAGGCGTGCCAGGAGAGTGGCGTGGCAGATCGCGCGGATAAGTACATCAGCAACGGCTTGAGCTACAACCAAGTGGTGCGACGGCTTACCCAAGACGACGCTATCACGCTTGACCACGTATCCGACGCCGGTCTCGTGGCGGCACTTGCGACGCCGATTACAAGCTCGCGACGGCGACGGCACGAGGAAAGGATAGGCGATGCTGTTTAGTAGGCGACACTTCGCGGCGGAAAGCGCCGTGGCGTGGTGCAGAGAGAACGCGGTACCAATATCCCCGCTCAATATCGTGACGGCCCTAGACCAAGCGGGATTGTTGCGGGAAGCTCCCGAGAAAGGGGACATTGTTTGCTTCATACGTAATGACGCATTGACCCCATTCGCTATGTCCCGGCTGACGCCCGAAGACGATAATGTCGTGATTAGGCACGGCGGAATACGGCCCAAGGGGTAACGACCCATACCGTCCCTACTCGATATCCTCGCCGACGTGACGGTTGCGCCTGACGCCCCGGCGCGCCCTAGCAAGGGGCCTGTGCCCAGCGGGCGCTACGATGAGCGCTCTGCCCAGGCGGCGCTCATGGCGCGCAAACGGGCCAAGGCGCGGTCCGTCACAATCCCGCCGTGCGCGGACCCGGAGCGGCGCGAACGGGCCTCAGTGCGGCTGTACACGTTTGGGCTCACGTATTTCTCGACGCGGCAAGATAACATGGACCCCTACATCTTCTGCGAGCCCGCGCCCAGTCACGAAGCGTGGGCCGACGCGACCGAGAACGCGATCCTGTACGGCTTGCAGGACTGCCGCGTTGCCCCGCGCGGCGGGGCCAAGACCACGTGGGCAAAGATCGGCCTCATGTGGGCCGTATGCACGGGCCGCGTACACGTGGCGGGACTCTACACGCCTTCGCTGCCTCAGTCTGTCGAGCGGCTTGACTGTATCAAGAACCAACTGCTGCGAAATAATCTGTTGTGCGCAGACTTCCCTGAGATCATTGTGCCGCTACGCGAGGCCGTGAGTGAGACGGGCCGCGTGCGTGCCGTGTTGGTGGACGGTCTACCGGTAGACGTGGAGTGGGGCTCTAATCAGCTTGTGCTACCCACCGTGGCCGACAGCCCGGCGAGTGGGGCGACGATCAACGCCGTGGGGCTCCAGGGCGGCATCCGTGGCACAAACATTAAGAGCGCCCGCTTGGATCTGGCGATTATCGATGATTGGATGAATCGCGAGGACGCAACGTCCGAGACCATCAAGGATCGCATCCGGCGTACCGTCCAGGCCGATATTGGCGGCACGGGCAGCCACATGAAGCCGTTGGCATGCGTGGCGCTATGCACCGTCATCGAGCGGGGCGATCTGTCCGAGGAGTTCTCAGACCGCGAGCAACACCCCGAGTGGCAGGGCGTGCGAGAACAGGCACTGCCCAGCATGCCGGAGCGTGAAGACCTCTGGTCTGAATACATGGATATGTTTCGCGACGGGTTGCAGGACGGCTCGGACGCGACGGGGCGCAAGGCGCATCAGTTCTACCTGGACAACCGGGCCGACATGGACCGGGGCGCTATAGAGTGGTGGCCGGGGGCTTTCATTGCCACGCCCGGGCCGGACGGCGAGCCGCTTGAATCGTCGTGGCTTGAGCATATCATGCGCTGGCGCGTGGCGCACGGCGAGCGCGCGTTCTGGTCAGAGTGTCAAAACGAGCCGCCCGAAGAGGACAAATACTCGAACATCACGCCGCAACTGGTGGCGGAGCGGCTATCAGGTATGCCGCGTTTCGTCGCGCCCGAGGGCCAGGACTTCAAACTCGTACAGGGCGTCGATGTACGGATGCGAGAGATCCATACCACGGTGATTGCGGCGGCCCAGGATTCGACGTGCTCCGTTGTGGACTACGCGATTATCCGGGTGGACGCGCCGGACGTGGACGGGCGCAGCACAGACGAGGCCGTAATCAAGCATATTGACATGGCCGTCGAAAAGGCCCTGCGGGAACGGCTGCTGGAGATGCGCAGCAGACTAGCGGACTACCGAACCGCCGCCGGCGAGCCTATGGAGGTTGACCTATCGCTGGTAGACGCGGGCTGGCATCCGGACGCGATCCGCCGATTCTGCCGACAGGCCGGGCCGCGTTGGCGACCTACGAAAGGGTGTGGGCGCACTATAGGCCAGAACCGCTTCAACGCGCCGCGCAAAAGCGGCCACGGCATTCGGGTGGGCAACCACTGGTATGCCAAGCGCGAACAGGGGCAGGGGCAAATCTTCCACCTCGACGCGGACCACTGGAAACTTGACGTGCACGAGCGGCTACTACAGACACCCGGCACACCCGGCGCAATGACATTGTTCGGTAATAACCCAAAGATGCACTTGCGGGGGCATTTTGCCCACCACATTTGCGCCGAGGTGTGGGACGTTGCAAAAAACCGATGGGAGCAGGTATCGAAGTGGAACCACTTCCTCGACACGCCGGCCTTGTGCATGGCGGCGCTTGAGATGTTAGGCGTGCGATTGCCGCAGTTCGGCGAGGCGCGCGCGATTCAGGCTGGATACGAACCCTCGAAAAAGAGCGGCGGCTGGCAGATAGGCCGCGAATAAGGAGATCGTCATGGCGAAGCGAAGAAAGTCGAATGTGCAATACCACGAACCGCCGATTCAGACACAAGAGCCGCCCATTGAAACCCCAGGAGAGTATCTGGCGCGCATGGATGAAGAGTTGGCCGCGATGGCGAAAAAGCGCGAACAGGTGGCGGCGCAACTGCAGGAACAAGAGGCCGAGGAACAGCGTGCGCGGGATATAGCGGAACACGACGCCCGCTGCTTTTGGCCCGAGGATAAACCGTTGCCGACGCGATATCCCAAGATACGGCGACAGTTTCAGCCCTGCCCTAGGTGCCGACGGGTTCTGCTCGACAGCGGCAGCCAGGCGGTTGTATGTCTACACGGCGGCGAGGATATGGTCTACCTCAAGTGTCGGGCATGCGATCACACATGGAAGATGGTGGTATGCGATCCCCCCGAGATACGGGAACCGAAGGTGGGGCCGTCGGGTCTTCACCCCGATTTGCAGGCTGCGGAGGGGGTGTAGTTTTGCAGCCTTACATATACCCCCTTGACGGTTAGGCTGTTTTATGGTATGAGTAGTATATAGGCGAAAGTTTAAGGCGGTAATGGCGCGGCTTGGCGGAGCTTGGCTCCTGAGTCGCGCCCTTTCTTTGTGGCCTGGCGGGGCCGCCACCCTGTCGGGCCACATTGCATTTAGGAGGCCCGGTGGCGGCAGAACCATCACAGAGCGAAGCGAGGCACGTGGAAGCGGTCCTGGACTGGCTAGATAAGCGGCGCTATGGGATAGCGCAAGTCCGCGCGCGTGCCTATCGGCGGCGCTTCGTTGATTGTTGCGAGAACTTGCCCGAGCCACATGTTGACCCGGCGTGCATTTGGTATTGGGCGAACGAATATGCGGCGCAGATGGCGATAGGGACAGAGGCGACATGGCGCGCCTATCGGTCCTTTGCTGGGCGTTGACAAGGATGCCATATGGCCACGACCGAGATCTCGGTTAGCTCCTACCAAACGATATGTGCCGAAGTAGCGGACGCTATCATTGCCGCTGACTGGTCTACCGCATGGAAAAAGTATGCGGTAGCCGAGGCGGTTTTGGCCGCGCTTGAGCTTCAGATGGGCAAGGACGGTGAGTATCTACGCAGGCGCGAAAGCCTGGAGGGGCTGCGGAAAGCGCTGGAGACGGCGGAGGCGAAGGTAGCCAGGGGGTCAGATCGCAACCGCTTCACGGTTGTCGGCACGGCGTTCAACGGATGAGCATACGGTCACAAGTGCGGAAATCCTGGGACGGCGCGGTTGATACCGCGCTGCTGCTTGCAAGCCCGCGCCGTGCGCAGTTACGTCAGCATTTCCGCCGCATGGACAACGACCCCAGCTACCGCGACGCCGCCCTGATGGCGCTGCGGGTACGGGGCTATCGCGCGGCGAAACAGTCCGGTACAAAAACACCCTGGAAAGGCGGCACGCGCTCGGCAGACGCCGAGATCTCGGGCGATCTTGCGGCGTTGCGCAACCGCAGCCGGGAGCTGAACCGTGACGATTCTATCGGTTGCGGGCTCACCAAGAGTTTCGTAAACGCCGTTGTCGGGACTGGCATGGTTCCACAGGCGCGCACCGGCGACCCGGCGAAGAATGAGCGTATCGAAGCTATCTGGGCCGCGCGTAAAGACGATCTATCACAGTCTGACGATCTGACCCACGAGGAAGCGCAGCGGCTGTTGTTCCGCAAGGTGCTCGAAGATGGCGACGTGCTGCGCAAGGCCGTCTATAGCCCAGACGCGCCGGTCTGGTTTGAAACCATAGAAGCGGATCGGCTTGCGACCCCGCAGGACAAGATCGGCAATGCCAAGATTCGTGACGGCGTAGAGCGCGACGGGGCGAGCCGCCCGGTTCGCTATTGGATTCTAAAGGAGCATCCCGGCGATACGGTGGGGGCAATCCCGCGAGCCGCCGCTGCGTTTGCGCCGCCAGTAGACAAGCGATACATCTCGCATCTGAAGATTACCGAGCGCCCCGGCCAGTCGCGCGGCGTTCCGATGTTCCACGCGATTCTACAGGACGTTCGCGACCTTGATCTCCTGCTTGTGGCGAGCCTAAAGCGGACACAGATCGCCGCCGACTTGGCTGTATTCATCACGTCGCCACAGGCTGGCCCGGACATACTGGAGACCACGGCGCAAAAGTACGGGTACAAGCTGGACCAATCGCTTGAACCCGGCATGATCTTCAAGCTGTACCCCGAAGAAACCATCGATACCCTTGTGCCCAACTTCCCCACACCCGAGCTTGTGCCGTTTGTGGTCCTATTGGCCCGCCGTATAGGCGCGGCCCTGGGCGTCACGTGGCAGATCGTGCTCAAGGACTTCTCGGATTCCACCTATTCGAGCGCGCGCACAGATCTGCTGGAGGCGCGGCGCACCTACGAGATCTACCAGCGCTGGTTCATCCGTCGCTACCTAAACTGGGAGTGGCGCACCGTCATGGAGGATGCGCTAATACGCGGCGACCTGGAAGGCGTTACGCCCGCCGACATCGCCGCCGTGGAATGGATAACGCCGGGGTGGCAGTGGATAGATCCGCTCAAGGATGCGCAGGCGGTACAGATAGAGCTTCAGATGAATGCCACAACGTTGCGCGACGTGGCGGCGGCCAAGGGGCGCGACTGGGAGGAGCTTCTGGAGCAGCGGCTACTAGAAGAGCAGCGCGAAATGCAGAGACGCAAAGAGTTGGGCTTGCCCGAGATGGTTCGGAAAGACGCTGATATCAAACCCGATGACGAAGAGGACAAACCCAAGAAAAAGGTGGCGGTATGAAAAAGATAGATATTACTGAATATGAAACTAGCGGCTATACTCGCGGGTTTCTCGATATTATAGAGGTCCGTGACATTGAACCTGAGTCACGGACGGCAACATTTGTGGCGGCAACAGAGAACGGCGTCCAAACGATGGCCGGTACCGAATATCTGCGCATGGCCGGGGCCGATTTTACGCGATACAAGATCAATCCGGTCGTTCTTGATTTACACGCCAACAGGCCGTATGTGACAGCTTCTAACATTGTCGGCAGGGGTGATATTTGGGTTGAGGGCAAGAAGCTATTAGTAAAGATTGTGTTTGCTGCAACGAGGCGGGCCTCTGAAATATGGGAACTCGTGCGAACGGGGTTTCTTAGGACTGTTTCAATCGGCTTTGTTCCCAATCGCGCAGCAATGCGCGTGCTTGGCCCGGGCGAGACAGATGGCGAGGGCGACGACATAGTGTCTGGGCCTGGAGTGGTTATTAACAAATGGGAATTATTTGAGATCACCATGGTCCCCGTGCCCGCCGACGCGAATGCGTTGCGGCGCGGGTTTTTCGATAGCGATGGCGAAGGGCTGCTGCCCGTGATTCACAGCCTGGCCGACACTCTGCGGCGGTTGACCGTCGCAACAAACAGCGATGAGGAGAAAGACATGGCTGACGAAACGAAAGAGAAGGGCGAGGCCCGCGCCACCGTGGTCGAAGTCAAGACTCCGACCGAGACCTCCGTGGTTCACAGCACGCCCGAGGAAGACGCGGGGCGGTCGCTCGCCGCGCTGACGGTGGCGATTCGGGCGATTGCGCCGCGCGGTATGGACAAGGTGGCGGATGAGCTGATTGCGCAGGGCGCGGACGTGCCGACGGCGCGCAAGCGGTTCATCGAGGAACTGGCAAAGGGCAGCGAGGCAGTGGGGACGCCCGAGCCCCCGAAGCCTACGGCTACCGGCGAACAGAAGCCGGACACCCGCTCGGCAGACCTGCCGGACAACGACTTCAAACGCGCGATCTGCGGTTAGCAGACGCAGCAAGAAGGAGAATGAGACATGGCTACGAACCACGCGCGTTGGATTCGCAATCTTGAAGGCGCGTCCGAGCCGTTGGTGATGCTCGGCAACTTTGCGGCTGGCGCAACCCAGGCGATCAAGCGGGGCGAGATGCTGGAGTTCACGGGCAACACCAACACGGAATGGGTGCCTATGGACAGCGACTTCGCCGGCGCTGGCAACGTCGCTATTGCCAACGAAGAGATCAAGTCCGGCGACCGTGCCGGCTACTACGAGGTCATCGTACCGCGCCCCGGCGACGTGTTCGAGTTTCCCCTGGCGGCGGAATGCGACATTGCCTATGGGGCTGAGGTGTTCTATAGCGACTCCGAAACGCTCGCGACCACAGGAACCGACGAGGTCGGCAATGCAGTCGGCCAGGAACACTACCCGGACAAGCAGGGCCATCTGGCCGATGACGCGACGGGCGACGCGGGTACGACGATCCGCACCATATCGTATGTGCGTATGACGTTCACGCGGGCCGTCAGCGTCTATGCGAAACTGCAAACCTAACAGGCCGATGGGGCCTCCAGGAAGGAGATAATGACAATGGCAACTGAAGTTTCCAAGAAGAAGCACCCCATGATTCGGTCTGATATTAGGTTCGGATCGGGCATGGACGTGGACAGCCTCCGGGCCATGGCCGAGGCCAATCCCGAAACGTTCATGGATCGGTGTCAGGAGTTCATCGACAAGGGCGAGTTGAAATGGCAGGACGTGCGCAGTCTGCCGAGGCTGTTCCATGCCTTGGCCGACGTGCAGGTCAAGGCCCATTTTGAATTCGCCGGCCAGACCCGCGCCGTTATGGCGAGCGCGTTTCCGCTGCTTGCCGGCGGCATGACCATTGCGGGGCTCAATGCCGAATACGAGACCGTGCCCACCATCGGGCAGGAGCTCGTAACTGAGGCAGAGGACAGCAAGAAGGTCAGTATCTATGCGGCCACGACTTCCGAGGACGTGCAGATTGATCGCGTCGATGAAAGTAAGGACTTCCCCGAGATCGGCGCTGGCGAAGAGAAGTACGAAATTCGCTCGCTGCGCAACGGTCGTCGGCTCAGTATCACCGCTGAGACCATCGAAGAGAACAACGTAGCCGGTATCGTGGACCGGATCAACAAGCTGGCGCAGATCTCCAGCAACTGGGTCGAGAAGCAGACCCTCCGCCGTGTATGCGATATCGACGGCTCTGCGACCACGCCGGCAGAACCCTATGTGCTGCGGCCCAATGGGGCCGGCACGCCGCTCTATGTCACGAGCGCTGCCGTTTTGACGCGCTGCGGGGCGAGCGGCAACCGCAAGACCAACAACGCGCTTGCAGACCACACGGACCTTGAGGCGGCGCGCCTGTTACTCACGGCCATGACGGACTCGCTCGGCGAGCGCGTCTATATCCCGATGTCGAGCTGCACCCTGCTCGTACCCGACGCCCTACTTGCCGAGGCCATGCAGATCCTCAATAGCGAGATGATCTCCGGCACGCTCAATGAGTGGTCGTCTTGGGGGCCGCGCGGGGCATTCCGCCCGCGCCTGCTCAGCTCGCCTCGCCTGGACGATCTCTCGACCACCGTGTGGTATCTCGGGGACTTCGCCAAGCAGTTCGTGCGCAAGTGGAAGCTGAACTTCGAGTACGTGACGCTGGCCGGTGACACCGAGAGCTTTCTCAGGGCTCGGATCGCCTTCCAGGCCCGTATCGCGTGGGACGTTGAAATCGGCGCGCGCGACTACGTGTACGTTGTCCAGAATCTGTCCGCCACGACGGCCCCGTAAGGGCCACAACGATAGCTGGCGCGGGGCGGCGCTATTCAATCCGCCCCGCGCTACGCCCCATAAGGAGGCAGGCAGATGAAACGTATCATAGCAGGTTCCGTAGCGTTCGTGGCGACGCTACTCATTGTCTCCATCTCCCCGATCTTCGCAACAGATATCATCGAGATCGAGGAAGTCAACGATACCGGGTACGTCCTTCGCTGGAACTTCACGGCGGACAACAGCGGCGTCGCTACAGCGCGAACAGACAGGCCGATGGTAGGGATGCTGTACCGCGCCTATATTGAACCCCACGCGACAAACCCCATAGCGAATACCATGACGATCTCTGTTCAAGAGGAGATCGCATACGGCCAGACCTCGAATACCTTGACTGACGATCTGGCGGGCGGGACGCTTACGCATAACACGGACACCATGAAGGCCATCGAGTTTTGGCCGTCCGATTCTATTCCCGTCGCGTCCAATCTCTACTTGTCCAATACGGGCGCGCTAAACGCCGGTAGCACGGGGGCGCAGGGCATCCTGTATCTGATAATCAGCAACGGCATAGCCAATCACGAGTAGGTTATGGCGAGCACATTCGATACCCAGTTTGCTACCAGCGCGGCACCCGAGCTTATGGCGAGTTTCGGCGAAACCGTGAGCTATACGGCGGCGGGCGCTGAGGCCAAGAACATCACCGGCATCTTCTCTGAGGATGCTGACGCTATGGCCTACCAGGACGACGAGCGCGGCGTCTTGCGCGTGGGCGTATTGAAGATTTACACAGACACCACGCTCGGCATTGCAAGCCCGGCGGAGGGCGACGCGGTGTCTATACGCGGCGAGACGTGGTACGTGCAGGGCAAGCCGTCCACAGCCACGATGCACACGCTGGCGATAGTGCTTTATGCGCGGCAAGAGGTGGCGGGCGGCAAGAAGTTTGTGAGGCGAAGCTAATGGCCGACGTGGTATTCACAGATCCCTTCGGGCTCTGCCTTGAAAACGCCGAGACCGTGCTTGCAAATGTTACGGCGTTTCGTACCTGGGTCAGTGCCGCCGACGCTGCCGCCGCTAAGGCGTCTATCTATCTTGTGACAGTCGAGTCGCCCGCTAGACCCTTTGTGGAAATGTGGCACGAGGACGCGCGGCGCAATTCGGTATCCACGACTACAAGCACAGAATTCGGCCCCGATGTAGGCGGGCGCATCGTCTTGCGATTCGAGGCTATACCCAACGTCGCCTATGCCGCCGACTTCCAGAACGAAGCCAAGAGCTTCATGCACGACGTGTACGGGATCATGGATGGGCTCGCCGCATTGGCTGGCGTGGGCGCTTACCTAAACTTTAGCGCCTACTACCCTGTCGATTCACAGCCGTCATACGTAGAGGGCTCTCAGGGCAGCGCGGCCTACTGGGTGTGGAACTGGGCTCTGGACCTGTCCGACGGACAACCCAACGAATAAGGAAACGATCTCATGGCTGGTATAACTGCCGTTCACACACTTTGCGCGGTCGTGTCCAATACGACCGTCATCGGCGGAATCACGGCACAGCGGCTCGGCGTGGGCTCGGACGTGCGCGCCACGCCCACAAGCGGCGAAGCCGAGCCGCGATTCGCGTCGCTCTACAAGCAGACGCCCACCGGGGGGTTTACAACGGTCAATGTGGCGGCGGCGCTTGATGCCTTTGGCATTGTATCGCCGTACTCGAAAAGCATAGCGGACCTGGCCGCCGGGCTCATCTTCTACGCGCAGTTGATGGACGAGGGCTCTACGCGCACGGCGGGCGCGGCACACCGCAGCTACACGCTGACAGAGGGGATCGTACTGCCTCGCACGCTTTCGGCGGCGCACCAGGACGATGCCACGATCAGCTACGAGACGATGCCGACATGGGACGGTACAAACGACCCCATCGCTGAAGCGGACTCAGTGGCGCTGCCAACGACCATCACAGACGCTGAGCGGTTCACCCTTGGCCCGGTCGCCCTCGAAAGTGTGGACCTTTCGCAGTTGCGCGGCATCGATATCTCGTTTGGAATCGTGGCGCAGACCGACGGCTCCGACTCGGAAATCTGGGACCGGCACGCCCACATCGTTAGCATCATACCGGTGCTCACATTCCGCGGCGTCAACGTTGCGTGGCTTGCCGATGCGGCGATCCCGCTCTTGGGCCTGGCTGTCACGCATGCAAACACGGCCATCTATCTGCGCAAGCGCGCGATAGGCGGTACTGGGTTTGTAGCCGATATCACCGCAGAACACATCTTGATCACGGCTGCCGGCGTAGCCACGGTACAGAACGCCTTTGACGCGACCGGCAACGCGCTGGCGACATGCGATGTGCAGCTCACCTGTTACGGCGACGATACAAACGATCCGCTGGTTATCAGCACCACGTCGGCTATTACATGATGATTTCAAGGAGGGATTATGTGTGGCTTTCTGTACTACGCGCCAGGGCGCAAGGACCGGGTTAGTCTAGACGATCTACGTAGCCTTGGCCTTGAATACGCTTTTGATGCCGCGCCTTCATGTTGCGGCGTCCAGGGTGGCCCCGACAAAAGCAACGGCCTTGTCGTTGCGGATTCGCGGCGTACACCCAGCCACCTTATCCGCTACTACCGGGATCGTCAGACGTGGCGACAAGTGCCCGGCTCCGAGGCGTGGGCCGGGTTCTACACAGACGATCCCCCCGTCCCCCGCGATCTGCTACGGCCCGTTACACTGCGCGGCCACCCGGTCGAACTCGGCGACGGCAATACGTGGGTCGTGCCGATTGCGCGCGCCATGGTCGCTGACGGCGACACGCTTGTACCCGTCATGGCGGTCCCTACGATCTCGGGCGTGGATGACAACGGCGACTGGACACAGGGCGACGTAGCGGCCCGCTACCGGCCCCTGTGGGACGTGGCGTGCCACTGGTGGGATACCAAGGTCCAGGCGGCAGACCAGGACGCGCCCGTGACGTTTGCGGAGTCGCACGACGCCGCGCTCGTGGCGTTGGCGACAAACTACTATGTCGGCAAGGTGGAGGTGGCGTTGCGCGGCCTATTTAGCTGGCATGCCGTGACGCTAATCCTCGACGCGACGGTCGATTGGCCCGTTATCCTAGACTTCCTGGAAAAAAAAACACTAGCAGACGGCTCCTGTGTCATGCCTGGCAGCGAGGACTGATGCCCAACTATTCACCCACATTTGCGGACCTGTGGGCGGCAGAAGCGGGGCGGTAGCCATGCTCTTTTTCAAACTGACGCTTGACGGCATAGCGGGCATGAAAAAGCGTGAACTCAATCAGATCATGAAAGAGGCGTGGGGCAAAGCCGGCGTGTTGTATCACCAGCGGATGCTGCCTAAACGCTTCACCGAGGAGGGCGCGCGGGAACTTCACTACACGGGGCGATCCAGCCAATACCAGCGCAGGAAAAAGGCAGTAAGGGGACATAATCTGCCGTTCGTGTGGACGGGCACGACTCGGGATATGTCCAGATTTGAGGACATTAGGCCGTACTCTGTAGGTGGTCAGGGCGGCGTCAGAATCGTAACACATACCCGCGTTCTCAATTTCAATCCGCGATTGCTTGAGGAATTCACATCGATGTCCGCCGCCGAGCGCAGGGAGATTGAACAGCTCCTTCAAAAGGAAATTGAGTACGGGATCGGGCGCGCGCGGAATAGGCGCGTTGTGAACATTAGAGGTTAATCGTGGCTATTCACACCGACATGACCGCGAATGAGAAAAAGGCGGTCGCTGCGATTGATCGCGCTAATCGCAGGATCGACAAGATGGAGCAGAAACTTCGGGGTGTGGCGACGGCGGGCCGGAAGGCGGGCAAGGAGACCGAAGAGGGTGTAAAGAAAAGCACAGAGGCGACTGATAGCGGGGCGAAAAGCGTTGCGCTGTACGCCGCCGGTTTTGCCGCCGTCACCCTAGCTGCGCGCTCAGCCACGGTTGCTATTCAAGAGATGGACCAGGCGCGGGCGGAAGCCGCAGAGCGTATGCGGGCGTCAGAGATGGGGTTGGGTTCGTTGGGCCAGTTGGCCTTGGGTGATCCGCAACGGGAAGCCGAGCTAATCAGACAGGCAAAGGAGATGTACAAAGGGGGTGGCGGGCCGGATCTGGATACAGTAGCACGCACGCTATTCTCTATTACGTCGGCGGGGCTAAACACAGAAGAAAATCGCCGCTTGTTTACTGGCCTCTACGGCCCCATACAAGACATCCCGACACTAGCGCGCGGCGCTGCCACTATCAGTACGGCGATGGGCGCAGAAGAAACGGGGGGGGTACGGCAGATTCTAAGTAAGGGCGCGGCAGCAAGCGCATATGCGCCGGCGACTATCCCGGAACTACTTGAAGCCACGGCGATGCCCGCCGCTGCGGGCGGTATGTTGAAGTGGAGCGATGAAGAAGTCCTTGCCGCTACAACCGTTATGAGCAAAACCCTGGGCGAGTCCCGACGGGGCGGAACGGCCATTAGGTCACTAGCAACGTCCCTCTTGAGGGAGGCGGGCTTTCAAGACCTAACACTACCCGACGCTATTAAGAAGATCGGCGGCATGGGGCTTACCGATGAACAGCTTGTGGGCTTTCTAGGGGAGGATGCCACCGCCGCACTCGGGGGCGTCTTACCAAGGGCCAAGGTAGGGAAGGAGCGTCCGTTTCGCGATTTACGTTATGGCGAGGCGATAGACAAACTTGGTGGCCTAGACATGAGCGAAGCCGAAATGGTGAAATTCCTCGGCCCGGCTGCGGGGCCGCTACAAGAGCGTTTAGGAGAACTCGGCACGTTCAAGGGGTTGTCGCTGGAAGAATCGCTAGACAAGGTTCAGGCGCTAGGGCTGAATGAGCCGCAACTTATCGAGTTCTTGCGACGCAAAGAGGCCCTAACGGCCTATCAGGGCTTACAGGCAAATCGGGAGCTGTACGGGCAAATACTTGGTGACGTTCGTGGCGCTGATACCGGCGAAATGATAGAGCAGATCGTCGGGTCTGCTCGACAGCAGCCCGAATTGAGGGCGCCCCGCGCGGCCCGAATAGGTGAAGCCGGGCAGGCCATAGCAGAGCAGGTGATTGCCGCCGAGCGCCTAATGGCTGATGCCGCCATGAAGCAATACTTTGGAGAGGAACGGGCCGCAGGGAGAATGAGCGAATTTGGAGTGGCGCTTGCGAAGCTGTTTATACGCGCCGAACAAATGATCCTGGGAGACCAGGCAACTATCGAGCGATTCGGTACGGCAGAGCAGAAGATGGAGTTCTATGGGGTGCGGCGGGGCTTAGAGGAGGATATGCTGTATGCGCCCCATTTACCCCGGGGGGCGCCGGGTGCCTTTTACCCCTATGGTCAGCCAAATCTACCTTCCGGCTATGCACCCGTTGAGCTGGGCGACCGTTCACTAAACATGCTCAAGCAAGCGGCGGTCAAGATGTTAGAGGAATTGCGGAACAACACGACAGCCGTAGAAAAGGCCGGTCCGAGCAAGTTCGGACGGGTGCCCTATTCGGGACCGGCGCCTCGTCAAGTGACCCGCCCCGCGCAACCCAGAACGGACAGAGACTAATGGCGGCAAACCTAATAGGCGGTATGCAGTTTCGGTTCTACACCGGCGACCTGCCGCTCGCGGGTGCAATTGTGGAGCCATTTATCCGCTCCGGTAATGCCGGGTACGGCTATCACGATAAGAATATCCACGGCGATACGGGTACCATCGTGGCGACGGCGGCGTTTGCGACCGTGTACGCGCGCAACGTCTTCAAGCTGATGGCTAAGGATCTCCAAGGCACGATCATCGGCATTTATGACCGCGACGGCATCCTGTGGAACGGCTTTATGGTGCTTGATATGAAGCCGCGCACCTTCAACGTCGGCCTCGATACCGAAGGCTACCTATACCACCTTGAATGCGCGTGGCGTTTGCAGTCCACGGTGACGAGCTACTAATGGCAGAAGTAGACATAACGGCGGCGCAACTTCCCGGCGGGCTGTCGTGGCGGATCTCGTGGTCCGGCAGCGGCACGTTCTACGTCTACCTGGACGGGTTCTTATACGTCACGACTACCCGCACATTCTATGACATTCCCGTCGAAAGCGGTGCGGTGCTTGCGGTCCAGGTATTCGACAGCATAAGCGATACGCCGGATCGGTGTTACCCTTCACAGTTTGTCTTTTTCTGGGAACGGTCCCCTACCGCTAAGTCCTACCGCATCGACGAATATGTAGACAGCGAATGGGTCGTGCGCCACCGCATACGGGATGCAGACCAGTGGATGTATCACTACCGGACGCGCGCGCTCGAGGACGAGCAGAGCCACCGCTGCCGCGTCGTGGCTATCGGCCCGGACGGCGTCGAGGGCGCGCCCAAGGACTTTACTATCCCGCTCGTGCGCCGCCCGAGTCGGCCCGATCAAACAGTAACGTATGACGCCGAAACAAGGATGCTAACCGGTGCCTGATGCCCACGCCGATAAGGTTTCACTCGTTGTGTACCACACGGGCGCTGAAATAGCGGACGGTTGGCAACCCGTTGTTGCCAATTGTCTGGGCGGCGAAAGGTCGTGTTCGCTAGCCAAGTCGCTCTCGTGGCAACGGTACAGCCCGATCAGCGGCGTGCGCTTGATACACGTCGAGGGCTACAGCGGCGAAGGCTCGGCCACCCTACAGGCGGTCACGGTGGACACGCTACGATGGCAACCGCCAGGCGAAACAACCTGGAGTGAAACCGTTGAAGTGCCCTACGGCGAAGAGCGCATCATTCCGTGGGCCAGTGCTGGCGGCAACTACACGAAGACCATCAAGGTCAAGCGCGTCCTGAACGCCGATCTCGTGGGCGAAGAAACGATCCATTTGCGCGACACCTACAACACCGTCGCGGCGGGCGACGACTACACGTCCGAGGACGTGGGCTACACCTATAGCGCAGTGGGACTCTATAACGCTGGGTCCGCACAGGCAACAGGCTTGGAATTATTGATCCCCGACGCGGACGGTATGCGGGACTGGCTGCGCTTCGCCACGGAGGTTCCGGTTGACGGCGCGATCCAAACGATAGCGGATCAATTCACCGCGCCCACCGACGTGGAGTGGAACTACTACAAGGCGAGTCTGACGCTTGCGCCGGGCGCGTGGCTGGGCCTGTGGATGCGTCGCCAGTACACGGCGGACGTGAGCGCGCACAAGCGCGTCGAAATTCGGGCAGCATACACGAGCGGCGGCCTGGATAACCTGCATGCCGACTTGCGCGGGATCGCGCGGCGCGGCAAGGCAAGCCACCGGCAGTACCAGCTCTTCGTAGGCCAAGACGCCCCGCCCGATTTTGACGCCGCGCCGCAAGACACGGCGGCGGCACAAGAGGATCTGTCCTACGGGCCGCTCGACGCGGATCATACCTACTACTACGAAGAGCTATACCGGAACGCCTATGGGCTTGTGGCCGCGCCACAAGAGACTACGCGCCTACCTCTCGACGCCGAAGGGGACGTGCTGATAAATCCGCCGTCGGGGCCGTCCGACGTGGGACTGCTCGCCCAGAGCGACGGCACGATCCTCGTGACGGCCCGCTATTTCAAGTCGCTTGACGCGGCGGCGGCGCAGGCAAACAAGTGGGCTATTTTCCTGACCGCAGACGGCACAGACCCCGATCCCGACGTAGACGAGCCGGTAGTCGAAACCATGTCCAGCTCGGGCATTCTCGAATACACCACGGCGGCCCACTTGGACGAGACGCCCATCCGGTGCATCGTGCGCGCGCGCCGCGACGACGGGGAAAATCCGGTATCGGACAGCGAGAACGCGGCGATCTATACCGCCACCGCAACGTATTGGTGGGCCAACCTGCCCCGGCCCGATCTGGCAATTGGCCGCACCTACGGGGCCTATGCGACGGTTGTGGAACCCGACAGCCCCGTCTACATCGACGAGGCGAAGAACGTCCGCTGGGTTATCACGGGCCATTCCGTAGAGCTATGGGCCGACACCGCGCTCGTCTGGACACTTTCTGATGATAATTGGAAGCCCGAGTTTTCGATTATCACAGACGACGTTTCGGGCGCGGGCGTCGGCACAGTCGAGATCGGCACGTGGGACGTTGGCGCAAAAGAGATCTTCTTTAACGTCAACGGCACACAACGGCTCAAGGTAGACGTCGTGGCCGAAACGATTACATGGAACGGCGCGGACTACGTTGAGGCGGTCCACAGTTCCGGCGCGGGCGTGCCGGTGTGGGGCTGCTACGCAAACACGTGCTTCCAATTCTACAACGCGGCGACGGGCGTATGGTCAACGAAAATGAGCCTAAACAGCAGCGGCGCGCTGGTCTTGGGCGTGAACCTAGACTACGTGTGAGGTACATCACAATGAAACGGCTATTGATTCTCGTGCTTGTGCTGGCGGCCCTACCCGCTGGCGCACAGAAGTCTATCCGTCTAGGCGACAACGACGAATTGCGATTCGGCGACGATAGCGACTGGGCTCAGGTTTTCGACGGCACGAACCTTGTCCTGAAGGACGCCGACGCCAACGAAATGGTGCGCTGGGAAGACGCAGGCACGACGGGCGATCTTGTAGTAAGCGGCACGCTCACTATCGGCGCGCTCACGGCTATGACCGGCATCACGCTTGCCGGCGACGGCGGTGCGAACCAGACTATCAATGACGGCAACACGCTGACCATCGCGGGCGGTGCCGGCATCGCCACGACGGGCGGTGCAACCGATACGGTAACGGTGGCGCTATCTCACCTTGGCATTGAAAGCATGAGCGATCCCGGGGCGGTAGACAGGATTTACTTTTGGGATGACGGCGCTGGTGCGTCGGCCTGGCTTGTGCCGAATCAGTTGCTCTCGATTTCGGGGACCGATCTAGACGTGGACAACGACCTCCATAACTACTCGTGGACCAACGTGGTTGACGGCGACCTTACCGATACGATCACGGTGGGCGCGGGGGGTACGGTTGCGGACGCGGCATTGTCGGCAAACGTGGCACACGTCAACGCAACCGAGAACATCTCTGCCGTATGGGAAGTCCAGGATGATACGCGGCTGAATTTCGGCAACGATGCCGACTTTGGCTTTGACTACCAGACCAATCCGGGGATGCTAATTCTGAAGGATGCGGACGGCAACTACATGGCGGCATGGTCTGACACGGGTGCAACCGGAAACATGACGGTGTATGGCTCAATTTCCGCAACCGCAGATGTCAATGCAACAAACAGCGTCATCGCGAGTAATTGTGTTCAGGCGACCAATTCGGTGTCGGGAAGTTCGGGCGCATTTGGGACGCTTGCCTTGACCGGCGACGCGGCTGTGAACGGCGGCGACCTCACGTCTTCTGCCGCCACTGTCAACGTGTTCAACGTCACACCCGCCACGATCAACCTTGGCGGCGCGGCGGACGTGAACATCGGCGGCGCGGCCAAGACGGTCACGGTAGCTGGCACTCTGACGGCGGGCCGGGGGTGGTTTACCTCTGCCACTTCCCCCGTGCTGAAGGGCGCGAAAACCTCGGCGGCAACAACCGGCGGCGCTTCGGTGGTGCAGGTGCAGCACACAACGTCAGCGGACATGATCGATGGTTTCGGCGCACTCATTGATTTTGTGATTCAGGACAGCGCCCAGGTAGATAACATCATTGGGCGCATCCGCGCGTATCGCGATGGGGCGGACAACAGCGGCGGCATAAAAATACACACCTTCAATGCCGGGGCAAGCGAAGATACTCTCTGGCTTCCTGCCACTGGCCCGATAGTGACAACGCGCGACTGGGCTGTCAACGGCGGCGACATCACGTCATCCGCCGCCACGGCGACCCTATTCAACACGACGTCTACCACGGTCAACATCGGCGGCGCGGCGGACGTGTATCTGGGCACTACGGGGAAGGTGGTAGCGACGTTGGGGAAATTCGTTGGTGGCACCGGCGTCGAGGCGGGCGCGGACGGTGCAGCGCGCGGAGTCTTCACCGCCTGGGACGGCGCGGGGGGCAACACGCCCGGCTGCTGGAAGCTCGCCTCGCCTAACGGCACGGTCTGGTACTACTTTGCAGAAGATGACGGTACGTTGAAATGTCATAACGCGTTGCCAACCGCAAACGCTGACGGCAACGCGGTGGGCGATCAAACCGATTAGGAGAACGGATGATGAAACACGTAGTGGCTTGTTTGGTGTTGGCAACGCTGGCGCTTGGCTTCGTCGGCCTCGCGGTGTCCGCGCAAGAGGCGGCGCGCTTCAGCGATCCTGAGCGTGTGGCGGCATTCTTGGATGCACGGCCCCGCGTAGCTGTCAGCTTGCTCGAATCGATGCTATCGCAGGAGGCGCTGACGGCGCTGGAAACAGCGATGTTTCCCGCGCCTACCAACGAGGAGCGGCGCAAGATGTACGAAGCGGCGCGCACGGTGTTACGGCGTACGGGCCTCGGCCCTGAAGACCCGGCAGTTGCAGAACTGACGCGCAAGTTGGCCGCGCTCCCCACCCCGGTGGAACCGGAAAAGTTGTAAGGCGGCGAGGATAGAAACGAATGGCTGCCATAGATATATGGGGCACTAGCGAGCCGGACTTTCTCCTGGAGCCCTCTACGTCCGTCTATGTGAAGGAGGACTGGGGCGGCGAGTGGGTCTGGATACCCTGGCTTGCGCCGGCGGCCTGCTCTGACGGCGAAGGGGCGGCGGCACAGAGCGCCACATTCGAGTGGCGATTCGGCGGCCTGGTACAGCCCAACACGCCCGATGCGGCGGTTTACGATTTCGTTGACATCCACGCCTGCTATATTGCCGTTTGGGTACATGACCAGTATGGTAGTGCGCCGCTCTGGATCGGCTATGTCGAGGACGAGGACGTGCACCCCTGGGGCGATTTATACGTGCCGGGCGGTATCCAGCAGATCAAGGCGGTCGGACTCAAGACGTTGCTGGACCGCAAAGTCATACTGGGCTCGTATGCCTGCTGCGACGGCGCTATTAAACAAGTGGGCCGGTCGATCCAGTTCAATCGGCAGATCGGCGGCGGGCGCGGCCTACAGGGGAATCGCTCCGCAAACGCCACGGAGTATGGCGCGCACATCTTCTATACGCCGGGCGTCGATGACGACGACGCGGGCGTCTGGTCTAACGCCGACATTCTCGACTACGCCCTGTGTTTCTTCGCCAATGGCGAGGCGGCGGGCGGCTACGATGGGCCGTACTTCTACCTGAGCGGATTCCGCACCGCGCTCGACAAGCTGTATGGCAGCTACGAGTCCGACGACACTGTCGGTCCCCTTGTTGACCGCCTGATAAGCCGTAGTCGCGGCCTGGGCTACCGCCTAATAACAGACGGCCTCGGCGACATTTACATAGACGTGTTCTCTCGGTTTATGAGTGACAATCCCGAACAGGAAGTAGTGGACGGCTACAGCCGACTCGTGGACCCCCACATTGTATTTTCGCAGGCGCATAGCTATGACTTCGTGCGCGTGCTGGGCGGCTTTATACAGGTCTGTTGCACGTTCGCGGTCAATGACGCCAACTACGCCGCGCTGTCGCTGGCGTGGACAGAGGCGCTTGAAGCCGAATACAACGCAATCGACCTAGAGGATACGAAAGACAACGACGCGGCGCGCCAGTCCGAAGAATACAGCACAGTCTACCAACGCTTCACCGTGCTGCGGTCGTGGGACTGGATGTGCGGTAGTTTCAACTGCGCTCCTTCGATAACGGTTGACGGCGTGCTCGACTACGAGACCGTGAGTCCGCAGTACGACGGCACGCGCCAGTTCATACGGACCATCCCGTTCTACGAGGCCACATTGGCGGGCACGATCCCGCAGTTGCGGCGCGCCTTCGTGTTGGTCGAGGTCGAGGACGACGACGAAAACGCGCGCTACTACTACGTAGA
>Ga0307379_10004061_pt1 | contig 21031 bp, 22 predicted proteins | sample UN2MG_FD_202237 | JGI IMG/M metagenome (GOLD analysis project Ga0307379, IMG submission 202237) | Soil microbial communities from Risofladan, Vaasa, Finland - UN-2 | ecosystem: Environmental > Terrestrial > Soil > Coastal area > Acid sulfate soil | place: Finland: Risofladan, Vaasa | collected... | reverse complement strand
TGCATTCAAGCACAGGCTTTTTTGGGAGCGAGAAAGGAAATTGAAAGCGTTCTAAAGATTTTAAAGAAGAATCCCATGGCGATGTCCTTGCCGATAAATGAAGAAGCACGGGCGGGACTCACTACTGGAAAGCTGGTAAAAGTGCCCGGAGGCTTGTATGTCCTGAGTTTTGAAAAAATCCCAAAGCACATCTGCACTACCTTGGAGAAACTTCTCAATTTGGGAGACATCTATGCTATGGGCTTCACAAGGAAAGGGGAGCTATTTGGTAATGCTGTAATCATAACAAGAGGTAAAACCGGGCTGGAAAAAAAAGATCTTATAGAAACATTCATAGGCCAGGCATCCGTAGCTCTTCAACGCAGGCGGGCAGAGGAAGAATTGCAAAAATATCGTGAACACCTTGAAGAGATGGTCGAAAAGCGTACTGCCGAAATAAAAGCGGCCAATGAGCGACTTCAGCGGTTAATCGCCGAACGCATGAATGCGGAAAAGGCCTTGCTAGAGTCTGAAGCGAAGCTGCAAAAACAAAAATCAGCTTTAGAACAAAAAAATATAGCCCTTGGGGAAGTTATTGCGCAGATTGAGGTAGAAAAAAGAAGGATAAAAAATGATATTGAGACCAATATAAATATAGTAGTATCTCCGATTTTAGAAAAACTCAAAAAAGAGAAAGCTAGTGCTAAATACGTTACTATGCTCAAATATCACTTAGGAAAATTAACTTCTTCATTTGGCAGTAAAATAACAAAAAAAAGCTTCAATCTAACTCCCAGAGAAATCGAAGTTTGTAACTTGGTGAAAGGTGGTCTTACAAGCAAAGATATTTCTAATCTTTTAAATATTTCTTACAGGACGATAGATAAGCACCGCAAAAATATTAGGCATAAATTGGAAATATCTAATAAGCGTATTAACTTAACTTCCTTTCTGCGTGAATTCTAGGTCATAATTTCCTCTCTGTATTAATTGGTATTTTACATACCCATTATATACCTACTTTATTCATGTTGCTATTTTCTGCTTTTAGAGATTATCTTATAATTAGAATTGTTAGCATTAAAATTAATGCTTCAATTTCTTTAAAAATAAGATTTTGATGGATTTATATCTAAAATACTTTTTAGCATATTACCTCAAAAAATAAAATGACAGAAGAAAGAAGAAAACATCCACGGTATAAATGTATGTTTCCTGCAAAAGTTATAAAATCAGGAGGCAAGCTTAAGCTAATTGAAAGAATATCGATTCATGATTTCTCTCGTGAAGGATTAAAGTTGAAAATTAATTTTGTTAGCCTTAAACCAGGTTCATGTATGGAGCTAGAACTCTACTTTTCAGAAAAAGGAGAATCAACCTCTTTGATAGCAGAAATCGTCTGGAGCAAAGGTGTGAAAAATAGTATGGAAGTAGGGCTGAAGATAAAAAAGATGGATGAAGAGACAAAGAACGAGATCCTTGGTTGGATCGCCACAAAATAGTTAGAAACGGAGTTCAATCAGAAAAAACAGGAACTCTTTCTATCAATCTAGAATTATTCAACATTTCTTTCTAATTTTGGTTTAGGTTGTTTTACTTGATTCGTTCCATCCGCTCTAAGCTGAGTTTTAATTCAATTCTTGCGGTTCTCGCTTTCATCGGATATCCTAGTTTAGTTGGGTAAGGATATCGCGAAGATTTTCTCCTTTGAAAAAAATAAGGTATAATATTAAGAATTTTCAGGCGAGGATAGAATAAAGAAAAAAATGAGAACTGAGATTCAGCGAGGTGGAAACGATGCTTGAGTTTTGGAAAGCGATGAAAAAACAAAGATTTGAAAAAGAGGTCAATAAAATTGAAGATGAAATAAGCCGATCAAAAAGGTTCAATTTTAGTTTTGGTGTTCTTGTGGTAGATATAAGCCAGGCCGTTCCCAAGGGAATAGGCACGCTAATGCCAGGTAAAACTATTTCCTTTCATTTAATGAGAAAATATATTCGTGGTTATGACAAGCTGTTTGGTCCTTTTTTCAGGAGATATTATATACTCCTTCCTCAATTAGATAGAAACGGAGTCAATGCAGTCAAACAAAGAATTTATAAGCTCGCCGAAGAACATAATTGGGGAGGTTTGAGTATAGGTGAAGCGGTCTATGATGAGGATGGTAAAAGCGCCCAAGCTTTATTAGATGCAGCCATAAGCCGATTATCAAGTTAAAACTCCTCTAAAAAAGATTATTATCGGCAAACAAATTCAAAAGCTACGAGCACTATTTCAAACAAGTCAAAAAGAAAACAAAGAGAAAAGCAGAGAGAAAAGGGGACAGGCCCTTTTTTTTACAGGTTACTTTTTATAAGAAAATTGCCAATCCCCCTTCCTTTCTGCTTAGCAGTCTAACCTAGATTATTCATAAATCAGGCTAACCATCTATTCTATATCCCTGAAAATAATTCAAATTATAAAAGTTTTAAAGGTCTGACCCCAACATTTTGACTTCATATATATCCTGTGCTATCTATACAGAAGTCCATAGGAAACGAAATGACGAAATACCTGGAGAGTTTATCGGCCAAGGAATATCCTGGGCGGATCATAATCATAGGAAGAGATATTACAGGTAAAAATGAGGTAGTAATCTATGCTATAACAGGAAGGTCTCCTTCCAGCCAGGCGAGAAAAATGGAGCTGAAGGATGACGCCATTTGGGCAAAGCCCACAGATGAGGAAACGCTGAAGAAGGGAAACACAGACTTGCTGATCTATCCCGCCATTTTATTCTCCAACGGAATTGCTGTAAGCAACGGTAAGCAGACTGCGGATATAAAAACCTGCCTTGGTCAAAGCCAGAATCCTGCAGAAGTTTTAAAATTAGCTCTCCATGAATGGGATTATGAACCTGATGCGCCCATCTTTACTCCAAGAATAAGCGGCTGCGTTCTCCCTCAGAAAAAGGCAGCTCTCAGCATAATAAAAAGAGCCTCTAACGGTTCCTCGACAAGAAATATCTTTGAGATCCCATTGATACCTGGAAAAGGAAAAATGATCTCAACCTATGAAGGAGATGACAAGGACCCTCCACCCGCTTTCATAGGAGAACCGATTGACGTCGAGATCAAAGAAAAGAAGGCCTATGATATGGCCGCGGCAGTTTATGATGCTCTAGAGCCAGCAGATGGCAAAAAAGACCATAGGGTGTCTGTGGTCAGTGTCTTCTCCAGTGATTTGAACTCAAATGAGCATGAAATACACATCATAAACAAACATGAAAGGATGGGGAGTCAAAATGGATAAAACAAGCAAAGAAGATCGAAAACAGTACAGGACTTCAGTCAAAGAAGAGTTTCCTGACACTCTTCGTTTTGGAAACCGGAAGTTCAAGAAAAAACTGCCGATGAGGTATGGAGAAAATCCTGGCTACCCAGCTGCCTTTTACTCTGAAAAAGAGGCTTCCGGTCCAAACATGGCGACCATGGAAGTGCTGCAGGAAGGAACCAAGGGGCTGAGTTATATAAATATAGGGGATATGGACCTGGGCCAGAGACTGGTTAAGAAATTAACAGATATTTATAAAAACAATCTAATCTGTGTCCTGGTTAAGCATGAGATGCCCAGCGGAGTCGCTAGGGGAGAGTCGCCAGAAGAGACTTTTGAAAAAGCATGGAATTGCGACTCCCTCTCTAACTTCGGAAGCGTCGATGTTTTCAATTGCCAGATCACTAAGCAACTGGCAGAACTCCTTGTGGAAAAAGGAAGGAATATCGAGGTCGTCTATGCTCCTGATTTCACATCCGAAGCTCTTGAAGTTTTAGCTTCAAGAAAGCCCTTGCGGCTAATAATGGTTTAGAATTTAAAAGAGTAGCTGGTGGTCTTTTGATTCAAAAGAGGTTTGATTCAAAAATCACATCTTTAGAATCTATTGATGTAGTATCAGAAAGAAAAGCTACTCAAGAAGAGATTGAGGCTGCCATTTTTAACTGGAATATAGCTTGTTTTACCCGATCAAATGCCATTGTCATCGGCAAAGAAGATAAAGTTCATGGAATTGGCTCAGGACAGAGAAGCCGAATCGATGCCGCAGAGACGGCCATCAGATACTCAAGACGAGGCTATGGGCCTGAAGGATGTGTTATGGCTTCTGATGCCTTTATTCCCTTTACAGATGTCGTCGAGCTGGCAGCACGCAACGGGATAAAAGCCATAATTTACCCTCTGGGTTCAATCAGAGACCAGGATGTTATCGACAAGGCTAATGAGCACAATATAGCCATGATCATAACCAGAAGGCCTGGAGAAACGGATAGCGAGCGCTGTTTCCTGCACAGATAAAAAAAAGCATGCTTGTTTGTAGGGGCTTGATTTATCAAGCCCAACTTGTTTGTAGAGGTTCGATTCATCAATCCCACATTATTGAAGCAAGATATTGTAAGGGATAAATCCGCTTGGAAAAAAAAGAATTGTAAATTAGACTAGAAATCATCCCTTTTTAGTCTTGTTTATGATATTTTCTCCCCCTAAATAAATAAAATAAAAATATACTTGACATAATTGTACTCATGTTTTATATTATATAGAGACTAAGATAGGAGGCAATAAAATGGCAAAGACAATCGGTATTGACTTAGGAACAACAAATTCTGTTGTCGCTGTAACAGAAGGAGATAAACCTATTATTATCGAAAACGAAGAAGGAGGACGTACAACTCCTTCTGTTGTTGCTTTTACTGAAAAAGGCGAAAGGTTGGTCGGACAAGTTGCCAAAAGGCAGCGGATCACCAATCCTGAAAATACCATCTACTCCATAAAAAGATTTATGGGGCGGCGCTACAAAGAAGTCCCTGAAGAAATCAAGCAGGTACCCTTTAAGGTCACTCAGGTATCTAACGGAGATGTGAGAATAGAGGCGCTTGGTAAGAAATATTCCCCTCCCGAGCTATCAGCTATCATACTCCAAAAATTAAAAAAAGCGGCTGAAGATCATTTAGGAGAAAAAGTAGAAAAAGCAGTCATAACTGTCCCGGCTTATTTTAACGATAGCCAGCGGAAGGCAACCAAGGATGCAGGAGTGATCGCTGGACTGGAAGTTGTGCGCATCATCAACGAACCTACTGCTGCGGCCTTAGCCTATGGATTGGAGAAAAAGAAGGATCAGACTATTGCTGTCTATGATTTTGGCGGCGGAACCTTTGATATATCCATCCTCGAAGTTGGAGAAGGTGTTGTTGAAGTCAAATCAACAAACGGAGATACTCATCTGGGCGGGGATGACATTGACCAGAAAGTTCAGAACTGGCTGGTGACAGAATTCAAAAAAGAGTCAGGAATAGACCTCTCTAAAGACAAAATGGCTCTTCAGAGGCTAAAAGAAGCTGCTGAAAAGGCAAAAATGGAACTTTCGACCACAATGGAGACTGAGATAAACCTTCCTTTTGTTACCGCTGATTCTTCAGGTCCGAAACACCTTCTGATGAAGCTCACCAGATCCAAATTAGAGCAGCTCATGGATGGCATTATTCAAAGAACTGCAGGCCCGTGCAAACAAGCTCTTGCAGATGCAAAATTGAAACCAGGTGATATAAATGAGGTAATTCTGGTAGGAGGATCCACCCGAATTCCAAAAGTCCAGAAATTGGTTAAAGACCTTTTCGGAAAAGAGCCCCATAAAGGAGTTAATCCCGATGAGGTGGTGGCAGCCGGAGCTGCTATCCAGGGAGCTGTATTGACTGGGGATGTAAAAGATATTCTCCTTCTGGATGTGACTCCATTGACCCTCGGCATAGAAACTCTTGGAGCCGTATTTACCAAGATGATTCCTCGCAACACAACAATTCCTACCAAAAAATCAGAAACATTCTCTACAGCCGCAGATAACCAGCCAAGCGTAGAAATTCATGTCCTCCAGGGAGAAAGAGAGATGGCAGCCGCTAACAGGACATTAGGTAGATTTCATCTGGATGGAATTCCTCCTGCTCTACGAGGCATCCCGAAGATCGAAGTGACTTTTGATATCGATGCCAACGGAATCCTTCATGTCAATGCAAAGGACATGGGAACTGGAAAAGAACAAGCTATCACTATCACCGGTCATAGTGGATTAGAGGAGAATGAAATAGAAAATATGGTTAAGGATGCAGAATCACACTCTGAAGAAGATAAGAAGAAAAGAGAAGTAATAGATGCCAAGAACCAGGCAGACCAGCTGGTTTATAGCTTAGAAAAGTTATTAAGGGAAAATAAGGATAAAATTCCTGAAGATGAGGCAACTCGGGTTCAGACTGAGATCGAAAACACAAAGAAAGCTATCGAGAGCGATAACCTGGAGCAAATAAAACAGGCAGTTGAAGCGCTTTCCACGGTCTCGCATAAGTTGACAGAGATGATGTATCAGCAAGCCACTCAGCAACAACAGGCTCAACAAGGTCCTGCCCAACAGGAAGCAGCCGGCAATCAAACAGCAGAACAAGCATCATCCGAAGGTCCATCCGAAGAAGAAGTTATTGATGCAGAAGTTGTTGACGAGGATAAGAATAAGAAGTAAGCTTATTGAATTCTGATCTAAAACTAAGATATCTTCATTCCTCTGTTAACAATAAGGTTAGGGATGGATAAGGACTACTATAAGACACTTGGGGTTGATCGCAAGGCGACTCTATCTGATATAAAAAAATCATACCGGAAGCTTGCGCGAAAATACCATCCAGATCTCAACCCGGGAGATAAAACATCTGAAACAAAGTTTAAAGAAATCCAGGAGGCTTATTCAGTCTTAAGCGATCCTAAGAAAAAAGGTCAGTACGACCAGTTCGGGTTCGTCGGAGACGCGCCTCCTAGAGGACCACGATACCAGACATACACATCTGGCTTCGAAGGTTTCGATTTCTCTGGTTCTGGCACATCCTCATTCAGTGACCTCTTTGAAAATATCTTTGGCGCAACCGCTCAGAGGACTTATCAAAGAGCAGAGAGAGGTGAAGATCTTCATTATACGATGAAAGTTGGTTTTATGGATGCTATTCATGGTTTAAAGACAAGGATAAAACTGACTCGAATGGTAGCCTGTCCCACCTGCAGCGGAAATGGCTACATGCAGAAAGGTGGACAACAGGCATGTTCAGTATGCGGTGGGAACGGACGTTCGACTATCCAGAGAGGCTCAATGAGATTTTCGGGGACTTGCCCTTCCTGCCGAGGAACAGGCAGAACTCCAGGGCAGGAATGCTCCATGTGCCATGGACATGGTCTTATTCAAAAGACTGAGCTTATAAGTGTCAGGATACCTGGTGGAGTCAACACTGGCTCAAAAGTTCGCATTCCTGGAAAAGGGAACGCAGGAAGAATGGGAAACCCCTCAGGCGATCTGTTTATCACCATTGAAGCCGCCCCCCATCCTTTCTTTAACCGAGAGGGATCGAATATCTATGTAAAAATACCCATAACAGTGCCTGAGGCTACTCTGGGAGCGAAGATTGAAGTTCCTACTCTTTCCGGCAATACAACCATCAAAATTCCTCCTGGTACAAAATCTGGCCAAAAATTCAGGATAAGGGAGAAAGGCGCCTCCCTGGCCGGAAAAAAAGCGCGAGGCGATCAATTTGTGGAAGTATCTATTGTTCCGCCTCCTTTTAATGATGAGAGAACGAGAGAACTTATGAGAGAACTTGAAAAAATCTCTCCTCAGAACCCAAGGAAAAAAATGGCAATTCATTAAAATGAAAGAGAAAAAAGAACTAAAAAATTATTATCATATAAGCAGTGTTTCAAAAATGTTCAATATTCACCCCCAAACTCTTAGACTGTATGAGAGAGAAGGATTGTTAAGACCTTCTAGAAGCGAGGGAAACACGCGATGTTATACAGACGATGACTTGAGGCAGCTAGAACTGATCCTGAATCTGACTCGGGATTTGGGAATCAATCTTGCTGGAGTGGAAGTTATTTTGAATATGAGAAAAAAGATAGAACAGATTGAAGAAGAGGTGAATATGTTTCTGGAGTACCTAAGAAAGGAATTCTTTGAAGGCAAGGAAGATGAATTTGAACTCAGAAAAAAAAGTTTAGTGCATATAAGCCAAGCTAAAATTATGAAAATTGAAAAAGTGAAGGAATGAGGAACAACTACAAGAACTTTATCGATTTTAAAAATTTAAGGCTCTATATGAATCAGATATCAAAATTTCCGGCCCTCACTCAAGAGGATGAAAAAAGATTAGGGAATCGCATCCAGAAAGGCGATAATAAAGCGATTACGGAATTGATTGAGTCGAACCTAAAATTTGTAGTTTCCTACGTGAAAAAGTACAGAGGAATGGGAATAGGCATGTTCGACCTTATCAACGAAGGAAACCTGGGTCTCATTGAGGCAGCAAAGAGGTTTGATCCCGACCGAAACGTTAAGTTCATATCCTACGCTGTGTGGTGGATTAGGCAGTCTATTATCCATGCTTTAACGCGCTATTCTCGAGCTTATCATCTCCCTCAAAAGCTTTCTGCTAAAATATCAGATATGAAAAGAAAGTCTGCTGGGCTTAAAACAGAGCTGAGCAGAGAGCCGACAAGGGATGAAATAGCAAAAAAAATGGGCATTGCCAAAGACGAGGTTGAGGATTTAGAGATATTAGACGGAAGGGATGTTTCCCTAAGCGATAAATACTACGAGGAAGGCGTGGAAATTGAAGATAGGATACAAGACGATCTGACTCCCTCTGTTGAATACCAGATCATTAAAAACTCTATCCAGCAGCAAATAAGGGAAATGTTAGGCGAATTGGATGATAAAGAGGTAAATGTGATAAAATTAAGATTTGGATTGGATGATGATAAGGCTCGTACCCTTCAGGAAATAGGAGATATGCTGAATTTATCAAGGGAAAGAATAAGACAAATTGAGCAAAAAGCGATGAGAAAGTTGGCCCGCTCTCGAAGGCTCCAACAACTCAGAGGATATTTAAACTGATGCCAGAAACTACATGCTCTCTGTGCCAGGGAACTGAATGGGTTCTGGAGGAATCCGATTCCGGGATCGTGGCTAAACGGTGCAAGTGCTTCCGTGAGCGGGAGAACGAGATCCTTTTTAATCAAGCCCAGATCCCAAAAAGATACAAACATTGTACTTTTAAAAACTTTGAAGAACATAACGATTCACACCGTGATGCGTTAAAGATAGCCAAAAAACTTGTTAAAAACTACCCTGTGCAGGATATCGGCCTTCTTTTCCAAGGCCCCTGTGGAATAGGGAAGACGCATCTGGCAATTGCTATCATTAATGAGCTGATCAAAAAGAAGAACATTCCTTGCTATTTCTGTGATTTCAGGAACTTGATAAGAAATATCCAGAGCACTTACACTCCTACCTCTTCTTTAACCGAATCAGAAGTATTAGAACCCGTTTTTCAAAAAGAAGTTCTTGTTCTTGATGAATTAGGAGCAAAAAGGACTACCGCATGGGTGGAAGATACGGTTTTCTACATTATTAATCGTCGATATAACAATAAAAAAGTTACTGTTTTCACTTCAAACTACATAGATAGCGGAGAAGCAGAAGAAGATTCCAGGGACCAACACTTCAAAAAAGCCGATGATTCTCTAGTGGATAGGATCGGAGTTCGTCTAAGGTCGAGGATTTATGAGATGTGCAAAATTGTAGAGATGTGGGGCAAGGACTATCGTAAAGAAATTAAACAAGCCGGCTATCACTTTTAACCTTTTTAGAGGGGTCAGGTCTTGTTTTTTGCTTTTACTCATACAAAAGCAATCTATATTAATGCATTAGATTACGGGCAACACCGTTATTTTATAAATGTGCAGGGGAGCGTGGCAAAATCTAATCCTGAAGAATGGAGATATCTGTATCGCTTTCATCCTCGCCATGAAATTTTAATGCCTTTGCATGAGATTTTTAAGACAAGCAAAAAGCAAGACCTGACCCCATTTATAGGGCAACGCGTTGATATTCTCCACGAATTCTGCTAAATTAATGACAACTTGCTCCTCGGTAGCTCAATCGGCAGAGCGGGTGGCTGTTAACCACTAGGTTGTAGGTTCGAGTCCTACCCGAGGAGCCATTATTTACAATAACTAGCCTTGTCCTTCCTTTAAGTATCATTAGCCAGAATTAAGCGAGTTCAAACAAAATCTGTCTGAACATATGAGGTGGTGAAAGATACGCATCTTTTTCTTTTTAATGTTTATATCATTCCTAATTTATAAAAATTTTCACTCTCAATTGACAACTATTCCTCTCTATGCTAAGAGTTATGAGGAATACAGATGAAGAAAATCAAGAATAAAAGGCAAGATATTTCTTTAATCAAAAAGACAAGTTTCCATTCTAGTAATTACCGACTGATATCATTATCAACTCTCATATGGTAAACCATGGTGGCTAAAAAGAAAAAAGACAAGCTAAGAGGTATTGATGAAACAATTACAAAACCCATATTTAAAATAGTCGAACAGCAGTCCAAAAATGCCTACATCCTTTTTTTGAAGGGACACCTCTTGGGCAAACTCTGCACCTTGCATAAGGGAACAACAATAATCGGTCGGAGCGTCCAGGCTGACATCCCACTCAAGGATACCGGTGTCTCCCGAGAACACTCAGAAATCAAAGTAGACGGTGAAAAAGCAACTATTAAGGATTTGGGAAGTACAAACGGTACTTTTGTCAACAGCAAACGTATTGCCAGACATGCTCTCAAAGATGGCGACAAGATCCAGATAAGCTCTTCGACTGTCTTTAAATTCATACTGTCTGATGAAAGTGAAAAGGTATTTCATGATGAGCTATACCGTATGGGAGTTATGGATCCAGTAACCAATATCTATAATAAAAGATATTTCACAGAACGTTTGAAACAAGAATTCAGCCTTGCCAAGCGTAACAAAACCGGACTTTCTTTATTAATGATTGACTTAGATTTCTTCAAGAAGATTAACGATACTCATGGTCATCTGGCAGGAGACTTTATCCTCGGGAAACTCTCAGAGGTTTTTTCCAGCATGACCAGGGACGAAGACATTGTCGCTCGCTATGGAGGGGAAGAATTTGTTGCGATTCTCCCTGGAAGCAGCGAAGAAGGCGCTGTCATCTGCGCAGAAAGGATAAGGGATAAAATTGCTCAAACACCTTTTATATTCGAACGTGAGACAATAAATATTACTGTAAGTATTGGGGTTGCCATTTTAGATGATAATAACTTCTTCGGAAGCTATGAAGATTTTATCGAAGCTGCAGATAACTGTCTCTACCGTTCCAAGAAAAGCGGCAGGAACTGCACTACTTGCTCATCCGAAGCAGAAACTTAAGAAAGAAAATTTCCATAGATTACAACTGCTCATTTTTCTAATTTCATCTTTTTATTAGCTTTAAGGGGTGATAAAAAATCACCTCATAAACCACCACACAAGGCTATATACTTTTTTATCTAATATTGTTTATTCTTTTCACTTACTATAATAAATACATGAAGACATTGTTTTTTATTAATGAAGCATTGAAGATTAAATAATGCCTTCTTATTTCCATGGCGCGAGGCTCTATAACAAGAAGTGTTTGACAAGGAATAAAATATCTTCTATATATTACAGAAATTAAGTAGAAACAAAAAAACAAAATGGAGGAATTAAAATGAAACGAATTTTAACTTCTTTTCCTGGATGGATGGCCATACTTACATTGGCAGCGTTTCTTTTCGCAGTTGCTTCACCCGCAGCGGCTCAAGATGAGAAAGGTGAAATCGAAGAAACACTAAAACAGCTAACGCAACAAGCTGCAACTGGGTATCTTGCGCCAATTATTACGCCGATTGGTATAGACTTAAACGGTGGCTGGTTTCATAAGGCGCCCCCTGCAAAAAAGTTTGGTTTGAGTCTAGAGTTAGGTGCCGTAGGAATGATTACATTCATTCCAGATGATGTGGTAAAAACTTTTAGCGTAACAGATGCAACGTTCAAGTTTAGCGACCAGCAGACATGGGATTTAGTAACGGCTATAGGTATTGGGGACGCAACCGTAGAACAAGCTTTGTTTGATCAAATTAAAGACCAGAATTTCAGTGTAAGCATACATGGTCCAAATATCATGGGCGCTTCAGACGATGAGATAGAAATTGATTTCAGTGGCACAGATGTTACTTTCACTGATCCCATCACTTTATTGCCGCGAACAGAAACACTCGGTGCAGGCACATGGGCCCTTGGTGTTGGTGGTTTAGGCTTTCTAGAAGACTTATCCTTCGTTCCGCTGGCAGCCCCTCAACTTTCAGTCGGCACGGTTTTAGGAACACGGGCAACATTCCGCGTCCTACCTACAATTGATCTCTCAACTATACCTCCGCTTTCTCTCTTCCTTGATGAGGAATTTGGCAAGATCAGTTATTTTGGTTTTGGATTACAACATAATCCAGGAGTATTTCTTCCAACTCCTCTTCCCCTCGATGTTGCAGTTGCGTTCTATACACAGACATTTAAGATAGGGGAGGAATTCTTCAAGGTTAAAACCACTGCCTTTGGAGTAAACGCGAGCAAAAAATTAGGAATAGGACCTATAAACATAACTCCTTATGCCGGATTCATGCTTGAAAAATCAACAATAGACATTGCTTATACCTATGAGGTTGAAAGCCTTTTGGGCTCACCCCAAGAAATAGACATAGCCCTTCATTTCGAAGGAGAAAATAAGAGCCGCATAATACTCGGCCTCAGCATAAAATTGCTCTTGTTCAACATTAATGCTGATTATAATATCGGAAAATATAACTCCTTCACAGTTGGCTTTATGTTCTCAATGTAAAGGTTGATTAATCCAGAGATTAAGAAGACCTATTCTCGGATAGAAACAGGTTGGAGGTAACGATGAAAAAATTTTTGCTAATCTTTCTGACTATTATTCTGGTTTCAACAACCCACGCCTATGGATTTAAATTAATGGCAGGAGGGCATCTTTCAAAGTATGCTGTGGAGCCCGAAGGAGCTGGAGTTGAGTGGAAAAATAAAACGGGATTTCTTGTCGGAGGAGGAATTGAACTTTTTTCAGTTCCACATATATCTCTTGATATTGACGGATTTTATTTCCGAAAGGGCAGCAAGTATAAATCTGCAACTGAGGAATTGGATTATACTTTGGATGTAATTAGTATTACACCACTGGTCAGAGTTAAGTTTTTGCCAGGTCCATCTCCTTATGTTCTTGGAGGCGGTGAATTTTCATATGTCCTTACTCATAAATCAGACGATACAGATATAAAAGCGAATTATAAAAGCTATGATTACGGACTTGTTTTTGGCGCAGGTTTCCAGATGTCAATGCCAGGTGCCTCGCTATTTTTTGAAGGCCGGTACCATCTCGGGGTTGCTAACATACTAAAAGACCCGGATCCAGATGAATCATTAAAAACCAAGGCTATTGTAGTAATTGTGGGAATTAAAATTTAGTCAATAAGAAAAGAATACTTCAAGACCAGAAGAAAACTCCTCAGAAGGAGTACATAAACCCAATCTTTACCCCGCCATAAGGCAAAACGCCGAGGCTGAACTCCAACTTATTCTGTAGCTCTCTTTCTGTCAGGTAACTTTGAAACGCTCTTTCCGCTCGACTCTTTCTCATGAAATTATAGACAGCCATACTGCCATATTCTGCTGCCAAAAGAGAGCTGCTTTCTCTACCAGCAAGAGCATATGCAGAGAGGCCTGCCCATAATATGCCCCAAAAAATCCGCTTTTTCCGACCTCGAGTAGCAAGGGATGAGAGGGCTACGTGGCTGGCCCTTTCTCTATGCCCAGGATCTGAGATGCTCAGCACATCATCAAGTTCGCGTTCTGCACCGCTCGGAATAGCAAATTTATAAATTCCAACTCCCGCCATTACTGCTCCTGAAGCTATTGCCATAGTGCCAAGAAGATCTGAAAAAAAACCTCCCCACCAGTCATCCTCATCCGCTGAAGACAACAATGCAACACCTGAAGCCAAATAAACTCCTCCTCCAATCACCCATATGGTTCCCCATGTTCTCCTGCTTCTTTTGGACCTTTCCGCTAATCGCTTCAAGTAGCCTTCAGCCAAAGATTCTGATCCTTCCTCAGGATTTATATACTCCAGCTGTCCATATAAAAGATTGTACCTATTTCCCCAATCTTGCCTTCCGTCTACACCAGCAGCGATATTTGAGAGTGGAGTCAGATCTGAGAATCGGAGAAATCTAATTACTTGAAATGGTTGATGCTGTCTTGAGTATCTTTTATTCACGGCGAAAAAGAGATAATTGTCAGGATATAGAATATTCGAGTTAAAAAATGCATTACTATTAGCTTCTGAGTCCCTTATTAATGAGAAATTTTCTGTAAATAATGATTCATCCTGAGCAAAAACAGGCATCGAGAAAATAAAGAGAATTAGAAACATAACCAGTTTTTTCATTTCGTTTCCCTCCTTTCAAAATTCGATTGTTCTTCATTTATTCTTTACTTATTTACCTAGTTACTCATATTTCTCTAATAATTTAGCCTTCGGCAAAAGAAAAGTTGTCAAAAATTTGTTAAAAATTTGTAAATATTTTGTTAAGATTCCCGATTTTTTTGCTCTAAATCCTATAAGAAGATATATAAAACCTCTTTAGCTGTCAACTATGTAGGTCGAAAATTTAGGAGATTTTTATTGTATAGTTTCTTAAGTTTCATTATGTTATCGAATAGAGACAATATATTTTATAGCAAGGGAAGGAAAATGAGAGAAATCAGGAATGAAAAATTTATCATAAGGGCTCCAAAATCCATAGCGATCATTTCCATTCTGGCTGCAGCAATCATAATCTTGGCACCTTCCTGTAAGAACGAAAAAGACGCCGTTCTTCCTTATGAGCAAAAAAAGGTTAAACCCGGGATTGAGGTTTTCCTTGAGAGCCACCTGGATCTTGTGAAAGGGAAAAGAGTGGGCTTAATAACAAACCCGCCCGGTGTAGATAGCAATTTAGAGAGCGTAATTGATCTTTTTCATGATAACCAAGAAATTAACCTTGTCGCTTTGTATGGACCTGAGCATGGAGTGAGAGGAAATGCCCAGGCCGGTGAATATGTTTCTTTTTATATTGATGATAAATATAACATCCCTGTCTTCAGCCTATATGGGCAATCGAGGAAACCCGAAGCAGGGATGCTAAAAAACATCGATGAGTACATGCGTTCTTTTGACACTATCAGCGCAGGGAAGATTCCTCAAACCTCGATGGTTGAGAGCGCAGATGTATTGATATTTGATATTCAGGATGTGGGGACAAGAATTTATACTTACATTGCAACGATGGCCTACTGTATGCAGGCAAGCGCTGAGAACGGTGTTGATTTTATAGTCTTAGACAGACCGAATCCTATAAACGGCGAAGATCTGGAGGGCCCAGTCCTGGAGTATCCGGAGTACAGCTCTTTTGTCGGCCTCTATCCCATTCCTGTAAGACACGGAATGACCGTCGGTGAACTAGCAGAGTTTTTTAATGATAAATTCTTGGAGAAGAAGGTCAATTTAACAGTTATCCCCATGCAAGGCTGGGAAAGGGAGATGTGGTATGACGAGACGTCTCTTCCCTGGGTTATCCCTTCACCAAACATGCCTACTCTGGATACTGCGACTGTATACCCGGGACAGGTGTTTTTGGAAGGAACGAACATATCTGAGGGGAGAGGAACGACAAAGCCATTCGAGTTTTTTGGAGCCCCATGGATCGATGGCTATGAATTAGTAAAAAAACTCAATGAACTCAATCTTGAGGGAATTAAGTTCAGGGAAGCCTGGTTTTCTCCTACTTTTTCAAAGTACAAGGGAGAGCTCTGTGGCGGCGCTCAAATACATGTCATCGACAGAAATCAGTACAGACCATTTGAATCTTCTCTGCACATAATAAAAACAGTAATGAATATGTATCCCAGTCATTTTAAATTCCACAATGAATACATCGATAAATTAATGGGAACTTCAAAAGTAAGACAGGCACTTGAAAAGGGGAGTGATGTCAAAGAGATAATAAAAAGCTACCAAGTGGATTTAGATAACTTTTGGGAGCTGAGGAAACCTTATTTACTCTATTAAAATATATAGGCGCTTGATTCATCTTGTGTAGGGGCGTGATTTATCAAACCCGCACTTTTTGACCACCCCAATACAATGATTAAAAATAGAGTAAAAGTAAGCAAATTCTTAAGTTTCATCCTAAGGAGGTAATTGCATGGAACTCTATTTGATTCACCACGGAATATCATTGCCCGAAGAGAAAGATCCTGAAAAATCTTTAAGCCCGGAAGGAAAAGAAGAAACTCAACGGACAGCAGAATTCCTGAAGACAAAGAGTATAAAAATCGATGCTATATGGCACAGTCCAAAACTTCGTGCAATTCAAACAGCTCAAATTGTCGCCAATTCCGTTTTTTGTTCAGAAATTCAAGAAAGAGACGATTTGAATCCTTTAGATTCCGTAGAAAATTTTCCTGAAGAAATAAAATCCTCAAACAAAAATTTGATGATTATAGGACATCTACCCTTTTTGCAGAAATTAGCATCCCTGCTTCTCTCTGGGTCAGAGACAAATCAGTTTATTTCTTTTAAGAATTCTGGGATTGTCTGTCTGGAATATACCGATACATGGAAAATTGCCTGGATGGTTACCCCGTTTTTGTTATAGGTGAATCTTTATCGCATCTTTCGTATGCGGACCTCGATTTCTTTGACACTTTTCAATAAATCTACGATCCTTGATGTGTCTGTATCGCCGTAGTGATAGAGATAGAGTATTTTCGGCTTGAAAGCTTTTGCTACATCAGCCACCATTTCCGGACTCATGGTGTAAGGAAGATTCATAGGTAAGAACGCGATGTCGATATCTTTCAGCGCTTTCATCTCTGGAGTATTCTCTGTATCGCCAGCCACATAAACTCTCTTGTCAGCAAACGTAATCAAATAGCCGTTGCCAATTCCTTTTGGATGGTAGGGAACACCACTTCCTCGCTTGTGGACAATGTTGTAGGCTGGGACAGCTTCGATCTTAAGTCCCTGAACGGTTTTAACGTCTCCGTTTTTCATGATAATGCCACCTTCAACCTTATCTGTGCACCTCTCTGTCAGGACTAAATCTGTTTTTTCTTGGCGGATGATGTCAATAGCCTTAGTATCGAGATGATCGCCGTGCTCGTGAGTAACCAGAATAAGGTCTGCCTTGGGAAGCTGAGAATAATCAGCCTCACTGCTGACAGGGTCCACATGAATAACTTTGCCGGCAAATTTGAACATCAATGTTCCGTGGCCTATGAACGTGATCTTCAGATCTCCCTTGGAGGTAGTGATAATATCTTCTTCAAACTCCTTTTGAGCAGCAACTGTCGCAACAAAAATAAACATTAAAGCAATAATGAAAAGAGAAAATTTATGCATGATTTCCCTCCTTAATCGGAACCTTTGATTTATTTTATCGCAAATTATGAAATTTGCTCTGTATATCACCCAGATAAAATTTCATGGGTATGAATGAGCTTATTTTTTACTTTAAGACCGAACGGACAGGCTTTTTCGCAGTATCCAGAGCAATTGCTGCAATTAAGGGGCTTGGTGCTCTCCTCCAGCTCAGCATAATAGCGCATGGCTTCTCTTTCCATCCGGTAGTCCTCAAAATACATTTTATAACGAAGGACATCATTAACAGCAACATTATCCGGACAGGAAGATAGACAGTCCTGACAGCTCACCCTGCAGTATTGATTATTGGCCTGACGTTGATACTCAGCAATCATTTTTAAGTCGTCTCTGTTTAACGGTTTCCCTGAAGCAGCCACATATTCCTCGACATGGGAATAGCTGCTCATGGTCGGGATACAGCAGTCAATGTTAGGATTGCTCATAACCCAGCGAATTGCCGCCTGAGGATAGCTCACTTCTTGGGAGATAAGAGATTTTAAATTTCCTTGCTTCCCCCCGGCAAAGACCTTCATGACAACAGTTCCAATCCCTTTCTGGCGAACCTGCTTGATAAGAGGTTCGATCTCTTTGCCTTCCATATGATTGTAAATGAAAAGAACAACCTGAGCAAAATCGCCTTCAAGAGCCTGCTTCATGGTGAGTGTCGGATTGTGGGTGGAAAAACCAGTAAAACGAATTTTTCCTTCTTTTTTCAGTTGAGAATAGGCAGCCTGGATTTCTTCATTTTCGAGAATGGAAAGGTCATTTGCCTGATGAATCATGGCAATATCGACATAATCTGTCTGCATGCGCTTTAAACTTTCTTCCATTCTTTTGATAATGTTTTCTTTTGTGATTTGCATCCGGGGAGAGTAAGCATGTTTGGTTGTAATAGTTACCTTATCCCTCACTTCCTTAAGAGCCTGGCCGATAAATGTTTCACTCTGGGTGCGCATATAGCCTTCTGCTGTGTCAAAATAGGTCACTCCTAGCTCATAAGCATACCTTAAAACATTCGGCTCAAAGAAAGATATTGCGCCACAGCTAACATCGGAAACTTTTATTCCAGTTTTTCCCAGAGTATTATATTTCTGAACCTTAATCGGAGAGAAGCCGCTTTGGGCGGCACCTGTATCCCTTAAACTCGCCTTTGCGTTTTTCGCAAGGCTTAAGCCTAATACTCCAGATGTCAAAGCTTTAAAAAAATTGCGTCGACTTACATTTGCCACAATTTCCTCCATTATTTATTTAGAGTTTTTCCTACTAAAAGGTGTGTTTGATAAATCAAACACCTACAGAATATAATTTTCTCCCTTTTTCATTTACTTTCTTTTAACCTGAATAGGCAATAGAGGTTCTATTTCTTCTAAAAGTTGTTTGTATTCGGGAGATATAAGATAAATGAGATAATTTTCGCTTCTTTGGTTCGGCACCATGAATTTTGATCCCGGGCCAATTGTTTCTCTTGGCGGAAATGATTCATAAAAATCTATTTCAATCTCCTTATCGCCCATCTGAAAAATCAATTTGTCTTTTGCTTTGAATCCAGCTCCCTTTATGCATTCGTCTGTCCAGTTGGTTGATATCTGAAGCATGTTTCGCCTGAAACTAGATTCGATGATATTTCCGTTCAGTGCTCCTTCTGCGATTTTCACTTCACCGACATTCACCTCGATAGTGGAGAAGAAGTCTTCATCCAGGGGTGGATTTATTTTCACATCAGAAATTCCATAATTGCTGCCCCTGGCTCCTACCTGAGAGCTAAACCAGGAAGAGGGAATCTTAATTCCGTCTATCTCCTGGTATGGCCCGAAGTCGTGGTTAACTTCGTATTTGCCTCGAGATTGATCAAAACCTTTAAAGACTAATCTCTTGAGAGTGAATTCATCAGCGTCAAGATAAAATTCAACCTTTAATCCCCCTATGTCAGTCGTCAGCATGTAATGTTTTCTTGGTCCAAAATTCTTCTGTCCTTTAAACTCCAGCTTATCTTTAAAATTAGCAAGAGTGAATAATCCACCTCTTAGTTGCGCTAAACATTGATAGGTAGATTTCACAAATCCTGCCATTTCGGAGATATTATTGAAGCAGTTTCTTTTAACCTTGTCCTCTTCCACGAGTATGACCTCGGTAATGACAGGTTCCTTGCCATCTATTAGCTTCATAAGGCCCGAAGTCGCCATATAATAGGATCTAAGGCCGTGCTTGAAAGAATAATTCTTAACTTTTGATAACGCCTCTTGTCCTCCTGCTGCTTGGATGTTTTTCTCCACAATGTCTTTGACAGAAAGATCTGCCTGGGAATACAGCAGAAGAAAGGAACCTAAAAAGACCAATAGGCCTGTGAAAAAAACTCTTAACCGGCGCTTAGCCATGCCATCCTCCTCTTATAATTTCTATCGAATCATTGTAAAAGATACTATCCTTTTCTTCAAGGGCAAAAAATCTGGGCTTGATAAATCAAATCCCTGCGGTATCAGCTTACTACTGGTGAGGCTTTCGGGTTCATCGGGTTGACTCTGGCAGCAAGAGAATAGAGGAAAGGATAGCTCTCTTTTAGATGGGCAGTGTAAGATATCCATTCAATTGTCAGCTGCGAATAGGCACGTTGAAGGTCTATACCCAAATGTTCATAATCAGTATCTGGAAGGTCTTCCAACAAATCTCCTCTAAATACCAGCTCTTCTGTCAGATGGAAAACAGCCCAGAGTAAATCGGTAAAACGTTCGTGCTCAAGCAGGTTGGGATTTTCAAGGAGACGCATCAAAAAGGGTCGCTTACTAAGAAGGAACTCACGAATTTCTAAGAGACTACTTTTATCGATTTTAATTTCATAAGGAAATTTTTGAACAGCATCCATTGCTTTTTTAAAATCTTTCTTTTCCCAATCAGGGCTGAACTCCAGCTGTCGTTCTAAGTTTTGGGAGTTTATGACGAAATTGGAAAATTTCCTGAGCAGCTCCAATCCGACCTCACTGAAAAAAGTCCCGATAACCATGTTTAGTTTGTTCATGATAGATCGCTTTTCTCTTCTGGAAAGCAACCTCTCGATGAGCAAGATTACAAGAAGTACATCAAGAAATAGAAACCCAAAATCTCCTATCATATAAATGAAAATGTGGTGAAGGTCGCGAAAAATGAAATAATGAATAGTGTAGGTTAACGCAGAAGCGATTATAAGAATCAGACTAATGGATAACATCCAGTTAATATGTTTTTTCATAGGTAGCCATCCTCCTTTCTTAAATTCGACGTATTTTCACTTCACTCATAATAAAGATCTTTATATCTTTTTTGTCAAATATTTTATTCGTGGTGTAAGCATTTCCTATTGCGCTCTCAGAGAAATTTTCAGGAATGCTTCCCTTCATTGCCTTCTCCAAGTTACATGATAATGAAAAGTTAGTTAGTATAGCCCTCTCGCCTTAATATTAAAAGTGAACTTTGATCATCGTAAGCATCTCCATTTCCGTGATAACTGGTTGCTATGTTCAGGACAAAGGTTTTAGGAAATAGCTGCGGCGACCATTGAAGAAAGGCTCAGCCTATATGGTTCAAAAACACGTTGCTTTTGCCCCAGCGTGTCAAAAGCAACTCGGATCAAGACTTCGCTCTCCTCTCCTT
>Ga0307379_10004060_pt1 | contig 21036 bp, 18 predicted proteins | sample UN2MG_FD_202237 | JGI IMG/M metagenome (GOLD analysis project Ga0307379, IMG submission 202237) | Soil microbial communities from Risofladan, Vaasa, Finland - UN-2 | ecosystem: Environmental > Terrestrial > Soil > Coastal area > Acid sulfate soil | place: Finland: Risofladan, Vaasa | collected... | reverse complement strand
TTCAACTCCCACCGGGCTCTATCACTGTGCAAAATACCTGATCAGCCAATCGACACGGCCGCGCCTGACAAAATGCATTCCGGAGTAGCGCATGATTTCTTTTATCCTCTGACGGTACCTGGGCCTGTAACAGTGTGTTTCGCAGTCCTTGCATTTAGGCTTCGGGTCGTATGGACAGCTCTCAAGCCTCTGTTTGCCATAAGCCAGCAGGTCCGAGCATTCGGGACAGAGTGCTCCTTTTTCAGAGCCGTGGTTTCGACAGCAGTAAACCTCGATAAATTTATAAAGAGTTGCAAATTCTTTTTCAATCTGATCTTTCATCTTGACACCCAATTTATTTAAGCCGGACAATTTATCGCTCATGATCAGTAAGGCTGAAATTAGCAGGCCTGCCTAAATCGCTTCTCTTCGCTCGAGCACTTCCCCTTTGATACTCACTTTCGTGAAAGTGGCCGGTATGCTTTTCCCGGTCCTCTCCAGGGCAAGCTGCACCAGATTAGCCATCCCGAAACAGCAGGGAACTTCCATAAAGAGCACCTCGACTGAGACGACTTCGTTCTGCTCGAAAATCCGGGTCAGCTTGTTCAGATAAAATTCAGCGTCATCGAGCTTGGGGCAGCCGACCAGCAGTGTCTTCCCTGCCAGGAAACGCCGGTGGAAATCGCCAAAAGCAAAAGGGACGCAGTCAGCGCTGATCAGAAGCTCTTTCTTTTTGAAACAAGGAGCCTTGACTGGAACCAGGTTGATCTGGACCGGCCAGTTGCCGAGAGCCGAGAGGCTGGCCGGGGTATGTTCTCCGGCTCCTGAGGCTGTCTCCTGAGCCGATGGCTCGAACATCCTCGCCAAAGCGCCTGGACAACCCTTGAACTCCTCTTTTTCATCCCCGGCGACTCTTTGCTTATCCGCCCGGCTTAGAGATTTCAGGCGGCCCTCCACAGCCAGACTGTCAAACTCCTCGGCTTCCCGCTCCTCGATAGTGATCGCTCCCTGAGGACATTCCCCAAGGCAGGCCCCGAGACCATCGCAGTAGACCTCACTCACCAGGCGCGCCTTGCCGTCGATTACCTGAATCGCGCCCTCGGCACAGGCCGGCGCACACAAGCCGCAGCCGTCGCACTTCTCTTCATCAATCCTGACTATCTTTCTTAGGGTTTTCATGGAGCTCTCCAATGATTCCGGCAAGGTCACCCAATTTTGTCTTTATCAGGTATTCCTTGAACTGTTTGTTCATCTCGTGCAACAGGTTGCCAAAAATACACTTATTACCCCGGCAGATTTTTTCTTTTTTCAGACAGTGCTTTTCTTTCAACGGCCCCTGGACAGATTCGTAAATCTCAAGCAGACTTATCCCCGAATTGCTCCTGCCCAAGGTGAATCCTCCTTTCGGCCCTCTGGATGATTGCACCAGGCTGTAGCGGGCCAACCGCTGCAGAACCTTGGAAAGGTGGGCCTCGGAAACATGGAGCTCCGAGGCTATTTTTCCGGCGGAAACCTGCCTGTCAGGCTCATTCGCCAGGAAAACCATAGTGTGAAAAGCTAGAGAGGCTGCTTCTGATAACTGTAACATCTTCGCCTCGCCTGATAAAATATATATTTAGGTATTTAAATACCTTAATAATATAATATAAAATTTCGTTCATGTCAAGAAAGGCCTCATTTTTTTGTGAATGACAGAGATAAACCAGGCAGGAAAATCAGATCCTAACCCTGGAGAGTCGCAGGCTGTTCATGACCACTGTGATGCTCGAGAGGGCCATTGCCGCTGCGGCAAGCACCGGATGGAGGTCCCGCACCATTACCGGCAGCCAGGATACCGAATGCAGCGCTCCTGCGGCTACCGGAATAAGCGCGAGGTTGTAGAAAAAGGCCCAGAACAGGTTCTGTTTTATTATGCGCAGGGCAGCCCGTGAAAGATTGATCGCCCGCACCACCCCGGTGATATCATCCCCTACCAGGGTAATGTCGGCAGCCTCCTTGGCCACATCAGTGCCTGTGCCCAGTGAAATGCCCAGATCAGCGCTCGCCAGTGCTGGAGCATCGTTTATACCGTCGCCTACCATGGCGACTATTTTTCCTTGTTGACGGTATTCGCCAACCACTTTTTCCTTCTCATCCGGGAGCACTCCGGCCACCACCCGGGCGATACCGACTCTCGAGGCGATATATTTTGCCGAAAACTCGTTGTCACCGGTAACAAGAATCGGTGTGACACCTAATTTGATCAGTCCTGAAACCGCTTCCGGCGCCTTGGGTTTCTCCGGGTCGAATACAGAGACCAGTCCCACAACCTGTCTGTCAACCGAGACTGCAATAACAGTCTTTCCCTGGGCAGCGAGTTTTTCGACAATCCCGGCAGCGCTATCCGGCAAGGCCTCATCACTTTCAAGCCACCCGGGCCTTCCCACTCTCACCCAATGCCCCTGCACACGGGCCTCGACTCCCATCCCGGTTTGTGAGATGAACTGCTCCGGTTCGGGTATTTTTATATTGCGCTTTTTCGCTCCTTCTACTATCGCCCTGGCCGCCGGGTGCTCTGAGCCGGTCTCGGCACCTGCAGCGAGAGCTAAATTTTCCTCTGAACGTTCCTCCGCCAGGGGGATCCAGTCCGCCATTTCAGGAGTTCCTCTGGTGATAGTCCCGGTCTTGTCGAAAATAACCGTATCCAGGCGATGAGCAATCTCAAGCGCCTCGCTGTTTTTAAAAAGTATGCCCTGTGAGGCGCCCTTTCCGCTTGCCACCATCACCGCTGTTGGCGTAGCCAGGCCCAGAGCGCAGGGGCAGGCTATCACAAGGACCGCCACAGTACGGATCATCGCCGGGACAAACTCGCCTCCGAGAACCCACCAGAGCGCGAAAACGATCAGGGCTAGTGCGATAATAACAGGCACGAAAACGGCTGAAACCCGGTCAGCGAGTCTCTGTATCGGCGCCTTGCCGGCCTGGGCCTGGCGCACGAGCCTGATAATCTGGGCCAGGGTGGTCTGTTCCCCTACGCCTGTGGCCCTCAGCCTGAGCAGGCCGTTGTTGTTCACAGTGGCCCCGAAAACCTTGTCTCCAGCAGTCTTCTCGACCGGCATCGACTCCCCTGTCAGCATGCTCTCATCCACAGAGGATTCGCCCCAGACAACCTCGCCATCCACCGGGATCCGCTCGCCGGGACGCACGATTACCAGATCACCCGGTCTCAAGTCCGAGGCCGGGACTGTCTTCTCCTCACCCTCGGGGGTCAGGACATGGGCCTCTTCCGGCGACAAATCCATCAGATTCCGGATGGCCTGCGAAGCCTTTCCCCTGGCCCTGGCCTCGAGCAGCTTGCCGAGACTGATCAGGGTGATAATCATGGCCGAGGTCTCGAAATAGACATGCGGGCCCAGTTCTGCCGGAAACAAAAGCACGCCCACAGAGTAAAAGAACGCAGCCGAGGAGCCGAGCGCAACCAGAAGATCCATGTTGGCACTTCCTGCAAGCAGGCTTCTGATTCCGCCCCGGTAAAAAAGCATTCCAGTGTAAAACTGAACCGGCGCGGCCAGGGTAAAAAGCAGCCAGTTGTACCAGGCTTCGGCAGATAAAGCGCCTAGCAGCGCAGATTCGCGCCACATGCTGAGAAAAAAGAGGGGCGCACTGAAAGCGAGCCCGACCCAGAGCTCCGTGCGCCTTTTTGCCAACTCCTCCATTCTCGCCTTCTCCTCTTCGTCCCTGCTCACTGATTCCGCCTCCCCGCCGGGCAGAATCGCCCTGTAGCCTGCCTTTTCCACAGCCGCTGCTATGGCCTCAAGCCCTGTCTTTTCCGGATCGAGCCTCACAGTCGCGCTCTGCGATGCTAAATTAACCGAAGCTTCGAGAACTCCGGGCAGCCTGATAGCATTCTCTACATTGGCCGCGCAAGCGGCGCAGTGCATACCCAGGATCGGTATTTGAAAATTCTTGATTGCCAAGTGATTTTTCCTCTTGGATAAATTTTAAAAACCCCATCCTGCACAAACAGCAGAAAAAAGAATGGTTAATAAATTACACCACAGCCCGGTCATCTGTTCAAGTAAAAAAATATTTTCAATTGGATTCCGGAGCAAAGGCTGCAGCGGAAATCAAGGGTCTCATGATCATCCCTGGTTTCAGGATCACACCGAACACCGGCTGACTATGAGAATAAAAAAGGCTTGACTTTTGAATTTATATTCATTATCTGATTTTTTATTCAACATGGAGATCTTTTACAATGCATACTTTAAACAGAAAAGAGCGGGAAAGATTACGTCACAGAAAAGAAATTATCGAGACTGCTGAAAGAATTTTCTCTGAGAAAAGTTATTACCTGACTTCGATCCAGGAGATAGCGGATGCCGTGGAATTTTCAGTGGGCACGATCTATAATTTTTTTGAAAGCAAGGAGGATCTTTACTCGAAAATTTTTCAATTCAGATTCGATGAATATATGAAGATGTTCGAGGATGTCTTCATTTCAGATGATAGCTCCCTGAGGAAAATAAGAAAAATAAACGTGATCAAGATAAAATTTTTCGAGAAACATAAATCTTTTTTCCTGTTGTATTTTCATTCGACAGCAGGCAGCGGGATGCCTCCCGGGTTGGATGAGTCAAGTTCAAAAAGATATGATGATTATCTACAGAAGATCGAGCTGGTTTTTAAGGAGGCTATCAATACAGGAAAAATAAAGCAAATCGATCCCGAAAACCTGGCAGTCGCCTTTGAAGGCTTGACCAACGCATTCATCTTCCATTGGGGAATAAAGAAAAAAGAAAGCACCCTTTCAGAGCTGATCCCACAAATAGAGGAAATTTTCTTCAAGCGCATTTTAAAATAAGAGACAGGCAAACAGACCAGCCAATTCCCCCGGGCGTTTTTCTCCCACAAGGCGCAAAATAATAACAAGGCCCTCTCTTGGGAGGGCCCATGCTGGTTTTCCCCCTTCATTTCTGAAATCTTCTGCATTCCTGTCATCCGGCATGCCGGAAATGTTCGTTGACCTTGTTCCAGTCTATCACATTGAAAAAATTAGCCACATAATCCGGCCTTCTGTTCTGGTATTTCAAATAATAAGCGTGCTCCCAGACATCGATTCCAACAAGCGCCAGCTTTCCCTGTGTCAGCGGGCTGTCCTGGTTCGGGGTGGCTGTGACCTCGAGCTTCCCGCCGTTCACTACGAGCCAGGCCCATCCGCTTCCGAACAGGGTCAGAGCGGCATTGGTAAACTCGCGCTTGAAATTATCGAAACTGCCGAAAGCGGAGTCGATTGCCTGGGCGACCGCACCGCCGGGAGTAACGCCCTTCTTAAGAATCGGCCAGAAAAATGAGTGGTTCACATGGCCGCCGCCGTGGTTCCGCACCGCGGTTCTTATGCCCTCCGGCACGCTGACGAACTCTCTCAGCAAATCCTCGGGGCTCTTTTTCTTCAGGTCCTCGTGCCCCTCCAAAGCGGCGTTCAATTTATCGATATACGCCTGGTGATGTTTCATATGGTGAATCTGCATCGTTTCCTTATCGATATAAGGCTCCAATGCATCGTAAGCATAAGGAAGCCGGGGTAATGTGTGGATATGAGACATTGTGCAGTCCCCTTTCTTTAATGATAGATTATAAATACAAATCCGGAATTCAAATCCAGACTGAAAACTGATCGACAACGATTTTAACTGCAAAGACATAATATGATAATGAGAATCATTCTTATTATTATATACAAACTGCTCCCGTTTGTCAAGTGATTCTTCTAAAAATATTATGCGTAAAAAACAGAACAGAAAGCTCGGGAGTTCTCTGATTGAGGTTCAAGCTCCGGGTGCGGCATGCAGACAGGCGGAAATATCAGACAGGCTTAATAAAAGCAGGAGCGGTTATCATAATGAGCGCTGAAAGCTGTGAAAAGTATGAATTTAAAGCGGCAAAAAACAAAGGAGCGGCAAAAGGCCGCCCCTTTCCCCTGTCTCGGGTGATATAACTTGAGGTCTTTGATCGTTAAGCTTTCCACAGGCCGTGGAGGTTGCAGTACTCCCTGGCGGCCACTTTTCCCCCGATTTTCGGAAACTCGGCTTCCGGAGCTGCGCCGGGTTTCAGATACTTGCGGCAGACAATGTCGCCGGCAGCCAGCTCGATCCACTGGATATAATGGCTGGCTTCCATGGGATGAGCCACACTCCCGACTTTGACCTTGTAGCCTGTGGCTGTCTTTTCAATTACTGGTACGTGCTTCTCCTTTGCAGCGTCAACCGTGTTTTCAGTCATTAATTTCATTGGCTTGCCGTGGTGCACAAGCTCGCCCACTTCCCCATTAAGCACTTCGACCATCATATCGCCGCCCTGACATTTGTAAACCCGTCCTCTAGCTGACATTTAGGCCTCCCTTGCGGAATTGATGATTATGGGATTTGAAAAACGAAAAATTACACTAATTTTTTCACCCCGGCCAAAACTTCGTCGTAATCGGGTTCATCCGCTACCTCTCTGACCAGTTGGACATAGCGCACCACGCCCTCTTTGTCCAGCACAAATATTGAGCGGGCGAGCAGACGGAGCTCCTTGATCAGCACCCCGTAAGCTTTGCCGAAAGAGGCATCGCGGTGATCCGACAGAGTGACGACTTTATCCACACCGGCTGCGCCGCACCACCGTTTCTGGGCGAAAGGCAAATCCATACTGACAGTTAAAATCACGACATCCGGTCCGAGTCTTGAAGCCTCCCGGTTGAACCTCCGCGTTTCGGCATCACAGACCGGGGTGTCCAGGGAGGGAACCGCTGAGATTATGCGGACTTTCCCGCGGTAGGATAAAAGCTTGACTTCGCTGAGATCATTGGCCAGCAGTGTGAAATCCGGCGCAGGGTCCCCGATCTTGACCTCATTACCCAGTAAAGTGAGCGGGTTGCCTTTCATGGTGACAGCGCCTTTTCTCTCTCTCATGCTTTGCTCCTTTAAAAAGGTTTATTTAAAAGTCCTGGATTTTCACTCGGAAAAAAATCTGGAACACTTTCCATACCTAATAGCCTAGTGTTAGCAAATGCAGATGTCAAGTTTTTGAAAAATAATTTGAATAATCGGAATTCACCTGAGCCAAATTAAGGGCCCATGGTTAAAAGAGGCTATTCCTGGTCATCAGGGCAAAAAAATGTGCTCCTCTGCTGCTGCACGATACGCACAATCGGTTTGCCGCATTTGGGACAGGGGTCTCCCTGCCGGCCATAGACAGCGAGGAGACCCTGGAAAGAGCCTGTCTGTCCCCGGGTGTCCTGGAAATCAGCAAAGGTGGTACCGCAATTCTCGATCGCCAGCCGCAGGACCTCTACTATTTTCGAATGGAGACAATTAATTTCCCGCGAGTTAAGCGAGCCTGCCTGCCTGCGAGGATTAATCCCGGCGGCAAAAAGGATTTCTGAAGCATAGATATTCCCCAGCCCGGCGAGACGGTCCTGGCGGAGGAGCCAGGATTTTATCTCCTGTCTGGAATGGGCAAGCATTTTTTCAAGCTTGCTGGGGGCGAATTCGGGCGAGAGCGGGTCCAGCCCTGCGGGGAGAGACTCTGCCATAGAGTGATACGACTTGAGGCTGCCGAAACGCCGCATGTCATAAAAAGAGAGCTCCCCTTTGTCTAGGACCAATTTCGCCCTGAGGTACTTCCGGTTCTGCGTCTGACAGCAATCATCCCAGATCAGGCGCCCTGTCATGCGCAGGTGAAAACAGAGCCAGAGGGCGCTAGCTGTTCGAGGGCAGCCTGAAAGATGAATTCCGATCTGTTTGCCGAGCCGCCGTACCTCGAGCACGGTTCTTCCAGGCACAGATTCATTATCCATGCTGTCCAGCTTTTGATCGAAAATTTCGAGCGAGGCCACTTTTCTTCCTGTAACCAGGGGTCCGAGCTGGCGCACAATTGTTTCAACTTCCGGCAATTCAGGCATGACTGGCGTCTTTATGCGAAATAATGCTTGATGGGAGCTATTCTGCTCCAGCGGTAAGAGTACCGGCTGCCGATCTGTCAATCCGGGGGAATATCCGATGAGGAGGGATCTTCTTTGACCCGGGCGGAACAGGCAACTGGGCGCAATAAACCCAGCCGCTCTCCGTTCAGGAAAAAACCTGCGTAAAGGGCGACATCTCACGCAAGCGTTTAATAATCTGCGGAATGTGCTCCAGGGCGTAGTCGATTTCCTCTTGGGTGGTATAACGGCTGATACTGAAACGGATCGAGCTGTAAATGGAGGACTCGTCCAGGCCCATGGCCTTGAGCACATGCGATGGTTCAAGAGAGCCTGAGGTACAAGCAGAGCCTGAGGAAGCGCAGATACCCAGATCATCCAGCATCAGTAATACGGCCTCACCTTCTACGTATCCAAAAGTGATATTCGAGGTGTTGGGCAGCCTGTTTCTGCCGTTGATCCGGGTCCCTTTGCACCTTGAGAGTATCCCGGTCTCGAACTTTTCCCGCATCCGCCTGACTCGCTCGTTTTTCTCATCCATGTGCTCCAAAGCGATCTCGGCCGCCTTGCCGAACCCGATAATAGCCGGAACATTCTCAGTGCCCGCACGTCTCCCACCCTCCTGATGTCCTCCGTGGATCAGGGGCGGCAAATCCACGCCTTCACGGACGAATAAAACCCCGATGCCCTTGGGCGCATGGAGCTTGTGGCCTGAGGCAGCGAGAAAGTCAACCGGAATTTTGCTCAAATCAAGCGGGATTTTCCCGACAGCCTGGACCGCATCAGTATGGAACAGTACTCCCTTGGATTTGACAATTTCCACAATCTTTTCGATCGGGGAAATCACACCGGTTTCATTATTGGCCCACATAATGCTGACAAGGGCGGTATTAATAGTGATCGATCGGTCCAGTTGATCCAGATCCAGTGCGCCGTCTATGTTCACATCGAGTTCGGTCACCCGGTAGCCTTTTGTCTTGAGATAATCGCAAACCTTTAAGACTGCATGATGCTCCACTTTAGTGGTGATAACATGTTTTTTCTCCGGACCGGCTGCCTCCAGGGCGCACAATATAGCCATATTATCGCTCTCAGACCCGCCGCCTGTAAAAACTATCTCTCCGGCTTTTGCTCCAAGGAGCGCTGCTACCTGTTCTCTGGCCTTCTCCACATCCTTTCTCACTTCCCCGCCGAAACTGTGGATGCTTGACGGATTGCCGTACAGCTTGGACCAGTAAGGCTGCATGGCCTCAATCACCTCAGGAGCCACCATTGTAGTGGCGTTATTGTCGAAATAGACTACCTTTTTCATCTCTCCTCCACTACTTCAAGCTCCGCGGATACCCGTTCTTTCAGTTTGGGCTCAACCAGATTTTTTATGGTAATGTTTGAAACGTGGCATTCTTTGCAAGCGCCCTGAAGAGAAACAATCACCTGATTGCCATTTACATCGATCAATTCGATATTCCCTCCGTGCTGCAAGAGTTCAGGCTTTATTTCGTACTCGATTATTTCCTTGATGAGCTGGATTTTCTGCAGATTGGTCATTCCCTTGCGCGGTGTAACCTCGGGTGTTGCCTTAACCTCTTCCGCCAGGCTGGCGATAATCTCTGCAATTTCCTCTTTGCATCCTCCACAGGCGCTTCCGGCTTTAATTAATTGGGTGACCTGCTCCACTGTGGTCAGTTTGTTTTCGCGGATTGCGCGTTTGATCTTTTCCTCTGTCACTCCGAAACAAATACAGATTACTTTGCCCTCAAGCGTTTTCCTTCCGGTGGTTCCTTTCCGGAAATTCTCAATAGCAGCTTCCAGCGCCTCCCTGCCCATTACCGAGCAATGTATCTTATGCTCAGGCAATCCTCCGAGATATTCTACGATATCCAGATTGGTTATATTTTCTGCCTCTTCGAGCGTTTTGCCTTTAATTATCTCAGTCAGCACCGAAGCGGAAGCGATTGCACTTGCGCAGCCGTATGTCTGGAACTTCACATCGGCTATGCGTCCTTTTTCATCCAGCTTGAACATCAATCTCAATACATCGCCGCAGGCTGCCGAACCGACCTCGCCGATACCGTCAGGATCTTTGATATACCCCACATTCCTGGGATTGCGAAAATGATCCATGACCTTTTCCGTATAATTCAACATCGAGTAACTCCATAAACAGAATGGACAAAGCAACTATTAAGATTTCACTAAATCATAATAAGAAACGATATTGCAGGTCCGTTAGTTGCAAATATTTTCTCAATCTAAATTATAATATTAAACAAGGGTTTTGAAAAGCATTTATAGCCTCCGCCCTGCCCTTTGGCTGCACCTGATATTTTTAAGCCTCAGAAATTAAAAAAGGCGAAAGCCTTTAATTTTTACCGCGGGAAAAAACACTGGACACGCAAGAGAATAATAACAGGCATTGGCAACAAGGTTTTTAAATGCAAAAACCTCTATAAAGCTTAAATACCCCTGAAACAGAAAAAAGTTTAAGCCGGTTGAGAATTGAAATACGGCTAATCTGATTAACGGCTGTATATTTTGAAATTTACTGCATGGAGATACACCAGGGAGGAAATTTTTCCAGTGCCAGCCGCTTTAAGCTTTCCCGCTTTTTATCTTTGCCAGTTCCATTTTGAGAAGATCCATTACCCCCCGTAATTTGGCCTCGTGCTGCTCTTCCTGTTCAGCCATAAATTCAAACATATTTTTATGCATTTCCCCTTTAGCCACTCGAGCCGTATCCAGATATAATTTGCGTGCGGCGATTTCCCTGGGGATCATTCTCACCACAACTTCCATTACCCTTTCGAGATCCGCGATCTTTTCTTCATCGGTGATCTCTTCATCATGCATCTGGGTGCTGTCCTCGGCAATGGTTGCTCTGCCTTTGGCCTCCTCGATCTCCTCTTTGAGAAATTCCAATGCTCCCCGCAGTTTGGCCTCGTGCTGTTCCTCCTGTCCGGCCAGCATCTGGAACAGAATACGAATCATCTCTGATTTTGATTCATTGGCGGTGTTAATATAAACATCATGCGCCAGACGTTCGGTGGGGATAGCACGTATCACCACTTCAATTAATTTTTCGATTTGCTTGATGTTTGATTTATTCATAGCTTCAAACTCCCATTAAGAGGGGAAAGTGATTTTTCCGCCGTAATATCCGAGTCCAATAACTGTCGGAGCCATGGCGATAACGATACAAGTATAGACCCAATGCCATAGTGCACCGCAATCTGCTCCGGTCAGGAAGCCGAAATGGATAACCAGCGCAGAAATAAACAACAAAACCAGTACCACAGAAAGGAGAGTTTTCATGCGGTAAATATGAGTCCAGATTCCGCTGTAATTGTAATACCAGCTTAAAAAGCCCGTAGCGATGGATGCCGGAGCTGAGAGAGCCGCAATAATCATGTTGTAAAGAGCGGTCTTCTGGAGGGTGTCATTTTTGATCAGCAGGCCCAGGATGCTGAAAAATGCGGCTGTTGTGCACAGAGCGATTGGGAAATGGACTGAGATAGGATGTGGATGGCGATTCAGAACAGGGCTGAGAAATTCAGGGGGTGTTTTGATCGCAGACACCGTAGGTTTTACCTTTTTCTCCTGCTCGAGTTCGGCTACCTGCTCGAAACGCTCCAGGACTGTGACTCCGTGAGGTGCAGCTTTCATGCCCATTGTCAGGTCACGTCCCGCCTGGTGGGTCTTCAAATGACGCCCGCTTTTCCAGAGCTTGCTCTGTGTAACATCGTAGATTTTACCCTCAAAAGCTACGTAAGCCTTTTTCCCTTCGCTCCCGTCATAATTTAAAAGCTCATCTTTCCTAATTCTTTCCATTGATTGCTCCCTCACATACTGGGTGAGTCTAAAATAACCGGAGGACTGAGAGCTTTAAAAGTGCATCAGTGCACCTAGCCCACCTCGGGGGATTTATGCTGAATAAAGTTTGATAGTATATAAAAATCAAGCAGAAGACGGCTGAACAGGGAACTGCTCAAAGCGAAAAATGTCTCTGCAAAAATTGCCAGAATGAAAAAGGCTGAAAAATGTTTCATCGAGGAGGCTTAAAATACGAAAAATCAATCTCTAATCGACTCTGAATTTAAAAGCAGCAGTTGAAAAATACAATGGCTGGAGGCTGAATTCAATTAAAATGTCAGCTGCCGGTGACAGTCCGTATCAAAAAAGGCCGGGACCTGAACTGGTCCCGGCCTTTGAGAAAGGGGTTTAATGGAACGTCTGTTCTGCCTAAAACATTTTCCACATCAGAGTAAAAACATGGTTTTGGGTCAGACGTCCAAGATCCCTGTAGGCATAATCTATCGTTATGCCCATATTCTGCATCATCCTGTACTCCACTCCGCCGCCGATACTCATGCCTCGAAGCTGATCCTCGCTTTTCAGATCCACTTCATCTCTTTCGACATTCCAGCCAAAACGCATGGCTCCGGAAAATTTATTGCTCAAATCGCGGGTAAACTCGGTGCCGAAAGCAAAAGACGAGGGCATGTAGTTGTTCTCGGCGAACTGCCCGGCCACTGTCAGGCGCATTACGTCAGTCGTATAGACATCCATACTGACGCCTGCCATGAAGCTGGTGGGCAGATAAAACCCGTTCGTGGAATAATAAGCGTTGCGGTTATCCCGGTTAAACATGCGGTTTCCCGCCCCATCCTGGAGCCTGTCTGAATAAAGCTCTTGAGGTTTCACCTGAAGGAAGAGATTTTCACCGGAGAAACGCATGTTCGTACCGAGATTGGTAATGGCGAATGAGACCCGTATCGGTTTTTCAAAAAGCTCGGTATGGTAGTTGGTTCCCATATCGAAAGCAGCCGCGGTGGAGCAAAGCTGGTAAATCGATTCCCGGACAGCTTTTACACTAAAGCCTGCGGAAAAGCGATCCGAAAAATTAAAGGCTAAGCTTCCTCCGAACTGCAGGCTGTACCCGTCGTAATAGGAACCCGTGCCGTTAGGGAATTCGATGGTGGTTATTTCCTCCTCGGCGATATTCAGGATGCCGAAGAAACCACCGATGACCAATCGCCCATCGAGCAATGGCATAGCCGCAGCTGCATACTCCAGAGAGAAGTCCACCGGCATATCAAGATGGCTGAAAAACACCTGCGGGCCCTCGATAAAAGACAGTCCAGCCGGGTTCCAGTATACTGAGGAAATATCGTCAGCCTGGGCCACAAAGGCATTACCCATGGCAATTCCCCGCGCTCCGACTGGAATGGTAAGGAAATCAGCGGCTCTGTTGCCGACATTGGAAAAATCTGCAACCCGGCCACGCAAGGGGTTGGAGACTCCGGCAGTAGCAGCCGCCAGCAGCGCCGGGAAAAGCAAAATTGCCAACAAACCGGCGATCTCAGCTTTGTTTTTAGTTAGCCACATAATTTCTCCTCCATAGTGCTGGATAAAACATGGACAGATTCAATTAAATAAAGTAGAACCATCTTTAATGTACAATAGCGAACTTGCCCATGTGTTTACCACCTGTTTCCAGGTCTTCTACATGATAGATGTAGTAGCCGCTTGCTATCATCTGGCCGAAACGTGAACGGATGTCCCACCATTCCATCCCGGTCCCGTTATTGTGATCTACCACATCCACCAGGTGTCCGCTAACTGTGTAAATGCGAATTGTGCATACACCCGGCAAGTTGATAAACTGCAATCCCACGTCATTCGTGGTTAAATCCAGCGGACTGGAGGCGATATAAGGATTAGGCACTACCTTGATACGGTTCAAATCTCTGGCTTCCAAGTCCACGACCTCTGGGGTGAGATCGATTTTCCACTTGTTCCCGGCGACAGGACGGCGGTGGTCGTACGCCAGCGGACCAGGGAAATCAGTCCCGCCGCGCCACGGGTTCTGGGCCGCGCTCGGGTGCTGGCGCATACGGACCTCCCAGACATCGCCGGCAGAAGGCAGGGCTGTTATCCCATTAATCTGGAACATTACCCCGCAGACATAAAGGTCAAGGTCCTGCGTGCCGGTCAGATCAGCCACCTGGTCGCCCATCTCGTCTTCCACTTCACCGGTTTCGGGGTTGGCCAACAACCGGCCGGCCACGTCATAGTCCGATGGCTTGAGCGCATCGTTCAGATTGGCGACCAGTTCGAGATTGCGGCGGATACCGTCATCCGTGGCATAGGGCCGCTTGCTGCCGTCCGCCAGGGTAACCTCCGTAGCGATAAGATCCGCGCCAGGGATTTCTGATCCCCAGAAGTAATCGAACGTGTTGGACGCAGTCTGGTGATCTATCTGAACATCGAGTGCAGTCTTGTCTTTGGGCACAAAACCCCAGCCGTCATTGGCGACCTCGTTGAAGCGTACAGGGACATGATTCGAGAGGTCGGTTACCTCGAGGGTCAGGCCGCTCGAGCCGGAGACCCACTTAATCTGGATATCCGCGCAGCGTGTTCCTGCAATTATATGGCCAATATTGTTGCCGCTGCCGAGGAAGCACATGGCTTCCGCTTCACCGACCCCTTCGTAGCCGGCATAGGCATAATCTGACCAGCCGTAAAGCCACCAGAAGTAATCGGTCATTTCCGTACGCTGGTGAGGCTGGGCAATATTGTCATAAGCAATGCTGCCGGAGACCTGGATCGGTTCGATAACCAGCCCGTTGAAATTGTCAGCCCAGACTGACAGTTCAACGCTGGCAATTACCTGGCCGTTTTTCTTTATTGCTATCGAACCGGCAGCCTCCACATCGCTGCCCCAGGGATCGTACTTTTGGATTACTACCGTACCGCCCAGCCTGCTGCCGTTCCCATCCAATACGCTCAGGTAAACCTGGAACCAGGCGTCATTATAGATGCCCATGCCCGGGTCCCAGTCATCCGGCACATTAATAACAGAGTCAACCACTAAGTAAAGCTCGGTAGGCAAAACCGAGGCGTCGCCATCAGCAATGGTAATTTCGGTAATGGTCAGTCCGTTATCCGCCGCGGGCTGGGGGGTAGTCTCGGCGATCAGACCGTCCGCATCGAGTGTCATTGACGGCTGGGCCCCCATCTCGGAGCCATCCGGCCAAATCTGAACCGTACCCAAGACACTCGGTGGCGAGTAACCGTTGGCAGGACTTCTCGGGACACCCTCGTGAGTATTGTTTCCATCAGCATCCAGGGCAATCAATTGCAGTCCTGATTCCAGAGACTCCTGGCCGGTGTTGGTGGGCTGGTAGTCGAAAGCTGTCACGGCATAGTAATACCGCACGCCGTTAATCAGGCCTTCCTGAGTTCTTCCCAGGCCCTGGCCGCGGTCGACAAAAATGTATTTCAAACCGGTGTCGTTGACGTTGTCATCGCCCTTGAAACCCACGTCAAATGGGTCGAATTCAGTATCCGTGAAATCCGGAACACCATCACCGGAAACATCCAAGCCTTCCTGGATTGTATAGGTTGCGCCCGAAGAGGTTATCCCGTCCGCCTTGTCGTACTGGGCTACCAGTACGGCGTCTTCGGAATCTGAAGACAGGGAGCGGTAAACCCTGTAACCCTGGAAGTCGTATTCGAGGTAATCGGGGTTATAAGTGGAAGCTGGCGTACCATCCGGGTTAGTGGCTACCTGGCTAACCGGATAGAAAGGATCGGATGTAGTCTCAGGCAGGTCATCCCAGGTAACGATTACCATCCCGTCCCGCTCGATAAGCCGCATGTTCGGCGATACAGGCGGAGCGGGAAGATTGAAGTCAGTGTCGAAAGTAGTCTGCACTGTCTGGGCCAGACCGATCAGGGGTATCAGCTCTCCATCCAGGGTGATATCATCCGTATTGGGGGGGCTCCTGAGCGGCTCGGCGAAAAAGTATCCGACCTCCACAGTCTGAATGCTGCCATCCGCGGGAAGGTCGAACGGACCTGTAAGGAGCCTGGCGCGCAGATCATCTTGGAAGTCGGAGACAATCAGGTCGGCTTCCGGGTCCCACTGCGGCTCGGTAATCTCTCCGGGCGCATTGGTCATGATCCGGTAAGCCTCAGCGTCAGTATTCGGATCCTCGCGGCCGCCGCCGCGGTTGGTGGTGATCGTGAAACTGCTCAACCCGATACGGTTCGGCTCGCCTTCCTCATCGACCTGCCCGTTCCCGTTATTGTCTACTCCATCCGGCGGGCGGCCGACCTCGGCGGGGCTTTCCAGGAACTTCATTCCCAGGAACCCTACCGGATTGGTGAAAGTCCCTTCGGAAAAGTCGGAGTCCCAGTAAATGGACATATTATACAGCGGGCTCACAGCAGCGCGGTCGTCATCAGCGTCACCAATATCGAAATCCGTATTGATAATCGCCAGCATGCCTTTAATCGTGTAAGGGCCCTTGACATCCGAGACCCCGTCGCCATTGACATCCTCGTCTATGAACCCGGTGACGTTTTTGAAGCGCCAGTTGACATACAGGATGTCCTGCTGCGAGGTAACCGAAAAGATCTTAATCCGCTCATAGGTTTCGACTCCCAGGCGGAATGAGCCGGCGGTGGGATTTACCGGTCCCCCGATGTCCGTATAAATGCAGACAATATCTTCCTGGCCGTAAACCTTAGGCTCCCCATTTTCATCGCGGAATTCCTCGGGCCAGGCAGCCAGATCCGCACTGTTTTTGCTCGAGTAAACCCTGTTGGCCGGATCATCCTGGCTTAAGGAAGCCTTTCCTTCGCGCCACTCCTCATCATAAACGGCTTCGGTTTCCACTGTGTCCTTGTAGCTCCCGTCGCCTTTTGAGTCAAACACACCGGCGACATGGAGCCCGGACTGGAAGACATATTGGTCTGTACGGGTTCTCCAGTAGCCTCCGCCGGTAGTGGAGCTGCCTCCAGGGTCTTTTCCGATATTACCTCTGTTGTCAACACCGAAAAGTACCTTGTTGGTAGTTGTAAAAGTGCGGCTGATTACCGACAGGTCCGTCTCATTGCGTCTCTTGGCCTTGCCCGAGGCACCGGGCCTGAATGCGGACAAGCTGCCGGGGGCCGCTATCAGGACAACGACCATTAGAAGGATGGCCGTTTTTAAAATTCTTTCCAATTTATCGAGCATTGATTTCTCCTCCGGTTTAACTTTCTATCACAGAGATCAGGATGAACTATTGAATCCAGGCCTATGATAGATATCAAGTAGCACAGAACGCAAGGTAACGATTCCCCTCTTTAGGCGTTAAACAGGACTCAGAAGGCGTATTCCAAACCCAGGCGAATTTCCCTTGGACGGAGCCAGAAGCGCGGATCGTAATCCTGCGCGAGGCCTTTGGCAAAGGCGGCTGCTGCAGCCTCGGACTTCGACACAAAGCCATCCTTGTTGAAATCGCGGATAAGCTGCGCCTCGGTTCTTACCGAGGTCTCGAGTGCGCTGGGAAGAATTTCCTGAATGAAATACTTGTCGTTACCTACCTGGCCTGAGGTGGGATCAATGCCTTGCTGGCCGTAGTTCACGTTCTCAAAGAGGTTAAAAATCGTGGCGGTAACTCTAACGTGGTTCCCGCCCAGCATGAAACCCTTGGAGAGCCTGAGATCGGCCAGTTTGAAATCCGGGGTGCGGGCTGAATTGGCTTTGGTGACGAAATTACCCTGCTTGTCAACCGGCGTATAGGGGACTCCGGTCGCGTAACGGATATTGAAATTGGCGCCAAAGTCACCCAGAATCCGGCCCAGGCCGGTTCCCTGTTGAAAATCTCTCGGGAATTGCAATCTGAGCATGACAGACACCTGGTGCGTACGGTCATTGTCCGTTGGAGTGAACACAGCCGGCGGCGGCGGGCTCTGTTGAGTAAAAGGATCGAGCTGGCGCGCCAGTGTCCGCGTATACTCCCAGGGGTCGCTCTCTGTAGAGCGGGCGAACATCAACGAATATGTCCCTCTCAACCCGATATACCTCGAGTAGCGCTTGTCTATGGTGAGGTCGAACCCTTTTACATTACCATTGTCCTGGTTGGTCACCACACGCAGGTTGCCCTGGCCGCGGATCACATAATCCGGAGCCACATTGGCCATAACGCGCAGGTCATCCGATGTCGCCAGGCGGTAACCGAAATTACCTCTGATTTCGCGGTTGTAGCCCACAAAATCGATCACCAGGTTGTCAGAGAGCAAGGAGGTAAAACCAGCCTCGAACTGAATTGTCTGGCCCATGCCGAGCCAGCCGTTGCCGAAAAGCTGGTTGGGATTGGAAAGCGCATCCACCATGAAATCCCGCTCGCTCATTGAATAAAGAACCTCGAATGGCGGGATCTGGTAGAAATGGCCGTAGGAGAGCCGCACTTGAGTGCGCTCTGTGACCGGATGCGCCACACTGATACGCGGGCTCCAGTTATTTTCGACCTCCGGTACGGCCTTGGCATCACTGAAATCAGGATTGTTCTGGCCGATAATTATCGGGAATTGTTTGTTCTTATCGAAGCGGTCGAGGCGCAGGCCCAGATCGATCACGAAATCACCCAGGTCAATACGGTCCTGGGCGTAAAATCCGAACAGGCGGGGCTTGGCGTTATATTCATCATCAGTGAATTCACCGTAATAGAAGCGGGCCGTCTCGAGCACATTCCAGCGGTAGTCCTCGAAACCGAACCGGAGACGGTTATAGCGGTCGAGCTGGCTGTCGAAATCCAGCTTGACTCCCAGGCGCCTTTCAAAATCGTTAGTTAAAGCCAGGGCCATACCGTTGTTCACGAACTGGCGCGCATACATGCGGCTCCCGCGCTCTCCCTTGCGGCTGGGGGTGGTGGCGCCGAAAATGTTTGAGGCTGTAACCTGGTCTGTGGGTATATTTTGGGTACGGTCAAGATCGGGCATAAGAGCTGTGGGCTCGATCAAGTCATTGGCAAACCCGTCGCTGGACTGGGCCGAGTAGAGCATGTAACGGTTGGTTTCGCCTTCCTCGAGAAAGTGTATGTCCCCCCCGATACCCATAAAGGTACCACGGTCAAGAGCGTCCTCACGCAACAACAAGCCGCCGTCCAGATTGTTCCTGAAATAGGAAACGCGCGCCTGGGCGTTGAGGCTGCGCTTGCTGGATGAGAAAAGCTGGAAATCAGCTCCTCCCAGAGCCAGATCGGTGTGCCATTTCCTGGCTTGATTGGTACGACTGGGGTTGTTGAACAGATACGAGTGATCGTAGAACTGCCGCTGGTTCCGGCTCTTGTGGTAGGCGCCCAAAATCTTGAGCTGCTGCGTAGGCATATAAATGCTTTTCAAGGAGTAAGCATAGACATCGTTCCAGTTGCCGGGCAGCAACTGTTCTTTCGGGTTCATATAAGGGCCGGGGTAAATCGGGTTGTCAACAGCCACGCCCCTGGCGAAAGCCTCATCAATGGCTGCAGGAGAACCTGAAGCCGTGCCGTCCGAGCCGATAGCGAAAAGGCTACCGGTTGTCGGGTCGATCTGAATGATCGGCTGAGCGCCGGTGCGCAGTTGGCCATCCGCTGTTACGTCAGCGGGGTCGGCAATGACTTTGTCCTGGGTCAGAAGGCGGAACGCATAACCGTCCGCGCGCTGGAATCCGCGGCTGATTGACCCATCCTCGTTCAATATCCCATATCCCAGCTCCGGGGACTCGGTGGTAGTGGAATAATGGGCGAAGGAGTTGACAGTAAATGGGTCCATGGCATCGGACCTGTCCGCAACGCCGTCTTTGACCACGCCTATCGATCCCAGATCCTTGTTCAGCCCATCAACAAATTTCTGGGTGATTCCGCGGAAGCCGCCCTTATCTCCATGCATGCGCGGGAAAGCGTCATCCATTCCTTTAAGCATCCCGGTCACGGAAAAGGTCAATTTATTACTTACCAGCGGACCATTGATATTGCCTTCAAGCTTATTGTAGCCGTAATTATACGATTCTGGCATCATCTCGTCGCTAATGAACTCCAACCGGCCGCTGATCTTTGTGCCGCCCTCCTTGGTGACAATGTTGATCATTCCGGCCTGGGCATTGCCGAACTCGGCCTGGAACCCGCCGGTGATCAATGAAACTTCCTCAATGGCGTCCTGGGCCAGGACCAGAGGATTTATCTGCCCTCCGGCATTGGTTTCCACTGCTCCACGGTCCTCTGTGGCCTGCTGCTCGTTCTGGGCCTTTACCGGGATCCCGTCGACATACATGGCCTCCTCGCCCTCGCGGCCGCCGCGAATCGAGTAGTTGCCCGAGTTGTCAACCACCACTCCGGCCTGCAGGGCCACCAGGTCTTCCAGGGAGTTGGCCGGAATGTTCGAGATCATCTCCGCCTCGATGTTCTGGCGGGTCTGGACATTGTCACGCACCATCAGCGGCTCGGCCTCGCCTACGACTGTGATCGCTTCCAGCCCGATAACAGCCGAAGACATCGTGGTGTTTACGGTAATGGTATTTCCTGCGGAAACACGGGCATCGACCACTGATACCGGCTTATAGCCAGTGAAGGAAAATTTGACTGTCATCAAACCGACAGGTACGTTAAGGATGAAATAATATCCATCCTCATTCGTCACATTACCCAAGCGGGTGCCCTCGATATTGACCTGTACGCCTGCCATTGGACTGCCTGTGTCCTGGTCACGCACTGTCCCTTCAATTTTGCCGGTAGTCTGCGCCAGGGCGGCAGTGGAAAATATCAACAAGGCCAGGCCTAAACCGAAAATCGAAAGCTTACCAAATTTCTGCATATAAGCTCTCCTTTTGGAATTGAAAATTGTAACGCTGCGGGAAACTTTCGCTCCCCGCGTAAGGCAAATCACATTTGAACCATGTACCTCCTTTCATTTTTGGCTGAAAAAAAACAGTAAAAAATATAGAATATATGATCTTAACCTATTTTTCAAGTCATTGTCAAGTTATAAAGGTTTCAAATCCTTTTTTTTTGGAATGAAAACGTGTTGCGCTGAACTGAAAATTTTAAGGTACAAAGGTACAATAAAACTATATTATAACCTATAACCAATGAAGAAAAAAGCAACTTAAAATTTAATATAGACTATGGATGGATCGGTTTTTTAAGAATCATTCTAATTATGACTATTTGGCATAATACTAGCCAAAAATATTTGAAATTTATTTTATCTAACCACAAAGACACAAAGAGGAATGTATATTTATTTTTGTACTTTGTTGCTATCATTGGTTGAATTATGAAAAACCAAGATTCAATAAAGCCAAT
>Ga0307379_10004059_pt1 | contig 21038 bp, 19 predicted proteins | sample UN2MG_FD_202237 | JGI IMG/M metagenome (GOLD analysis project Ga0307379, IMG submission 202237) | Soil microbial communities from Risofladan, Vaasa, Finland - UN-2 | ecosystem: Environmental > Terrestrial > Soil > Coastal area > Acid sulfate soil | place: Finland: Risofladan, Vaasa | collected... | reverse complement strand
CGAGGAGGTGGCCACAGGCAGTACCGTCGCCCAGGCCGCCGTGCAGATGATGCCCGGCGCCTTCGGCAAGTGGACCACCCTGGATATGTTTCGCTGGATCAGCGAGAAGGGCTATGATTCCGGTGAGCACTTTCAAAAATATCACGCCCGCAACATCGAAAAAATGCGTGCGGAGGGAAAGCTTTAGCGATGGGCCGCAGTCGGGATCGGCTCCGATGTGCGTAATTATCTATTCATAGGTTTGAATTTATCGTTGTGTTGCGAAAGGAAATCGTGCAATTTCCGCGTAGCCAACAAGAAGAATCGATCTGGGGAGGATCAGGATGAAGCGTGTCATGCCTCTGATAGCCGGGGTTGCCCTTGCCGCCGCAAGCTTTGCCGCGGGAGCCGAAGTGGCGCCCGGCGATGTGAAGATCGAAGACGGCACGGTCTCGCAATCGCTGACCGGCCAGCCGGGCGATCCGGCCAAGGGTCGGGAATGGGCCGCAGGCCGAAAATTGGGCAATTGCCTCGCTTGCCACGCCAACTCAGACATGAAGGACGAGCAGTTCCATGGTGAAGTTGGTCCCCTGCTCGATGGCGTCGGAGATCGCTGGCAGGCCGAGCAGCTGCGGGCGATCCTGGTCAATTCCAAGGCAGTGTTTGGCGACGCGACGATGATGCCGGCCTTTTATCGGGACTCGGGCTACTTTCGGGTGGCCGAGAAATTCGACGGCAAGACGATCCTAACCGCCCAGCAGGTCGAAGACGTCATCGCTTATCTTCTGACGCTGAAGGAGTGACGGAGTTGCCGCTCCAAGATGCCCACACGACCCCAGATGTCCACACGGCCAAAGACGGAGAGATTTCATGGAACTGACCAGACGTAACCTGGGCGCGATGTGCGCAGGCGTCGTTGCAGCCGCCGCGCTGGCCGGAAAATCCGGTCTGGCATTCGCCGCCGAGGACAATGGCACTGCGGCGGCCATCCAGGCGTTCACTGGCGGGGCTGCGGTTGCGGAGGGCGGCGTGACGATTGGGGCCCCCGAGATCGCCGAGAACGGCAGCACGGTGCCGATCGAGGTCAACGCCGATGGCGCCGACGCGATCATGATCCTGGCGTCGGCCAATCCTAACGCGGGTGTCGCGACATTCGAGTTCTCAACCCTGTCCGGCTCCAGTTCCGCTGCGACCCGGATACGCCTGGCCAAGACCCAGGATGTGATCGCAGTCGCACGCATGGCGGACGGCTCGTTCAGCATGGCGAAGCGCCAGATCAAAGTGACCATCGGCGGCTGCGGCGGCTGAACCAGGGTAGAAGGAGTTAACAAATGGCAACAGTTAAACCCCGCGTGAAAGTGCCGAAGAGCGCTGCGGTAGGTGAAGTGATCACGATCAAGACGCTGATCAGCCACGATATGGAAACCGGCTTGATCAAGGACAAGAAAACCGGCGAGCTGATCCCGCGCAAGATCATCAACAAGTTCGTCGCCAGCTTCGAGGGCACGCCGGTGTTCACCGCGAATATCGAACCGGCGGTATCGGCCAATCCGTATTTCGAGTTCACCATGAAGGTGCCTGGTCCGGGAACGATGCGCTTCGAGTGGACCGATGACGATGGCACCGTCTACGAGACGGAAAAAAACATAGCGGTCGCCTGAACCGGCCGGGGAGGAATCACGTTATGAATAAAGCACTTGCCCTGATCGGCGCGGTCGCACTGGCCGGTACAACGGCAATGACCGCAGTTGCCGGACCGGGACCAGACGATGACCAGTTGGTCATCGACGGCATGATCATCGTCACCGAGGTTGCGGCGCCCGAGGGAAGCCCGTTCGACACGCTCTATTCAGGCTGGCGGTACCGCAGCGACGAAACCCAGGCATTGCAGGTCGACGACATCGAGAACCCGGGCTTCTCCGCCGTAGATGACGGCATGGAGATTTGGCAGACCGCGGCCGGCGCTTCCGGCAAGTCCTGCGCCGATTGCCATGGTGATATCGACAGCTTCAAGGGTCTGCGGGCCGGCATGCCGAAATGGAACGCCGCCGCCGGCAAACCGTGGGCGCTGGAGCACTGGATCAACTGGTCGATCACCGAACACCAGGGCGGCGAGAATTGGAAATGGGAGAGCAAGAATATGCTCGCCATGACCGCGCTGATCTCATCGGTATCACGTGGAATGCCGGTTGCTGTTCAAGTCGATGGCCCGATGGCTGCTGCCTTCGAGGCGGGCAAGGAGCTTTACTACACCCGCGTAGGCCAGCTCGATATGTCGTGCTCCAACTGCCACGAAGACAATTCGGGCAACATGATCCGGGCCGACCATCTGAGCCAAGGCCAGATCAATGGCTTTCCGACCTATCGCTTCAAGTGGCAGGGTCTCGGCTCGATCCATCGCCGTTTCAAGGGTTGTATGGATAACATCCGCGCAACCCCGTTCGACCGTGGTTCGGACGAGTTCACAGCGCTTGAGCTGTATGTGGCCTGGCGCGGGACCGGCCTTGGCGTTGAGGGCCCGTCAGTCCGTAACTAATCGATGCCTGAGAGCCGTCCCCGAAACGGGGCGGCCCGCTACCCGGTTGCACCCTTTCGCAGCCGACCGATGAGGTTTGTCCTCGCGACCTATGGGCGACACATTGGCCAAGGAGCCGACCATGATTTCACGGCGCGATTTCCTCCAGGCCTCGGTTGCCGCCTCGGCGATCTTTGGCGGCGGCGGCTTCCCACGGCTGGCAGCGGCCCAGGCGATGACCGAAGACCAGCTTACCGCGTTCGAGACGACCGGCAACGTCACGCTGATCCACATCACCGACATCCACGCCCAGCTGAAACCGCTGCATTTCCGCGAGCCCTCGATCAATCTCGGCGTCGGCGCCCAGTACGGCCTGCCGCCCCATGTGACCGGCGCGGATTTCCTCAAGCTGTTCGATCTGACGCCCGGTAGCCCGGAGGCCTATGCCCTGACCTCCCAGGATTTCGTGGCGCTGGCGCGGGAATACGGCCGCATGGGCGGCATGGACCGGGTCGCTACGGTGATCAAACGCATCCGCGCCGACCGGCCCGACGCGCTGCTGCTGGACGGCGGCGACACTTGGCAAGGCTCGCTGACAGCGCAGCGCACGCTCGGCCAGGACATGGTCGACGTGATGAACGCGCTGCAACCCGACGCGATGACCTCGCATTGGGAATTCACCCTCGGCATCGACCGGGTGACCGAGATTGTCGAGGCGCTGCGCTTCCCGTTCCTCGGCGCCAATATCTTTGACAATGAATGGAACGAGCCGGCCTACCAGCCCTACAAGATGTTCGAGCGCGGCGGTGTCCAGGTCGCGGTGATCGGCCAGGCTTTCCCCTATATGCCGATCGCCAACCCCGGCTGGATGTTCCCAGGCCTCAGCTTCGGCGTCCGCGAGGAGCGGATGCGCGCGGTGGTGCAAGAGGCGCGCGACGCCGGCGCCAAGCTGGTCGTGCTGCTGTCGCATAACGGCTTCGACGTCGATCGCAAGCTGGCATCCCAGGTCGATGGCATCGACATCATCCTCTGCGGCCACACCCACGACGCCTTGCCGGAGCCGGTCAAGGTTGGTTCGACCCTGCTGGTCGCTTCGGGTTCCAACGGCAAATTTGTCAGCCGGGTCGATCTGGATGTGGATGCCTCGGGCATCAAGGCGGTGCGCCACCGGCTGATCCCGATCTTCTCCGACGTAATCGCGCCGGACCCGGAGATGGCGACGCTGATCGACAATCTCCGCGCGCCCTACCAGGCGGAACTGGACGAGGTTCTCGGTACCACCGAGACGCTGCTCTACCGCCGGGGAAATTTTAACGGCACCTTCGACGACCTGATCTGCCAGGCGCTGATCGAGGAACGCGAGGCCGATATCGCACTGAGCCCCGGCTTCCGCTGGGGCCCCAGCCTGCTGCCGGGCGAGCCGATCACCCGCGAGGCCCTGCACAACGCCACTGCGATGAACTACCCCGCAGCCTACCGCACGCCGATGACTGGCGAGTTCCTGCACACCATTCTGGAAGACGTGGCCGACAACCTGTTCAACCCCGACCCCTATTACCAGCAAGGCGGCGACATGGTTCGGGTCGGTGGCATGGGCTACAACATCGATATCTCGAAGCCGATCGGCAGCCGGATCACCGATATGACCCACCTGGAGACCGGCGAGAGGATCGAGCCGGCCAAGGAATACATCGTCGCCGGCTGGGCCTCGGTTAACGAGGCCACCGAGGGGCCGGCGATCTGGGATGTCTGCGAGGATTACATCAAGCGGGTCGGCACGGTCCGGCTCGACCCCAACAACACCGTGAAGGTCACGGGTGCCTGAGACAGGGCCCGGTGATACGGTTCGGAGGACAGGGATGACCGACAACAGACACACCGCCTCGCGCCGCGCCTTTCTCAAGGGCGGCCTGGCGCTGGGCGGCGCGGCGGTCACGGCCACGGCGGCGCGGGGAGACGACCCGGCGATCATTGAGATGCAACCCTGGACCAGCCAGCTGGGCGAGGGCGTTGACGCACGGCCCTATGGCCATCCCTCGCCATATGAGGCCGAGGTCAAGCGACGCAACGTTGCCTGGCTGACTGCCGACCCGATCTCGTCGGTCAATTTTACGCCACTGCACGAGCTTGACGGCATCATCACACCGAACGGCCTTTGTTTTGAGCGCCACCACGGCGGCATCGCCGAGGTCGATCCGGCCAATTGGCGGCTGATGATCAACGGGCTTGTCGACAAACCATTGGTTTTCACGCTCGACGACCTGAAACGCTTCCCGCGGGTCAACAAGATCCATTTTCTCGAATGCGCCGCGAACAGCGGCATGGAGTGGCGTGGCGCCCAGCTCAATGGCTGCCAGTTCACCCACGGCATGATCCACAATGTGATGTATACCGGCGTGCCGCTGCGCTACCTGCTGGAGGAGGCGGGCCTCAAGCCTAATGCCGAGTGGCTGCTGCCCGAGGGTGGCGACGCCTCCGGGATGACCCGATCCTTGCCGCTGTTCAAGGCGATTGACGACTGCATGATTGCGTTCAAGATGAACGGCGAGGCGCTGCGCCCGGAGCAGGGTTACCCCGCGCGGCTGGTCGTTCCCGGCTGGGAAGGAAATATGTGGGTCAAGTGGATCCGCAGAATTGAGGTCGGCGATCAGCCCTGGCACCACCGCGAGGAAACCTCGAAATACACCGACCTGATGGCGAATGGACAAGCGCGCCGGTTCACCTGGGAGATGGACGTCAAATCGGTCATCACCAACCCCAGCCCGCAGGCGCCGATCACCCACAGCCATGGCGCGACGGTCCTCACCGGCGTTGCCTGGTCGGGCCGTGGTACCATCACGGAAGTGCATGTCACCCGCGACGGCGGCAAGAACTGGGATCGGGCGCGGATCGACGGACCATCCTTGGACAAATCGATGCATCGTTTCTACTACGAGTTCAACTGGGACGGGAAACCGATGCTGCTGCAATCGCGCGCGATCGACAGCGAAGGCATGATCCAACCAACCAAGAACGAGCTGCGCAAGGTGCGCGGCGTGAATTCGATCTATCATAACAATGGGATCCAGACCTGGCATGTCCGCGAAACCGGGGAGGCCGAGAATGTCGAGGTATCTTAAGGGCCTGGCCCTGGCGGCACTGATCGCAATACCCGCGCAGGCCGGCCAGTTAGGGCTGGGCCGCGAGGCAACGCCAGCCGAAATCTCTGCCTGGGACATCGATGTCCGGCCCGATGGCGTCGGCCTGCCGGAGGGACGTGGCACGGTCGCCGAGGGCGAGGAGATCTTTGTCGAGCGATGCGCCGTTTGCCACGGCGATTTCGGCGAGGGTGTTGGCCGCTGGCCGGTGCTGGCCGGGGGCCAGGATACCCTGAAGGACGATCGCCCGGTCAAGACCATCGGCTCGTATTGGCCCTATCTTTCGACGGTTTGGGACTATGTCGACCGGGCGATGCCGTTCGGCGATGCCCAGTCGCTGAGCGATGACGAGGTCTATGCGATCACCGCCTATCTGCTGTATCTGAACGATGTCGTTGATGACGAGGAGTTCGAACTGAGCCGCGACAATTTCACTGAAATCCGGCTGCCCAACGAGGAGAATTTCTTCGCCGATCCGCGCCCGGATATTGCTGTTCTGGCTGATGGTGCTCCTTGCATGGAGAACTGCAAGGACAAGGTCGAGATCACCGCCCATGCCACCGTGCTCAATGTGACGCCGGATGAAGAGGCGGCAGGCGGGGACAACCAGTCCGATGCCGGTGAACCGTTGGCCGCTTCCGAGGTGGCTGCGGCCGAACCCGAGCCGGTTGACCCGGAACTGATCGCGGCGGGCGAGACTATCTTCAAGAAATGCAAGGCCTGCCATCAGGTCGGCGACGGCGCCAAGCACCGCGTCGGCCCGCAACTCAACAACCTTCTGGACCGGGCCGCTGCCAGCGCTGACGGCTTCAAATATTCCGAGACACTGAAGGCCAGCGGCGCGGACGGACTGATCTGGACCGCCGAGACATTGTCCGCCTTTCTGGAAGCACCGAAAATGTATATCCCGAAGACGAAGATGTCGTTCAAAGGGCTGGAATCCGCCGACGACCGGGCCGCGATCATCGCCTACCTCGGTCAGTTCAATGAATAGCAGTGGCGGCGGCGCGGCTGGAAATAGGAGAAGGACCATGCGCAACCTCATTGTCGCCGTTGCCCTGTTCGCGGCAGCAATCCCTGCCACCGGCGCTATCGCGCAATCTGGCGGCGTAACCACCTACCCGGTTCAGGCTGAATTCGACGACCTGACCTTCGGCGTCGAGACGGCAATCGTCGGGCGTGGTTATGTTGTCGATCATATTAGCCATGTCGGCGAGATGCTGAACCGTACGGCGGGCGATGTTGGCGCGGCGGTGCAGATCTACAGCCAGGCCGATATCTACCTTTTCTGTTCGGCAGTTCTGTCGCGCAAGATGATGGAAGTGGACACCAACAATCTCGCACATTGCCCCTACAGCGTGTTCGTCTACGAGCTAGCGAACCTGCCCGGCACAATCCATGTCGGTTATCGCCACATGCCCGAGGGCGCGATGCAGGAAGTGCAGGAGTTGCTGGACGCGATCGTCAAAGAGGCGGCCGGGATCGATTGATCCGATCTGTCTCGCAGGGGTGACCGGTCGTTTTCAACGGTCGAGCAGTAATTTCGGCGGGTGAAAATTGCCGTCGATCTTGCCTGTACGTGCATTTCCACCCGTCAATACCAGGCGTCGTCCATCCCCGCCTTCTTCCGCGCCACGAAGTCCCGCAGCGCCTCGTCCACTGCCGCATCGATTTCCGGCGGCTGATACTCGCCCAACAGCTGGTTCCAGCGCTCGTAGGCCCGGCGGGCGGTGTCCTTCGAGCCACGCTCCTCCCATTGTTCGCAGCTTTCGCTGTCCGACATCACCGCGTCGTAGAAGGCGGTCTCGTAGTTCGCCATAGTATGGGCCGAGCCGAGGAAATGTCCGGCTGGTTCCACATCCTCATAGGCCTGCCGCCCCAGCGCATTGTCGTCGGTCGCCATGCCGGTCAGCATCACCTGATAGCCGCCCAACCGATCGGCATCGATGATCAGTTTCTCGTACCCGGTGCAAAGCCCACCCTCGAGCCAGCCCGCCGCGTGCAGGACGAAATTTGCCCCGCCCAGCGCCGTCGACATCATCGAATCGGCGCTCTCGGCGGCGGCCTGCGCGTCGGCGACCTTTGCGGCGGTAAGGGCACCCCCACAACGCAGCGGCACCCCCAGTCGTCGCGCAAGCTGGCCAATGGCGAAGTTCGATTGAACCGGCTCGGGCATCCCGAAGGTCGGCGCGCCGGATTTCAGGCTCATCGACGAGAGGAAATTGCCCAGAATAAAAGGGGCGCCCGGTTTCACCAGCTGGCTGAAGGCGCCACAGATCATGCCCTCGGCCAGCGCCTGCGCCACCGACGCGGCGGTGGTCACCGGCCCCATCGCGCCGCCCAGGATGAAGGGCGCCACGATGATACCCTGACCGGCACTGCAATAGGTCCGGATCGCCTCGGTCACCACTTTGTCGACCATCAGCGGCGAGTTGGTGTTGACGTTACCCATGATCACGCATTTGTCGTCGATATTGCCGTGCAGGATCCGGGCCATCGCCACCGAATCCTCGGCCCGATCCTTCGCGACGATGGCACCCAGATGCGGTTTGTCACTCCACCGCATATGGGTATAGACCATGTCCAGATGGCGCTTGTTAACGGCGATGTCACAGGGCTCGCAGGTGACAAAGCCTGAGTGATGCAGGCTCGGCAGCATATAGGTCAGCTTCACCAGACGTTCGAAATCCGCAATCGAGCCGTAGCGCCGCCCACCCTCCAGATCGCGCACGAACGGCGAGCCGTAGACCGGAGCGAAAACCTGGTGCTTGCCGCCGATCCGCACGCTGCGCGCCGGGTTTCGCGAATGCTGGGTGAATTCGGCGGGGGCGGTCTTGCAGAGCGCCCGCGCCATGCCGCGCGGCAGCCGCACCCGGGTCTCCGTGACATCGGCACCCGCCTTGCGCCACAGGTCCAGCGCCGCCGGGTCCTCGCGAAACTCGATGCCAATTTCCTGGATCAGCCAATCCGCCTGATCCTCGATCCGGACCAGCTGCTCCTCGTCGAGGAAGTCGTAGAATGGGATCGCGCGGGTGATATACGCGGGCGACGCCACCACGGCACGGACCCGGCGTTCGCCGCGCACCCGGCGTTTGGATGCTTCAGGCGATGTCTCGGCGGTGGTTTCTGCCATCTGGTCCTCCGTGGCCCAAGGTTAGCTCTGGACACATGTGTCAAGTAGCGGGAATTCGCCGCTATTCCATCCGATTCCGTCATCAATAACCGGATACGCCACCGGATGCGTCCAGGGCATACCTACACACCGCCCCCCAAACCATCGCGCCATTCACAAACCCGAAATGATCCGCCATACTCCCAGCCTGTTCAACCAAGGGGAAGCTTTCATGACCACGAAAACTGGATTTGCGTCCGTCAAGCTCGACAAGCCCGGCCGTGGGCGGATTTACGATTCGATTGTCGAGACCATTGGCAACACACCGCTGGTGCGGGCGCCGAATCTCGCCGCGCGCGACGGTATCGTCGCCGATCTTTGCCTCAAGCTTGAATTCTTCAACCCGATCGCCAGTGTCAAGGACCGCATCGGGGTCGCGATGATCCTGGATCTCGAGGAACAGGGCTTGATCGGCCCCGGCTCAACGCTGATCGAGCCTACCTCCGGCAACACCGGCATTGGCCTCGCCTTCGCCGGCGCGGCGCGCGGCTACCGGGTGATCCTGACCATGCCGGATTCGATGTCGGTCGAGCGCCGCAAGATGCTGGCGATCCTGGGCGCCGAGCTGCACTTGACCCCGCGCGAAAAGGGCATCGGCGGTTCGATCGCCAAGGCCGAGGAACTGTTGGCCGAGATTCCCAATTCAGTCATGCCGAGCCAGTTCTCCAACCCCGCCAACCCGGAAATCCACCGCCGCACTACCGCCGAGGAAATCTGGAACGATACCGGCGGCGAGGTCGACGTCATCGTCTGCGGCATCGGCACCGGCGGCACTTTCACCGGCGTCTCCTCGGTCCTGAAGCCTCGCCGCCCTGGCCTGCGGATGGTCGCCGTCGAGCCGGAGCTCAGCCCGGTGCTCTCCGGCGGCGCGCACTCGCCGCATGTGATCCAGGGCATCGGCGCCGGCTTCATCCCCGAAGTGATGGACACCGACGCCATCGACGAGATTATCCTGGTCGCTAACAACAACGCGGTCGAGACTGCGCTGGCGGTCGCCAAGCTCGACGGCATCCCGGTCGGCATCTCGTCCGGTGCTGCCATTTGGGCGGGTCTTCAAATCGCCAAACGGCCCGAGATGGCCGGCAAGCGGGTCGTCGTCGTGGTGCCTTCCTTCGCCGAGCGCTACGTCACGACGGTGCTGTTCGAGGGGTTGTAAGAATAGGCCGGGCCGCCGCTACTCTGGCAGCCCGGCCTCGCGGAAGGCTTCGATCCAATGATCCAGTTCAGCCGGGTCACGGAACTGCAGCGAATGGGAGAAATAGGCCCGCCAGGCGGCGGTGTCCTCGCCCGGATAACTCGAATGCTCGGCCGCCGCCAGCGCTAGGAACGTCGCCATTTCCCGCTCTGCTTCGTCAACGCGACCGAGTCGCGCGCAGGCCGCCGCAATCTTGGCATGGATAACGGTGGTCGGATCCTTCATTTCGCGGAATGCGGCCAGGGCCTCGTCGTAACGCCGCGCCGCGTACAGGGCGACACCATAGATCCACAGGTACCATCCCGGCGTGAACGGATTGAGCCGGATCGCATGTTCGATCAGCCGCAGCCCCGATGCCGCCTGGCCGAGGCAGGCGTCCATATTGCCGCGCAGAACAACGATCTCGGCATCGTTCGGGTTAAGTTTGTACGCGCGCCGGGCATGGACGTCGCCAGCCTCGAAATCGCGGCCGGCCATGCAGGCACAGGCCAGCGCCATCTCGGCGCGGGCCTCGGCGGGGTCAAGGTCGGTCGCCCGCTGCGCCGCAGCGCGCGCCTTGGCGATCAGTTCCTCAGGCGGGCCGCGCCAACCCAGCTCGAAGTCGATCAGATAGGTCCAGGCCAAGCGGTGATGAGCGATGGCGAAGCCCGGATCGACCTCGATAGCCTGCATGTCGAGCCGCCGCGCCTCGGCGTTGCCCTCCTTGGTCATCCGCAGGTAGATTTCATGCCCGCGCAGCACCAAGTCGTAGGCGGTCGGGTTCGCCAGAGGTTTGCGCTTCCGCTGTTCGCCCTCGGCCGCGTCGAGCCGCTCGGCCAAGGTCGAGACGATCAGCTGCGCGATCTCGTCCTGCACCGCGAAGATATCCTCAAGATCGCGATCATAACGCTCGGCCCAGAGGTGATTGCCTGTTGACGCCTCGATCAACTGCGCGGTGATCCGCACCCGGTTACCAGCCCGCCGCACACTGCCCTCGACGACATAGCGCACCCCCAATTCGCGCCCGACCTGGCGCATATCGACCGCCGCGCCGCGATAGACGAAGGACGAATTCCGCGCGATCACGAACAGCGACCGGAACCGCGATAATTCCGTAATGATGTCCTCGGTGATCCCGTCCGAGAAATAGCTCTGCTCGGGGTCGCCGGACATATTGGCGAATGGCAGCACCGCAACCGACGGTTTCTCTGGCAGCGCCAGCGCCTTTACCCTCGGGCGAGCCTGCCCAAGGACAATCCGGTAGACCCGGACCGGCGCGGCGATGTTCTTCACTTCCTGCGGGCCCAGGTCTTCGTAGACCAGGTCAAGCTTCTCGCCGACCTCGTCGTGGACCTTGGCCGAGACGCAAACGCCCCCCGGCTCCGCCAGTCCCTCCAGCCGCGCCGCCACGTTTACCCCGTCGCCGTAGAGATCGCCGTCTTCGACCATCACGTCGCCCAGGTTCACACCGATCCTCAACTGGATCTTCTGGTCCTCGGCAAGCGCATCCTCTCGCAACGAAGCTGCACGTTGCAATGCGGCGGCACAGGCAACTGCCTGGACCACGCTGGCGAATTCGACCATCGCGCCGTCGCCCATCAGCTTGAAAATGCGACCGTCATGTTTGGTGACAACGGGGTCCAGCACGTCCGTCCGAAACGCCTTCAGGCGCGCCAGCGTCCCCGCCTCGTCCTGACCCATCAGGCGCGAGTATCCGACCACGTCGGCGGCAAGGATGGCAGCGAGCCTACGTTCCACGGTGTTTCCCCCTATGCGCGAGAGTAACGGGGGTCTTCTCAACAATCTATCACCGCGTGCCAAGCCAACATTGACCCAACGCCCTGCCTTCTCCAGCGTCGGCCACCGCCTCGCCCTAGATATCGCCCAATTGATCGCCTAAGTTAGTGCATACAAATTTTGCTGGCACTGTTCAGCTTGGCCTTGCCAAGGTCCGGCAGCCGCACCATCGCTCATTTGACGAGGATTACAATCCAGTGACGACGCTCATCGAAATTCCAGAATGGGACCACCGCGATGGCGGCTTGCCCCAGTTCGTCCGTGCTCGGAGTCAGGCGGCGGTTGACGTGATGGAGGCGGTGCTGGGCGGGCTGGGCATCGCCGGCACCGCTCTACGCCCGCTGCTGCCGCTCGGTGACCGGATCGCCGCGCGGCGGCTGGCGGCGATGAGCGATCCCTACCGCGCCGAGATCCTGGCGCTGCCTCAGATCATGGGCTGCCCCGGTGCTGTCGCCTTCAGCCTGTCCTACGAATTTGCCTGCACCGCTTGGGTCTTTGAGACCGGCGGCGTGCCGCGCCTTCTCCGGGTTCTTGACTGGCCGTTTCACGGGCTGGGCGCGCGGATCGAGGTGGTGCGCCTCAGCGGCCCGGCCGGAGATTCGATAACCGCGACCTGGCCCGGCGTCATGGGCGTCCTGCACGGCGCCGCACCCGGCCGCTTCGCTGCCGCGCTCAACCAGGCGCCGGAACCGCAAACCGGATTTGGCCGGGCCGCCGACTGGCTGGCCGCGAAACGCCGTTTCCTGCGCCAGACCGGCATTGCGCCACAGCACCTGCTGCGTCAGGTCTTCGAGAATGCGCCGGACTATCGCACTGCAAAGCAGCTTCTGAGCGAAACCCCGGTCGCCGGCGCCCGCGCGGCATCGACAGCACCGGCCGTCACCGGGCGGCTTGCGCATTGATCAGCGCGCCATCAGTCGACCGGCTGGAGCCGCCAATCCTCAACGCCCTGACCCGTCTGGCCCTGACCCTCGACGCAACCGGCCACCTATCCGTCGCCGGATACGAAGGCGAAACGCAGGTGACGCGAGTGTGCGAGGCCGCAGCCTGAACTGCGACGACCGTTCGCTCACAACGTCGCCAACCCCCTCCCAAACATCTCCGGATCGACATTCCCGCCACTGACCGTGCAAATCACCGCGTCGCCCTCGATATCGCCCGCCCGGTACAAGGCCGCCGCCAATGCAACCGCGCCGCCCGGCTCGGCGACGATCTTCAGGCGCAGGAACGCCTGACCCATGGCCATCAGCGCCTCCTGATCGGTCACCGCCAGCCCCGGCCCGGCCAGCCGCCGCAGAACCGGGAAGGTCAGCGCCCCTGGCGAGGGCGTCACGATGGCGTCGCAGATGGTCCCGGTCTCGCTCGGGTTCGCCACTCGCTCGCCTGCCACCAGCGAGCGCGCCGCGTCGTCAAAGCCGACCGGCTCGCAGGTTCGCACCCGCAGTCCCGGCGCGTCCGCCTCCAGCGCCAGTGCGATGCCCGACGACAACCCGCCACCGCCGCAACATACCAGCACGTCGGCCCGCTCCACCCCAGCATCGCGGGCCTGGACCGCGATCTCCAAACCGCAGGTGCCCTGGCCCGCCATCACCAGCGGCTCGTCATAGGGCCGGATCAGGGTCAGCCCGCGCTCGGCCGCAAGCTGGCTGCCGAGCGCCTCGCGGCTTTCACCCCCGGCGCGATCGTACAAGACTACCTCGGCCCCATGACCCCGGGTGTTCGCCGGCTTCAGCGCCGGCGCGTCCATCGGCATGATGATCACCGCCGGAACTCCCAGCAGCTCGGCCGCATGGGCAACCCCTTGCGCGTGGTTGCCGCTGGAATAGGCGAGCACGCCGCGCTTGCGGGCCTCCTCCGGCAGGGCCGAGACCGCTGACCAGCCGCCCCTGAACTTGAAACTGCCGGTCCGTTGCAGGCACTCGGCCTTGACCAGCACCCGCCGCCCGGCGAGGGCGTTCAAGAACGGGCTCTCCAGCATCGGCGTGAGCCGCGCAACCCCTGCCAGCCGGTCGCGCGCGGCCCGGATATCGTCGATGGTTATCGCTTCTGTCATTGGTCTTGGCATTTCGCGTGGTTCTCCAGAAAGGTATCGATTGCAGCCAACGCCTCGGGCTCATCGAGAAACGGCACATGGCCCCGGTTGGCCACCGTCACATGATCCATGTCAGGCCGCCGCCGCGCCGTCTCGGCCAGGGTCTCCGCTGACAGGATATCGGAGTTCTCGCCCCGGATGGTCAGGATCGGCAATCCGGCCAGCGCGTCGAAAAAGCCCCACAGATCGGACGCACCCGCCTGCTTCGCCGCCTGCATCGCCGCCCCAACCGCTTGGCGCAACCGCGGATCATAACTCAGCCGCGGCCGCCCGCCCTCGTCGCGGTAGATCGTCCGGGCAAAGCCGAGCCACTGTTTGGCGGTCAGGTCAGGAAAAGCCGCGCCCATGGCCCGCTCCAGCCCGGCTGCTGCCGCCTCGAAGCTATCTGCCCTCGGCTCGATGCCGAGAAAATCCATGATCCCGGCCAGCCCCTGCGGCTCGACCACCGGCCCGATGTCGTTCAGCACCAGACAGCTCATACCTGCCGACGCGGTTGCGCCAAGGATCATCCCCAGAACACCGCCCCGAGAGGTGCCGATGATCGCCGCCCGCGCAATCTCCAGATGGTCCAGCAAAGCCAACGCATCGCCCGCCTCGATGGGAACTGTATATTCGGCAACCGGGTCGTCGGCCCATTCGCTCAGGCCCCGGCCGCGCGAGTCGATCCGCAGCACCCGGTAGCGTATTGCCAGATGCGCCGCCAACCCGGCAAAATCCCGCGCATTGCGCGTGAGCCCGGCCAGACACAGCACCGCCGGGCCATCGCCGCCAGTATCCTGATATGCCAGCCGCCGCCCGCCTAGCGCCTCAAAGTATTTGGTCATGGGAAGCCCTGGATCACACCGTCGCCGCAATCGCCGGAATAGTTGTCAGGTCGGCCAACACATTCTCCGGCTTCCATGGCAATCGATCCAACGGCTCGCCCGACCGGTTGGCCCAAGCCGTATGAAAGCCATAACCCGCCCCGGCACAGGCATCCCAGCAATTCGACGAGACAAACAGCACCTCGCGGCGCGCGCAACCGAAATAGTCACCGACCATCCCATAGACCGAACGGTGCGGCTTGAACACGCCCACCGTCTCGACCGATAGCACCGCGTCCAGCACCCCGCCGATCCCGGCATTGTCCACTGCTCCCGCCAGCATGTCCGGCGAGCCGTTCGACAGGATCGCGGTCTGATAGCCAGCCGCCTTCAACGCCTTCAGCATCCCCGGCACCTCCGGATAGGCCTGCAATTCCCAATATAGCTGCAGCAGCCGCGTCCGCAGCCCCGGCTCCGCCAATCCATGGGCCTCGAGCGCATAGTCGAGCCCGTCCTGGGTCACTTGCCAGAACCCGGTGTGCACGCCCGCCGTGGCCCGCAGCCAGGTGTATTGCAACTGCTTCAGTCGCCAGGTGCTGGCAAGCTCTGGCCATTTCGCCGCGAAAGCCTCGCGCCCGGGCTCAGCCGCGGCGATCCGCGCCGCAGCGGCAACATCGAACAGCGTTCCATAAGCGTCAAAGACGCAGGTTGTGATGGGCATCAGCGATCCTCCTGTTCACGCAAAGCATGGCCGAGACATGGCGTTAAGGGAACCCCCGACAGCCGAGTGGAATTGGCAGGCAACTCACCGCACATCCTCCAACCGGTCAATTCGGCGCATCGTCGGGAACAGCTGTGCCCAAAGGGCCGTGACCGCCAATGTTACGACCCCACCCGCGACCACCGCCGACACCGTCCCGATCCCCGCCGCCATGACCCCGGCGCGGAAATCGCCGAGCTCGTTCGAGGCGTTGATCGCCACCGCGCTGACCGCGCTGACCCGGCCGCGCATTTCGTCCGGAGTCGCGAGTTGGATCAGCGTCAGCCGGATATAGACGCTGACCATGTCGGCGGCGCCATAGACCGCCAGCGCCAGCAGCGAAAGCCAGTAGATCTCGGACAGCCCGAACACCAGGATCGATGCCCCGAAGATGGCCAAGGACACAAAGAAGGCCCGCCCCATCCGTCGCGGCATTGCCATCCGCGTCAGCACCAACCCGACGGCCAGCGAGCCGACCCCCGGCATCGCCCGCATCAGCCCCAGCCCGTCGGCCCCGACATCCAGGATGTCGCGGGCAAACACCGGCAACAGCCCCATGACACCGCCAAACAACACCGCCAACAAGTCAATCGAGATCGACCCCAGCACGATCTTGTTATGCCAGACGAAGTTGAACCCTCCCAGCACCTTGGCCAACCCGAACGGCTCACGCGGGCGTACCGTCAGCTGGACCGCGATCAGCCCCGCCGTTGCGGCCGCAATGGCGAACATCGCCAACGCCGCGAGGTAAACCCAGTCGCCGACCATCGCGACCAGAATGCCCCCCGCCGCGGGACCGGCGAGTTGCGCCGCCTTGTTGGCCGACGACGACCAGGCAACCGCCTTCGGGAACACTGACGGCGCCACCAGGTTCGGCAGGATCGCCTGACTGGCGGTGAAGTAGAACGACCGGGCACTGCCGTGCAGCAACAGGATGACGAAGATCGGCCAGACCGCCTGCCGGTCGGCCAGCATGTAGGCCAGCAGCAAACCGGCCGCCGCCAGCTGTCCAACATTGCAAACGACAATGATGGTGCGTCGGTCGAACCGGTCTGCGGCCAGCCCGGCGACCAAAAACAGCGCCAGCGCCGGCGCGAACTGCGACAGGCCGATCATCCCCAGATCCAGTGGGTCGCCAGTCATCAGATAGACATGCCAGCCGACCGCGACGGTCGTGACCTGGTTGCCCATCACGTTGGCCAGCCGCGAGAAAATGAACAGCAGGAAGTCCCGGTTGCCGGTTAACCCGTCTGGCAATGCGGGCGGCGTTCCCGCCGCCGATTCGCCGGTTTCCTCTGGCATCCAACGCTCCTCGGCACCGGTAATCGGCCAAACACCAGGACGAAACTTGCGCAGCCATAAACTTGCGCCCAGCCACGCACGACGACATCATTTCTGCTGAATATACAGGAGGTTTAGGCCGGCCTTAGTCAAGCCCAGCCCGCTTCGATCCAACTGACCTGAAGCAATCCGGTCAGCCCCGCACTCCACGCGCCAGATCTTGCTCGATGGTCATCGGTCCGGCCACGCCAACCATCCGGGCGCGGTAGACCCAAAGCGCCTCCATCACCCGCTGCACATAGTTTCGTGTCTCTTCAAACGGGATGGTTTCGATCCAGTCGATCATATCTGCTCCCGACATCCGCGGGTCGCCATGCTCGGCGATCCAGGTATCAACCCGGTGCGGCCCGGCGTTGTAGGCCGCTGCCGCCAGCGCATAGGAGCCGCTGAATCGGGTAATCTGCTCGGCGAGATAACGTTGGCCGAGACGCGCATTGTACTGCCAATCGTCGAGCAGCCGGTCGCCGGAGTAGGCCTCGCCGATCCTGCCCGCCACCTTCTTCGCCGTGGCCGGCATCAACTGCATCAACCCGCGCGCGCCGGCGGAGCTGATGGCGTGCTGGTTCAACTCGGTCTCCTGCCGTGCGATCGACATCGCCAACGCCGGCTCGACCATGCTGGCATAGCCGGCCAACTCGGTCACCGGGTAGTAGGCCGGATAGATCATTATTCCCTTGCGCGCTGCTTGCTTGGCCACGCGTACCGCGTAATGCGGCTGACCCAATGCCAAACCCAATCCGGCGAGCGCTCCCATCTCGGCGCCGCCTTGCATTCTGCGGCCAACCTCACTGAACATCGCGAACGCCAATACCTTCTCGCTAGCGAAATGCAGCACCACCGCAGCCCGCACGTCGTCCGTGCGCAGCGCCGGGCTCTTCGACCAATCCGGTAGATCGCCAGTGACGATCCGCGGATCCCCAGCCATAGCTAGTGTCGCGGCCGCGAGTTGGCCGTAGAACGAGGTTTGATGCGCCGCCGCCGCCCGGTACCACTCGCTGGCATTGGCCGGGTCGCCCATCGCCTCGTAGGTCCGGCCGAGCCAGTAGCCACCGCGTCCGAGGCTGATCGGTGTCCCGACGCTCTGATAAAACCGCTGGAAATGTGCCAGCGCCTGAACCGGTTTGCCCAGCTTGCGCAGTGCGATCCACCCGGCCAGCCATTCCATGTCGGAATAGTCATAGCCGTCGGTTGGCGCCAGATGATGCAAGCTTGCCACGGCATAAGCCAGTTCCGCCCGCCCTGATCGCGCCGCGCGCCGGGCCAGTAGTCCGCGCCGATCAGCCCATATCTTGGGCACGCCCAGCTTGTGCCGATCGGTGGAAATTTCGGCCAGCAGTTTCTCCGCGCCGTCGTATTTTTTGCCACGCCATAGCTTACCGAACGCCTTCCAGTTCGCCGCCGCCGCGCCGACCGGGCGTTCCCGCTCGGGCTGGGCGCGCTCACCGACCACCGCCGTGGCCAGGCTTTTCAACCCTGGCCAGGTGCCCCGGCGCGTTATGAAAGACTGGTATTCCGCGACCGACCCGGCTTTCGCCCGTAGCTTGCGCCACAGCACGATATCGCGCACCACCAAATCCGGCGACCGCGCCGCCAACGCCTCGGCCCCGGCCCAGTCGCCATTCTCGCCAAGTTCCAACGCCTCGGCGACGACCGCGCCCGCCGCCCTGGCGTCTGCCAGATCCAGCGCGCCAGCTTTCGGCGCGATGACGAATATCGGCAGAACAAATGCAATAGAGAACGCCAGAATGCGCAAAACCATCACGAAGGCCCTTTCCTGCTCTAAGGCCGCTTACGCCGATTTTGGCGATTTGTCGTTAATTCTACCATAACTTGATGGTCGCGTATCGCGGCATCCGGGAAATCTTTTTACAATTTCACCACCGAAGGTTGACCCGGCAAACCTGGTTTCCCGCCCTTGCAGAACCAGTCGATTGCGCATAGGGTCGCGCCGCCTGATACACCCCATACTGACCGGACACATCGTCATGTTTAAAGGTTCGTTTGTCGCCATTGTCACGCCGTTCAAAGATGGCGCCATCGACCAGACAGCACTTGAGGCGCTGGTCGAATGGCACATTGCCGAGGGCACAAATGGTCTCGTGCCGGTTGGCACCACGGGCGAAAGCCCGACCCTGACCCATGCCGAGCACGATCGTGTTGTCGAAATCGTCGTGAATAAGGCGGCGAAACGGGTTCCGGTGATCGCCGGGGCAGGCTCGAACAACACCGCCGAGGCGATCCGCCTGATGCAGCACGCCGAACGTGTCGGCGCCGATGCAGCACTGGTGGTGACGCCCTATTACAACAAGCCCACCCAGGCCGGCCTGATCGCCCATTACACGGCGCTGCACGACTGCTGCACGCTGCCGATCTTCATCTACAATATCCCCCCCCGCTCGGTCGTCGACATGTCGCCCGAGACCATGGGGGCGCTGGCCAAGCTGCCGCGCATCATCGGGGTCAAGGACGCCACCGCGGACATCACCCGGGTGTCGAGGCAACGCCAGACTTGTGGCCGCGATTTCATTCAGCTCTCGGCCGAGGACGCCTCGGCGCTGGGTTTCAACGCCCATGGCGGCGTCGGCTGCATCTCGGTCACCGCCAATGTCGCCCCGGCGCTCTGTGCGCAATTCCAGGAGGCGATGCTGGCAGGCGACTATGCCACCGCACTCGAATACCAGGACCGGCTGATGCCGCTGCACAACGCCATCTTCGCCGAGCCGGGCGTTGTCGGCGCCAAATACGGTCTCTCCGTGCTGGGCCGCTGCTCGAACGAAGTGCGCTTGCCGCATGTGCCCGCGACCGAGCCGGTCCGGGCTCAAATCCGCGCGGCAATGGTGCATGCCGGCCTGATCAACGCCTGACGTCATGGCCACCAAACCGAAGAGCCCGCCCAACCGCATCGCGGCGGAGAACCGCAAGGCTCGTCACAACTACTTCATCGAGAGCAACCTTGTGGCTGGCATCATGCTGGAAGGCTCCGAGGTCAAATCGCTGCGCGAGGGCAAGGGCAACATCGCTGAAAGCTACGCCACCGTCGAGGGCGCCGAGCTGTGGCTGATCAACAGCTACATCCCGCCCTTCTCCCAGGCGATGTCCGCCGCTTTCAGCCACGATCCGCGCCGCCGCCGCAAGCTGCTGGTCCACAAGCGCGAGCTCTCCAAGCTGTGGCAGGCCATCGGCCGCGAGGGCATGACCCTGGTGCCGCTAAAACTGTTCTTCAACGACAAGGGCATCGCCAAGCTGGAACTCGGCATCGCCAAGGGCAAAAAGCTCGGCGACAAGCGCGAGACCGAAAAACAACGCGACTGGGCCCGTGAAAAAGGTCGGCTGATGCGCGATAAGGGTTGAGCCGCTTCACCGATCTCGGCGGGCGCCTCAACTAAGCCGCCAAGCTGTCCAAAAAACTAGGACCACTTCACTCCGAAACGCTGTTCGAGGGTGGGAGACATCTCAGGTGGAAATCCGATCAGAACGGGTGCCGCAGAATCAAGAAGAGCCGGCGCCGCAGGGGGCGCCGGCTCTGTTGTTCTGCGCCGGTGCGCTCAAGCGCGCCGGCGTTGCAGCACGATCAGTTGATCAGGTCGATGATCGAGTCCTTGACCGCGCGGACTTCCTGGACCGTTACCATGCGATGGGCGATGGCGACGAAGGAACGGGCAGTGTTGTCGCCAAGCTCTGCCTCGGTCACGCTGACGCTGCCATCGCCACTGAAACACGCTACCACGTCGTATTCGCCGCTCGCCGGCAGATCGATGGCGACGAAGTTGAAGTGGTGCGCCGCGGTGGTGTCGAGGCCGAGGGCGACGGTCACCGAACCGTCAATCGCGAGATCTTCAGCAACAAGGTCCGTAGTGGTGTCGATTACGTCGAGATCGACCGTCACCGACAGCGTCTGTTTGCGTGCGGCGAAGGTCAGCGGGCCGGGCGCGGCGAGGAGACCGAGTTCGTTGGTGCAGATGTTGGCGGTCCCGGTCGGGGCATAGCGCACTTCGAGATTCATGATCCCTTCGGCAACGGCCGTCGATGCGCCTGCCTTATTGCGCGCCTTCACCTCGGTGAAGGTGACGATGTTAGCGACGCCCGAGACGCCGATCAGGAACTCCTTGCCCTTCGGGGCGCGGATGGTGGCGAGCAACTCCGTTGCGAAGGTGTCGCTTCTATCGACTTCAAAACCCACCGTGTTGTTGAGCTCGAAGTCAGCGAGGGTCACTGTATCCATGGCGTAGTTGGCCGCAAATTTCGCCGACTGGGCTGACGCGCCGGTG
>Ga0307379_10004057_pt1 | contig 21046 bp, 16 predicted proteins | sample UN2MG_FD_202237 | JGI IMG/M metagenome (GOLD analysis project Ga0307379, IMG submission 202237) | Soil microbial communities from Risofladan, Vaasa, Finland - UN-2 | ecosystem: Environmental > Terrestrial > Soil > Coastal area > Acid sulfate soil | place: Finland: Risofladan, Vaasa | collected... | reverse complement strand
ACCTTTTGGGGCGTTCCATCCTTGGGCAACAAGTCCAGCGAGGCCACCCGGAGGAACTGGCCGGCCTGGCTCTTCTGTTTCAGCGGGTTGAGAAACGCGATGATCCCCGCCAGCGCCGGGACCACGTACGCAAACCCGCCCGACCCCAAGGCCAGCGCTTTGATGACGAATCGACGGCGCGGGTCACCGGCCGGGGCCGGCCCGGGGGCGTCGTCGCGTGCAGACTGGGTAGAAGACTCCATGGATCACTCTCGCTCTTGCGGTCGTGCTAACGCTGGGTTCACACGTTTTCCTCGGACGCCATGTCGGCAAGCCGCCCGCGAGGCCTGCACAGCACGGGGGGAGCTAGTCGTGTGTCAGCCGTTCGCTTGTGGGTGGCACGGGCATCTTGCCCGTGCTTTCGCCTGGGTGCCACTCTACGCCGGTAACCGAAATCCCCCGGCACGATGCGGCTTGTCGTGGATCGCTTGGAACTGGTGGCAGTCTGCGAAGGCTACGAATTCCACGAAGGATAGAATAGGAAAAGTAGTGATTTTAGATACCTTGAATGTACAAGGGCGGGGTCCGCGCCGGATTCTTGCTGAACTGGGGCCATCTGCAACTCGCCGCAGGGCAAGCGTTCACGTAAGCCATTGTGCAGTAAGTCGTTAACTTCGGTTTCGTCATCGTTCGGTTACCGGCGTAGGGTGGCACGGGCATCTTGCCCGTGCTTTTGTCGACGCACTGGCGAGACGCCAGTGGCACCCAGCCCGGCAGAACGGGAAGGTGCGTGCTCTCGACGCACGCGGACGGAGGCTGCCCGAGCCCGGCGAATCGGCGGCTCAGAAGCCGCCCACCGGGTTGCCGTCCGCGATGGTGATCAGGTTGCGGAGCGTCTGGGGGTTGATGGTCTCGGTCAGGAAACGCACCGAGCCGTCGCAGAAGGCGACGTTCACGCCGCCGGGATGGTGACTTCCGATTCCCTGGCCGCCCGGGGCGTTGATCTGGAAACCAAGCTGCTCGACGTCGAGATTCCTGGGCTCCAGCCAATTGATCCCCGACCCGGTGACCTCGACGAACATGATCGTGTTGGAGGTGCCGTCCTTGACGTCCCGGATGCCGATTGTGTCTTCGCCCTCGTAGAGCGTCCCCGGCCCGACGATCATCACGTAATTGGTTTCCGGGCCGCTGCCCACGGGGTCGCTGGGGCAGCGAAAGGTCGAGATCGGGGTTTGCGCCAATGCCAAGTTGGCGGGGCTGTCCCACGGCTCGTCGAAGTTGTACCGCTCGTACAAGGCTTGCTGCTCGAGGTAGGGCAAGAGCAGCACGCGCCAACTGTGCATCGGCTTGCCGTTCTCGTCGGCGATGTAGGCCGGAGGAAAGCACTTGTACGTGTCGTGGTAGTTGTGCATCGCCAGGGCCAGTTGCTTCAGGTTGTTGGAGCACTGCGACCGGCGCGCCGCTTCTCGGGCCGCTTGCACGGCCGGCAGCAACAACGCGATCGGCAGCCCCGAGCAGAACAGGACCACCACCAGCGCCAGCACGACGATGAGGACGACCGGCGTCGCCCGCTTCGCAGGCGGCGGGCCATAGGGTGTCGGTTGCGCAGGCGAGGGGACGGTAATCGGCTTGCCACACCCGGCACAGGGCCCGGTCTGGCCGGCATACTCGTCGGCCACGTTCGTTTGCATACCACAGTGGGGGCAGGTAAACGGAATCGGCATGACGGGACGCTCCTGAATGAAAGAACGCGTTTGGGAATTGTCCGGGCCTATTGGTCTCCGCAGTGTCCGGCTCGAGGCAAGGGCCTGGTCGATTCAGAAGGCACCCACTGCCTCTTTGCCCGCTTTGGTTATCAAGGCCCTGAGCACTTCCGGATCGATGGTCTCCGAGACGAAGCGTACCGAGCCATCGCAGATCAGGACGTTCACGCCGCCGGGGTGATGACTTCGGATCCCCGGGCCCACGGGTTGGTTGATCCGGAGGCTGAGCTGCTCGACGTCGAGATCCGTCGGCTCCATCCAATGGATCCCGGCCCCGGCGACCTCGACCACCATGATCGTGTTGGAAAGGCCGTCGACCACGTCGTGAAAACGCGTCACCTCGGCGTCCTCGAACAACGTGCCGGGCCCCACGATCATCGCGTAGCTGGTCTCCGACATGGCCGCCGTGCCGTCGCTCGGGCAACGGTAGGTCTCAGGCATCAAGTCCGCCAAGGCCGCGTTGACGGGGCTGTCCCAGGGCTCTTCGAAATTGTATTGGTCGTGCAGCGGCCCCTGCTCGACGAAGGGCAGAATCAGCACCCGCCAACTATGCATGGGGTCGCCGTTCTCGTCGGGGATGTAGGCCGGCGGAAGGCAACCGTGGCAATCGTAATAGTTGTGGATGGCCAGCCCGATCTGCTTGAGGTTGTTCGAGCACTGCGCCCGACGGGCCGCCTCCCGGGCTGACTGAACCGCCGGCAGCAGCAACGCAATCGGCAGCCCGGAGCAGACAAGGACCACCGCCAGCGCCAGCACGATAATCAGGACGACCGGGGTCGACCGTTTTGCGGGCGGCGGCGCGGCGTAGCCGACCTGCTGAGGGGGCGTCGGCACGGTGATCGTGTTGCCGCAGCCCGCACAGGGCCCGCTCTGGCCCGCGTACTGGTCGGCCACGCTCGTCTGAAGGCCACAGTGAGGACAAGCGAAGGGGATCGGCATCGCGGGCACTCCTGGAGAGGCACACCTGTCAACCCGCTTGGCGGGTCAGTTTGACGGTTTTGGCGGACTGTCGGACTGGCCACCCGATTCGGGCCGTGACGGCGGTCAACACGGCCTTTGGTCCGACGACCGCACTCCAGGGCCTAGGCGCTCTTCGCCAGGGCCAAGCGGATCTTGGCTCGGAGCCGGTCCCCGTTTTCTCAGCTCGCCGCACGAACTCCCGGCTGGGCTGCCTTGCGTCGATCTCGGCCTCCTCGCCGTGAGAGTAGGGGAGTCCGAACATCCTGTCAACGAGCGTGGCCCGGCCGGGTCCGGTCTCGGCGAGCCGCGTGCCGCGGCACGTCGTCGCGCAACAGTCCACCTATATATTCGCTCGACGAGCGAGAATCTGTCGGCCCTCTGGGGATTGGCGGCACATTTCAGAAACTCCAGCGCCAAGTCGTTGAATTGACACTTCGCCCGGGACGCAATAGCCGTCTGGCCCAAGAGGGTTCCTTCCACCCCAGGCGGAGGATCGGGCGCGCGCTCGGCGCGGGGCTGCCGACCCCGCCGAACCACCGGCCGCAGGTTTTCCCGAGCAGCGGAGATCTTCGGTCACTCAAGTGGCTCGGTCAGGACTCCGGCCACAGCGGGCACAGGAGACCGGCCACCGCGGGCACCCCAGGCGGAGGATCGGGCTTGTAGCGGTTCTCGATCCTGGACTCGGATCTACCCGATGTGCATAATGAACTGCGTGGGGGGTTAGCGCTTCTCGGGGCGATATTTCCAGGCACGAGTCGGCAGGCGTGGACTTCAGGATCTTCAACGACCCGGTTGCAGAGCTTGTGGTTTGGGGGACGATTGGCGCCGCCTGCATCGCCGTGGGGGCGTACGTGATTGCGAAACTGCGCCCCGAGCCGGCACAAAAGGAACCCGAATCGAGCGAATTGCTGTCAAAATTTCGCGATCTGCATTCCCGGGGTGAGCTAACGGACGCAGAATTCCGAACAATTAAAACTACGTTGGGGGCGCGTCTCCAAGACGAGTTAAAGGATAACGGCGAAACGGGTTAGGACCAGTGACGCAAACCCGCCCGGAGGCTTCGGTTCGCGTGGTCCTGACGATCCGGCCGGGTTGGTACGATCAGGTTCGGCAAACACCCGTCGCACGACGCCCGTAACGAGTATAACGCCACCCTGCTCGAAGCAAGTGAGGGACAGGGACGCCCTGAAGGCCGAACACGCGGAAGCATTCTCGGCCCCATCGAGCGACAACTAGGATGACATCCCCCGCCCAGGCCCCAGGGCCGGCGGGACGTGCCGAAAGGAACTGGTATGCCCTCAGGACGGGATTTCAACAGCGGACGCCGCGGTAGCGGCACCACCAAGAGAAACGCCTTCTGCTCCTTCTGTCGCAAGAGCTACCGCGACGTGGGCCCGTTGGTGGAAGGCCCCGGCGACGTGTACATCTGTGGGGAGTGTATCGACCTGTGTCAGTCGATCCTGGAGCAGGAGCGCCGCCGCCGCGGCACCAGCAAGCGCCCCTTCTCCAAAATCCCCACCCCTCGGGAGATTGTCGGGCGACTCGGCGAATACGTGATCGGACAGGACCATGCCAAGAAGGTCCTCGCGGTGGCCGTGAACAGCCACTACAAGCGGCTGATGCACTTGAGCGAGCCGTCGGACGTGGTCATCGACAAGTCCAACATCCTCCTCATCGGCCCCACCGGGTCGGGGAAGACCCTGCTGGCCCAGACGCTGGCCAAGATCCTCGACGTCCCCTTTGCCATCGGCGACGCGACCACGCTGACCGAGGCCGGCTACGTGGGCGAGGACGTCGAGAACCTGCTGTTGAAGCTCCTGCACGCGGCCGACTTCGACCTCGAGGCCGCCCAGCGCGGCATCCTCTACATCGACGAGATCGACAAGATCGGCAAGACCACGCAGAACGTCTCCATCACCCGCGACGTCTCCGGCGAAGGCGTGCAGCAGGCCCTGTTGAAGATGCTCGAAGGGACGATGGCCAACGTGCCGCCCCAGGGCGGACGCAAGCACCCCGAGCAGCAGTACATCCAGATGGACACGTCGAACATCCTCTTCATCTGCGGAGGCACGTTCGTCGGGCTGGACCACATCATCGGCAAGCGGCTGGGCAAGCGCACCATCGGTTTCGGCCAGGAAACCGACAAGCGGCCCGAGATGGAACTGGCCGAACTACTGCCCCAGGTTACCAGCGACGACATCCTTCATTTCGGCCTGATCCCCGAGCTGGTGGGCCGGCTGCCGGTCCTCTCTGCGCTGACGCCCCTGGATGCCGATGCGTTGATCCGCGTCCTCTGCGAGCCCAAAAACGCCCTCATCAAGCAGTACCAGGAACTGTTCACCATGGAGGAGGCCGAGCTGGAGTTTACGCCCGAAGCCCTCCGGGCGGTCGCCCAGCTCGCTCACGAGAAGGACACGGGCGCCCGGGGCCTGCGCTCCGTGGTGGAAGAGGTGATGCTCGACATCCTGTACGAGTTGCCCGAGCAGGAACGGGGAGCCAAGTACGTGATCACCGACGACATCGTCCTCAGCCGCGAGCGGCTCTTCCCGATCCCCGAGCGGAAGCACAAGAGCGCGTGACCCCGACCTTGGCCGCCGCCGCTTAGCGCTGGCGCCCCGTGCGCAGCCGTCGAGGTCGGGCCGGACGACGACTCGCCCGTCGGCCTTCCGGAACGCCGACCGGCGCCCGGGTCGCGCGCTCGGCGAGGGTCTCCCGATCCCGCCGCCGAGGCGCCGGTCCGTCCCTTTCCGCGTCGGGCGCCGCAAACGGAGGGGGGCGCTTTCCTGCCGCGAGGGCCGATTCCCGGGCCGATCCGGTCTCTTGTCCGGCCTGAAGGCGGAAGAAAATGGAAGCACCCCGGGGCGGCCAGAAAATGCCTTGCGGCTCGGCGCTAACATGGTAAGCTCGAACGTATTAGGCCGAACACCCAGTGCCCGGAAGCCCCCGAAAAAGCCCGTCCAAGTGTCCAACAATGCCGCCCATGAAAAGCCCTAAGTCTATGCGTCGACACGCGTTGCGTCGAAGACATTTGTTGGACGGTTCTTCTTGGTCCGGCCAAAACTTCCAAGTGCTTTCGTACCCGGGGCTTGCGCGGGTGACCTCGTCCAAGAAGGGCGTTTTCCCCAGTACCTGGCGTGCGCGCAGGTGGCCTGTGACCCCGTAGCACCTCCCATGGAACCCCAGCGCATTCACCATGGAACCCCAGCGCACTCACCCTGGGGCCCGCGCGCACGTGCGCTGCCGGTATCTGAAGGGGGTAGTACCCCTCATACGTTGTAGAAGCGTGGGCGCAGCGGAAAGTGACCGCGTCCAACAAAGCCCGCGCCGTGTGCCACTGCTGGCTTGCCCAGCAGTGCATTGCGTGCGAATTCGCGGTCCCTTGCTGCTTCCAGGCGAACGCCCAGGCGGAGGGAGGTACAAAGCCTCGCTTCGCCGATTGCCGCGGAGCACTGCTGGGCAAGCCAGCAGTGGCACACGGCGGGGCCGGGCCGTGAACGGCCCTCGTGCTGGCGGCTTCGTGCGGCGTATCGGTAGGCGGAAAGTGGCATGGACGAGACTGCCGGGCGTGTGAAACGCCAGTTCCATGCTCGCGCAGCCGGAGGTGCGTGAACCGGTCAGCGTGGAATTCGACGTGTAGTAGAAGCGGTGCGTTGCACTCATCCTGCGAAGACGCGATTCCTACCCGCCTTGCCGTTCGTTCGGGGGTCGGGCGGCTGCGAGACGAGCCGGGGTTGCGGCGTTCATGCCGTGCCCGGTTTACCGGGCTTTTCCGCGGAGCGGTCCTAGCCCCGGCGTTTACGCCGGGGTGGCCGTGCGGTAGGATGTCGCCCGTTCGGCCCGCTTACGGGCCTTCTTCGTTGGCTTCAGCCGCCGCATCCAGTGGGGCGACCATCATGGCTCACAACTACTACAGCGAGATCAACCTGCACGTCGTTTGGCACACCAAGAACAGCTTGCCTCTGCTCACGCCGACCGTCGAGCCTGCCACCCATCTCGCCTTGAGAAAGCGGATCGTTGACACGGCGGACGCGTTCGTCCATGAGATCGGCGGCACGGAAACCCACGTGCACGTGGCCGTAACCATTCCGCCTACCCTGACGATCAGCGAGTGGATCGGCAAGCTGAAGGGCGGGACTTCGCACGACGTCAACCAACAGATGGGCAAACGGCAGAAGGTGGTCCAGTGGCAGACCGGATACGGGGTAGTGAGTTTCGGGACTGGGGATTGTCGAGTGGGTGAGGGCGTATATCCGCAACCAGCGCGAACACCACGGGCGGGGGAGGGTGCAGGACCGCCTGGAACGGATCACGCAATTCGACGACGGGGCGTGACGGCCAAGGGCTGAAGCCCGCCCGGGGAGAAGGCCCGTAAACGGGCCTCGTGCGCTGACGGTGGTGGAGGTTGGGTGTATGGGGCCCGTCACCCCGGCGTAAACGCCGGGGCTACGACCGCTCCGCGGGGACGGGCCGTGAACGGCCCTCACTTCGTGCGCCTCGGTCGCAAGCCCGACTGCCGGCACCAGCGGCAGACCACCGGGCCGTAGAGGTCGACCAGGCGCTGCCAAGCCTCGGGACGCTGCGCCCGGACGCGGTCCAGGAGCGTCGAGGAGAGCGAGCTCGGGTCGGAAGGATCGGGGAAAATTGAGCCGGGCATAGTAGGGGTAGGGTGCGTGAAACGCACCACGTGGGGGTGATTGAGGAAGCGGTGCGTTTCACGCACCCTACGCGCTTAGTTGGTCACCCAATTGGTCAAGCGGTCTATTGTCCCTCGGCGGCCATTCTGCGGAGTAGGGCGACCCCCTGTTGGATCACCTCGTCGGGCGCGGCGAAGGAGATGCGGAAGTGGGTGTCGCGGCGGCTGAAGGCCTGGCCGGGGATGATCAGGAGCTTGTGCTCGGTGATCGCTCTCTCGACGAACTCCGTGCCGGTGCCCCAGGGGGCCTTGGGGAACGCGTAGAAGGCACCGGTGGGGCGGACCAGTTCGTAGTCGTCGGCCAGGCCCTCGGCGACCAGGTCCCGCTTGTGGCGATACGCCTCGACCCGCTCGCGGGTATCCACGTCCATGGCCGTCGCGCCGGCCCATTGGAACGGGTGCGGGGCGCAGACGAAGCTGTATTGCTGGAGCTTGATCATCTCCCGGATGATGCGCGACGGCCCGTGGGCGAAGCCGAGCCGCCAGCCGGGCATGCCCGCCGACTTGCTGAAGCCGTCGCAGACGAGCGTCTGCGGGTTGTGCTCGGCCGGGGAGCGGAACGGCTCGTCGAAGCAGAAATCGCGATAGATCTCGTCGCTGATGAGCACGACGTCTCGCTCCCGGGCAAGCTCGGCCAGCCCGCGCACTTCCGTCGCGGTGGCCACCACGCCGGTCGGGTTGGCGGGGCTGTTGCAGACGATGGCCTTGGTCTTGGGGGTAATCGCGTCGGCCACGCGGTCCAGGTCGATGCGGAAGTCGGGATAGGTGTCGACGTAGACGACCTTGCCGCCGGAGACGCCGGCCAGGGCGCCGTACATCACGAAGCAGGGGTCGAACACGATCACCTCGTCGCCCGGATCGACCAGCACGAGCATCGCCAGCATGAGGCCGCCGCTGGTGCCGCAGGTGACGAACACCTCGCGGTCGTCGTGGCCGTACTGTTGGTCGATCTTCGCCTGGAGCTTTTCGCGCAGGGCGGGGATGCCCTGCGACAGGGCGTAGCCATTCTTGCGGCTTTGGATGGCGTCGATGGCGGCCTGGCGGACTTCCTCGGGGACGTCGAAGTCGGGCTGCCCGATCGAGAGGTCGATCCGCTCGGTCAGCTTGGCCCCGAGCTCGAAGACGCGACGAATCCCGGAGGTGTCGAAACAGCGCGTTCGTTCGGCGATCCAGTGGTCAGACATCGTCCGTTTCTCCGCATTTGGTGACGTCGAACCATCCTACCCGCAGGGGGCCTTCGCGTCGAGGACCCACGAGGATAGACGGCTCGCGTTCTGCTTGGTCGAGTTGGGAGGCCGGGTTGCGCGGCGTCCGGTTCTTGGGGAAGCAGGTAGGTCCCCCGGGTCGGGCTCACATGGTACAATGCGGGAGTACGGTCGCGGAGCCACGTGGAAAGGTCGCTTGGGCGCGAAACGGTGGGACCGATGACTCGCTACGCGTCGCGGAGCCCTGAAGAGCCTGCCGGCAGGTTCCAGTACAGCTTGCGGAGCCTGCTGTTGGTGACGACGTTCTGCTGCCTGGGGCTCGCGCTTCTCAGGCATCTCGCGTTTCCCGAGTGGGCCCTGGGGGCGTTGGCCGTGTTGGCGTGGTCGGGCGTGGTGGCGGGGCAGGGGGGGGCGGCCTTGGCGGCGGCGGCCGGCTACCGCCGGCGCAGACGCGAGGCGGATTTCTGGCTGTCGCTGCGCCGCCGTTGGGCGGTGTATCTGGCCGCGGCGGGCGCCGTGGGGCCGGTGGCGACGTTCCTGCTGTTTGTCGTGGTCTTCGCTGGTGCCGGCCTCGACGCGGATCGCCTGGACCGGTGCTTCGATCCATTCCGCGGCTCCGCGGAGCACGGCTGGCGCAGCGCGTGGCCCGGAATCTGGACGGCGCTACTGTTCCTCAATCCGGCCGGCGTTCTGTTGAACGCGATCAGTTGCCCGTGCTACTTCCGGCCCCGGCAGGACGTCGCGCTGTTGCTGGTTCGGGCGCTCGGCCTGCTCAACTCGCTGGCCGCGACGGGGGTGACCGTGGCCTTCTGCGCGAACGGCTAGCCTGGGCTTCTCGAAAGGCCGCCTGCTTTTGCCTCAGTGGCGTTTTGGCAGGGTGGGGAAGATCCCGTTGGTGCGGCGTTTGTACTCCGCGTACTGCTCGCCGAACTGGGCTTCGAGGCTCTGCTCCTCTCGACGGACGAGCAATCTCACGAGCACGTACATCACCACGGCGGTCGAGAGGACGAGCCAGGAGTTTGCGAGCAGTCCGAGTGCGGGCAGGATGAGCAGGATCCAGCCGGCGTAGATCGGGTGGCGGCAGAGGGCGTAGACGCCGTCGGTCACCAGCCGCTCGGCTCGGTACGCCTTCCAGACCGTGCGCACCGCGATGACGTACCACGGAACGCCGATCGCCAGCAGCAAGCCGGCGAGGGCCGCCAGCCAGGGATAGGGCAGCCATGCGATCGCGAAGGCCGACGGCCCGACGAGCGTCAGCGCCAGCGCGGCCAGCCCGTAGCACGCCGTCGGCACACCGACGGCAGGGCCGACGCCCCAGAATGATATTCGCTTTTTCCCGGGCGGCTCCATCTAGGACCTATCTTGCAGATAGCGCCGCACGCGCGACGCCAGCTCCTTGCCGTAGTGCAACTCGACGAACTTCAGGTCGACCTCCTGCGGGCTGAGGTCGGGTGGCCCGGGCGATGGCGCGTCGCGAGAGGCTCACGGCCGTTGCCGTCAGCGAGCACGCCAACGCGAACCTCTCGGCCGTGCTCGCCCGGCGGAGCAAGCCGATCTGGACCCTCTCGGCCTCGGGATGGGTATCGGAATGAGGTTCTGACGGCATGTTGCACACGATCGGCCAGACCAGGACGGAACCACCGGATCCCATTATCCCGTCTCGCAGAAGCGATGGCAACCACGCCGGGACTGCCGGGCGCGCGGAGGCATCGCGTCGAGGAATCGGGGAGACAACGAGGGGGTGCACGGGCCGAAGCTTACCGCACGCGGCAGCGGAAGCGGATGATGCCGCCTTGGCCGGCCGGCAGCGAATCGGCAATCTCCCAGCGGAGCGCGAGCGAGTCGGCTTCGTTGGGCTCGGTGGAGAACTGGGCCGGGACGCTGCACTGGGCGCTTTGGGGCACGTACTCCAGGCGGGTGGTGAGGTTGTCGACGACCGTGACGTTCCCGATCACCTCGTCGCCGACGTTGTCGAAGCGGAGGGTGAAATCGATCGTCTCGCCCGGGGCGGCGAACTGCGTCGACGCCAGTTTGATCACCCGAAGCTTGGGGCTTGCCTTCCGCTCCTTGATCGTGTAGACCACGTCGAGCCTCCGGTCGCCGACTTCCGCGGCGGCCCGGGTGCGATCGATGAACACCTGCACCGGCTGGGCGCCGGACCAGGCAATGGCGGCGGTCGTGCCGTGGGTCAACCAGGCCATCTCCGATTCCTGGACCACGCCTTGGCCGATTGCCAAGGGGGCTTCGAACGGGAGGAGACGGTCCTGGAAGGCGACCGGCCCGTTGACCGTCGACATGGCCCCGTCGCCCTGCTTGCTGCGGTACATGCCGGGCAGGTCGCGTCCGATCTCGGCTTCCAACTGGACTTGCTGCTTGCTGGTCGCGGCGATGGTGACGTCCTCGTGGCGAACCAGCTTGAGCGGCTGGTGCACGCCCGCCCAGGGATCGCGCTGTTCGTTCTGTCGGAGGCCCACCACTTGGCGGACCGAACGGAACCGGGGGCTGTAGATGCACAGCCGGTTACTCGGGGTGACGATCCGGCGCCCGTCGACCGTATCGAAATGGGCGACCGTGTCTTCGACGTTCAGGCCGTTGATTTCCCACTCTTGCCCGACGCTGGCGTGGGGCACCGCGTCGCCGCCGTCCGAGAGGTATTCGTCCTGGGGCCAGGGGTCCCTGCGCAACCCGGGCGGGGCCCAGGGGCCGACGGGCGAAGCGGGCAGGGGCGCTGCGGTCATCCCATCGGCCGCCACACCCGGCGCAGGCGTCGGACCCGCGGCGCCCGTCATGGGGTCGACGAAAACGCCTGGATAGCCCTGGGGCGCGCCGGTGAACGCTTGTTGGGGAAGGGCAGGGGGGGGCACCGCGGAAGAGGACGTCGGCACGTTCTGCCGAGCCGCCTGGCAGGAGCAAAGGATCAGCGTGCAGAGGGCGATCAGGACCATCCGCCACCAACGGGGCCAGGGCGGATACGTCGCGCCGGTTGCGTGCCCGGGCTTCATGCTTGCTACCTCCAGGGGCGGTACAGCGCTTGGCGCACGGCGTCGGCGGGCGCTTTCTGCGGGGCAGGCGGTTGGGGGGTTTCGTCCTGGGCCGGCGTCTGCGGCGCTTGCTCGCTCGGCACGTACTTGACCAGCGGCGGGCAACCGAACAGGAAATCCATGTCGGGCGCCGCGCCGTTTTTCGGGAGCCGAGCCCCCATCCGCAGAATGGCCACGGGGCGACCCAGGTGATCGGCCACGGCCAACGGGTCCTTTCCCGGACCCACCTCAAACCAGCCCTGCCGATACGGGTCGTCTTGGAACGGCACGGCCTGCTGGGGGTCTTCCAGATAGATCACGCGGGTAACGAACTTGCCGTCCAGGGCGAACCGCAGGTCTTCCATCGTCAGTTGGACGACGATCGGGAACTGCTGCTCGCGGCCGGGCGGCGCGTAGAGACGATCGATGACCTCGATCGTGGGGAAGACCTCCAGGCCCGGGTTCATCGGAATATTCATCACCCGGACCCGGTAGACCTGTCCGATCAACAGCCCGAGCGTGACGGGCGCCGCGTGCAGCTCCCGGAATCCCCCTTCTTCGGCCGGCGAGATCGCGACTCCGGGCGGGGCCTTGATCTGGAGGGGCTGAAAGAAACCGGGCAATGGTCCACCCCGCTGGAGTTGCACGCTGCCAATCGCTCCCGGGGGCATCGAGCCGTGATGCCAGTAGTGCACCGGGGGCTGCTGGGCCCCTAAGGGCCCGGCGAGCCACAGGCACAGCACCACGGCCATGGCTGTCCCGCCGACAACTCGTCTCCCTGAGGCCGTCTCGTCGATTGCAGGGCAGCGGAGTGGGTTGACCATTGCCACGGTTCACCGTCTAGAGAAACGTCTTCCCAATCCCGTCACTGAGGACATGGGTAGCTCGAGTCCACGATGACCTCTCGCCGATCGTTCATCGTCGGCTGGAACGTTCCGGGGCCAACGAAGCTCTGCTCGACGATCCAAGCCCGGTTCGGCGGCTTCGGATAGCTCATCCCGGGATCCTGCCGGACGTCGACGGTCATCCGACGGGTCGGCGCGGGCAGTTGCGTCTTGGTGTGGTTCCGCATCGTGTGCTGCTGCAAACCGGCGGGCACCCCGAGCGGGACGTGCGGCGGGCCGGGCAGCCCGATCGGCGTGCCGCACATCGGCATTCCGTATTGCGGGCCGTTGACGCCGGAGATGTAGTTCACCGGCGTGGTGGTCGGATCGGTGTACGTGGGAGCGCCCAGAGGCATCCCCATTTCCCGTCCGGTCGGGCCCATGGGCATGCCGTACGAGGCCGGCACCACCTGGGTGGGCTGCATCATGTCGCCCGGCATTTGCAGGTCCTTGTTCCCCAGCCGCACGATCGCCAGGATCGACCCCCGGCGGTCGGCCTCGACGATCGGGTCCACTCCCGGGTCGAGGCGGGTGCTGACCAGGGTCTCCACGCCCGCCAGAGCCAGCTCCTGGTAATCCGGATCGGGCAGGTAGACCACCTTGGTGACGAAGTTGCCGCTGAGGACCTGATCGAAGTCCTCCTCGCTGAACTGGACGGGGATCGCGTTATGGGCCAAAAAGCCCTGGGTCCGCGGCATCGCCGGTCCCACCTCCAGCGTCGGATACAGTTCCACCCCCGCACGAGCCGCCGTGATGTTCGTCAGCTTCAGACGATAGATCCTCCCTTGCGGGAAGTTGTAGCGACCGGGGCAGATCAGCGGCTCGGAGTCGAACTGTCCGGGCATCGACATGTCCCAGTTGACAAGCATCCCTTCCGGCCCGACGAACGCCACCTGCGACGCTTGGGCGGGCATGGGAACGGCCGACTGATACGACATCACGCCGGGGCCCGGTCCACCCACGCCCGGACCGGGATGCATCAGCCTCTCCGCGGGCGGCAGATTCTGCTGACCCGGCCATGTGCAACCACCGGCGACCGTCGCAACCAAGACCAACAAACACATTCCAAGTCTCATCAGGTTTCCCCCCTACCTATGCTCAAGGCGTCAGCCAGGATCACCCTCTGGTCCTATCCCAGAACAAGTGGAATCGCCTGGAGTGCCAATGCGCGGGCCACGCCCGTCTCGGGGCCGCCCCGAGACGATTGACGTAGACCCCTCCGGGTAAACGACTTACAATGCTGGCCTCGCATCCGGCGAGCCCGACCAGTCACGGATTGGACGCCGGGCGTCGAACGCTCGAACGCGGGTGCGAAACCGGCTCGCGCAGGATTTCCTCCTGAGACTTACTGGTCGGTCTATCACAATGCGATTCTTTGGCAAATCCGTCAGAACCCCCAACATAGGGCCCAGTTTGCCCATCCTGATGATTGCGGGGCTCCTCGCCGCGGCGCTGGCCGTTGCAGCCGCGATCGGCCAAGTCGAGCCCCCCCAAGAGCCCCAAACGGGGCAGGCTGCCGGCCGCACAGCCGGGCAAGTCGCCCGCCGGAATCGCCCCGAGCATCCCACGACCCCCTCCCCAAGCGGCCAAACGCTCCTGAAAGGCGCGATCCTGGCGCTGGAGAGCCGACGCTCCGTCTCGGCCAAGATCCGCTACCGCGTCGATCTGATGGGCCAGCGGCCCGTCGGCTCCGGCGTTTACAGCGAACAGCGGTCCGAGCGGGGCCTGCTCCTCCGGTTCGAGACCCGCTTCCAGCTCGCCGGCGAGCCCAGCAGCCTCCTGCAAGTCTGCGACGGCCGCTACCTGTGGGTGTATCAGAAGCTGGGAGACGAAGAGAGCTTGAGCCGTATTGACGTGGCGCGGGTGGAGCAGGAGCTGGAGGAATCTGGGGAAATAGGGAAAATAGCAGACGTGGGATGGTGGCCCGGCCTGGGGGGGCTCACAAGACTCCTCCGGGCGCTCCACGCCGCCTTCGAGTTCACTTCCGTCGAGGAGGCCCAACTGGCCGACCAGGCCGGCCCTGTGCCCGTCTGGAGAATCCAAGGAGAGTGGAAGCCCGAGAAGCTGGCCCAATGGCTCCCCAATGAGAGGAAGGCCGGGCAGAATGGGCGAGCACCGGACCTAAGCAAGCTTCCCAGACATCTTCCCGACCACGTCGTCCTGTATCTGGGCAAGACCGACCGGTTTCCTTACCGAATCGAGTACCGTCGACGGGCACCCAAGGATCAGGAAGCGGAAGGGGGCTCCGAGGACCGTTCCCTGGTTACCATGGAGCTTTTCGACCGGAATCTGAACGCCTCGATCCATCCGGCCAACTTCCTCTACAGCCCGGGCGACCTCGAATGCCCGGACAGAACCAGCCAGTTCATTGAGAAGCTGGGGCTGGCGCCGTAGAACGCGATCGTCGCCGCGCCGGGCGGACGCTGCCCGACCGCGATCGCGCTCACGGCTCCTCATCTAAATGGAAGACCCCATTGATCGTGACGGCTTTGACTCGCCGCCGGCGATAGCGGAGCAGGGTGAGGCCGCAGTTGTCCTGCGGAATCGAGCGGTATCGGGCCAAGGGCATCCCGATCAGCTCGGCCAGGTACGCCCGATTCACCACGTTGTGAGCCACCGCCACGATCAGCCGGCCCACGTTCTCCTCCATCAGCCGCTCCAACGCAGGCTTGGCCCGGGCGAGCACGGTCTTGAGGTTCTCGCCGCCGAGGTAGGGGTTGACGGTGGCGTCGGTCATGAAGCCTCGGTAGGCCTCCGGGTCGGTCCTTTGGATTGCGTCCCAATCGTGGCCTTCCCACACGCCCACGTCGACCTCGATCAGATCCTTCACCACCTCGACCGCCAGCCCGTGCGGCTCGGCGATCGCCTCGGCGGTCTGCCGCGCGCGGAGCAGGGGGCTGGAGTAGACTCTGTCCAGCGCCGAGTCGGCCAGAAACTCGCCCGTCTGCCGGGCTTGCCCGAGGCCCTCATCCGAGAGCGGCGGATCGGTCCGCCGCCCCTGTAACCGGGGCGGCTTGGCGCGGTTGTTGTCCGTCGCGCCGTGTCGAACCAAATAAAGCCAACAAGTATCCGGGGCAGGGCAGGGGGGCATCGGGGGGAAGGATGAAGGAGGAATGCTGAAGGATGAATGACGAAAGGGGGCGACGGCCGCCGGACGACGACTGAGTTCTCTTACTTTATGGCCGATTGTGGACGCGGGCACAAGCCCCTTCGCTGATCGTCACGTACTCGCACGTCCACACTCCCACTTCCTCGTCTCCACGCACCACGGTCCACGCGGCCGCCTTGGGCACCGGCGCACGGCATCGCATCCGACGGAGATCAAGATGCGTCGCGCTGCGCTGGTCGGTCTTGGCCGGCAAGCCATGCGATCGCCACGCCCATCGCGGTCAGGGTCGCCCCGAGGGCAAGGCCGACGAGCCACGGGCTTTGGTAGCGGACCGCGAGGGTCCGAGTGCCTGGCGGCACCGTCGTCACGATCCGTCCGAAATCGTCTGCCGAAGCGGGAATCCGGTGGCCGTCGGCGAACAACCGGATGGCGCGATGCCAAAGGTAGTTGATGACGACCTGGCCGCCGCCCGGCAGACCGCTTGCATCCACAATCACCGCGGAAGGCGCGTGAGATAACAAAAATGGTTGGGTGCAATCACCCGAACAGAAGGCCTTGGGCTCCGTCTTGTCCAGCAAGAAGACGCGGATCTCCTGGTCTTCGTAGCACGGTCTCCGATTCGCGCAATAGCCTCGCAGAGGTTCCACGCGATAGAGGAACTTCCTCTCCTGATAGCCGAGAAGACCGGGCAACTGGCGCAGTCTCGACGAATCGCTGCCGGCGTGCAACACAAGGTGGGTGACACCGTACCGGCGCAGCGTGTCGAGCAGGTTGGCGGCGGCGAGTCGTTCGACGCGCTGATACTCCGGTCGCGAGGAAACCAGCGGATCAAACCCGGAGAATGAATCGATTCCATAGACGGTGCCGTAGTTGTCTGCGAGACCTAACGGGAAATCGACGGAAAGCGACAGGGTGGACGGCACGGCCATGACTCGCACCGGCCCGGCATCTTGCCCAAGAATGCGATCGAGCGCGCGGGGCATCGCGGGATAGGGTCGGTCGGCAAACGAATCCCACGATCGTCGAACGAGAGAAACGTGATAGGCAAGCAAGACGGAGACCACGACGAAGCAGAGCGCCCGCCACTTGGCGGCCGAGCGGCTTCTCGACGTGAGGCGGTGTACCACGACGGCCCCTGCGGCCAGCGAGAAGAAGTGAAAGAAGGGCAGCAGCTTCACCGGATGAGAGAACTTGTTGAACATCGGCAGCTTCGCCTGCGCGTACCACAGCACTCCGGGATCCCCCACACACAACAGCAGGGCCACAAGACCGAGAGTGAACAGGGGACTTCGCAGCAGGCGGCCGACTCGGCGAGGATAGATCCATGCCACGACCAAACCGGCCGACCAGAATAACGTGAACACACTTCCCGCGTAGTATACCTGTCCATGGTACTGCCGGAACCTTGAGCCGGCCCCCCAATACTGGGTTTCGGCAAGCGGATAGGGAACCAGGATCGCGTGCAGTGCGTCCAAAGCGTCGACGCCGCCGGCGCCGGTGCGGTCTATTCCGCGGAGACCCGAGAGCTGGGGTACGAGCAGCACCGCCGCCAGACCGAACCCGATGGCGAGTGCCGCCAGCGCACGGAGGAGCCGTGGCCGCGGATCGGGCGCCGACAAACACGCCCAGAGAAGCGCGATCGAGAAGAAACCCGTCCCGTAGGTCCACATCTGTACGTTTCCGGCATGGAAGTAAAGCCCGACCGCCATCCCGGTGCCGATCACCCAGTGCCATCCCGGGCTGCTCCTCGCGATGCTGAGAACCGAGACACCGAGAAGCGGGACCCAGAGGAACGTTGGCGTCATGTAGAACCAGAACGAGCCTGCCACCAGCGCATAGCCGGACAGCGCGAAAGAGAGCGCCGCCGCGCAGTAGACGGCCGGAGCGAGCCCCAGCCGGTGGCCAAACCATGAGAACGCGCAGTAGCCGCCGATCAGGTGCACGAGGCAGAACCATTCCAGGGTTGCGTATTCATTGCCCAACGCGAAACGCGCAATGGCATAGGCGACGTAGGTGAGAGGATAGGTCAGCGCGTAGGTCCCGACCTCGGCCAACGGCGCGCCGAGAAACTGATGCGGATTCCAGGCCGGGAAGCTGCCGTCGAAAGCGGCGCGACAGCCGTAGAGCATGCCCGGGAGAAACTGAAAGTAGTTGTCGTCCTGAGTGAAGTGGTACGGTACCGGCGTTTCCAGAAGAGCCAGGCATGCCACCAGAACGGCCAGGCCCCCCAACCACCATGCCCGGGCGGCCCATGCTCGTCGAGGCGGTTGGGCTTCACGGGACGGCGCTTCGCCAACCGAGGCGGAAGCCAGCGCGTCCAGCAAGGACCGTTTGACCGGCTTTCTCCGGAGGTACGCGTAGGATACCAGCACGAACAGCCACAATCCCAGGAAGCTCAGAACCACGGGGTGGGTGAAGACCCGCCTCAGGATCACCGCGTCGCCCGGGTAGTTCATAACGCGAGCGAATGAGCCCAGTTTCGAGCGTGCCGTGGCGGGACCTGGTCCCAGTGCTCTGACCTCCCATTGCGTCGGCACCGACAAGGAGGCGGTATCCGCGGCAGGCTTCCACGCGGCCTGCCAGGCATTCCGCGGAAAGACTTGGACGTGGTTTCCGACGCGAACGGTGATCGCCTCCACGTCGCCGAGCACGGCCGGCTCGCCCGTCAGAAGAAGCGAAGTCACCCAAGCTTCGCCGATTTCCCAGGACCGGGTCCGCCCGTCCGGGTCCGTCGAAACGCCGGCCCGGGGCGAAGTGAAGCCGCCGCGTCGGAACTCCCACGCCAGCTTGACGGCATCCTTGTCCGACGGCCCATCCATCCGGATCGACACGTCAATCGGCAGCGCCGAGCGACCGAATCGCAAGTGCCAGTAAGCCAGGGCCGCCACCAGCCACCCGCCCACCAGGAGGCCGATCACGAGAATCTGCCAGAGGGGACGCGGCTGGACGGGCTGACCGGAGTCGTTCGGCACGAATTCGCTCCTCAGCAGAAGTCGGCTGGGAACATGCCCGTCTGTCGGGCTTGCTCAGGCCCCTCGCCCGAGAGCGGCGGATCCGCGCGCCCTCTCTGCAAACGGAGCGGGCCGGCGCGGTTGTGCTCCGTCGCGCCATGTCGAACCAGAACAAGCGAGCAAGTATCCGGGGCAGGGCAGGGGGGCATGGGGGAAGGATGAATGATGAAGGATGAAGGATGAATTACGAACGCTGCATCGGCGTGTAACTACGCCGCCGAGCCCTACTACGTCGAGCGCTCAGCAACCACCGACGACTTGCCACTCGTCATGTGCCACTCCCCACTCCCCACTCCCTACTCCTTACTCCCCACTCATTACTCCCCACTCCCTCCCGTCAACCGACTCGCTACCCGCACCGCTTCCAGCATGCTCCCCACTTCGGCGCGGGCTTGCCAGGCGATGTCGAAGGCGGTGCCGTGGGCGACGCTGGTGCGGATGATGGGGAGACCCAGCGTGACGTTCACCGCCCGGTGCATGCCCAGGAGCTTTAGGGCGATGTGGCCCTGGTCGTGGTACATGGCCACGACGGCGTCGAACTTGCCGTCTCGGGCGTGGACCATCACCGTGTCGGCCGGGAGCGGACCGGCGAGATCCAGCCCTTCCTCCCGCCCTCGCTCGACCGCCGGGCGAATGATTCGCTGCTCCTGGTAGCCGAACAGGCCGCCCTCGCCGCCGTGCGGGTTGAGGGCACAGACCCCGATCCGCGGTCGCGAGCCGGTCATGCGCGTCATGAACCGATCGGCCAGCCGGGCCTTGACCACGATCTCGTCCTCGCTCAGCCCGCCGATCGCCTTCTCCAACGCCGTGTGCAACGTGGCGTGGACCACCGCCAGCCCGCCGGGCGAGCGCAGCGCGTCGCTCGGGCCGAGGTAGAGCATCATCGCGTAGTGTTCGACGCCGCACATCTCGGCCAGCAGTTCCGTGTGCCCGGGGTAGTGGTGCCCGGCCTTGTTCAGTGCTACTTTATGGAGCGGCGCGGTGGTGATCGCGTCGAGCTTGCCGTCGAGGGCCAACCGGGCAGCCTTGACCACGGCGTCATACGCCGCCTGGCCCGCCCGGGCGTCGATCGTGCCCGGCTCGACGTCCAACGCGTCTTCCAGCCCGCAAACCAGACAGGGAATCGTCCCCACCGCGGGCTCGACCTGCTCGGGCGACTCGACCGGGACGACCTCCGCCCCGGTGCCCCAAAGCTCGACGGCGCGACGGAGGATCTCAGGTCGGCCCAGGGCCACCGGGCGGCACCAACGGTGCACTTCCGGCCGCGCCCACGCCCCGACCACGATCTCCGGCCCCACACCCGCCGGATCGCCCATCGTGATTCCGATTCGTGGTCTTGCCTCGTCCATTGGTCAAGTGGACCTCCCGGTGATCTCGGCGACATGCAACCGTTCGGGCGTTCGATGAAAGTAGCAGGCACACGCCGTGTGCCGTCCGCGGATGTCATGTTTGGGTCAGAGCAACGAGGCGTCCAAGCGACCCCGCGGCGTACTGGTCGCACCGCAGGCGGCACACGGCGTGTGCCTGCTACGGAAACGCCCTGGCGATCCTTATTGTACGGCGCCGGGGGAACGCACGCACGGGGTGCTTGCGTCCACCATGTGGAACGGCTATTGTGGGTGCCTCTTCCTACGAGTGCAGAATGCTCGCCAAGCGGCTCCTCAACGTTCCGCCGTCATGAAAGCCTGCATCCAACGCGTCCGTCGTGCCAAGGTCACGGTCGCCGGGGAGACCTCGGGCGAGATCGGCACCGGGCTCTTGGTACTCTTGGGCGTGGCGGAGGACGACACGGAGGACGACGCCCGGCGCATGGCCGAGAAGATCGCGGCCTTGCGGATTTTTGAGGACGACCAGGAGAAGATGAATCTCGCCCTGTCCGACGTGGGCGGGGCGATGCTCGTCGTGAGCCAGTTCACGCTCTTGGCCGACTGCCGCAAAGGGCGCCGCCCCAGCTTCGTGGCCGCCGCCCGGCCCGAGCTGGCAGAAGAGCTCTACCAGGTGTTTGTCGACACGGTCGCCGAGCAGGGAATCGCCGTGGCCACCGGGCGCTTCCGCGAGCACATGGACGTGGAGCTGGTGAACGACGGGCCGGTGACGCTCATCCTGGAAAGCGCCGACTTGGCGCGGCCTCGCAAGCGGTAGCAGTTCGCACTCCATCACCGCAGGAAGCGAAATCCGCCTTCCGCCGTTCTCGGTTCGACCGGATCGCGTGGCGGCTCGCGCGGCTGGTCGTCGCGTGAATCGCGATGGAGCCCCGGAAGCAGCTCGCCGAGCGGGGCGCGATTGCCATCGTCGGCTGCCGTTTCGGCCGCTTCCCGCGCCGGATTGCGGGGCGCGTTTTGCGTTTTCTCTTGAACCCAATTCTGGGCCCAATCCAACGGCTGGTGCCGGCGGACCTGGTCCATCCAGCCCGGCTCGCAGA
>Ga0307379_10004056_pt1 | contig 21048 bp, 18 predicted proteins | sample UN2MG_FD_202237 | JGI IMG/M metagenome (GOLD analysis project Ga0307379, IMG submission 202237) | Soil microbial communities from Risofladan, Vaasa, Finland - UN-2 | ecosystem: Environmental > Terrestrial > Soil > Coastal area > Acid sulfate soil | place: Finland: Risofladan, Vaasa | collected... | reverse complement strand
GGCAGCAGCATGAGGGCCATCGGGGTGCCGTAGCGGTCGAGCTCCTTCTGGTACTCCCACATCGACCGACCGCAGCCGTTGGAGTCGCCCACGCGGTCCATCTCGGTCACGATGCCGTGGTACTCGGGGTAGGCGTCCTTGCCTTCGTAGCCGCGGTAGTTCCACTCGGCCCAGCCCGGCACGAAGCTGTCGTCGGCGGTCGACAGTCCGAGCCAGCGGTAGGTGCCGTCCTCGGCGGTCGACCCCAGGGGCAACGCCGCGAGCGGCAGACCGACGACCACCGCGACGGCTGCGAAGCTCATCGGAGCGGTGACCCACTCGAGCCATCGATGAGGTTGTTGATCGGGGCCGCCCTCGACGGGTTCGGGCGACGCGATGAGCGCCAGGCTCCGGCCGACCTCGGTGACCCCGACCGCCGCCAGCATGTAGATGCACAGGTAGTAGAAGGGCAGGATGCGAGCGTTCCAGAGGCGCCCTTCCGGGAGGAACACGAAGCCCACCGCGATCACCGCTGCCATCACGGTGAGGAAGACTCCGATCCGGATCTTGAACACGATCGACAGCACGATGCCGATGACCGCCAGGAAGACGGCCCACGTGATGCTCTCGGGGAGCAAGTGCGGCTGGATGTCCTCGCGCAGCCACGTCCAGATGGCCTGATCGGCCCCGCGGACCGCCAGCTTCTCCCAGCCCATGTCGTTCAGGAAGGTGCGTTGCCAGAAGAAGGGCAGCACCCAGAACGCCGACAGGAGTCCCCCGACGAGTCCCACCACCGCGGCCCAGCCGACACTGCGGCCGATCGAGCGGGCCGACCGGGTCGAGGCCATCCGCATCAGCAGGAGGACCGCGGTGCCTGCCAGCGCGAAGAACGCCGGGATCAGGTGGCAGAGCCCGGTCAGAGCGAGCAGAACCGCCGACGTCGCTCGGTACTGACCCGTCTCGAGTCCGCGGGCGAGGAACCCCAGATACAACAGCGCGATCGACAGCGAGATCGAGAACGCGAACTCACCCGCCAGCGTGCTGGGGATGTTGCCGCCGTAGATGGTGAACCCGCGGTCGAACAGGAACGGCACCGTCGCCACCGCGAGCACTGCGGGCCCCGGCGATCGAAACCGGATCAACCGGCCGAAGACGTAGGCCGCCAGTGGCAGGGTGAGCACGCCTGAGACCGTGACCCATTTGAAGGCCACCCCGTAGGGAACACCGATGCCCAACACCGCGACCAGCAGCGCGATCGTGACGCCCACGATGCGACGGCGACCTTCGAGACGCAGGATCGAGGGCAGTCCGATCGCCAGCGACACGATGAACGGGACGATGGCGAGCCAGCCCTGGACCCCGCTGTTCACCGCGACGATCATCAGCGACGGAACGACCATGTAGAACTGAAAGGCCGGGAATCCGGCGTACCAGTCGGGCGTCCAACCCGAGAGACGCAAGCTCGGCAACAGCTCGTCACGGAGGAACGCCGGTGCCCAGACATGTGCACCCATGTCGCCGCCGGCGGGGGTGCTGTTCGTGAGCAACAGATCGGGGTGGAGCGGCCCGACGATGAACACCACACACAACGCCACGACCGCCACATCGACGCCGTTGCGGATCCAGCGCTGCCGGGCGGCATCGACCGCCGGGTCGGCCTGAGGCTCCGCCGGTTCAGGCTCGGGCAGCGGTTCGTCCGGGTCGGAACGCGCCGACGGGTCAGGGAGCACGGACGAAGTGGTCATGGCGAGGACGCCCATCGTGCCACCTGGCCCGCCGAGATCGCAGTCACCGGGGCATTCCGGCTACGACGCGAGCAGGACGATCACGGTGGTCAGGTTGAACCCGATGTGGGCGAAGATCGCGGTACCGAGCCGACCGGTCCGGTGGGCGAGCCATCCGAGCACGAGGCCGAACGCGAGCAGTCCGGCGAACTGAAGGGGCTGGAAGTGGCTGGCCGCGAACCACAACGCGCTTCCACCGACGGCGACGACCGGACCGGCCCAACGCCCGAGCGCACGTTGGACCATGCCTCGGTAGAAGATCTCCTCGACGATGGGTGCGCCGAAGCCGACGATGAGCACGAGCAGCACGACCGAGAGCGGGCCGACGGCTCGATCGGTCAGGTCTTCGGCCGCCTCGCTCAACTCGTCACTGTCGATGTCGGTCAGCCAGAAGATCGGCGCGTAGATCAGCGGGAGCAGGATGAACTGAGACACCACGCCGATGCCGAGCCCGATGGGCACGTCCCGCGCCTCGAAAGAGAATCCGAGGTCAGCGACCACACCGTTCCCTCGTCGGGTCGCGGCCCAGATCGGTGCGCCGAGAAGCCCGACCCACAGGCCCAGTTGCGCGACGGCGAACCAACCGAGAGGCAGATCATCTGGCGTGTCGGCATAGCCGCTGACCGCCAACACGATGACGAGGGTGAACGACGCGCCCACCAGGCTGAGGAACCAGCCGGCGACGGCCTCGCGAACACCCCACCGCGGCTCGGGACCGGGGTCCTCGGCACCTGAGCGAGGGCCAGGGGGATCGGTGAGATCGTTCAGCTGGCCAGGAACGTCGGGCGGTCGGGCAGCACCGACAGATGGGCGACCCGCCGGTCGTCGACGGTCCAGCCGTTGGGCACCACGAGGCGGCGGGTGTGGTCGGCGCACAGGTCGTAGCTCATCGGATGAGCGGTACCCGCCAGCCATTCGAGCGTCACCACGGCCCGGCCGTAGTCATAGACAAGGGTCGCGTCGGCCTGGGTCGAGCACCCCGGACGGGAACAATGACGATTCATCGCCTCAGAACGTAGCCAGCGATGCCACGACGCACGCGGATGGCGGCAGCGCGGCCCGCCCGTCGGCATCGCGACCGAGCGCCGTAGACTGCCCCACCATGGGTCAGCCGACTCCCCCACCTCCGCCCCCCGCCCCCGCGCCGCGCGACCAAGGAGGCAAGAAGGCCTCGACGACAGGTCTCGGCCTGCCCAAATGGTCGATCTGGCTGCTGGTGGGCCTGTTTCTCACCGCATTCCTGCTTCCGAGCCTGTTCAACAACAGCTCCAGCACCGAGCTGACCTACACCGAGTTCCGCGAGAAGGTCATCGACGGCGACGTCGCCTCCATCGAGATCAACAACAACAACGGCAAGATCAACGGCGAGCTCGAGAGCGGCGAGGCCTTCTCGACGACCGGGGTGCTCCAGAACGGCGGCGTCCCCGAGAGCGACCTCGCGCTGCTCGAGGAGAACGACGTCGAGATCACCTATTCCACCCCGACGCCCAGCTTCTTCGAGTCGATCCTCCCCCTCCTGCTGATCGCAGGGCTGTTCTTCGGCTTCATCTGGTGGATGCAGCGGCGGGCACAGGGCCAGATGAGCGGGATCATGTCGATCGGCCGGTCGAAAGCGAAGACCTACTCGACCGAACGGCCCGGCACGACCTTCAGCGACGTGGCGGGCTACGAGGGCGTCAAGCAGGAGATCACCGAGGTCATCGACTTCCTGAAGCAGCCGCAGCGGTTCGCAGAGATCGGCGCACGCATCCCCAAGGGCGTGCTGCTGGTGGGTCCGCCGGGGACGGGAAAGACCCTCATCGCCCGTGCCGTGGCCGGCGAGGCGGGTGTCCCGTTCCTCTCGGTCAGCGGCTCGGACTTCATGGAGATGTTCGTCGGGGTCGGCGCGAGCCGAGTCCGCGACCTGTTCGAGTCGGCGAAGAAGATGGGCAAGGCGATCATCTTCATCGACGAGATCGACTCGATCGGCCGCAAACGCGGTGCGGGCCTCGGCGGCGGGCACGACGAGCGTGAGCAGACGCTCAACCAGATGCTCTCGGAGATGGACGGTTTCGAGGCGACCGAAGGGATCGTGATGATCGCCGCCACCAACCGGCCCGACATCCTCGATCCGGCCCTGCTGCGTCCCGGCCGCTTCGACCGAACGGTCGTCGTTCCGCTGCCCGAACTCGGGGAACGCGAAGCCATCCTCGCCGTGCATGCCAAGGGCAAGCAGATCGCCGCGGACGTCGACCTGAACCTCATCGCTCGTGGGACTCCGGGCATGTCCGGAGCCGACCTCTCCAACCTCGTCAACGAGGCGGCCCTGTTCGCCGTTCGTGCTGACTTCGACGAGATTCACGCGGAGCACTTCGATGAAGCCCGCGATCGCGTGCTCATGGGCCAGCGTCGCGAGTCGATGGGGCTCACCGACGAGGAGAAGGAGATCACCGCGTACCACGAGGCCGGCCACGCCGTGTGTGCCTCGCTGCTCCCCAACGCTGATCCGGTCCACAAGGTCACGATCATCCCCGCCGGGATGGCGCTCGGGGTCACCCAGACCCTCCCCGAAGAACGGCACCACTACCCGCAGAGCTACTTCGAGGACATCATCGCCATGGCCATGGGCGGCCGCACCGCTGAGCGTCTCGTGTTCGGAGAGGTGTCGAGCGGAGCGAGTGACGACCTCCAACGATCCACCAAGTGGGCTCGCGCCATGGTGCGCAGCTACGGCATGAGCGAGCGGATCGGGCCGATGGCATGGGGCGACAACCAGCAGGTCTTCCTCGGAGACGACCTGATGCACAGCCGCGACTACTCCGACGACACGGCCCGGATCATCGACGAAGAGGTCGAGAAGATCCTGCGGGACGCCGAGGAACGGTGCCGGGCGCTCCTCCTCGAGCACCGCAACGGACTCGATCTGGTGGCCAGAGCGCTCCTCGAGCACGAGACCGTCCACGGCGACGAGATCAACCGGCTCATCGAGGTCGGACGAACCGACGTCGTGCCTGCCAGCGACGACCAGCCTGCTGCCGATACCGATACCGATACCGATACCGATGCCGACGACGCTGACGCCGACGCCGAGCTGGCAATCCGCGCCGACTGACCCGTCGGTCACCCGATGACCCAGTTCGTCGTCTTCGGTGTCCTCGTGGCAGCAGCCCTGGCCATCGCTGCGGTTGCCGACCGGCGACGCGACCCTCTGCCGACCCGTACCTCCTATGCCGTGCCGGAGCAGGTGCACCGTGGCGACTTCATCCGTCCCGACGCGCCCTGGCTCGTCCTGGTCTTCTCATCCGAGACGTGCGACTCGTGCGCCAGGGCTCGCCGGATCGCCGACCCCGTGGCGAGTCCAAAGGTGGCCGTGCAGGAGGTCGACGCCGTCCGAGACAAAGCGCTGCACGACCGCTACGGCATCGAAGCTGTCCCGACCCTGCTGATCGTCGACGCCGACGGCCTCGTGGTGGGGCGGTTCCTCGGTCCACCGACCGCCGCGGATCTGTGGGCGACCCTGGCCGAACTCCGCGAGCCCGGGTCGGTGCCCCCGGGGTGCGATCACGGCGCGAGCGATCTCTGATCCGCCCTCGACCGTTTCAGCCGCCGGCGGTGTCGTCGATGAACGGTGGCGGTTCGATGAGGTCGCCGGCAAACGGGATTCCGATGGCGTTCGAAACGCCGGGACCCTCGACGGCGTAGAGGCCCCGCTCGACCACGATGGGCGAGCTGGATTCGACGAGCAGCGCCACGTCACGCTCGATCTGTGACCCGACGCGAATGGCGAGGCGTCCTGCCGGCGGAACCTCGAGGTCGGTGAGTCCCTGCACGTCGAGCCGCTGACCGTCCTCGAGCGCAACGATGCTGAACGTCGCCAGGAACTCGTTCGACGGGTTGAGCACGTACAGGAACTCGTCCTGGCTCTCGCTGGTCCCGCCTCCGGCGAACACCCACCTCGATGCGGCCACCGGCGAACCGGTCGCGACCGAGACCCCGGAACGCTCGGACGGAGACGACGACCGGAGCACCCGCTCGGCGACGACGGCACCGTCGTTGACGACCCGCACGATCGCGCTGTGGCCGACTCCGGGCTCGACGCGGCCGTCTGCGCCGAGATCGACGGCGATCTGGGCTCCCGGCTGCACCGAGACCTCGAACGGCTCGGGGATACCGTTCGTCGCCGGATCGTCGGGTGCGATGTCGATCAGCACCTCGGCCGACCGGTCGGTCGGGTTGAACAGGTGAATCGTCTCCCGCACCCCTTCGTCGACGAGGCCGTCGGGGAAGATCCAGACCGGCTTCGGTTGCGTCATCCCCAACCGCACCGTGAGTCCCTTGGGGCCATCGGAGCCGTCGAAGCGCTGGATCCGATCGACGATCGCCCGGCCCGACCGGAGCCGGAGCGACGCAGCGATCTGCGGTCGGATGGTCACGTCGTCACCCAGGTCGAGGCCGACCACACTGCCGGCCGGTATGACGAGGCCGTCGAAGCGGCCCGGCTCCCGCGGCCCGTCATCGGTGATGAACGAGCCATCGACCACTGCGTCATCCGCGAAGGGATTGAAGAACACCAGGACTTCGCGTGCGTCGTCGGTGGTCGCGCCCCAGGCGAAGTGCCAGTCGACCGCAGCGTTCGAGGCGCACGGGGCGGTGTCGAAGCCATTGACGCTCTCGACCCGGTGCTCGACGGCGATCGCACCACTCGGCATCTCGACGACCGCCGAGACCAGCTCAGCCGGGATCACGTCGCCCAGCCGGATCTCGATCCGGGCGAGTGCGGGCACCTCGAGCTGCTGGGTGACGGGCTCGGGCGTCGCCGGTGCCTCGGTCGTCTCGGTCGTCTCGCTCGTCTCGGTCGTCGAACTGCTGTCGATGTCGTCGAGCTGGTCCTCGCCGCTGACGGCTTCGCGGATCGACCCCGCGTAGACGGTCAGCGTGCCGACGACGTCGTCATCGGATGCATTGGCCACGATCACCGTGTGATCGGCGAAGGCGGTCTCGGACTCGATTCCGGTGCCGCCGGCGCAGAACCACGTGCTCGACTGGGCATCGGCCGACTCGGCAATCGGAAGCCCGAAAGCCTCGGTTCCGGTCGAGCCGACGTCGGCCGAATGCGGACCCGTCGGGTCGTCGGCCAGCACGACCATGGCCGCGATGGCACCGAACACCACGACGAACACCGGCAGGCGACGGTTCATCTGGCCACCTCTTCGGTGTCGGGGCCGAGGCGCAGCCGCAACAGCCTGCGCAGGACGAAGAGCCACAACAGGATCTGGATCAGAAGCATCCCGTAGCGGAACACCGGGGTGCGGTATTCGAGAGTCGCGTCACCTGACCGGTCGACCTCGTAGGCGTCGGCGAATCCGAACGCCCTCTCGCTCGGCACCGGTTCTCCGTCGATCGTGAGCTGCCAGCCGTCACTGGCCGTCGCCGACCAGAAGATGCGACTGCCGGCCTCGACCGGACCACTGAACGTCGTCCGTCCGTCCTCGGAACCGAGGACCGGGGTCGTTTCGAGAGGGCGTGTGTCACCCACGTCGGTGATCGAGGTGCCGCCGGAACCGAAGGTGGGCTCGACCTCGGCGCGCAGCGGCACGGCTTCGGAGTTCCGGAAGACCGAGAGGGCGGGATTCACGTCGATCGACTCGAAGTCGAGCTGCGCCGCCAGCGACGGCAGGACATCAGAGGGGATCGGTCGGACCTCGTCATCGAACGGCGCCGGAGCGAGCTGGTCGACCACGATCACATAGCGGATTCCCAATGGTCCGAGCATGCGTCCGAGACGCGTGGTTTCGCCCGCCCGGGCGAGCGCGAGCGCCTCGGCCACCACGTCGACCGAACCCGGATCTGCGGCGACGCGCCCGTCGCCGAGATCAGGGAGCCCATGATCGCTGGTTGCGTAGGCCAGCCCGTCCTCGATCTCGTACGAGCCGAGGGGGAGCGCATCGGGGCGGCCGAGCCAGAGGATCCGGAACGAAGTCTCGGCACGCTCGGTCTCGAGGAACGAGAGCACCTCGTGATAGTCGCCTCCCGGCTGCGCCCACGTGCCGCCAAGCGATGCGAGGAACACCGGAATGGTCGCGACTGCGAGAGCTGCGCCCGCGATGCCGGCGGCCAGCTGACGCCACCCGAAGCGGTACGCGCTGAGGTCGAGCTCGAACGCGGCCACGCCGAGTCCCACGGCGAGGGCCAACCCCGCACCCGATGTCGCCAGGAGCACCTCGGCCGGGGGCATCCCGAAACCGATCACGTCCCGATCCGCGGCGAGCGCCAGCGCCGAGCCGGTGAGGCTCAGGCTCCAGCCTCGTGCCGCCCAGTCGAACCGCCACCCGCGTCCGATCAGCAACGAGAGGCCGCCCGCAACGAGGACACCGAGGCCGAGCACCCCGAGGCTCATCGCTCCGGTGCCCAAGCCGATCACATCGAGCGGTTCGAGGGCGCGGGGACCGATGCTCGGGCCCACGAAGCTCGACCACTCGGCCCCGGGAAGGACGAAGTCGAGGCTCCACGGCAGGTGGAGCACGAAGGTGACCCCCATGCCGAGGACCGAGGCGATCACCATGCGGGCACCGCCACGGGGACTTCCCGCCACGAGTCCACCCACCGCCAGCGAGATGGCCATCACGACCACGAGCACGCTGGCCGAAGGGAGCACGAAGGTGACCAACCCGGCGAGGACCCCGATGGCCAACGCACAACGGAGGAGTCCTGGCGGCGCTTCTCCGGACGGCACGAACGGTGCGAGGCCGCTGGCCCGACCCAGCTGACCCAGGAGCCACGGGGACGCCGCCCAGAGCGCAAGGGCACCCCAGCGGCCGTCGCTCAGCGCGAGGTACGGAAGCGGGAGTGCGACGGCTGCGAGCAGCGCAGCGACCTGGGCCCGCCGGGCTCCCGTCGGAGCGAGCAGCCGGTAGGTGCCGACCAAGCCCGCCGGAAGGAGCCCGAGGATCAGCACGAGACGAGCCAGCGACATCGACCCGAAGCTCGCGATCCCGGTGAAGCCGGCCAGACCGAGGATCGAAGGATTCGGGCTGTCGCCGCCGAGACCGACGCTGCGCCAGCCGCTCGACCACTCGCGCAGCGTGTCGACGGCGCCGGCCTCGAACGCGCTGAACTCGCCGATCACGGGGATCCCCCGCCCCAGCAGGTGGCGGCTGCCGATCAGCAGCCCGAGACCCACGGCCACCCAGACACCGATGGCGAGCTTGGCCCCGCGGTCCTCGAGCGAGACCGCGAGGTCACGTCCTGCGGCGGTCGCGCGCTTGAAGCGGTCCTCGTCGGCTCCGCCGAGCTGACCCCTGACGAACGCGGAGAGGCGGGCGCTCCCCCGGACCTGGAGGTTTCGGATCTCGGCGTCGGGCACGGCCCGGAACCCTGCGATCCTGGCCCGCTCGGCCCGAATCGACTTCAGGTCACCGAGATTCGCCGTCCAGCCGACCATGAGGTCGCGGGCCTGACGAGTCCGTCCGATGAGCAACGAATAGAACACCTCGAGGACCGTGATCAGAATCATCTGCGGAACGACTCGAAGCAGGTGAAGAGGCGAGTAGCAGGTGAGCACGGTCCGGATGCGGTGGACGTTCTGCTTCCGGCGGCGTTCGTCGACGGGTTGACGATCGCCGAGTGCTTCGACGTGGCGCGCGACGGCAGACGGTGTCACGACGACCCGGGCACCTGCCAGATGCGCACGCCAGCAGAGGGCGAGGTCGTCGTTGTGGAAGTCGATGGCCGCGTCGAATCCGCCGATCGTGGCGAAGAGGTCCGACCGGATCAGGGTGGCCGCGCCCGGGATCACGAACACGTCGCGGACCGCATCGTGCTGCTCCTGGTCGAGCTCGTAGCGGTCGACCAGGGCGGCGCGAGTGCCGGACTTGTCGACCGACTCGCCGACGCTGAGCAGACGGCTCCCGTCGCTCCAGGTGACGAGCTTGGGCCCGACCACCCCGGCGTTGGACCGAAATGCCTCCTCGACCAGGGTCCGGACTGCGTCGGGCGCCAGCGCGACGTCGTCGTGACAGCACAGGTAGAAGTCGGCACCCTCGACGACGCCGACCGAGTCGTTGATCGCCCCGCCGAATCCTGGGTTGTCATCGAGCCGTCGAACGAACGCGTCAGGCAGGTGGTGGGCGACACGGCTCGATGGATCGACTTCGCTCGCGGCATCGACCACGAGCACGGCGAGATTCGGATAGTCCTGGCTCGCCAACGAGGTCATCGCCTCGTCGAACCACTCACCCGGGTCGCGGGTCACGACGATGGCGACGACCGCCGGTGCGCCGACGGGGGAAGTCTCCACGATGCGCCGACGGTAGTGCCGGACGGGGGTCCGGAGGGATACCCGCGGTATCGTCGAGCCGTGAACGATCTCTCCGCCGAAGGACTGGTGAAGGTCGCCAAGGACTCGCTGTACGTCTCGGTCGGCCTCGGACTGATCGCCTTCCAGCGGGTCCAGGTCCGCCGTCATGAGTTGATGAACACGACCGACACATCCGGACTGAACAAGCTGGTCGGCGACAACCTGAAGATGCTCGACGAGCGCGTCGGCGCCGCAGTCGACGAGGTCAGGGACACCGTTCGCAAGTTGTTCTGACGCGGTCGATGCGCGTCGCAGTCGACAGCACGGCCCTGCTCGACCAACCGACCGGCGTCGGTTCGTTCACCCGAGCGCTCCTCGAAGGACTGGCCACTCATGATGCCGTCGATCCGCTGGCGTTCGCGCTCACGTGGCGGGGTCGTGGCGGCCTCGACGACGTCGTGCCGTCCGGGGTCGAGGTCTGCTCCCGGCCGCTTCCCGCCCGTCCGCTGAGGTTCGCGTGGTCCCGGGCCGATCTGCCCCGCCTCGATCACCTCATCGGGTCCCACGACCTCGTCCACGGGACGAACTTCGTCGTGCCGCCGTCCTCGGGGGCCGAGTTGGTGACGGTCCACGACCTCACTGCCGTGCGGTTTCCGGAGCTCTGCACGGCCGACACCCTCCGGTTCCCGGCTCTCATCACTCGCGCCGTCGCACGGGGCGCGTGGGTCCACACGGTGTCAGAGCACGTGCGCGCCGAGATCCTCGAGCACTTCGACGTCGACGCGGAACGCGTCCGCGTCGTTCCCAACGCCCTCCGGCCCGCGGTGCCCGGTGACTCGGCGCGAGGACGGACCGTGGCAGGCGCCGTCGACTACGTGCTCGCCATCGGCACGATCGAGCCGCGCAAGGGGCTCCCCACACTGGTACGGGCATTCGACCGACTCGCCGCCGACCATCCCGACCTGTGGCTGATCCACGCAGGGCCCGAGGGTTGGGCGACCGAGGCCTTCACCACCGCAGCCGCCGCAGCCGCCCACGGCTCGCGGATCCGCCGTCTCGGCTACGTGAGTGCCGACGATCGCGCCCACCTGCTCGCCGGGGCGCGGGTCTTCGCCTATCCGTCGACCTACGAGGGGTTCGGGATTCCCCCGCTGGAGGCCATGGCGGCGGGCGTCCCGGTGGTCACCTCCGACGCCGGTGCCCTCGTCGAGATCGCCGGACCCGCATCGCTGCAGGTTCCCGTCGACGATTCCGAGGCGCTCGCCGACGCGCTCGAGCAGGCCATCACCGACGATGGGCTCCGGCACGACCTCATCGCCCGCGGTCGCGACCGCGCCGCGGAATTCGACGAGAAACGCATGATCGACGGCATGATTCGGCTCTACCACGATGTACTGGGCCGCTGAGGTGGCTGCCGTACACTCGCCTGCCGTGAGAGCCCTCGTCACCGGTGCCAACGGATTCGTCGGCCGCCATCTCGTCGAACTCCTCACGGTCCTGGGTGAGGAGGTGATCGCCATCGATCGCTCGACCGGCGGCGCGGACCTGACCGATCGCGCCGCGGTGGCCCATGAGGTCGCGGCCGCGCGGCCCGAGGTCATCTACCACCTCGGAGGGGCCAGCGACGTGGGCGGCTCGTGGCAGCGTCCCACCGAGACCTTCGAGACCAATGCCAACGGCACGCTGCACCTCTTGCTGGCCGCTCGGGCCGTTGGGGCCCGACGGGTTCTCGTCGTGAGCAGCGCCGACGTGTACGGCAAGGTCGAGCCGCACGAGCTCCCCATCACCGAGGAGTCGCCGCTGCGTCCGACCTCGCCGTATGCAGCGAGCAAGGTCGCGGCTGACCACCTTGGCCAACAGGCGTGGCTCGGACACGGCCTCGAGGTGCTCCGCGTGCGGGCGTTCAACCACATCGGCCCGGGGCAGTCGGACCGCTTCGTCGTACCGGCGATCGCCGAACGGATCGCCCGCAACGAGCTGACCGGGGGTCACGAGGTCCCCGTCGGCAATCTCACGGCCCGCCGTGACATCACCGACGTCCGCGACGTGGTCCGGGCCTATCGCATGCTCGTCGAGTCGGGAGCGCCGGGCGAGGTGTATCACGTGTGCTCGGGCGTCGACGTCGAGATCGCCGATCTCGCCGATCGTCTGCTGTCGCGCGCAAGGCATCCGATGCACCTGGTCTCCGATCCGGCCCGCCTCCGACCGGTCGACCTCGAGGTCCTGCGCGGCTCGAACGACAAGTTGCGGGCGGCCACGGGATGGCAACCCGAACATTCACTCGACGACACGCTCGCCGACGTCCTCGACGAGTGGCGCACCACCCTCGCCCGTCTCTGACCCCCCGTCTGAGGTCAGTGAGGGTCAGCCGAGGCCGGTGAGGGCTGCCTTCAGCAGGCTTCGCTCGCGTCGGTCGTGGCTGATTTCGAGTCGGCCCCTGAGGGTGGCCGCCCACTCGGTCCGCCATTCGGCGCTCGGGATGACCCCGTGGCGCTCGAGCGCGACGGCTTCGCCCTCGAGCCTTGCGAGCAGATGCTCGACCTCGGTGTACATCGCCGCGACCACGGGCAGGCGCTCGGCCTTCGACATGGGGTAGTCGCTGCCGGCGACGAGATCGACCGGCTCGACCTTGAACGTGGCGGCCAGCAGCGTGACCGTGCGCTCACCGGGGGCCCGCATGTTGGCCTCGATGTGGCTCAACGCCGTTCTCGAGATCCCGATGCGGTCCGCCAGGTCCTGCTGGGTCCAGCCGAGGTGTGCACGATGCTTGGCGATCTCGGTGCCGAGCGCTGGTGGTGAGACGTTTTTCACAGGTCTGGGCTCACGGTGCCAACTGGGGTGGCAGACGACGGGTCACCGGTGATGGTACGACTCCACGATGACAACGCGTGCGCTCATCACCGGCATCACCGGTCAGGACGGTTCGTACCTGGCCGAGCTCCTCCTCGACGAGGGGTACGAGGTGATCGGCATGGTCCGACGCTCGAGCACGACGAGCTTCGAGCGGATCGCCCACCTCCAGGACCGAATCGCCACCGTTCCCGGCGATCTGCTCGACGAGATCTCGATGATCAACCTGCTCCGCGAATACCGCCCACACGAGGTGTACAACCTCGCCGCTCAGTCCTTCGTCCAGACCAGCTTCTCCCAACCGGTCCTCACCGGTGAGACCACGGCGCTCGGAGTCACGCGCATGCTCGACGCGATTCGGATCGTCGACCCCGAGATCCGCTTCTACCAGGCGTCCAGCAGTGAGATGTTCGGCAAGGTCCACGAGGTACCCCAGACCGAGGCCACGCCCTTCCACCCGCGGTCGCCCTACGGCGTCGCAAAGGTCTACGGCCACTGGATCACGCTCAACTACCGCGAGTCCTACGACCTCCACGCCAGCAGCGGCATCCTGTTCAATCACGAGAGCGAGCGCCGCGGCCTCGAGTTCGTGACTCGCAAGATCACCAACGGCGTCGCCAAGATCAAGCTCGGGATGGACCAGGAACTGCGGCTCGGAAACCTCGATGCCGAACGCGACTGGGGATTCGCCGGCGACTACGTGAAGGCGATGCACCTGATGCTCCAGCAGGACAGGGCCGACGACTACGTGATCTGCACGGGCCAGACCCACAGCGTCCGCCACTTCTGCGAGCTCGCCTTCGGGCACGTCGGGCTCGACTACGAGGAGTTCGTCGTCATCGACGAGCGGTACTTCCGGCCCGCCGAGGTCGACCTGCTGGTCGGCGATGCCTCCAAGGCGACCGCGACGCTCGGCTGGAAGCCCGAGACGACCTTCGAGCAACTGGTCACCCGCATGGTCGACGCCGACCTCGCCCTGCTGCGCGGTGACCTCTCGAACATCCGTTGATCACCGTCCTCTCCGGCGGTGTCGGCGCAGCCCGGTTCCTCCGGGGGCTCATCGACGTGGTCCGCCACGATCAGGTGACTGCGATCGTCAACGTGGGTGACGACCTCGTCCTCAACGGTCTCCACGTCTCGCCCGACCTCGACACCGTCACCTACACCCTCGCCGATGCCATCGATCCCGAGCGCGGCTGGGGTCTGGACGGCGAGACGTGGCAGGCGATGGAGACGCTCGGACGGTACGGCGGTCCGAGCTGGTTCAGCCTGGGCGACCGCGACCTCGGGACCCATCTCTACCGAACGCATCGCCTGGCCGAAGGGGCGACCCTCACCGAGGTCACCGCCGAGATCGTGCGCGCGTGGGGTCTCGATCTCCGAGTGCTCCCCGTCACCGACGATCCCCTTCGAACGATGGTGAGCACTGCCTCAGGGGAGATCGACTTCCAGACCTACTTCGTCGGTCTCCAGCACCAGGTTCCGGTGTCCGCTGTCCGCTTCGACGGGATCGACGACGCCCGCCCAGGACCGAAGGTCATCGCGGCCGTCACCGACGCCGAGCGGGTGATCATCGCTCCCAGCAACCCGCTCGTGTCGATCGACCCGCTGCTCGCCGTGCCCGGTGTTCGAGACGCCGTCGAGAAGGTCCGCACGCGCTGTGTCGCGGTGTCGCCCATCATCGGAGGGGCAGCTCTCAAAGGCCCCGCCGACCGTCTGCTGCGCGAGCTGGGCCACGAGTCGACGGTCGTGGGCGTGGCACGGCTCTACGCCCCCCTGGCAACGACGCTCGTCATCGACGACGTCGATCGGGAACTGGCCGATGCCGTCCGCGCCGAGGGCATCGAACCGCTGGTGACCGACACCGTGATGAGGGATCCGACGATCCGAGCCGCCCTGGCCCGTACGGTGGTCGACCTATGAACCTCCAGGTGCTCGCCGTCGAAGGTCTCGGGGAGATCACTCCGGGGACCGACCTGGCCGGCGCGATCGCCGAGGCCACCACCGGGGTGCTCGCTGACGGCGACGTCGTGGTGGTCACCCAGAAGATCGTCTCGAAGGCCGAGAACCGCCTGGTCGAGGTCGACCCCGACGACCCGCTGAGCCACAAACCGTTGGTCGTCGAAGAGTCCAAACGGGTGCTGCGCCGACGGGGTGACCTCATCATCAGCGAGACACACCACGGGTTCGTCTGCGCGAACGCCGGCATCGACCTGAGCAATGTCGAACGCGGGCAGGCGGCCCTTCTCCCCATCGACTCGGACCGGAGCGCGCGTCGCATCAAGGACGGACTGTTCGGCAAGGCAGGCGTCGAGGTCGCCGTCATCGTCTCGGACACCTTCGGACGGCCGTGGCGCCGCGGCCTCACCGACATCGCGATCGGTTGCGCGGGCATCGTGCCGATCGCGGACCTCCGGGGCTCCACCGACACCTACGGCCGCGAGCTCCAGGTGACCGAGGTCTGCATCGTCGACGAACTGGCCGGCGCTGCGGATCTGGTCATGGGCAAGGCGACCGGTGTCCCCGTCGCCATCGTCAAGGGGGCCGACCCCGCGTGGTTCGGTCGGGGCCAGGTCGTCCCCGACGTCATCCGTACGGCCGAGGAGGACCTCTTCCGATGACCGACATCGATCGGACCCATTGCCTCACGGTGGTGGTCCCGGTCTTCAACGAGGTCGCGACGATTCGAGAACTGCTCGACCGGGTGGTCGATGCCGACCATGTCGGCGAGGTCATCGTGGTCGACGACGGCTCCACCGACGGCACCCAGGGCGTGCTCGCCGGGATCGAGCACCCGTCGATCCGCGTCATCGAGCAACATCGGAACCAGGGCAAGGGCGCGGCCCTGCGCCGAGGATTCGCCGAGGCCACACTCCCGTTCGTGATCGTGCAGGATGCCGACCTCGAGTACGACCCCGCCGAGTATCCGAAGCTGATCGCGCCGCTCCTCGCCGGTCAGGCCGACGTGGTGTTCGGGTCGAGGTTCGCCGGTGGCGAGTCGCACCGGGTGCTGTACTTCTGGCACTCACTCGGCAACAAGGCGCTCACCTTGCTCTCGAACGCCTTCACCAACCTCAACCTCACCGACATGGAGACGTGTTACAAGGCCTTCCGCCGTGAGGTCATCCAGGGCCTCGACCTTCGCGAAGACCGGTTCGGCTTCGAACCCGAGGTCACCGCCAAGGTCGCCGCGCGCGGCCACCGGGTCTACGAGGTCGGGATCAGCTACCACGGCCGGACCTACGCCGAGGGCAAGAAGATCGGCTGGCGCGACGGCGTCGAAGCGCTCCGCTGCATCGTGACCTACCGCAAGGGCTGAGTGACCTCGGCGGCCCAGATCGTCAAAGGCCGAGGATCTTGGCCTTCTCGGCCGAGAACTCCTCGTCGGTCAGGATGCCCTGCTCCTTGAGCTTGGCGAGTCGCTCGAGCTGCTCGATGCTGTCACCACCGGCAGCAGCCGGTGCGGGTGGTGGTGGCTGCTGTGCGGCCATTGCATCGGCCTGACCTGCGTCGTAGGCGGCCTGCTGTTGCTCCTGGACCTGTTGCTGCTGTGCGGCCGCCCTCCCTGACTGGCGGCGGGCGACGTTGCCGGACACCGCGGTTGCGGTTCCGGCGATGACGGCCGTGCGGCCCATGGTGCGAACCAGGCCACCTCGGCGGCGTCCAATCGGCATCTGACTCTCCTTGTGTCGGGGACTTCTACGATGCCGCGTCGGCGGCGTCGAGTTCTTCGAGTGCAGCGAGGATCTGCTGCACGGGGATCCGGCCGCTGTCGACCAGCAGACCACCGGCCTTGCGCATGGCGATGGCGAACGGCGCGGCCCAGGTGTTCTCGTACAAGAACATGATCGCCCGGGTGTCGGGCTCGAGTGCCTCGCCGGCTGCCACGAGGTCGTCTTCACCGAGCAGGCCCGTGCTGATGCCGTCGAAGACCTCGATGTGTACGCCCTCATCGCCGGGCAGGTCGGAGATCTCGATCGCCGCGACCGTTCCGTCGGCGTCCTTGCGGATGAACATCATGTCGAGAAGCCGGATGAGGCCTCGATCGATCAGGTCGAGCAGGGGCGGGGCCAGGTGGCCGGTCAGGGGCTGGTCGAACTCCACCAGCATCCAGTCGATCGGACCCATCTCGTCGAAGTCGCTCATGGCCGCCGATGCTAGCGGGACGCAGATCAATCAGGCAGATCGATCAGGCAGATCGCCGCCGGCGCCGCCGTTCGAGCACCCGGGTGAGATCGTCCGCTCGGTTCTGGGCCCGGCGACTGACGTGCTGAAGGCTCAGCGACGCCTCCCAGAGGGCACCGTCGGTGGTGGCGGCCTCGGCCTGATCGACCAGGGCAGCCAACCGGCTGAGTTCGGCCGCGAGGGCCTCGATCTCCTCGACCGCTGGGCTACGCCAATCCACGACGACGATCGTACCCGTCGCGCTTGCTCCTGCAAGCACTTGTGAGAGAATTCACATTCGGGTCATGCCCCGGTCATCAAACCGTCACCGTGCTGCCGAGGCCCGTGCCCAGTGGGGTGAACGGCGTCCACCCGAGATGGATCTGGGCGCGACCGTTGTCGAGCGGCGGAACCGTAGGCCCGGCGGGACTGCCGCCCAGCTCGACGGTTGCACCGAGACCGGTCAGGGCGGCGACCACCTCCGCGGCAGGCACCACCCCACCGGACGAGACGTTCACCACCAGACCGTCGCCTCGTGAGGCCGCGCGGACGAGCGCGTCGACGGTGTCGTCGAGATGGATCAGGTCGAACCCGCGGTCGACCAGTCGCCCGACTCCTGCGACTGCGGCACCCAGCGCGATCCCCAGATCACCTCGCACGGGCATCGAGGGCCCGTACACGTCGGCCAGCACGAGCACGGTGTGCTCGACGCTCGATCCGGTCCGATAGGCCCGAAGCGCCGCGATTGCCGACACGGCTGCGACCGTTCCAGGGCTGGTCGCCGTCGGCTCGACGTCCTCGGCGACCGCCGCCGAAGTGGACTCCGTCGAATGGAGATCTCCGGCCGCCACGGTCTTGATCACCTTCGGGGGCTCGACCAGGCGACGGGCACCTTCGAGCACGCGGACCAGCCCGACGACGCCGACTTCGATGCGACGGACCGGGTCGGGCCCACCCAGAGCGTCGGCGAGGAAGAACACCCGGTCCGGAGCCGCACGCTCGACCAGGTCGGCCGTCGTCGAATCGCTGATGTCGTGCCGGTGGATGCGGAGGGTGTGCGCGGCACCGGCTCGGGCCGAGGCCAGTCGATCCAGCGACCCGGTCGACAGGTCGTCGACCACTTCGACATGCCAGCTCTCAGCGAGCAGCCGCTCGACGAGCGACGAACCGATGAAGCCCGCGCCACCGATGACGAGGGCCCGCAACCCCGTCTACTCCCCGGTCGTGGTGGTGGTCGTCGAGTCGGCTGTGTCGGTACCCGTGCTGTCGGGCACGACTTCGACCGCGGGCTCGGTGATCGGGGCGCCCGAGGGATCGGTCTCGGTGATGTCGGTCAGCTGATCGAGCTCTGCGATGGTGTCGGGCGGCGGGATGTCGGCGTCGGACGGGCCAAAGAAGATCGTGATGGCCTCGCGGTCGCCGAGGAACCTGACGTTGTCGAAGCTCTCGGTGAAGATCTGAGGTTCGGTGGTCGCGGCAGCGTCGGCATCGAGCCAGCGGGCCACCCTCACCTGCGCGTCGGCGCCGTCGCACTGGTCTTCGCCTTCGACGACTTCCTTCCCGCCGGGAACCGAGATGGAATCGTCGGAGACATCGAGACCGCTCGCCTCCATGAAGGCACCGAGCCTGGCGTTGGTGCCCGCCACCGACTCGGAGAACGGGTGGATGTGGATGACCCCGTCGCCGTGGGTGTGGATCCCGCTGGGATCGGTCTCGTCGGTGATGGGCGCCTGGGTCTCGCCGCAGATGACCACCGAGTACGCAGCATGCCAATGATCAGTGATGAGCGGCGGGGCCGTGGCTTCGGCATCGCGGCTGCTCCGGGCAGCGACCACGAGAAGGATCCCCAGCACGAAGACCATCGTCAGGCTGACCGGATAGAGCCACCCCCGCTGCTTTCCGGCGGTCGACTTCGACCCGGCGCGCTGCGCCTTTGCGATCTTCTTGTTCGAGGAGGCCTTGCCCATGACGGGGCACGCTAGTTGGGTGCCCGGAGGAAGCGAAGTCAGCCCGTCGACACCCCGACCTCGACGAACAGGGCTTCGTAGCGGCCCGCCACCGCAGCAGGTGACGCCCACTGTTCGACATACGCCCGAGCCGACCGCCCGCACGCCGACACGCGTGCGGGGTCGTCGAGCAGCGAGGTCAGTCCACCGATGAACGCGTCGCGGTCGTCGGGCGGCACGGCAAGGCCCGCACCGGCCTCGGTGACCACCCGTGCGACCTCGGTTCCCTCGTCGACGCTCGCCAGCAGACACCTTCCCGAGGCGAGGATCGAATACGTCTTTGAGGGGACGCTCGAGGCGGCCAGCCCCGCCTTGAGCGGAACGAGGTGGATGTCGGCGGCGGCCAGCAGTTCGGGCAGCCGCGTCTTGGGCTGCAGGCCCACGAAGACGACGTTGTCGAGGCCCCGTCGGGCCGCCTCGGCCATCAGGGGTTCGCGCGCAGACCCGCCGCCGTTCACCACGAACACCACATCGGGGCGAGCGCGGAGTTCCTCGGCTGCGGCGAGCACGAGGTCGAGGGACTGCGAGAACCCGACGTTTCCCGCGTACATGACGACGGTTCGCTCGCCGAGATCGAACTCGCGCCGGTACGGGTTGTCACGATCGAGCGGCCGGATCCACTCGGTGTCGACGAAGTTCGGGATGACGTGCACGCGATCGCCGTCGGGACCCAGCTTCTGCATCACGTTGCGGGCCAGGTCGTCGCTCAAGACCGTCACCGCGTCGGCACGCCGATAGGTGAAGCGTTCGAGCCACTTCGACGCCCTGATCACATGACGGCTCGTGATGGCACCGACCTCGATCGCGACGTCAGGAAACACGTCCTGGATGTTGAACACGAACGGGACACGGTGGCGGCGTGCGGCCACCCATCCGGCGAGACCGAGGGTGAGCGGAGGTGACATCGCCAACACCACGTCCGGGCGTTGTCGGCTCAGCAGTGCCCGGAGCGCAGCCAAGGCCGTGAAGCCGCCGAACGCCAGGGCACGCGCCGGGATGTTGGTCTTGTCGGTCGGGAACGGATGGACGCGCGTGATGCGACCCCACGGCGTGGCTTCGTGCCGAACCCACGAGCCTTCCCAGCCCGGCTCGATGCGGTGCTCGACATACCAGGGGAGGCTCGTCACCACGTGCACCCGGTGGCCGAGATCGACGAGTTCATGGACGATCCGCGTCATCACCTCGCCGGTGGGAGCGGCATCGGGCTCGAAATGCGGACAGACGACGAGGATGTGCACGAGTCGGCTCAGCCCGCCAGATCGGCCAGGGTCCGTCGGTAGGACTCGAGTTGGGCCTGGGCCGAGTGATCCCAGCTGAACTCGGCCACCCGAGCCCGCCCGGCCGCGATGAGCCGCTGGCGCTCCGAGTCGTCGTCGAGCAGTCGTTCCATCGCTGCCACCAGCGCACGAAGATCACCGATCTCGACGAGCACCCCCGCGTCGCCGACCGCCTCGGTGAGTCCGGTGGTCTGCGTCGCGATGACCGGGCAGTCACGAGCCATCGCTTCGAGCGCCGGAATCCCGAGCCCCTCGTACTCGCTCGGGAACGACAGCGCGACCGCCCCTCGGTACAGGCCGTCGAGCCGCTCGGCGGTGACCCATCCGAGACGGTCGATGCGGTCGGCCACCGGCGAGGCCTCCAGCGCCGCCATCACCTCGGCCTCGATCGGACCCGAGCCACCCGTGAGCACCAGGCGCACGTCGTCTCGATCGAGCATGCCGAACGCCCTGATCAGGGTGCGGTGGCCCTTGTGCTCGTACGCGATCGCGGGGTGCAGGAAGTACCGGCCGGCGATTCCCGGATCGACGCCGGACGGCACCGGCGACGGGTCGACACCGATCCGCACCACATCGACCTTGTCGGGATCTGCACTCAATTGGGCGATCATCTGCTCGCGGGTGAAGTCGCTCACGGCGACCGAACGCACCGAGCGCCTCAGCGCGGCCGGCAACGCGGTGCGAAGGTAGGTGCGCTTCACCATCGAGAACCG